>Ga0075418_10001895_pt1 | contig 23780 bp, 18 predicted proteins | sample SoiMetdeltSBSDD2_FD_81776 | JGI IMG/M metagenome (GOLD analysis project Ga0075418, IMG submission 81776) | Bulk soil microbial communities from a Populus tree surrounding site in Tennessee, USA - Soil MetaG P. deltoides SBSDD2 | ecosystem: Environmental > Terrestrial > Soil > Tree plantation...
CGAGGCGTTGGCGGCAGCGGGCTCGACGACACCGGCGGCCAGTACTGAGGTGATGATTCTGCGGCCGCGCGATGCCGGCAGCGCTCAGGCGCTCACGCCCGATCAGGTCGATCAGAGCAGTGTGACCCGCGTGAACCTCGCCGACCTGCAGCTCGGACGTCTCTCGCAGAACGTGACGCTCGTTGAAGGTGACACCATCTTCGTCCCGAAAGCCGAGAAGTTCTTCATCACAGGTCAGGTTCGGAGTCCCGGCGCGTACACCTACGAGCGCGGCCTGACGGTGCTGCAGGCGATTTCGCTGGCTGGTGGATTGACCGAGAAGGGATCGAGCCGTCGGATTAAAGTGATTCGAGCCGTCAAAGGCAAGAAGACTCAGCAGGGCATCGACCTGGCGGACGCAATCCAGCCGGGCGACACGCTCGTCATCCCCCAGCGGCTCCTGTAGGTGGCACGTGGCAGGGGCAGGTGGCAGAACTAACGCCTGAAACCTAACACCTACCTGACACCTGACACCTGATACCTGAAACCTGAAACCTTCTTATGTGTGGCATCGGCGGCGTCTTCAGTTGGTCCGATCCCGCTGGGTTCGACGTTACCCGTACGGCCGCAGACCTGTGCGCTGCCCTGGCGCACCGCGGCCCGGACGGCGAAGGAACGTTTATCGATCGCGGTGTGCTGATGGTGCATCGGCGACTCGCGATCATCGACCCGACGCCGGCCGGCCGGCAGCCGATGACGACGCCCGACGGGCGATACACCATCGTTTTCAACGGCGAAATCTACAACTATCGCGATCTTCGAGCGGACCTGGCGAGGGCCGGCGTCCACTTCGCTACCGCATCAGATACCGAGGTGCTCCTCGCGCTCATCGTGCGCGACGGTATCCCGGCGCTCAGCCGCGCACGCGGAATGTTCGCGTTGGCCATCTGGGACAACACGGCGCGGACGCTCACGGTGGCTCGCGATCGTTTCGGAATCAAGCCGCTCTACATCGCCGAACGGCCGGGAGGCGTCGCATTCGCGTCCGAAATCGCCGCGCTGCGCCGAGCGGGGCTCGTTGAGCGCGACGTGTCGCCGGCCGGCGTGCTCGCGTTTCTTGCCTGGAGTTACATCCCATCGCCGCTAACGTGGCTGCGCGGGGCTGAGCACCTCGCGCCCGGTACCTGGAGGACGTGGCACTCGGATGGGTGCCAGCAGACCGGCACATTTGCGGACTTCACGCAGGTGTACGAAGGTGACACGGCGCAGGATGAGCGTGAGCTGTGCGTCCGTGCATCCGACGCGATCCGCGACAGCATCGCAGCGCACATGGTCGCGGATGTGCCGGTCGGAGTATTTCTCTCCGGCGGCGTCGATTCGACAGCGATCGTCGCACATGCCCGCAGCATTACATCGGGCGAGCTGCACACCTACACGGTGGCCGGTGATGTGCCTTCACTGTCCGAAATCGAACCCGCTCGTCGCGTGGCAACGTTCTTCGAGACAACACACCACGAGTTGATGATCGGGGCAGCCGCGATGGCACGCGCACTGCCGTCCATCATCCGGCGGCTGGATGCGCCGAGCTCGGACGCGATTAATTCGTATTTCGTGTCTCAGGCGGTCGCTGCGACGCGCATCAAGGCGGTGTTGTCGGGGATCGGTGGCGACGAGATGTTCGGCGGCTATCCGAGCTTCCAGCGGATCCCCGCTGCCATGCGGACCGCCAGATGGCTGTCGCCTGTACTGCCCGTGACGGCCATGGCGGTGTCGGCCGTTTCGGACTGGCGTGCGCGCAAGCTGCAGCACTTCGCCGGCGCGGCCGATGCCGCGTCCGCGTACCGCGCGGTACGGGGCAATTTCATGCCTGAAGAGTGGGCGCGGCTGCTCGGCCCCGCGTTCGACGGCCCCACTCGCCGCGAAGCGCGCGAAACACTTTCGGCAGTCGAAGCGCGGATGTTCCGAGAGGTTCCCGCCGAGACGCCGCTTGCGACGGTCGCCAGAATGGAGACGGGCGCCTACTTGCAGGGGCAGTTACTGCGCGATGTCGACGCCGTATCGATGGCGCATGCACTGGAAGTGCGCGTCCCCTTTGTGGACCATCGCCTGGCGGAAAGCATCTGGCCTTCGCTTGGTCACTATCCCGACCTGCTGCACGGCAAGCACCTCCTCCAGCGGAGCGTTCCACGAAGATCACATGAAATCGCGGCAGGTCCCAAGCGTGGCTTTACGCTGCCGTTCGATTCGTGGATGCGCGGCGGCCTGCGGGAAACCGCATTGCGGGGCGTCGAATCGACTGTGGCCCTGGGGTGGGTCAACGCGCGCGCGGCGGCGACCGTGTGGAGCGACTGGGAGCGAGGCCGGGCGCACTGGTCACGCGCGTGGTCGCTGTCGGTGCTCGGTCAGTTCCTGCGGGAGGCAGCGTGAGCGCACGCGCGTCAGCGTTGCCCGTCACCTCTATCCGTCCGGGCGCGCGATCGATGTCCTTCACGCTGTGGGAAGTATGGCAAGCGCGGGAGCTTCTGTATTTCCTCGTCTGGCGTGATGTCAAGGTCCGATACAAGCAAACCGCCCTCGGAATCGGCTGGAGCGTACTGCAGCCGTTTCTCACAATGGTGGTCTTCACGATCTTCTTCGGGCGGCTTGCGAGAGTGCCTTCGGACGGGGTGCCCTATCCCGTGTTCTCGCTCGCCGCTCTCGTGCCGTGGACCTATTTCGCGACCGCGGCGTCAAACGGCTCTGCCTCGCTTGTCGGCAATCAACACCTCGTCGCCAAGGTGTACTTCCCTCGCGTCCTCGTTCCGCTGGCAGCGGTCCTGATGCCCGCTGTCGACCTCGCCGTGTCGTTCGGCATGTTAATCGTGCTCTTGGCTTGGTACCACGTCGTGCCGACGCCGGCGATCGTCGCGCTGCCGCTCTACGTTGTCCTCGGCGTGCTGACGGCGTTTGCGTCGACGCTCTGGACATCCGCGCTGAGTGTGCGCTATCGGGACGTGCGCTACGTCCTGCCGTTTGTCGTGCAGATCTGGCTGTTCGTCTCTCCGGTGGCGTATCCGGCGTCGATGGTGCCAGCTCAGTGGCGGTCGGTGTACGCACTCAATCCGATGGCAACGGTGATCGAAGGTTTCAGAAGCTCGCTGCTGGGAACGCCGGCGCCCGGCGGGATCGCCATGATTGCGGTGGCCACCGTTGCGGCCGGGCTGGTTGCGGGCGTGGCTTATTTCCGATCGGTTGAAGGATCGATCGTGGATTTAGCGTAGCTTTGGCTGACATCGCGATCAGGATTCGCGGCCTCGGCAAACGCTACACGATCGGCGCGCGCGAGCAGTACGACACGCTGCGCGACCGCATCGCGGCGGCCGCATCGCGTCCGTTCCGCCGCATGTCGCCGGGTGGGCTCGGCGCATCGACCACTATCTGGGCGCTGCGCGACGTCACGCACGACATCCGGCGCGGCGAGGTCGTGGGCATCATTGGAGGCAATGGCGCCGGCAAGTCGACATTGTTGAAGATCCTGTCGCGCATCACAACGCCCACCGAAGGGGAAGCGGAAATCCACGGCCGTGTCGGATCGCTGCTCGAGATCGGCACGGGATTTCATCCCGATCTCACAGGCCGCGAAAACATTTTTCTGAACGGCGCGATCCTCGGCATGCGAAAGACCGAGATCCAACGAAAGTTCGACGAGATCGTCGACTTCGCGGAGGTTGGCGAATTCATCGATACGCCCGTCAAGCACTACTCGAGCGGCATGTATGTGCGGCTCGGGTTTGCCGTGGCCGCCCAGATGGAACCGGAGATCCTCATCGTCGACGAGGTGCTGGCGGTGGGTGATGTCCACTTTCAGCGCAAGTGCCTCGGCAAGCTCGACGACGTGGCACGAGGCGGGCGGACGGTGCTCTTTGTCTCACACAACATGGCCGCCGTGCAGCGGCTCTGCACATCCGCCATGCTGCTCGAGCGTGGAAAGCTGGCCCGAATCGGCGATGTTCGCACCACCGTTGCTGCCTATCTTGGTGGTGAGGCGCGGGGCGGTTTCGCCGCTGCTGCTCGCACAGGCGAGGCGCAGATTCTTTCTGCAGATCTTGAAGACCTCGACGGGCGTCCGCTCGAAACCCCATCGTGCTCGGATCCAATCGTGTGCCGCATCGGGTTCGCGCTGCCGCGCCGTTCGCCGGGCACGCGGGTCGGCATCGGCGTGCTGGGGTGCGACGGCACAACGGTGTTTACCACCAACAACGCCGATGCAGGGACGCCCTGTCCGTCAGGCCCTGGTGAGTTTGATGCGTGCATGACGATCCCACCGAACACGCTGCTTGCCGGCGACTTTCACCTCGCGTTGTGCCTCTGGAACGCCGGAGCGATTCTCGATTTGCAGGAACCCGCGCTCTCGTTCTCAGTTGAAGCCGGCCGCTCGCCTCTGTACGCCGAGCGCGCCACACGCAAGGGATACGTGCACGTCGACTGTGCCTGGTCGGTCGCGCCGCGCGTCGACGCGTCGGCCGTCGTGCTGATGTAACCACCAACCACCAACCACCAACTACCAACTACCAACCGCGTGAACGTACGTCACCTGATCATCGGCGCAGGTCCGACGGGCCTCGGCGCAGCGTGGCGCCTCGACCAGCGAGGAATCGCCGACTGGCTCGTTCTGGAAGCAGGCTCTGTCGCCGGCGGCCTTGCGCAATCTATCGTCGACGAGCACGGATTCACATGGGATCTTGGCGGCCATGTCCAATTCAGCCACTACGAGATGTTCGATCAGCTGATGGACGAGCTGCTCGGGGTAGACGGCTGGCTGCACCACGACCGGGAATCGTGGGTCTGGGTTCGCGGTGGCTTTGTTCCATATCCGTTTCAGCTGAATCTGCATCGCCTGCCAGACGCCGATCGCGATGCCTGTCTACGCGGGCTCGAAGAGGCTGCGGCGACCGCGTCGACGCACGCCAAGCCTGCAAATTTCGACGAGTGGATTCTGCAGACGTTTGGCACAGGTATCGCGGACCTGTTCATGCGCCCGTACAACGAGAAGGTATGGGCACGCAACCCGGAGCTCATGGACTGCCGATGGATTGGAGACCGCGTGGCGGTCGCCGACGTCGCGCGGGTTCGTGAAAACGTCCGCCTTGGGCGCGACGACGTGTCGTGGGGTCCGAACAATCGCTTTCGATTCCCTCGCCGCGGCGGCACGGGCGCCGTATGGCGGGCGCTGGCCAGGCGACTGACGGCGCGGCTTGGACGTGCGGGCCGTTTGATGTTCGGTGCGACCGTTCGACACGTCGACACGCGGGAACGACGAGTCGCGCTGGCCGATGGCCGTGAGTTCGGGTACGAGCAGCTGATTTCAACCATGCCGCTCGATCGATTCGTCGCGATGAGCGATCTCGCGCGCGACCTTCACGCCGCTGTTGACGACCTCGAACACTCGTCCACGCACGTTGTTGGAGTCGGATTGCTTGGTGCGGCGCCACCTGTCCTGGCGAAAAAATGTTGGATGTACTTCCCCGAATCCGACTGCCCGTTCTATCGAGTCACGCACTTTTCGCGTTACTCGCCCAATAACGTGCCGGATGCTTCGACGCAGTGGTCGCTGATGGCGGAAGTATCGGAGTCACCTCATCGCCCGGTCGACAGCGACCAGGTGGTGGCCGATGTCGTGCGCGGCCTCCTCGCAACGTCTCTGGTGTCATCGGAGAAAGCAGTGCACCACACGTGGCACACGCGTCTCGAGCATGGTTATCCCGTGCCCTCGCTCAATCGGGACCGCGGCCTCGACGGAATTCAAGACGTGCTTCGGGCCCGCGACGTGCACAGCCGCGGACGGTTTGGCGCCTGGAAGTACGAGGTGTCGAACCAGGATCACAGCTTTGCGCAGGGCGTCGAGGCGGTAGATGCATGGCTGGACGGTGCCGAGGAAGTGACGTTGCAGCGGCCCGATGAAGTCAACGCGCGCCGGCCACGTCCGATGGTGCGGGCGTAGACCATTGATGGCGCATTTCCGGCGTTTTGCACGCGATGTCGTCCATGACATCTGGCCGACGCCGGAGCGCGCGGTGCTGCAGCAACTCGAATGGCGAGCCGTCCACGAGGCGCGCAGACACGGCGGGCAGATTGTGGTGCCGCGATATCGGTTCGAGTACGTTGATGCCATGTCGACGTGGCCGCAGTGGGATGACATCTTTATCCACCAGTCACTCGACTTCGACACCGATGTGCCGTCGCCGCGCATTCTCGATTGCGGCGCGAACATTGGCCTCGCCTCGATCTACTTCAAGCGTCGCCATCCTCACGCGAAGCTGACGGCTTTCGAAGCCGATCCTCGACTCGCGTCCATTTGCCGCAGCAATCTGGCCGTCAATGAGGGGACCGAGCAGGTGGATGTCAAAGAGGCCGCTGTGTGGACGGTCGAGGGGACCCTCGAGTTCATCTGTGAGGGAACCGATTCGGGGGCTATCGCGTCACTCGGCGAGCCCATCCAGGGACCGCCGATGTCGGTTCCATCGGTGCGACTGCGAGATTGGCTCGACGAGCCGGTGGACCTGTTGAAGCTGGATATTGAAGGCGCTGAACTGTCCGTGCTCGAAGACTGCCGCGATCGCCTTTGCAACGTGCGGGCGATGTTCGTGGAGGTTCACGAATCGAACGCGGAAAAGCGGAAGACCGGTGCGATGTTCGATCTCCTGACTGGCGCCGGGTTTGTTTTCGATGTGCGCGCGCTCACACCGCTCCCGTGGCGCGCCTCGCAGGTGCAGTCGCCCTTCAACGATCTTTCGCTCAATTGGGTCGCCACGGTGCGAGCATGGCGCCGCTGAATTCGCCGAGCGTGGTCTCCGTGCTTCCAGACAAGCTCGGAGGCGCGCTCAACATCGTCGAAGGTCTGTTCAGGCACCGGAGGCCAGACGGCCTGGCGTATGGCGTGATCCTCACGCATAACCCGCTCTGGACCGATGCTCGATTCGGCGGCCGGTTCAACGCCGACTACCAATCGACCTTCGAATTCAAGACGCCAGTCGAGAACCTCTACGCCGTTGTGCGACGGCTGCATGCCGCGATTCCTGTGGGTGAAGGCATCCTTCTTGCCAACGATCTGCTCGAACTCGCGATGACATCCACATGTGACTGTGGCAGGGCGGTGGTCCAGATTCTTCACGCCGACACTGACTACTACTACGACCTCGCCGCACGCCACGAGGACGTCGTCGATGCGTTTGTCGTCTACGGTCGGACGATGGAACGCAAGATGAAGGAACGACTCCCACATCGGTCCAACGACGTCTATTTCCTGCCGTACGGGATGCCAAAGCCTTCGCGACATCGAACAGCTGTATCCGGAAAACTGCGGCTGCTGTTCGCCGGGCGATTGGAGCACCTCCAGAAAGGGGTGCTCGATTTGCCGTCGATCGACCGCATTCTAGCTGAGCGTGGCGTCGATGCGCAGTGGACCGTCGTCGGCACGGGGCCGGACGAACAGACGTTGCGTGAGGCGTGGACAACGCCACGAGTGAGCTTCCTCGGTGGCAAGAAGCACGAGGAAGTGATCGACATCGCATCGGAACACGATGTGTTCGTGCTGCCAACCCGATGGGAAGGTGTGCCCGTCGCCCTTCTCGAAGCAATGAGCGTTGGTCTTGTGCCGGTCGTCAGCCGTGTCGAAAGCGGGGTCGTTGAGATTCTCACGGACGGCATCACCGGGCTCATGCCGCCGGTAGGGGAGCCCGTTGCGTTTGCGGACGCGATCGCGGCACTCGACGCGAATCGGGCGAAGCTTGAATCGATGAGCGCGGCTGCGGCGGCATACGTTGGAGCGCATCACGATATTCGTGAGCGCACCGACGCGTATCAGGCTCTCTTCGCACAGTACAAGCATCTGAGGCGGCCCCGCACGCGCAAAGGCACGCTCCCGTATGGAAGCCGACTTGATTCTCCGTGGCTTCCGAACGCCGCCGTCCGCGCGGCTCGTTCCGTGATCCGACGGGCCAAAGGCAAGCCCGTGTAAGACGAGGGCGAAACACTCGATTGCGCATTGTTCAAGCCGCGGCTTGGTATCTCCCGACGTCGAACGGCGGTACCGAAATCTACGTATCCGAGCTGGCGAATCGATTGCGGGCGGCCGGGCATGAGGTGCTGATTGCGGCGCCGGAAGCACTGGGGCAGCCGGAACGAACCTACGACCTGGACGGATTCAAGGTGTATCGGTACCCGATTCCGCCGCGGGTCACGCGGGACGAGGCGCAAGGAAGGGTCGTGGTTCGCGGCGCCGAACTGTTTCACGAGTGGCTTCGCCGTGCGGCACCCGACGTCGTGCACGTCCACACCTATGTGACGGGTCTTGGCCTCGCGGAACTCCGCGCAGCGAAACAGATCGGAGCGAAGGTGGTCGCGACGACGCATGCAGCCAGCTTGGGGTTTACGTGTCAGCGCGGGACGATGATGCGCTGGGGCTCGAAGCTGTGCGATGGTCTCGTGCGGCCTGCGAAATGCGCTGCCTGCCAGCTGCAGCACCGCGGCGTCGCCATACCCATAGCCATCGGCGCTGCGCTGATGCCGTCATCGATCGGGGCGATCGCCGGCCGACTTCCGGGCAAATTGGGGACAGTCCTTGGCATGACCAACCTGATTAGCCACAACCAGTCCGCACAGCACGAGATGCTCAATGTGGTCGATCGGTTCGTCGTCCTCAGCCAATGGGCCCGCGATGTGCTGATTGCCAATGGAGCGCCGCCGGCAAAAGTCACGTTGAATCGACTCGGTGCGCGGTTCGCTCCAGGAGCAACGCCGATGCGTCGCGCCGGTTCACCGCTCACCGTGGCGTATGTCGGCCGATTCGATCCTGTCAAGGGCGCGGACGACTTCGCCCGTGCCATAGCGCTGGTCCCTCGATCTGCGCCCATCAGATTCGAATTTCACGGGCCAGTGCAGTACATGACCGAACACGCCATTGTCACTCGTCTGAAATCGATTGTCGGTCCTGATGCGTGGGTCACCTTCGGCGGCGAGCTTGATGCTGCAGGCGTGCGAGCTCTGCTCGAGCGGATTGACGTCATCTGTTGTCCGTCTCGAGTTGTCGAAGGCGGGCCCACTGTCGCGCTCGAAGCGAATGCCGCCGGCGTACCCGTCATCGGTTCAGCGATCCCGGCGTTGTCTGAGCTTGTTCGCGACGACGTCAACGGTCGTCTCTATCCGCCAGGAGATGCGCGGGCACTTGCTGCGATCCTCAAAGCGCTTGCTGCCGATCCGGAGCGCGTTGATGAATGGCGCAGCAACCTGTTGCCAGTCCGCACGATGGATGACGTAGCAGCAGACTACCTCGCGATGTACGCCGCATGATTGGCGGCACGACCATCAAGGCGCTGCTCGGCCCAAAGTGGACCACATGGGCGAGAACCGTGACGCGTGGCCTCGAGCGCCCTTCATGGGGCAATCTCCGACGTGCAACGCCTCTGTCGCAGGTGTACGGATTCGATCGGGGGACGCCGATCGATCGGTACTACGTAGACAAGTTCCTGTCGGCACGCAGCGCGCTCATCTGCGGCCGCATTCTCGAAATCCAGACAACCGACCACGCGCGCCGATATGGCAGCGGCGCGACGGTGATGCATACCCTGGATATCAACGCGGAGTTTCATCCCACGTATCTGTGCGATCTGGCGGCGGCCGACATTGTGCCGTCCGCCAGCTACGACTGTTTTCTGCTACCGAACACCCTCTGTTTTCTGCGCCATCTCGAGATTGCCCTTCGCCACGCGCGCCGCATCGTCCGGCCGGGCGGTCTGATCCTCGCGACGGTGCCCGGCTTTGTGCCGCTCACGCCCGACGCCGCTGACTACTGGCATGCGAGCGCGGATGGATGGAGGGAAATCACCGCGCGTGCCTGGCCGGATTGCGAGACGCGTGTGCAATCATACGGAAACTGCCTCGCGGCCGCGGCGGCGATGTATGGAGTGGCAGTCGAGGAACTGACCGCGGCGGAACTTGACGCAACAGATCCGCGGTATCCCGTTCTTGTGACGATCGAATGCCGGACGCGGTGATGCTGCCGTCACGCCACGAGGGGTCAGAGGTGGCGCCGCCGGTGCTCTCTTCGGTTCGACGCGCGATCAAGCAGTCGCTGTTCGCCGTCGGCTACTACCATCAGCGCCTGTCGGCCTCGGCGTTTCCCGGCGTCGCCGTGCTTTGTTATCACGGCGTCCGCATATCAGACGTTTCGATTCCCTTCAGCGATCTGCATGTTACGAAGGCGACCTTCGAACGGCATTGCCGTCTGATTGCCACCGCCTGCGACCCGATCTCGCTTGCCGAATTACGTGAGGCCCGTCGAAATGGCCGCGAGCTTCCTCCGCGTTCCGTCATTGTGACCTTCGACGACGGCTATCGTGGGGTTCTCGATCTGGCACTGCCGATCCTGGAACGCTATCGCATTCCGGCAGTGGTGTTTGTTTCCGCAGCACCAGTGCTCGATGGGCGGCATTTCTGGTTTGACGCCTTGTGCCGCCGCCAGGGTGAGACGGCGGTTCTGCAAGCACGTGGGCTGCCGTACCACGAGTGGCAGGCGCTCACGGAAGCGACCGCCACCGCGCTGCACGAAACCGAATCGCATCGGCCGCTGACGTTGATGGAACTCGAACGGCTGGCAGCGAGTCCCTTGATCGAAATCGGCGCGCACACGATGACGCACCCGACGCTGGCCCTCGCACCGGTTGCGGACCAGCAGCGCGAGATCGCCGGTTGCCGGGCCGCCCTGGAGCGTGTGCTTGAAAAACCTGTGACCGCCTTTGCGTACCCGTACGGCAGTCTGCTCGAGGACTACACCTCCCAGACAGTGAGCCTTGTTCGTGATGCGAGCTTCGGCCTTGCATTCACAACAGGCGCGTCGTTTGCGAAGCTGGAAGGCGACCCGCTCCAGATACCGCGCTTCATGATGCTCGACACGGTGGGTGACGTCGAATTGGCGCATCGCCTCATGTATTCATGGCGGTCCGCCTAAAGGCGGACCCCACATTCCCGTGGGGTCCGGCTTCAGCCGGACCGACAATTTCATGAAGCCACGCGTGTGCGTCGTGACCGCGGGCCATCTGTCAACGTGTCCGCGGATGCTGAAGGCGGCGGATGCACTGCAGGACGCCGGGTATCAGGTCCGTGTCGTCAGCACGCGGCATGTGAGCTGGGCCTGGCACACCGACCTTTGCGTGAAGATGCGTCGCCCATGGGCATGGCAGGTCATTGACTACGACCGCGCCAGCGCGCGTCGCAAACAGTTGTCGAGCGGCGTCCGCTTCCGCGGAGCACAGGCCGCGGCGCGCGCAGCCGGGCCGGCTCGCGTGCCCCTCACGATTGCCATTCGCGGCTACAGTCGCATGCACGACGAGCTCGCAACGACGATTGCGTCTGAGCCCGCAGATTTCGTGTACGGCGGGACGACAGGCGCACTGGCCGCAGTCGCGGACGGCGCGCAGCGGCTCGGGGCGAGGTTCGGCCTCGATCTCGAGGACTTTCACTCCGCGGAGCAGACCGGCGAGGGCAGCGAACTCGCCCACGCGTTGGCGGAGCGCATCGAGTCGGACGTGTTGCCAAAGGCGACGTTCCTCACGGCAGGCAGTCCAATGATTGCCGACGCGTACTCGGCAAAGTACAACGTTCGCCCGACGCCGATTCACAACACGTTTTCGACCAACTTCGCGGGCGCGCCGAATCGCGGCGGACCCCTACGCTTGTACTGGTTTAGCCAGACGCTGGGCCCCGGACGTGGACTCGGAGACGTCATAGCGGCCGTTGGTCGGTGCGGAATCACCGCGGAGCTTCATCTTCGCGCGCGACCGATAGCGGCGTACGCAGCGGGTCTCACACGCTTTCAGGCGCGTTTCGCCCCCTCATTGAAGATCGTCTTCCACGATCCCGAATCGCCGGACCGGATGGTCGAATTGGCACAGGCTTACGACCTTGGCGTCTCCACCGAGGATGGAACGGTTCTCAACCATCGCTTATGCCTCGGGAACAAGATCTTCACGTATCTCGCGGCAGGAACTCCTGTTCTCCTGACGGCGACGCCCGCGCAGGCTCGTCTCGCGGCGGATCTCGGGGCCGCTGCGACGCTCTACCAACCCGGCGACGTAAACGCACTCGCCGCCATCCTTCAGCGCTGGGACGGCGATCCGAATCTGCGATGCATGGCCGCCCACGAGGCGCGGACTGTTGCGCGCAGGCGGTGGCACTGGGAACATACCGACGACCGTGGAGCGCTCCTTGCCGCATTCCGCGGCGCGCTGGGGTAATGCGGATTCTCCTGATCATGGACCCGCTGATTCCGGTGCCGCCGCGGCACTACGGCGGCATTGAACGAGTTGTCGCGGACCTCGCCAACGAACTCGTGGAGCGCCGGCACTCGGTAACGTTATGGGCGGCGCCCGGGTCGACGACAGACGGGACGATCGAGGCATTCGGGAAAGAAGGCGAGTGGACGCGCTGGAGCAATACCCGCAACACGATGGTGGTCACCGCCCGGTTCCTGCGTCGGCCGCATTCATACGATCTCGTTCATAACTTCGGACGGCTTGCGTATCTGACGACGATTCTCAATCGTGACCTTCCGAAAGTGCAGACGTACATGCGGACGGTGAATCCGCAGAACATGCGTCGCGCCACCTCACTGGGCGCTCGCAGGCTGCACTACACCGCGGTGAGCGCGGCGATTCGCGAAAGCGGGAAACCCGGTGGCGGCAACTGGTCCGTCATCTACAACTGTGCCTCACCGGAGAAGTACACCTGCCGAACCAATGTCGACGCACGTACCGCGCCGCTGGTGTTTCTAGGCCGACTGGAACGGTGCAAGGGCGCACATACCGCAATCACGGTTGCCCGTCGGCTGAAACGACAGTTGATTCTTGCCGGCAACATCTCGACGCTTCCTGAAGAGCGCGAGTACTTCGCGACCGAAATCGAGCCCGCCATTGATGGCGATCTCGTCTCATACACAGGGCCTCTAGACGACGGCGAGAAGAACGCTCTGCTTGGACGTGCCGCGGCGCTGCTCTTACCAATCGAATGGGAAGAACCATTTCCTGTCGTCCTCCCGGAGGCGTTGTTATGCGGAACGCCTGTCCTCGCCTTTCGACGAGGCGGGGTACCCGAAGGTATTGACGAAGGCATCACGGGCTTCGTGTGCGACACCGTGGAGCAGATGATGACCGGCGTCTGCCGCCTCGTCGAACTCGATCGCGCTCAATGCCGGACGATCGCTGAACGCCGCTTCAGCAGACAGGCGATCGTTGACGAGTACGAACAGCTGTATCTCCGACTGCGTGCCTCCTGATCGACGCCTGCTGATTATTTCGCCGCACTTTCCGCCAGACAGCAGTGCGGGCACACATCGGGTGCGCCTGCTCGCACCCCATCTCGCGTTCTACGGCTGGACGCCGACCGTATTGACCGTTGCCGAGCAGGATTACGAAGGGCGCATCGATCCCGAGCTCGGCGCGCTGGTACCGCCGTCGCTGGAGGTTATCCGCACGCGCGCGATGCCAGTGTCCATGACACGGCGCTTCGGTATCGGCGACCTGGGGTTACGTGCGCTTCCCGGCCTTCGCCGCGCCGCGTGGTCGCTTCATCGCGCCCGTCCCTTCGATGCGCTCTTCATCACCACTTATCCAACCTATCCCGCAATGCTCGGGCCGATGTTCAAACGCCGTTTCGATGTCCCGTTCATCCTCGATTACCAGGACCCCTGGGTCGGCGCGTGGGGCAGTGAGGTTGGTGGTGGCAATGGCGGTGCCGTTGACGCGAAAAGCCGGGCGACACGTGCGCTTGCCCGGCGTCTGGAGCCGCGTGTGCTGCAGGCCGCCGATGCGGTTACTGCGGTGTCGGCCCGGACGTATCAGGACGCGTTTGTGCGGACCGGTGTCGCGTCGCACGTGGCGGCGGAGATTCCGATTGGGTGGGATGCGGCAGATCTGGATGCGATCGCACGCCGGCAGCCCCGCCCCCTTATCCCGAACGACGGCCGTATCAACATCTGCTACACCGGCACGCTGCTTCCTCTCGGCGTGGCCACGCTGCGCACGGTCCTTGGCGCCGCGCGTGCGCTGATTGAGCGCGATCCACCGCTTGCCGATCGCCTCCGCTTCTACTTCTTCGGAACCAGCAATCAGTCGACAGGTGCCGAACCGCGCGTGGTTCCACACGCGCAGGAGCTCGGAGTTGAACACCTCGTCTACGAGCATCCCGCACGCCTCGATTACCTCGACTCGCTCGATGCACTGCGGCAGGCGAGCGCCCTGCTGCTTGTCGGCAGCTCGGAGCCCCATTACACGCCGAGCAAAGTGTTCCCTGCGTTACTCGCCGGCCGACCGATGCTGGCCGTGTATCGTCGCGAGAGCACCGTTGTCGAGATGCTGAAAACGGCGGCGCCGCCGCCCGCCGCGCGTCTGATTACGTTTGATGAGAACCGCCGCGTCGAGAGCCTTGTGGGCTGTATCGCCGAAGCGCTCCACGCGCTGGTTCGCACGGCGGGCCGCCAGGTGTCGATCAACCGGGCAGCACTCGAGCCGTGGTCAGCGTCCGCTCTTGCCGGACGCCTCGCCGGTCTCTGCGATCGGATTGCAGCGTGACGATGAGTTGCCGGGTCACTTTCGTGCAAACCCACCCGGTGCAATACATGGCGCCGCTCTTCCGCCATATCGCCGCACATCGACGAGATATCGACCTCACGGTGCTCTATGCGTCGACACCGATGCCCGACCAGCAGGGCATTGGCTTCGGTGAGTCGTTTGAGTGGGACGTCACGCTCACCGATGGATACCGGCATCGCATCCTTCAGCCACCTGCACACGGTCGTCGTTTCGAGTCCGAGAGTTTTCGCGGCGCCGATGTGGGATCTGTCGCAAACGCGATCGCTGAGTCGCAGCCGGACGTCGTCGTCGTGCCAGGCTGGCATTCCGCGTTCTACCTGCGGGCTATCGCGGCCTGCCGGCGGAGCGGCATTCCGGTGCTGTATCGGGGCGATAGCAATCTCACCACCGGTCCTGTCGGTCTTCGTCGTTCTCTGTGGGCACTGCGCACGCGGATGGCGCTGCAGATGTTCGACGGCTATCTCAGTGTGGGCACACGCAGTCGCGAATACCTGCGTCATTTCGGCGTTCCCGAGCCGCTGATTTTCGATTCGCCGCATGCGGTCGACACATCGGCGCTGTCGTCCGCAGCAGCCAGTGGCGAGCCGCGTTCGGTGATGCGTCGTTGGCTCGGAGCTTCTGAGGGCGACTTCCTGATCGTTTTCGCAGGCAAGTTCAGCGACGTCAAGCGTTCAGCAGATCTGGTAGCAGCCGTCGCACGCATGCGTCCCGATGTGACCCTTGCGATGGTTGGCAATGGTCCGCTAATGAGCGAAACGCGTGCGGCGGCGCGCCGACTCGGCGTCCGCGCGACGTGGTGCGGCTTCGTCAATCAATCCACGATGCCGTCAATCCTTGCGGCGGCCGATTGTCTGGCGCTGCCGAGCGAATCTGAAACATGGGGTTTTGTGGTCAGCGAGGCGCTCGCCTGCGGTACGCCGTGCGTGGTCTCGGACCGGGTGGGATCGGCGCCTGATCTGATCCATGACGGTGTTTCAGGAGTAGTCCACGAAACCGGCGATGTCGACAGCCTTATCTGCGCGCTGTCGCGCGTCAGAGAAGCCGCAGCTCGCGGCGCGATCACCCGCGAATCATGCCGCCATGCCGCAGCGGCGTTCTCCTTCGAGCGAGCAGCAGAAGGGATTCGTCGCGGCGCGGACCGGCTCATGAAGCGTCGTGAAGCTCGCCGGCGAGGAGGCGAGGGACAGCCGCGGGTCATTGCGACGATGGGCAACATGGTGTCCGTCTTTGGGTTGGAACGGATGTCCTTCGAGGTGTTGCGGACCTTGCGCGAGAACGGCGCCGCTGTGCACTGCATCGTCAACTCCTGGCAGAGCAGTCGCGTCGTGGATCTCGCCGACGACGTCGGGGCGAGCTGGTCCACGGGATATTACTGGTACGAATTGCGCCGTCGTGCGACATTTGGCGCACGGCTGCAGGCGGCCTGGGACGTCTTCCGCACCAGTCTCGACTTGCTGGCCGATGCACGGCGGTTCCGGCCGACGCACGTGTTCGCACCGGAATTCAACGCCGTCGTGCGTTCGGCTCCGGCGCTCTGGCTCCTGCGGCGCTTCGGCGTCCGCGTTGTTCTCCGTCTCGGCAACGCTCCCGAATCAGGACGTTTCTACCGGTATCTCTGGCGTCACGTCGTCGATTACTGCGTCGACCAGTACGCGCCGAATTCGCGCTTCATCGAGCAGGAGCTTCTGGGCCATGGCATCGACGCGCGGAAATCACGCGTCATCTATAACACGGTGCCCCGACGGTCTCATGCGTGGCATCCGCGTCAGCCCGTGCGCGGCCGCATCATCTTCGTCGGTCAGATCATTCCACCAAAAGGTCTGGACCTTCTGCTCGAGGCCGCAGCGGAATTACGGCGATCCGTCAACGTGACTCTCGACGTGGTCGGAGACATTGAGGGATGGGAGCACCCGGGCTACGCGGGTTATCGCGCTGGTGTGCGAGCACGCGCCGAGCAGCCGGACCTTGCAGGGTGCGTCCGCTTCCTGGGACTTCGGGAGGATGTTCCCGCGCTGATGGCGGGAGCATCCGTTCATTGTCTGCCATCGCGATCCGAGCAGAAGGAAGGTTTCACGGTCACGACGCTCGAGGCGAAACATGCCGGCTTGCCTTCAGTTGTGACGCGAAGTGGCGCGTTACCTGAGATGGTGCGCCACACGATCGACGGGTGGATCTGCGGCGAGGTCACTGCATCCGCGATCGCGGAAGGACTCGAATATTTCCTGAGCGACCCCGAGCGCGCTCGTCGCGCCGGCGAGGAGGCACGCGTGTGGGAGCGCGGGTTCAGTCGCAGCCGGTTCGCGTCCGAGTGGGCCGACGTATTCGCCTCTCGCACGGATCTCGTCGCGTCCACGGTGCGGACGCAGCCTTCCTGATGCTATTCGGCTGGTTTTCAGCGGATACACGTGAGACTGCAGCGGTACTTGAATCGATGGCGGCCGCGTTGCGCGTCGATCCCGCAGAGCAGGTTGCGTTCTGGACGGCCGGCATGGTGGGGATCGGCGTGCTCGAACGTCCTGCCGCCCACGAGCCGTTCTCCCGAGACCCTGCGCGCCGCGCAGACGGCTCCTGCCTGTGGATGACGGGCGAAGCATTCGACTGGCCGTCTTACGGCGGCATACGTGAAGCAGCCGAGAGTCGCACGCTCGCGTTTCGTTCACGGTTGCTCGAGGCAATCACGGCCGAAGGCCCCCGAGCAATCGCCGATCTGGACGGCGAATATCAGATTGCGCTATGGAGTCCGAAGTCACGTTCGCTGTTCCTGCTGAACGATCGCTTTGCGGCGCTTCCGCTGTACGTCGTTTTCTCGCCACTCGGCACCGCCTTCGGTGGGGGAGTCCGCGGCGCCCTGATGGCGCCGGGTGTCAGCGCGGAACCGGATCCTCAGGCGATTCGTGAAGCGGTGACGTTCGGCGGCTTCCGCCTCGGTGGCCGAACCAATATCCGGCACATCGAGATGACGCCTCCTGCAAGCGTCGTTCACATGACGCCGACGACAGTCACTACCAAACGCTATTGGACGTGGGCGGAGCTGCGGGATGGCGATGCGACCGACGATCGCGAACTGCTCGAGCAGACGCGAGCGCTTTGGAGCGTCGCGATCTCCCGCCGTCTCGAGGGTGCCCGGTTACCCGGACTGACGCTGAGCGGCGGTCTCGACAGCCGCGCCATTGTTGCCGAAGCATCACACCAGCAACAGCAACTGCGGGCGCTTACCTACGGCGTGCCGCACGCGGACGACGTTCGCATTGCAGAACGTGTGGCGCGCGCAGCCGCTGCCGAATGGGAACTTTTTCCACTGTATGCGGACGGGTGGCTCGAACGTCGGACCGATCGCATTCACGAAACCGACGGGCTGATGGACCTCGTCGACCTTATGCACACCGAGGCGCTGGAGCGACTGCCCTGCGCCTTCGATGTGTTGTTGAGCGGATACGTCGGAGATGCCGTGGTGGGGTCAACGCTGTACTTCAGCGGAGACCCGCGGGATTTTCTGAAAACGATGCCCTATTACGGTGGCGCGTTGTCGCTTCCGTACGACGACGCGGTCTCGCTGGCCGAACAGCTGATTCAAACCACTCCTGGACCGGCGCGGTTTGCGCCCTACGAGCACAAGCTGCCGCAGTCGACCAACCGAATCACCGCAGCGGCGCGTCCGTACGCGATCGTGAGACGGCCGTTCGTCGATTACCAGTTCTTCGAAACGTGCCAGCGGATTCCTGCCGTGTGGCGGGCGGATCATCGCTGGCGGAAGCGCTGGCTCGTTTCAACGTACCCGGAATACTTCGCTGCCATCCCGAATCAACAGACTGGTGTACCGGCGCAGGCATCAAGAATGCGATGGCAGGTGACGCGGGCGGCGCGGTTCGCATGGCGACGGGTGCTGCGCGGCGCCCACGAATTGGGCATCCCGGTCGTTGTCCCGGAGCGCTCGTACCACCCCGACGATCGGAACTGGTCGAAGGCGGCGGAACGTTCCCGAATCGAGACCACGATTCTCCGTAACGGTTCGATCAGCTGCGACGTCTTTGGACGCGCACGTGTCGAATCGACGCTCCGTGACTTCTTCGAGCGCGGGGCCGGGCCGGTGCAGGTGATTGGAGCGCTCTATGTTTTCGAGCACTACCACCAGTCGCTGGCGGATTCTCTTCGCCGCGCAAAGGCGCAAGTGAGGGAATACGCATGTTGATTCGGGGCGCGCTGGTCATGCTGACGGTCTCCTGGACGGGTTACTGGATCGCTGGCCTAGCGGTTGCGGTGCTGTTCCTGATTTGGGCTTTGCTTTCCACCGCTGAAGGTCCTCCAGTGCTTGCGCTGGCGCTGACATACCAGTGGATGCAGGTGACCATCGGGCTGTTCTATTCCACGCTGACGGGCGAAGAACTCGAGGCGATGTATGAGACCGATTGGCAGCGCATGATGCTCATCGGCCTCGCGTGGGTCACGTGTCTCGCTGTTGCGATGTCTTACGGCATCGTGCTCGCACGCCGACGGATTATGCCCTCGCCGGACGCACCTGTTCGCGCGGCGTCTGCGAAAGTCCTCTACATCGCCTATGCAGCATCGCTCCTGCTCACCGGCGTGGTCCAGGAGCTCGCGTGGAAATACCCGATGTTTACGCAGGCGATCCTCGCGATCACGTTCACGCATCTCGGGCTGCTGTTCGTGCTCACGAGGCGTTTCACCCGCCCGCACTTGCAGTGGGAAAAGCTCGCGTTGCTGATGGCGATCGAGGTCGCCGTCGGCTTCACCGGCTACTTTGCCGGATTCCGCGAGCCGATCGTCATGGGCGGCATCGCCATCCTGGAGGTGTTCGACCGGCGCGACATGCGGCACTGGGTGTTTGTGGGGATGCTCGCGGTGGTTCTCGGGCTGTCGAGCCTCATCTGGATGTCCGTACGGGGCCAGTTACGGCAGGAGATCGACGACGAGCTGCTCTCGAACTCGCGCATCGAACGGTTCGATCGGGCGCGCACGTTGTCGACGGGACTGTTGACGCAGGCTGCCGCTGATTACCGCGAAGCCGCGGACCGCTTAATCGATCGGCTGTGGGCCATAAAGTATCCAGGGATGGCGCTCGACCGCGTTCCCGCCTCCGTTCCTCACACTGACGGCGACATCATGTGGGACGCCGTCACGCATCTTGTGACACCGCGGTTCCTGTACCCGGACAAGCCAGAATTGATCTCCGACAGCGAACTGGTTCGGAAATATGCTGGCGCCAACGTCGCGGGCAGGGAGTCGAACACGAGCATCGCTTTTGGCTATACGGCCGAGTCGTACGTCGACTATGGACTGCCGTGGATGTTCGTCCCGGCGATCATCTGGGGCTTCCTGCTCGGTGTGGCGTTTCAATTCTGGCTGAGCGTCATCCGTCATCGCGAGCTGGCGGTTGCGGTGACCACTGTCATGTTCTGGCTGGCGTTGTATCTCTTCGAACGTTCATGGGCGAAAACGCTCGGCGGAACGGTGACGCTGATGGTGTACCTCGGTGGCCTCGTGTATCTGATCGACCAATGGCTGCTGATGCGGCGTGTCCAGCAGCTGACAACAGGACTGGCGGACCACGTCCTCGACACGACAGCCTGAAATGACGCTGCGCATCGTCCACGTGTGCGCGTACTTCGCGCCGGCCTTCGTCTACGGTGGGCCCCCTCGCAGTGTCCTTGCGCTCTGCCGCGCACAGCGCGACGCCGGCGCCGACGTTCGAGTCGTCACAACGAGCGCCAACGGCGACGGCGAGGTCAGTGAAGAGGTCATCGCGCGCGCAGAATACGAGGGCATTCCCGTCCGTTACTGCAGCCGTGCATGGCCGCGGTCGATCTTTTATGCGCCCTCATTTTCCAGCGTCGTCGCAACGGAGCTGCGCGATGCCGACGTGCTGCACATCCATGGCCTCTGGAATGCCGCGGTATGGAGCGCAGCAGCGGCCGCACGGCATCAACAACGGCCTTACCTGTTGTCGCCGCGCGGAATGCTGGCTCCTGCGGCACGAGCGCACGATGCGTGGCGCAAGCGACTCGTCTATCCGCTGGCCGATCGCCGCGTGATCCGCGATGCCGCACGGCTCCATGCGACATCGCAGCTCGAGTTCGACGAGCTGACGCGTCTGACCGACCCTGATCGCGTCGTGTTCGTTCCGAATGGGGTCGAATTACCGCGCGTGGGCGTCAGTCACGAACGCGCTCCGCTCGTCCTTTTCCTCGGGCGAATCCACCCGATCAAGCGGCTCGATCTCCTTGCGGATGCGTTCGGTCGCGTGCGGCAGCAACACGCCGACGCTCATCTCGTGATTGCCGGTCCTGACGAAGACGGCCATCGCGCGCAGGTGGCTCCGCTGTTCACGCCATTTGGCGATGCCGTGACCTGGACGGGCAGAGTCGACGAAACCGGCAAGCGCGAGTTGCTGAATGCCGCTGCAGTGCTCGTCATGTGCTCCGATGCGGAAAGTTTCGGGATGAGCGTCGCCGAAGCGATGGCAGCCGGGACACCGGTGGTTGTGACGAGAACGTGTCCATGGCCAGACGTGGAATCCCATCGCACCGGATTCTGGGTCGAACAGACGCCGGATGCGGTTGCCGCAGGCGTGAACGCTGTGCTCTCAGACCGATCCACGGCGCGCGAGATGGGATGCCGTGGCCGCTCGCTGGTCGCATCGCAATACAGCTGGCCGCACGCGGCGTCCGCACTCATCAACCAATACCAGGCTATTGCCGCAGACACAGTCCAAGTGGGCTGAGGCGTCGCGTCTTGCAGTTGACAGCAAGGCGCGCGCTGCCCGATTTGTCTTTCTCACGCCGTTGATGGGCGGAGCAGACGGCATCTCTGAGATGACTCGGCAATGGGTTCGCGTGATCGAATCTCGCGTTGGGTACGACGCGCATTCTGTCGAAGTGTGGTCCCTTGATGACCACACGCGACCCCCAGCTATCGACACGGCTTCGATATTCAAGGCTGCCCGCGGGGGCCGTGTACGATTCGCATCGTTCGGCGTGACCGATGGAGCGTTGTCTGCCGCGGACACCGTCGTGGTCGTGATGCATCTGCAGCTGTTGCCAGTGGCGTTACCGCTCGTCTGGCGAGGCGCGCGGTTGGTCACGGTTCTGATGGGAATCGAGGCGTGGACGCCTCTGAATCATCTCCAGAAGGCAGCAATCCGTCGGGCATGGAAAGTGATCGCGATATCCACTCACACCGCCGTGCGATTCCGCATTGCAAACCCGTGGATCGGCGAGGGGCCGATTGCCGTCTGCCATCCGGGTGTCCGGGCGATGCCGCGAGTGACGGTCGCTCCCTTCGAAGGACGATACGCGCTCATCGTCGGCCGGATGGACGCGCGCGAGCGGTACAAGGGGCACGACACCTTGATCGAACTATGGCCGGCGGTCAGGCGAACGATCGCTGACGCACAGCTCATTGTCGTCGGCGACGGCGATGATGCTGCACGGCTGCGGCAGAAGGCCGCTGACACGTGCGAGGCGATCACGTTCCTGGGGCGTGTCGATGAGCCGACGCTGGCGGCCCTGTACCGCGACGCGACGTGCTTCGTGATGCCTAGTTCGGATGAAGGGTTTGGTCTCGTCTACCTGGAGGCGATGCGCGCATCGACGCCATGCATTGCTGTTCACGGGGCGGCGGAAGAGATCATCACCGACGGTCACGACGGATTGATCGTCAATGCCGGCGACCATGACGCGCTTCTCGCTGCCATCATGCACCTGTTCGCCAACAAGCAGGCGCGAATGCGGATGGGCGCGGCCGCGGCGCGACTCGTCAACTCCCAGTTTGATGCCGTTGCTTTGCGACGCCGCATGTGCGCCGCGCTCGAGCTCGGCCCCGTCTGATGATCATTCTGGGCGTCAATGCGTACCACGGGGACGTCGCAGCGGCGCTGCTGCGCGACGGCGAACTTGTTGCTGCCGTCGAAGAGGAACGCTTTCGTCGAGTCAAACACTACGCGGGCTTTCCGCGCGATGCGATTCGAGCGTGCTTGAGCATCGCCGGTGTCGAGGCGCGTGATGTTGACGCGTTTGCGGTGTCGCGCGATCCAAACGCCCACTTGTGGCGCAAGGGGTTGTTTGCAATACGTCACGTCCCCAGGCCGTCCCTCCTTCGCGACCGGGCGACAAATGCGCTCTCTGTTCGCCGCCTCGCGCGTGTTTGCGCCGCGGAACTTGGACTCGACGAATCGCACGTCGCCCCGCGTATGCACTACGTGGAACATCATGCAGCCCACCTCGCGAGCAGCTATTTCGCCAGTCCGTTTGACGGTGCGGCGGTGTGTGCGATCGATGGATTTGGCGACTTCGTCAGCACGTCAACCGGTGTCGGGCGCGGACCCTGCCTCGCGATCCAGAACCGGGTCTTCTTCCCGCATTCGCTCGGCCTGCTCTACCTCGCGCTGACGCAGTTCCTCGGGTTTCCGAAGTACGGTGACGAGTTCAAGGTCATGGGGCTCGCTCCATATGGCGAGCCGGTATTTGGGGAAAAGATTCGTCAATTGCTGCACGTCGGCGAGGAGGGCGACCTCAGTCTCGATCTGTCGTATTTCACGCACTGGTCGGGCGGTATGACGATGACGTGGAACGATGGGGAGCCGGAGATTGGCACGGTCTTCACCCCGAAACTCGAGCTGCTGCTCGGTCCCGCACGCCGGCCGCAGGAACCGCTCGAGGAGCGGCACGAAGCGATTGCCGCGTCCTTGCAATCCGTGTACGAAGAAGCGGCGTTCAGGATTTTGCGCGCACTGCATGCGCGCGTCCGCAATCCGAGATTGTGCCTGGCCGGCGGATGCGCCATGAACAGCGTCGCCAACGGAAAGGTCCGCACCGAGACGCCATTCACCGACGTGTACATCCAGCCCGCCGCCGGTGATAACGGCACCGCGCTGGGTGCGGCGCTCCATGTCTGGCACAGGCAGCGTGGAGGCCACCGGTTCGAGATGCGTCATGGCTACTGGGGTCCTCAGTTCGACGAGGCCGATATCGAAGCTGCGGTCGGCGCACGAAGAGGCGAGGTCGAGGCGCGGCAGTGCACGCGCACGAACATGTCGAGCGAGCAACAGCTGTGTGAGTGGACGGCATCACGGATCGCCGCTTGACGAGTGGTCGGATGGTTCCAGGGGCGGATGGAATGGGGTGCCCGCGCGCTCGGCAATCGCAGCATCCTCGCGGATCCACG
>Ga0075418_10001897_pt1 | contig 23772 bp, 22 predicted proteins | sample SoiMetdeltSBSDD2_FD_81776 | JGI IMG/M metagenome (GOLD analysis project Ga0075418, IMG submission 81776) | Bulk soil microbial communities from a Populus tree surrounding site in Tennessee, USA - Soil MetaG P. deltoides SBSDD2 | ecosystem: Environmental > Terrestrial > Soil > Tree plantation...
GCAGGAGTCGCTCGGGGTCGACAGCCTCGGGTATCTTTCGCTCGCCGGCCTGCGCGGCTGTGTGGAGGATCCGGAGAACTACTGCACCTCGTGCTTCACCGGCGAATACCCCATCGATCCGTTTGGTGACAACGAAGACGCCGCCCGCCGGCGTGCCGCCCTGCCGCTTACGAGCTCGAACCTCCAAGGGGCGCCCGAGCGCATCCCACAACCCTGATCGCCGTCGCAGCGAAGTCTGGACGCCGCAGGCGTTGCGAATTCGGCTTTGGGTTGCGCTGCACGTCCACTTTGTGGTACATAAACCATTGACAGGCTTTGACGTGGCGGCTCTAGCCACGGGGGCCGATCGGGTGACCCGAGCGGCTCTGGAAGATGTCAGGGGCGTAGCCAGGGCCGGTGCCGGCGCAGCCGGTGTCCATTTGCCCGAGCCCCGTGAAAAAGAAGTCGCGGATGGCGACCCTGCCAACCGAACGCGCGGCGCCGAACAGGCGGGCAGCCGCGGGGTTGGGAACGGGGCGCAATCGCCATCCGAGTGCGCAACCAGAGGAGCCGCGGGCCGCACCCAGCACGGAGCAAGTTGCCGTCGATGGTGGGTCCGAATCGGTCGAACCGAGCAGCGAGTCGAGACCGAGCCGCGTGGGATCCGATTCAATCCGCACTGCATGTGCGATCCCGGAGCGGCGCGCCTGACGAAAAACAGGCGAGCGTCTCGTCGACTGCGGGGGGAGAGTCCATGCCGGAAAGCAAGCGAGACAGTGCATCCGGAGGGCGACCGCGGCGTCCCGTACCCCTCAGCCTGAACGGGAACCGAGTGACACTCCATGCAGAAGGAAATCATCGTCAACTCGACGCCCTACGAAGTCCGCATTGCAATCCTGGAAGACAAGGAGCTGGTTGAGCTCCTCATCGAGCGAGCCGAATACAAACGCACCGTAGGCGACATCTACAAGGGTGTCGTCACCGCAGTCCTGCCGGGAATCCAAGCCGCATTCGTCGACATCGGCGCCGAGAAGGCCGCCTTTCTCCACGTCTCCGACCTCGTCGATCCGACCGAGGAGGATGAGGAGTCGAGCGACCGCCGGCGTGCCGGCAACGGCCGCCAGCTGCCCGCCATTCAGGACGTGCTCAAGAAAGGCATGGAGATCCTCGTCCAGGTGACGAAGGAACCGATCGCCACCAAGGGGCCGCGAATCACGACACAGCTGTCGCTGCCCGGGCGTTATGCCGTCATCATGCCCAACGCCGATCACGTCGGTGTGTCACGCAAGATCGAGGACCGCTCGGAGCGCGTGCGGCTCAAGGGCCTGGTGGAAGCGCTCAAGCCCCAAGGCTGCGGCCTGATCGTGCGCACGGTGGGAGAGGGAGTCGAGCGCGCGGCGCTCGAAGTCGACGTCGAGAACCTGGTGAACCAGTGGCGGAAGATCCAGGAGAAGGCGGCCGGCGCGCCAGCGCCGAGCTTGGTGCACCAGGACGTCGGCCTGGTCATCGGCCTCGTGCGCGACATCCTGAACGAGAACGTCAACCTCCTCATCCTCGACGACCACAAGGGCCACGAGCAGCTGTCCGATTACTTGCGCGACATCGCTCCGGACATGCTGCGCCAGGTCAAGTTCTACGAGGACCCGATGCCGATCTTCGACCGTTACGGCGTGGAGAGCGAGATCGACAAGACGCTCGACCGCAAGGTCTGGCTGAAGAAGGGCGGCTACGTCGTCATCGAGCAGACCGAGGCCTTGGTGTCGGTGGACGTCAACACCGGGCGTTTCACCGGCAAGAAGAACCAGGAAGAGACCATCCTCAAGACCAACATGTTGGCGGCGCGCGAGATCGCGCGCCAGCTGCGCTTGCGCGACATCGGCGGCATCATCGTCATCGACTTCATCGACATGGAAAGCGAAGCCAACAAGAAGCGCGTGTTCCAGGAACTGCGCTCGGCGCTGAAGAGCGACCGTGCCAAGACCAAGGCGTTCATGGTCAGCGATCTCGGCCTGGTGGAGATGAGCCGCCAGCGTGTGCGCCCGAGCTTGTATCATTTCATGAGCGATCAGTGCTCGTACTGCGAGAGCACTGGGCACGTCCTGTCGCTCGACTCCATCGCCAACCGCATCGAGCGAATGTTGCGCCGCGTGAGCCACTACACACGCGCGCGCCAGTTGCGCTTGCAGGCCAGCCCGCGCGTGGTGTTGTTCCTGCGCGAGGAGCGCGCACAGCGACTGCGCGAGTGGATGCAGGCCACCGGGATCAGCATCGACTTGGTCGACGATCCGCGCTTGCACCGCGAGGATTTTCATCTCATCTCGGTGGAAACAGGCGAGGATCTCATGCGCTTCGTCTCGCACATGCGCAGCAATGGCGATCCGCGCCCGGCGAGCAGCGTCGAGCCACCCCCTGCGCGCCGAAGGGTCGGGCCGCCGCCGTCGCGGGGCAGGCGCCCGCCGCCCGCCGCAGCGCCCGTGCCGGCACCGGTCGGGGCAGGCCCGTCGACCTATCCAGCGCGGCGAGAGCGACCGCCGGAAAGGCGGCGCGAAGGCGGAGACGCAACCCGGCGCTCCGGTCCACCGCGTGAAGGCGGCGGCCGCAGACGACGTGGCGGGCGCGGACGCGGACGGCGGGGCAGGCCTTATCTCGAGGACAGCCCGCGGCCAGGTGGCGTGCCCGAGGCCGGCCAGGCCACGAGCGGTGCGGCAGGCTTGACGAACGGTCCAGCCGACTGATACACACGGCGTTTGGCGAGAGGATGGAATCGTGTACGCAGTCGTGCGCATCGCGGGCAAGCAATTCGAGGTTCGGCCGCAGGACCGCCTCAGGGTGCCGCGGATCGCGGCCGAGGTCGGGGCGCAGGTGGAGTTCGACGACGTCCTCCTGCTGCGCACGGACGAAACCATGCTGACCGGAACGCCGCGCGTCGAAGGCGCCAGGGTCACTGCGCGTGTCGTGGGGCACGAGCGCGAGCGCAAGATCATCGTCTTCCGCAAGCGCCGGCGCAAAGATTCGAAGAAGCGCAACGGTCACCGGCAACCGGTTTCCGAAATCCAGATCCAAGACATTCGGCTGCCCTGACGAGGAGGCGACTCGATGGCGCACAAAAAGGGCCAAGGCTCGACCCGGAACGGCAGGGACAGCAATCCGAAGTACCTCGGGGTGAAGTGCGGCGACGGCCAGACCGTCGTGGCCGGCAACATCCTGGTGCGCCAGCGCGGCACTCGGATCCATGCCGGCGCGAATGTGGGCCGCGGTCGCGACGACACGCTGTTCGCCCTCGCCGCGGGCCGCGTGGTCTACGAACGCGTCGGCCGCGCACGCAAGTTCGTACGCATCGAAACCTAGCGTTCGCCGTGACGCGGTGAAAATGCAGTACCATCTCACGGGGGCCGGCGACGACCCCCGGTTCCGCTTTCAGGGCTTTGCACGGGAGCAGGCGATGCGGTTGCGATGGGCGCTCGGAATGACGGGGCTGCTGCTCCTGCCCGTCCTGGCGACGACGCAGGAAACCGGTTCGAAGATGGATGAAAAGGAGATCAAGGAATACATCCTCTTCCATCAGATCGTGCAAGTGGCCCCGAGCGGCGGCGCCCGCGACGTTTCCTTCGCCCAGGGCAACCTCGAAGCCTACAAGCCGCACGAGGTCGTCTGGGTCCTGGACGCTCAGAAGCCGGGCTTGGCTGGGATCGCCTCGCGCCCGATTCGCGAGACGGCGAGAGCGGGCGAGGCCATGGGCCGCATCGGCGATGGCAGATGGCGCGCCGGCGAAGCGGCGCACGTTCGCGCCGGCCAAGACGGGGCATATGTGCTCGAATCCAATGGTCTTCTCTGGTGGCTGCGAGGCGGCAAGGTCGACAGCCTGCGGATCGGCAACGGCGTGGCGAGCGCCGCGGATGTCGACGGCAATTCTTCGGGCTTGATCGCGGTGCTGTGGGGACGCGAAGTCCACGTGTTCCTCTCCATTCCCGGTCCGCCGCTGTGGCGATTCGATCTCGAGGCCGACGTCCAGCCCGCGGTGGCTTTGGCGGTGAGTGCTGCCGGCGAGATCTTCGTCACCGGACGTGGCGCGACGGCGCTGGCGGTCTATGACGTCGATGCGAGCGGTACATACCGGCGTGTGCGCTCTGCCGCAGCCGACAAGCTCGGCATCGCCGCCGCGGGCGGCGTCGAGGTCACCCCGTTCATGATCATGCCGAGCGAGGGTCGCGAAGCCTACGTCGACCAAGACCGGTTCGTGCTGATCAGCGATCCCGAAGGGGGCAGCATCGTGGCGCTGGAAGCGGCGGCGCTCAAACCGGCGGGACGCTGGGACGTGCGCGCGCAACTACTGGGGGCGGCGCCCGGCAGGCTCGATGTCAGCAATCGCGGCCAGATCGCTTACGTGGATCTGCGCTCGGGCGAGTGCCAAGTCCTGCCGACCCGCGTCACCATCGCCATGGTCGAAGGAGCGAAGTTCCGCTGGCGAGTGCTGGAAGCGCCGAACATGATCCGAATCCAAGGCGGCGACACGGTGCAAATCGAGCCCCCGAGGCATTGATGTCTTCCAGGTCACCACGCTGCGCCGTCATCCCCGCCCGCTTCGCTTCGACGCGCTTCCCCGGCAAGCCGCTGGCCCGACTGGCCGGCAAGCCCATGATCGTGCACGTGCTCGAGCGCGTGCATGCCGCGGCCGTCTTCGACGATGTGCGTGTGGCCACGGATGATGCGCGCATCGGCGCGGCGGTGGAGGCCGCGGGTGGCCGCGTCCAACTGACGCGTGCCGACCACACGAGCGGCACCGACCGCGTGGCGGAGGTGGCGCTCGATCTGCCGAGCGACGCGTGGATCTACAACGTGCAGGGGGACGAACCGTTGCTGCCGCCGGAGCTGCTGCGCGATCTGGTGCATTTCGTCGAAACCGATGCAGCGCGGCAGTTTGCCACGGTGGCGCATCGGAGCGACGATGCCCTGGCGTTCGCGAGCCCGCACGTGGTCAAAGTCGTCACCGACGCCGCGGGACGGGCGCTGTATTTTTCGCGCACCGGCATCCCACACCCAAGCGCGTCGACAACCGATTGGTTGCGTCACATCGGCATCTATGCCTTCCGGCATGCGACCTTGCAGCGCTTCGTCGGCTTGCCGCGCGGGGTTCTCGAGCAACGCGAGGAGCTGGAGCAGCTGCGCGCCCTGGAACATGGCATCCCGATCGACGTGCTGGTCACCACGCACGCCACGTGGGGCGTGGATACACCGGCAGATTTGAAAGCCGTTGCCACGCGGCTCGAGACCTCCCTAGAATCGCAACGACCCCATTCCGGTGCGCCATCCGTGTCGGCGCACTCCGCGCACGAACCAAGGGGCGAGGGATGACCAAGTATGTCTTCGTCACGGGCGGAGTCGTGTCCTCGCTCGGCAAGGGCATCGCCACCGCCTCGCTCGGCTTGCTGCTCAAGCGCCGCGGTCTGCAAGTGGCGCTGCAGAAGTTCGATCCGTACCTGAACGTGGATCCCGGAACGATGAGCCCGTTCCAGCACGGGGAGGTCTTCGTCACCGACGATGGCTCGGAGACGGACCTCGATCTCGGGCACTACGAGCGCTTCACCGATGTCAGCCTCGGCCGCCAGCACAACACCACCGCCGGCCAGATCTACGAATCGCTCATCCGCCGCGAACGGCGCGGCGATTTCCTCGGCCACACGGTGCAAGTGGTGCCGCACGTGACCGACGCGATCAAGGAACGCATTCGTGGAGCGGGCGTCGACAGCGACGTCGTGGTCACCGAAATCGGCGGCACCGTCGGCGACATCGAGGGCCTGCCCTTCCTGGAGGCGGTGCGCCAGTTTCGCCTCGAGGTCGGTCCGCGCAACTGCATGAACGTGCACGTCACGTTGGTGCCGTACATCCGCGCCGCGCGCGAAGTGAAGACCAAGCCGACGCAGCACAGCGTGGCGACGCTGCGTTCCATCGGCTTGCAACCGGACGTGCTGCTCTGCCGCACGGAAATGGCGCTCGGCGAAGCCGTCCTGCACAAGATCGGCCTGTACTGCAACATCGAGACGCGCGCCGTGATCGCGGTGCCGGACGTGCAGTCCATCTACGAAGTGCCGCTGCTGCTGTCGGAGCAGAAGCTCGACGAGATCGTCCTCGAACGCCTCGGCCTGGAGGCGCAGCCGTTGCAGCTGGATTCGTGGCGCTCGATGCTGCAGCGCTTGCAAGTGGCCAGCGACGAAGTGGAGATCGCCGTCTGCGGCAAGTACGTGCAGCTGCAGGATGCCTACAAGAGCATCATCGAGGCGTTCACGCATGCCGGGGTGGATAACGGCGTGCGCGTCCGCATCCGCTGGGTGAATTCCGAGGATGTCGAGAGCCGCGGCGCCGGCGCGCTCCTGCGCGGCGTCTGCGGTGTGCTGGTGCCTGGCGGCTTCGGCGAGCGCGGCATCGAAGGCAAGATCGCTGCGATTCGCTGGGCGCGCGAGCAGGGCATGCCGATGTTCGGCATCTGCCTGGGTCTGCAATGCGCTGTCATCGAGTACGCGCGCAATGTGCTCGGGCTCACGGAGGCCAACAGCTCCGAGTTCGCGCCGACGACGCCGCATCCCGTGATCGACCTGCTGCCCGATCAGAACGGCGCGGTCAAGGGCGGCACCATGCGCTTGGGCAGCTACCCGTGCGTGCTGCGGCCGGGCTCGCTCGCGGCCGCTAGCTATGGCGACGTCGAGGTGCACGAACGCCACCGGCATCGCTGGGAGGTGAGCCCGGTCTACGTCGAGCGCCTGGCCGCAGCGGGCATGGCGATCTCGGGCGCGTCTCCCGACGGCCAGCTGGTGGAGATCGTCGAAGTTCCCGAGCACCCATTCTTTCTCGCCGTGCAATTCCATCCCGAGCTCAAGAGCCGGCCGGAACGGCCACATCCGCTCTTCCGTCGTTTCGTCGCCGCCGCCAAGCAACATGCGACGCGCGCGGCCGGCGCTGCGCCAGAGCCGGCGAAGGCGGGCGGGTCTTGGGAGGCCGGATGAGCACGGCCGTGGTGATCGGAAGCGATGCCGGCACGCCCGCGCGCGTAGGCGATGGCTCGCCGTTGCTCGTGATCGCCGGACCGTGCGTGATCGAGAGCGCCTCCGAGACGTTGCGCACGGCCGCGGCACTCGCCGACATTTGCCGCGAGCTCGAGCTGGGCTTCGTCTTCAAGTCCAGCTACTTGAAGGACAATCGCACCGCGATCGACTCCTTCGTCGGCCCCGGAATCGACGACGGCTTGCGCGTGTTGCAGCGCGTGCGCGAGGAAATCGGTGTCCCCGTTCTCTCCGACGTGCACGAGCGCGACGAGATCCCCGCCGCCGCCCAGGTTCTCGACGTGTTGCAGATCCCGGCGTTCCTGTGCCGGCAGACCCGATTGCTGACCGATGCCGCTCGCACCGGACGCTGCGTCAACGTCAAGAAGGGCCAGTTCCTGTCGCCGGACGAGGTCGAACACCTGGTGCGCAAGTACGAGTCCTGCGGCAGCGGTGGTCTGCTGGTCACCGAGCGCGGCACCTCGTTCGGCTACGGCAACCTGGTGGTCGACATGCGCAGTCTGGCGATCCTGCGCCGCTACGGTCATCCCGTGGTCTTCGACGTCACGCACAGCTTGCAGCGGCCGGGGGGGGCGGGCCGGGAGACCGGCGGAGAGCGGGAATTCGCACCGCTGATGGCGCGGGCGGCGTGCGCCGCCGGCGTCGAGGCGCTGTTCTTGGAGGCGCATCCCGAGCCGGCGCGCGCCCTGAGCGACAAGCACACCCAGATCCCACTCGAGGCCGTGCGTGATCTGCTGCATTCCGCGCGCGCGTTCCACGCATTACGCCAGCGCGTGGCGCCATCCTGACGCCGCGGTTCCTTGCTTGGAGACGTCATGGTCGAGAATGAAAAAACGCCGGTGCGGACGGCACGGGAGAACATGCGGCGCTCGGCTCCGGCCGCGCGCCGGGCGCCGGAGCAACCGCAGGCGTTGCGTGATGCGCACTGGGTCTTCGACAAGGAAATCGCCGGGCTGCGGGCGGTGCAACAACGTCTCGGAGCGAGCTTCCTCGCCGCGGTGGATCGACTCGAGGGCTGCCGCGGTCGCGTCGTCGTCTGCGGCGTCGGCAAGTCGGGGATCGTGGCCAAGAAGATCGCGGCGACCTTGACCAGCACGGGCACGCCGAGCTTTTATTTGCACCCCGTGGAAGCCGCGCATGGAGACCTGGGGTTGCTGGCTGCCGACGATGTCGTGATCGTGGTGTCGTACAGCGGTGCCAACGACGAGTTCGAAGAAGTCGTGAGTGCCACCGCTCGCATGCGTGTGCCATTGATCGCGCTCACCGGCGCCCTGGACTCGTGGATCGCGCGCGCCAGCCAGATCGTCATCGATTGCCAAGTTCCCGAGGAAGCCTGCCCACTCAACCTGGCGCCGACGGCGAGCACCACGGCGACGCTCGCGGTCGGCGATGCGCTGGCCGTGGCCTTGCTGCAGCGGCGCGGCTTCGACGCCGCGGATTTTGCCGCCGTGCACCCGAGCGGCGTGCTCGGGAAGCGCCTGCTTCTCACGGTCGGCGAGGTCATGCGGCACGGCGACGAGTTGCCGTGCGTGCAGCCGCACACATCGCTGCGCAACGCGCTGTTCGTGATGATGGAGAAGCGGCTGGGCTGCATCTTCGTCACCGAAGAGAACGGCGCTCTGCAAGGCATCATCACCGACGGGGATTTGAAGAGAATCCTGGTGCGCGATCCGGAGGGATTGCAGTGCCCCGTGCACACGGTCATGGTCCCTGCGCCCAAATGCATCGAACAGACGGCGCTGGCCGTTCAGGCATTGCGCCGCATGGAGGAGAACCCCGGCGGAGCCATCACCCAACTCGCAGTCGTGGACGCGGCAAATCGCCTGCTCGGGGCGGTGCATCTGCACGACATCGTGCGTCTGGGACTCGCGACGGCACCGCCACCGCCGTGAGCTGGGCGCCTGCTGTCCTGGCCGGAATAAAACCCGGCGTTTCGAGACTTCATGCTGGTGGAGGGCCGCATGGCGGACGACGCGACGCGGCAGCGCCGCTTCGAAGCGGAGGCGCTGCTGCATTTGGACGCCCTCTATCGCACAGCTCTGCGCCTCACGCGTAACTCGAGCGACGCCGAGGATCTGGTGCAAGAGACCTACTTGAAGGCTTACCGTTTTTGGGACCACTACGAGCCCAACACCAACTGCCGCGCCTGGCTCTACAAGATCATGACGAACACGCGCATCAACCAGGCGGTGAAAGCGGCCAAGCAGCCTTCCCAGGTGGACTTCGATCTGCTAAGCGAGGTGCTGCCCGAGCGTGAATCCGCCGGTCTCGACCAGCCGACGCGCGGCGAGCTGGCGGTGTTCGCGGCGCTGCTGGACGATGAATTCGTCGCCGCCCTGGAGGCGGTGCCCGAGGATTTCCGCGTGGTCCTGATTCTCTATGCCATTGAGGGTTACGCCTACAAGGAGATCGCCGACATCCTCGACATTCCGATTGGCACCGTCATGTCGCGTCTTTACCGCGGACGCAAGTTCTTGCAATCGGCGTTGCACGAGTATGCCCAGAAGCGCGGTTTGAGGAAGGACTGAGACGATGGCCTGCGATCTCGCGCCGGCGGAGTTGCTGCGCTACCTCGAGGGCAAGCTGCCACAGGCGGCGGCGACGGCGGTCGAACTGCACCTCGGCCGCTGCGAATCCTGTCAGGCCGAGGCCCTCTTGCCGGCTGAGTTCGCCGCCATGCTGCAAGCCCGATTGCCGGCACCCCCGGTGCCCGCGGCGCTCGCGCGTCAATTGCACGCGGCCCACTCACCCCTGCCGCGTGCCGAGGCCTTCCCCTCGTCGGCAGAGTCGAGGTTCCCTTGGCGGCGCTGGCTCGCGTCCCCGTGGACGCCGCGTCTCGCCATGGCCGCCGTGGTCGCAGTCCTGCTGCTGATCCCGGCCCGGGGGTTCTGGAAGGCACCGGCCGTGGCACAGGAGGCCGCGACGCGTCACGCCGGGCATCTGCCGTTTTGGGGCGGACCGATGCCGGGATGCTGCCAGGACCTGAGGTTGGCCGTGGGAGCGATCCTGGATGCTCCCTCCGCCGGCGAACGGATCCCGGACTTGGGCGCGGTGGGGCTCGATTTCGTGGCGGCGACCCGCTGCGCAGGTCCGACGACGGTCAACTTGATCTGCTACCGCACGGCCGCGGGGGAGTTCTTTTCACTTTACATGAGCGACCAAGTCGCGGAACAATTCCAGGCACACCCACGGCGCCCGGGCGAGCCTTCGCGCTACCGGGTGCAGGACAGTGACGTGACCCTCTGGGCTCGGAATGGGTTCTTGTACCAGTGGGTGGGCCCGCACGGAAGCAGCGCGTACGATCAGGCCCTGGCACTCTTGCACGGGCCGGAATCCACTGGATGGCGCCCATCACAATGAAACGACACATCACCGTACTCCATCTCTGTGCGTGTTTGTCGCTCGCCGCGCCTGTGACGGCTGGCGAGCGCTTGCGTTTGCTCACCGATTTGCAGTCCGGGGGGCAGAAGGTCGCGACCGAGGTGCGCAAGCCGTTCTTTGTCTGGCTGGTCGCGGAACGTGATGCGGACAAGCCGCAGATTTCGACGGTGGCATTCCGCTTGGAGGTCCCGGAGGGGGTCGTCATCCTGGGTGAGGAGCTGCAGGTCGAGTCGCTGATCGCGCTCGGGACACCGCGAAGCGGCATGCATCTCGCGTTTCACTGCATCGAGAAGAAGCAAGTGCCCGTGTATCGCTTCAAGATGGTGACTACCCGCCCGTTCGAGAACTTGACCTTGCGCACACATCCCGAGGGGAAGACCAACTTCCTCGGCATCGTCGGCTGCCGGGACGAGAACTTCACCGAGTGGGCGTGCGAGCCCGCGGTGCTGACGATCACTTCCAAGTAGCGAATCCCGACGGACAGCCTCGAAGTGAATGGCGTCGGCGCGCGAGCCGAGGAGGATGCGTGCAGGTCGGGTTCCTGGGTTTCCCCGGCGCGGGGAAAAGCACTTTGTTCACCGCTCTCGAGGGCCGCGACCGCGCCTCGAGCGGGCGCGGCGGCGACACCCAGCGGGTCGTCGTCCGCGTTCCCGATGCGAGGGTCGACCATCTGTCCACGAACTTTTCGCCGCGCAAGACCACCCACGCCGAAATCCTCTTCGTTCTCCCCGGCGCCGCGGCCGATTCGCCGCAAACCGCACTGCCCGAATCGGCGCTCACGAGCATTGGCCCCGCCGACGCTCTGGTGCTGGTGGTCCGCGCCTTCGATGTCCCCGACGTGCCGCGAGAGGCGGGCTCGCGCTCGATCGCCGAGGATTTGCAGCGGCTCGAGGACGAGATGATGCTGCGCGATCTCGAGCGCATCGAGACGCGGTTGCAGCGCCTGCTGAAGGAGGGCAAGAAGGCCGAGGCTGCGGCGGAGCGCATCTTGTTGGAGAAGCTGCGTGCGACGCTCGAGGCCGAGAATCCACTGCGCGAGCTCGAGTGGAGCGAGGACCAGCTGGCGCGGATGCGGGGCTTCCAGTTCTTGAGCCTCAAGCCGGTGCTGGTGGTGGCGAACGTCGGCGAGGACGATCTGGCGGCGCTGCCGCCGCTGCCGGAAGCGCGGCCGAACCGAGAGGTGCTGGCGCTGTCGGCCCGCATCGAACGCGAGGTGGCCGAGCTGCCGGCGGCCGAACAGCCGGAGTTCCTGGCGCATCTGGGTCTCGAAGCCACGGCGCGCGACGTTTTCGTCCGCAGCGCTTTCCGTTTGCTGGACCTCATCAGCTTCTTCACCGTCGGCGAGGACGAGGTGCGCGCCTGGCCCGTGCGCCGGGGGTCGATCGCGCCGGTGGCGGCGGGGAAGATCCACACCGATCTGCAGAAGGGCTTCATCCGGGCCGAGGTGATCCATTACGATGACTTCGTTCGTGTCGGCAGCCTCGCGGCAGCGCGCAGTCAAGGGCTGCTGCGGCTCGAAGGCAAACAGTACGTCGTGCAGGATGGCGACATCATGCACGTACGGCATGCGTGAGATGCGGAGGCAAGGCGTGGGAGAAACGGGGTCGGATGGGCGTCGCATCGCCGAGATGTTGCCGGGGATGCGATCCGACGCCGTCCTGGTGGTGAAGAAGAAGGTGCGGCGCGAGCAGCCGGATGGCTCGCGCTATCTGCTGTTTCAGCTCGCTGATCGCAGCGGCCAGATCAACGCCGTGCTCTGGCATGGCGCCGATGTCGTCGATACCCAGATCGAAGCCGGCGACCTCGCGCACGTGCGCGGCGAAGTGCAGCTGTACCAGAACGCCCGGCAAATCAAAGTGCAGCGCATCGAGCGCGCCGATCCGAGCGCCCACGATCTCGCCGAGTTCCTGCCCACCACGTCGGCCGATCTCGACGTCCTCTACGAGCGCTTGCTCGCGGTGGTGGACGGCGTCGGCGAGCCGTTCCTGCGCCGGCTCTATTCCGACATCTTCCGCGATCCCACGGTGCGCCAACGCTTTCAGCGCGCCCCCGCGGGCAAGGGCTGGCATCACGCCTATGTCGGCGGTTTGTTGGAGCACGTGTTGTCGATGCTCGATCTCGCCATGGCTCTGGTGCGGAACTATCCGACCTTGGATCGCGACCTGCTGATCGGTGGGGTGTTGCTGCACGACATCGGCAAGATCGAGGAGCTGTTGGTGCGCAGTAGCATCGATTATTCGACTTCCGGCCGGCTCATCGGCCACTTGGTGCAGGGCTGTATCCTGGTGGCGCGGGCCATCGATGCCATCGAAGGTTTCCCGGCCGACCTGCGTGCGCGCGTGTTGCACCTGATCGTCGGTCATCACGGCGAGGTGGCGCGCGGTTCGCCGAAGCCGCCGATGACGTTGGAGGCCGTGGCGACGCATCTGCTCGATCACCTGGATTCACAGACGCAGGCCGTGGCCCAGGTCGTGGGCGAGATCAAGAGCGGTGACGGTTGGAGCGAGCACGTCCGGCTCGTCGATCGACAGTTCTATCGCGGCGCACCCAATGCGGCTCCCGCAACGAGCGACGGCGACGGCTGACGCGGGCGGGAGGCACGCCGAGGATGGGAGGGCAAATGGACACGTTGCCAGCATGGGTCGAGGTGGATCTGGATGCGCTGGCGCACAACGTCACCGTGGTTCGCCGCTTGACCGGGCCCGACACGCGCATTCTGTTCATCGTCAAAGCCGATGCCTACGGGCATGGTGCCGTCGAGGTGGCGCGCGAGGCGGTGCGCTCCGGCGTGCACATGCTCGGGGTCGCGACCGTCGACGAGGGGCGGGAGCTGCGCGCTGCCGGAATCGATGCCGCCATCCTGGTGCTGTCCCCGGCGCTCCCGGGCGAGATCCCGGCGCTGTTGGAAGCTCAGCTGCGCACCACCGTTCCAGACCTGGATTTCGCCGTGCAGCTGTCGGATGCCGCGCGGCGATGCGGCAAGCTCGTGCCGGTGCACGTCGAGATCGACACCGGCATGGGGCGAAGCGGCATCCACGCCAGTGTCGCCGCCCAGAGCATCGAGCAGATCAGCCACCTTCCCGGTGTGGTGGTCGAAGGCGTGTTCACGCATTTCCCGGTGTCGGATACCAACGCGGAATTCACTCGGGCGCAATGCCTTTCATTCAATGAAATCGTGGCCCGCCTGCGCCGCGCCGGCGTGCACATCGCCCTCGTCCATGCCAGTAATTCGGCGGGAATCCTCGAGCTGCGCCAAGCGGATCTCGACATGGTGCGGCCCGGCGGCATGCTCTACGGCTGCTGGCCACACACGCAGCTCTCGGGCCGCGCACCGTTGCGGCCGGTGATGAGCTTCCACGCGCGGCTGGTGCAGGTGCGCCGGCTGCCGCCGCGCACGCCGATCAGTTACGGCGGGGATACGCACACGTGGCGCGAAGCGCTGATCGGTGTCGTACCGGTGGGATATGGTCACGGCTTGTCGCGCGCGTATTCCGGGCGCGGGGTCATGTTGTTTCGGGGCCGCCGGGTCCCCATCCTCGGCCGCGTGACCATGGACATGACCATGCTGGATCTCACCGGTTGCGATGCGCGGGTCGGGGAGGAAGTGGTCATCTTCGGCTCGCAAGGGGCCGAGAGCATCGGCATCGACGAGATCGCCTCGGCCACCGGCATCATCGGTTACGAGGTCCTGTGCGGCATTTCGAAGCGCGTCGTGCGCGTCTACCGGCGTCACGGCGGTGTCGAGTCGATGCGGGGCCTGACCGGCGTGCGCGCGTTGCAGGCCTGAGGGGGAGAACCTTGCGCGGCCGCGTTTTCCTCATCGTTCTCGACGGCGTCGGTGTCGGTGATGCGCCGGATGCGGACGCCTATGGCGACAGCGGCAGCGATTCGATCGGCAACACCTCGCGCGCCGTCGGCGGACTCGAGTTGCCGACGCTCGCAGGCCTGGGGCTGGGCGCGCTGACTCGAATCCAGGGCGTGCCGCCTTCGACCTCTCCCCAAGCAGGTTTCGGCCGGCTGGCGGAAGTTTCCGCGGGCAAGGACAGCACGACCGGACACTGGGAATTGTGCGGTCTGGTGACGGAGACGCCGTTTCCAACCTATCCGGACGGTTTTCCGCCCGAGGTCTTGCAACCGTTCGAGGCCGCGCTCGGCCGGCGGGTTCTCGGCAATCGTGCGGTCTCGGGGACGGTCATCCTCGACGAGCTCGGCGACGCACACGTGCAGAGCGGAAGTCCGATCGTCTACACCTCCGCGGACAGCGTGTTTCAAATCGCCGCCCACGAGAAGATCGTCCCGGTCGAGCAACTCTATGCCTGGTGCGAGATCGCGCGCGCCCAGCTCGTCGGGCCGCACCAGGTCGGGCGCGTGATCGCGCGGCCATTCGAGGGATCCTCGGGGACGTACCGGCGGACGCCTCGCAGGCGCGACTACGCGGTCACGCCGCCTTCGCCATCGCTGCTGGACGTGCTGCATGCCGCCGGACACCGGGTCGTCGGCATCGGCAAGATCGAAGATCTGTTCTCGGGCCGGGGCCTGAGCGATGTCGATCACACCACGTCGAACCTCGCAGGCATGCAGTCGACGGCGCGTTGGGCGGCCGAGGCGCCGGCCGGCAGTCTGGTGTTCACCAACCTCAACGATTTCGACACGCTCTGGGGACACCGCAACGACCCGGCAGGATACGGGAAAGGTCTGGCGGAATTCGACGCATGGCTCGGCATGTTCCTCGCCATGCTGCGAGCAGACGATCTCCTGCTCGTCACCTCGGATCACGGCAACGATCCGACGACGCCGAGCACGGATCACTCGCGCGAGTACGTGCCGTTGCTCGCCAAATTGATCGGCAGCGACCGCGGCGTCGCCCTCGGCGATCGGCACGGTTTCATGGATGTGGCCTCGACCACGCTCGAGCACTTGGGGCTGCCGGAGCGCCTCGGGGGAAACAGCTTTCGTGCCGAACTGGAGGGCCGATGAAGGTGGGCGCGGATCGGGCACTGGTCGGAGCGGCGCGCCAGGTGCGCCTGAATGCGCATGCACCGTATTCGGGCTTCAAGGTCGGAGCAGCATTGCGACGGCGCGACGGCAGCATCTATCGTGGCTGCAATGTCGAGAACGCGAGCCTGGGGGCCGGCATCTGTGCCGAGCGCGCGGCCCTGCTGCAAGCGGTGGCCGACGGCATGCGGCCAGGGGAAATGCTGGCGCTCGCGGTGTACACCGCGGCGCGCGAGCCGACACCGCCATGCGGCATGTGCTTGCAGTGTCTGGTCGAGTTCGGGCGCGATTTGCCGGTTCTGCTCGCCGGGCCCCGGCGCTTGGAAACGGTGCAATTGCTAACCTTGTTGCCGCGACCGTTCACGCGCTTCCCGCGCCGGCGGGGCAAGGCGATCACGATGCGCACCACACGGGCTCGGCGGTGAATGCATGCGTCTCGATGAAATCCAGGAGCAACTGCGAGCGCAACGGCGCGGTGCAAGGCGACGAACGGGGAAGGGCCCGGACCTCTGCGTGGCGCTCGGAAGCGACCACGGCGGCTTCGAGCTCAAGGAGCGATTGCGCGCGGCGCTCGTGGCGCGCGGGATCGCCATCGAGGACTGCGGCACGCATGACACCCGCGCCGTGGATTATCCGGACATCGCGGTGGCGGTGGCACGGCGTGTCACGAGCGGCGCTTGCAGCTGCGGCATCGTCGTGGATGGAATCGGGATCGGCTCGTGCATGGCGGCGAACAAGGTGGAGGGGATTCGAGCGGCCACGTGTCACGACGAGATGACGGTGCGCAACAGCCGCGAGCACAACGATGCCAACGTCCTGGTGCTGGGCTCGCGCGTGTTGCATCCCGGCTTCGCCAAGCGGCTGGTGTTCCTGTGGCTGCGTACGCCGTTCAGCGGCGGCCGGCATGCGCTGCGCGTCGCCAAGATCGACGCCCTCGATCGCGGCCGCCACGACGCCCGAGCGCGAGAGCCCGACCGCCCGCAGACATAAGATCCGGGCTCCAAGGAGGAGCGATGCGCGACGAGGACATCGTGCAGCAAGTGACTGCACTGGTGCTCGAACGCTTGAGACCGGTGTGGCAGGACGAGCTGCGGCGAGATTTCGCCGCGCTGACGCACCAGCACGACATCTCCGATGACCATTCGTGTTTCGAGTGCGGCGGGCGGGGAGAATGCGAGCGGCGCCGGCCGGTGACGGTGCGGCGCATCCTGGACGCCGGCGCCTGCCGGGTCGCGGCGCGCTACCCGAGCGGTCCGGTTGCCGACGATCTCGCGCCGTGCATCGATCACACGCTGCTCCGCCCCGAGGCGACTTATGCCCAGGTGACGCAGCTGTGCCGCGAAGCGGCAGAGTTTCATTTCGCCAGCGTATGCCTCAACCCGGTGCACGTAGCCGGCGCGCGTGCGCTGCTCGCTGGATCTGGCGTCGCCGTCTGCACCGTCGTCGGGTTTCCGCTCGGCGCCAACACAACCGAGGTCAAGGTGTTGGAGACGCGCCAAGCGGTCGAGGCCGGCGCCAGCGAGATCGACATGGTGATCCATGTCGGCGCGCTCAAGTCGGGAGATTTCGCCGCGGTGGAAAGCGACATCCGCAAGGTCGCCGACGCCTGCGGGCCGCAAGTGCTGCTCAAGGTCATCCTCGAGGCGGCGTTGCTGAACGATGAAGAGAAAGTGCAAGCCTGCATCCTCGCCAAGGCGGCGGGAGCGGATTTCGTCAAGACGTCCACCGGATTCGGACCGGGCGGCGCCACCATCGGCGACGTCGAGCTGATGCGGCGCGTGGTGGGGTTGGACCTCGGCGTCAAAGCCGCTGGCGGCATCCGGGATCGCGACACGGCCGAGCGCATGATCCGCGCCGGCGCCGATCGTGTCGGTGCCAGTGCGTCGGTCAAGATCATGCGGGAGCGTGACACCTCTCGAACATGAGTCTGCGCGAGCTGTTGGAGCGCAAGAAACACGGTGGCCGGCTCGACGCGAGCGAAATCCAAGCGCTCGTCGCGGGCTACGTCGGCGGCCGCATTCCCGATTATCAAATGGCCGCTCTGCTCATGGCGGTGTGGTTCCGTGGCCTCGACACGGAAGAGACCGTCGCCCTCACCGAGGCGATGTGGAAGAGCGGGCAGGTGGTCGAGCTCGACTCCATCCCCGATCCGAAAGTCGACAAACACTCCACGGGCGGCGTCGGCGACAAGGTGTCCCTCGCACTCGTGGGCGTCGCCATGGCCTGCGGCCTGCGCGTGCCGATGCTGTCGGGGCGTGCGCTCGGGCACACGGGCGGCACCCTCGACAAGTTGGAAGCGATCCCCGGCTACAGCACGAGCTTCGATCGCGCGCGTTTCCTGCGCCTGCTCGCCGACCCGGGTGGCACGATCGTCGGGCAAGGGGACGATCTGGTGCCGGCGGATCGCGAGCTGTATGCGCTGCGCGACGTCACGGCCACGGTCGACTGCGTGCCGCTCATCGTCGCCAGCATCTTGTCGAAGAAGCTGGCGTCCGGCGTGCGTGCCGTGGTCATGGACGTCAAGGTCGGTAGCGGCGCCTTCATGCGGTCCCTCGAAGAGGCCCGGGTGCTGGCGGCGGGGCTCGTGCAGGTCGGGTCCGCCTTCGGCATGCGGGTGTCGGTGCTGTTCACGCGCATGGACGAGCCCATCGGGGTGGCGGTCGGAAACGCGCTGGAGGTGATCGAGAGCGTCGAGCTGCTGCGTGGTGGCGGTCCGCCGGATCTGCGGCAGCTCGTCATCGAGCTCGCGGCGGCGATGCTCGAGATCGGCGGCATGGAAGGGGAAATCGAGTCCGCCCGCGCGCGTGCCGCGCGTACGCTCGACGACGGCAGCGCGCTCGAGCGTTTTCGCCGCATGGTGGAAGGCCACGGCGGACGCCTGGCGTGGGACGAGCCCGAATGCGGTCTCGCACTCGCCGGGACGAGAGCCGTCGTGCGTGCACCGCGGCGCGCCGTGCTCAAGGCGGTGAACGGTACGGAGGTGGGGCTCGCGGTCGTGGAGCTGGGTGGCGGGCGGCAGCGCAAGGGGGATCGGATCGATCCCACCGTGGGCTTGCGCTGGCGCAAACGCATCGGCGATCGTCTCGACGAAGGCGACATCGTCGCCGAAGTGTTGGCGCAGGAGGCGACGGATCTGCAACCGATCGTGTCCCGACTGCAGGGCGCGCTCGCGTGGCAGGACACGCCGCTCGAACCGCAGCCGCTCGTTCTCGGACGCTATCCTGAAAACGGCGCATCCGGAGGGTGAACCAGCGCGCGGCGCGACCGCGCTCGGAGGAGTGCTTCGCATGGGGACGCTCGATCGTGTCGTGGCGCAAGTGCTGCCGTACGTGCCGCGCAAGTGGGTCGGCCGCGTGTCCTCGCGCTACATTGCTGGTGAGGATCTGGAAGCGGCGCTCGCGGCTGTCGCTCACCTGAACACGAGCGGAACGCGCGGCACCGTCGACATTCTCGGCGAGTTCATCGGCAGTCTCGACGAAGCCGAGCAAGCCAAATGCGAGTACATGCAGCTCCTGCAGGCGCTCGCCGCGCGCCGGCTCGACTCCCAGGCCTCGGTCAAGCTGACCCAGCTCGGCCTCAAGCTCGATCCCGAGGTGTGCACGGGGCACGTGCGCGAGTTGGTGCGCGAGGCCGAGAAACAGCGCAACCTGGTCACGCTCGATATGGAAGATAGCAGCTGCACGGACGCCACCTTGGACCTGTTCACCGTCCTGCGCCGGGAGAGTGCGCATGTCGGCGCCGTCCTGCAGGCCTGCTTGCGCCGCAGCGCTGCCGATCTCGATGGACTGCTGGCGCTCGAGCCCAACATCCGCGTGTGCAAAGGCATCTACATCGAGCCGCCGGAGCTGGCGTACACGAATCGAGACGACATTCGGCGTAGCTTCGTCGCGCTCGTCGAGCGCGTCCTCACCACTCGTGGCTTCGTCGGCATCGCCACGCACGACGAAGTGTTGGTCGAGCGCTGTTGCGAGCTGGTGCGGAAGCATGGCGCCGACGCGAGCCGCTTCGAGTTCCAAATGCTGATGGGTGTGCGCGAGGAGTTGCGGCGCCGTTTGCGCGACGCCGGCTATCCCATGCGCGTCTACGTGCCCTATGGGCGCCACTGGTACGCATACTCGATGCGCCGCCTGAAGGAGAACCCGGCGATCGCGGGCCACGTGTTGCGCAACCTCTTCGAGCGCTCCTCTTGAGGCATGCAACGGCGCGCGGCGTTCAGGGCTCGACGCGCGGCGCCTCGGCATCCTCGAGGTGCTGGCCCGTGTCGGTTTCGAGGTCGAGCACGCGCAGCGTGTGCAGGTCGCACTCGCCGGCGGGAGGCGCCGAGGCCAGGAAGATCTCGCTTTGCACGTGCGGGCACTGCGGCGTGGCGCGCTTCCCCGACTCGGTGCAGATGCTCTCGGAGATGATGCCGTCGGGGACGGGGAATGCCGGCCCAGGGCGCGACAAGTAGTACTCGCGCATGATGTCGCTCCACGGCGGCAGACCGATCGACGAGCCAGTGAGACCAATCGACTTGCGCTCGTCGTACCCAGCCCACACCCCCACCGCCAGCTCCGGCGTGAAGCCCACGAACCAGCCATCGGCGGTGTCGTCGGTGGTGCCGGTCTTCCCGGCGATGGTGACCCCCACGCCATAGAGATCGCGCGCATTGTGACCCGTTCCCCAATCGATCACCGACTGCAGCATGTGCGTGACGACGTAGGCCGTCTGCGGATCCAGCGCCTCCGTATGCTGGGACTGCGATTGTTCCAGGATCTTGCCGTTGCGGTCCTCGACTCGTTCGATGAGCCACGGGCGCGACGCGATGCCGCCGTTCGCGAGCGTGCCGTATGCCGACACGAGCTCGATGAGAGACACCTCGCAGGTGCCGAGCGCCAGCGATTTCACCGCCTCGAGCTTGCTCTGAATGCCCATGCGCTGTGCGACCGCGATCACTTTGTCGGTGCCGACCTCCTCTTGCACCTTGATCGCCGGGATGTTGAGCGATTTGGCCAAGGCGTAGCGCATCGACACCGGGCCGTTGAACGTCTTCTCGTAGTTCTGCGGCTTCCACAGGCCCAGGCCATAGCCGATGTCGATCACCAGGGGCGTGTCGAGGATGATGTCGGCCGGCGTCTTGTGCGCCTGAATCGCCGCGGTGTAGACGAAGGGCTTGAAGCACGAACCCGGCTGGCGGCGTGCCTGCACCGCCCGATTGAAGCGGCTGTCCTGGAAGCTGCGGCCGCCAACCATTCCCAGGATCGCGCCCGTGCGCGGGTCGAGCGCCAGTGCCGCGCCCTGCAGGTAGCGTGGCGTCTCGCCCGGCCCGAGAGAATCGCTGCGGTCGCGCTCGAAGGGCAGGGTGTAGGTCGATTCGATCTCGTGCAGCCGGGTCTCGAGCGCCCGCTCCATGCTCGCCTGCAGTTTCAGATCGATGTGCGTGTAGACGCGCAGCTCCCCTTCGTAGAGCAAGGTGTCGCCGTAGGCGCTCTCCAAGTGTTTACGCACCTCTTCGATGAAATAAGCGCCGAGCTGGTCACCGCCTGTCCCCGGGCGCGTCGTCAGCGCCAACGCGGTCAAGCTGTCGAACGCGGCATCGTCCAAGAGAGCATGGTCGCGCATGGTGCGCAGCACGAGGTTGCGCCGGCGCAGCGCGCGCTCTGGGTTGCGCGACGGCGAGTAGTTGGTCGGGTTCTTGGGGACGCCGGCCAAGGTCACGCTTTCGATCAGGTTCAAGTTGCGCACCGACTTGGAGAAGTACGTGCGCGCGGCCGCCTCGATGCCGTAGGCGCCTTCACCGAAGTAGATCTCGTTCAAGTACATGCGCAGGATCTCGTCCTTGGTGTACGTGCGTTCGAGGCGCAAGGTCAGCATCGCTTCCTTGAGCTTGCGCGTCAGCGTTTGCTCGTGCGATTTGAGGATGAGGTTGCGTGCGAGTTGCTGCGTCAGCGTGCTGGCGCCCTGGGAGCCCCAGCCATGCTGCAGATTGGCGACGACGGCGCGGGCCAGGCCCCATAGATCGATGCCCCAGTGCTCGTAGAAACGCCAATCCTCGACCGACAGCACCGCTTGTCGCAGGCTCTGCGGCACGTCTTCGAGCGCTACGTTGATGCGCTTCTGGCGATAGAAGGATGCCAGCGTGTCGCCCGACGCGGCGAAGACCAAGGTCCCGCCCACCGGGCGCACCGTCTCGACTTGCGCCAACAAGCGCCGCAGCGACGGTTCGAGCGCCCGGTACGTCGCCGTCAGCATGCCGGCCGCGAGCGTCGCGAGCGCGAGCGCGGCGATCACGGCGGTGCGCGCCGACGGGCGCCGGCGCCATCGAGGCGGGATTCGCGTTCGAACGGATTGCACCCGAACCTCCCCGGTCTCGTGGTGCCGGATCGCCGCCTCCAAGCCCGGAAGCCAAGGACTGGAGGTCCCCATTCCGAGCGACGGCGGCCTCCGGCGTCAAGCCCGATCGTAAACTGCCGGCGGGCGCTCGATCTCCGTGCAGGCAGGGCTTGCAACGAATGCGCCGCACGTGGACGATACCGCGGTCGTGGGTCCCGCGCCGGCCTCCCGCTCTCCCCGGAGGGGATGATGCTCCCGCCTGAGGAACAGATGAAGATCCTGTGCCGCGGCGTGGATGAGATCATCCCCCAGGACGAGCTGCTGCGGAAGCTCGAGCGCAGCGTCGAGACCGGCCGGCCCCTGGTGGTCAAAGAAGGATTCGACGCCACGGCCCCCGATCTGCACCTGGGGCATACGATCACCCTACGCAAGTTACGTGACTTCCAGCGCCTCGGTCACGAGGTCGTGTTCCTGATCGGGGATTTCACCGGCCGGATCGGCGATCCGTCCGGAAGGTCGGAAACGCGCAAGCGGCTGTCGCGCGCCGAGGTTCTCGCCAACGCCGAGACCTACAAGCAGCAGGTCTTCGCCCTGCTGGACTCCGCACGCACCCGTGTCGAATTCAATTCGACTTGGTGCGATGCGATGCAGTTCGACCAGGTGTTGGAGCTGGCGAGCAAGTACACCGTGGCGCGGCTCTTGGAGCGCGACGATTTTCGCCGACGCTACGAAGCGCAAAAGCCCATCAGCATGCTGGAGTTCCTCTATCCGCTGGTGCAGGGATACGACTCGGTGGCGCTGCACGCGGACGTCGAGATCGGCGGGACGGATCAGAAATTCAATCTCCTCGTGGGCCGGCAGCTGCAGCGTGAGTACGGCCAGGAGCCCCAAGTCGTGATGACGTTGCCGCTCCTGCCCGGCACCGACGGGGTGGAGAAGATGAGCAAGAGCCTGGGGAATCACATCGGCATCCACGAACCCGCAGACGAGATCTTCGGCAAGACCATGTCGATTCCAGACTCGGCGCTGGAAACGTATCTCGTGCTGCTGAGCGATCTCTCCGCCGATGCCGTGCGCGAGCTCGTGGAAGGCATGCGGGCCGGTGCGATCAATCCCTCGAAGGTGAAGAGGGAGCTGGGGCGCGAGCTGGTGCGGCAGTATCACGGCGAGGGCGCCGAGCGGGCGGCGGAGGAGGCGTTCGACCGACTTTTCGTGCGCCGCGAGGTCCCGGATGCGATGCAGGAGCTTCCCCTCGACGCTCCGACCCGGGTCATCGACCTGCTCGTGGCCAGCGGCTGGGTGCAGAGCCTCGCCGAAGCCCGGCGCTTGATCCGGCAGTCCGCCGTTCTCCTGGACGGGGTCCCACTCACGGGGGAGAGCGCCGAGATCGATCCACGTGACGGGGTTCGCACCTTGCAGGCGGGGAAACGGCGGTTCGCGAAAATCGTGCCCGCCTCTCGCGAGGGGGCTTGACATGCGATCGGCGCCGCACCTATTCTGGCGACCGCTGCATGACGCATCGCAATTCCTGCGCTTCGACATCGCAGGTGATGTCGAGGAGGCGTCGCGCGCGACGGTCGGTTTCCGATCCCGTCGCGAACGGTCCCCCGCAAGATTCCGGGATGACCGCGTGCCGAGGAACTGCGCCGAGCAGCTCCGGAGCCAACGTGGGCGCGGATTTGCGCGGGAAAGAAAATGCGCTACAGAGTGCATTCAGGGTTGACAGGCGCGTGCAGCGCGCATAGTCTAAGCGGTTGCCGCCCTCCGAGACGGCAACGGCGCGTTCTTTGAAAACTGGATAGCGTACGTCTGGCCTGAAGACAATTTCGTGGGTTTCGACGTGCCGTGATCGCACGGCACACTCCGGATCCACTGGGTCAACCGATCCAGATTGCATTCAAGCCGCTCGCCTCACGGCGGGCGACGAGAGTGTTTACAGCGGAGAGTTTGATCCTGGCTCAGAACGAACGCTGGCGGCGTGGATTAGGCATGCAAGTCGAACGTGAAAAGGGGCTTCGGCTCCTGAGTAAAGTGGCAAACGGGTGAGTAA
>Ga0075418_10001898_pt1 | contig 23769 bp, 16 predicted proteins | sample SoiMetdeltSBSDD2_FD_81776 | JGI IMG/M metagenome (GOLD analysis project Ga0075418, IMG submission 81776) | Bulk soil microbial communities from a Populus tree surrounding site in Tennessee, USA - Soil MetaG P. deltoides SBSDD2 | ecosystem: Environmental > Terrestrial > Soil > Tree plantation...
AGCCGATGGACCGTACCGTTGGCGCGCAGCAACAGCGGCGGCGGGTGGCCCGCGTTCGCGTATGTCAGGGTGCCGCGGGACCGGTCCAGGACTGCGTGGACGAGCGAGACGAACCGGTCGGGGGCCAGCCGCGCGGACAGCGCCGCGTCGAGCCGATGGCACACCTCGCTCGGCGCCATCGGCGACGTCATGAGGTCCCGGAGCGTGGCGTGGGCGCTGGCCATGAGCAGCGCCGCCGGCGTGCCCTTGCCGCAGACGTCGGCGATGGCCACGGCCAGGCGGCCCCCATCAAGCGCCGCCAGCTCGAAGGCGTCGCCGCCGAGGCGCTCCGCGAAGCGCCACGCCGCCCCCACCGCGTGGCCGGGGACCGCGGGCAGCGGACGGGCCAGCAGCCGGCGCTGGACCTCGCGCGCGTCGTCCTCGAGCCGTTCCGCGCGCCGCCGTTTGCGCCCTGCCGCTACTTGCGCGCGGACGGTGGCCATGAGGCGGGCGTTGTCGAAGGGCTTCTCCACGAAGTCCGCCACCCCGTTGCGCATGAGGGCCACCGCCAGCGGCACGGTCGACCAGGCCGTCATCACCACGATGGGCAGCGCGGGCGCTTTGGCGCGGACGCGGTCCACCAGCTCCAGGCCCTCGTGGCCCGAGGTCGTGTCGCGCGCGTAGTTGAGGTCCATGACCAGGAGGTCGAACGGCTCGGGACCGGCGGCCTCGAGCGCGGCCAGGACCGCCGCCGGCGACGCCGCCGCCTGGACGGTGAACCCGTTCAGCTTGAGGAGCAGCCTCACGGCCTCCAGCACGTCGGGCTGGTCGTCCGCGACCAGGACGTGGCCGGCGCTCTCGGCCATGGGGACGGGCTGCACGCTCATCTCACTCCGAGCGCAGGACGACGAGGGGATCGAGCCGCGAGGCGCGCCGCGCCGGAAGATAGCTGGCGAGCGCGGCCACGGCGACGACGGCGGCCACGGATCCGGCGAGCGTGACGGGATCGTTCCCGGAGACGCCGAAGAGCAGGCCCGCCATGGCGCGGCCGGCGGCATGCGCCCCCAGCAAGCCCAGGACGAGCCCCGCCGCCACGGCCGGCATGCTCTGCGCCAGGAGCGTGGAGACGACCTGGAACCGCCGCGCGCCCAGCGCCAGGCGCACGCCGATCTCACGCGTGCGCTGGCCGACGGCGTGGGAGACGACGCCGTAGATGCCGACGAGGGCGAGGAAGACGGCAATGCCGGCGAAGCCGGCCAGCATCAGGGCGGCGAAGCGGCGGTTGGCGATCGAGCGCGACACCACCGCGTCGAGGCCGCTCACGTTGAAGACGGGAAGGTCGGGGTCCAGGGCCCTGACCTGCTCGCGCAGCGCGGGGACCATCGCCGCCGGCCCGCGTGCCACGACGGTCATGCCTTGGGATGGGAACTGGTCTTGAAGGAGGTAGAGCTGGAGGTTGGCGGGCTCGTCGAGGCCGTAGTGGCGGACGTCGCCCACGATGCCCACGACCTCGAGCCAGCGGTCCCAGAGCCGGACGCGCTTGCCGACCGCCGCATCGCCCGGCCAGATCCGACGGGCCGTGCCCTCGCTCACCAGCGCCACGCCCGGCGTGCTCGCGCGGTCGCGCGCGTCGAAGCGGCGGCCCTCCACGAGGCGCAGGCCGACGGCGTCGAAGTACCCCGGGCTGACGATGTAGCGCTCCATGTCGGGCATGTCGGGGCCCGCGGGGCGGCCTTCGACCTCGACGCCGACGCGATCGAAGTTCCCGCTCAGGGCCAGGTTGCTGACGACGCCGCTGGCCTCCACGCCCGGGACGGCGGCGACGCGCTCGAGCAGGGCGGAGAAGAACCGCGCGTGCATTTCGTCCTCGGGGTAGCGCGCGCCGGGCAGCCACAGCTGGAGGGCCACGACGCCCTGCGGCTGGAACCCCGGGTTCACCGCCTGCAGGCTCGCCAGGCTGCGCACGGACAGGCCCGCGGCGCTCAACAGCACGAAGGCGGCGGCCACCTCTCCCACGATGAGGAGAAGGTTGAACCGCCCCGCGCGGGCGCCGCCGGCGATCCGCCCGCCGTCCTTCAGCGACTCCGCGGGATCGGCCGACCGCGCGTGCAGCACGTGGGGAAGCCCGACGAGGCCCGCCGTCACGACCGCCGCCGCCGCGGCGAAGGCGGCGATCCGCCAATCGAGCGAGACCCGCGCCAGGTCCGGAAGGACCACGGCGGCCAGCCGCTCCACGGCACCGGTGACCCATACCGCCAGGCCCAGGCCCACGGCCGCGCCCAGGACCGCGATCAACAGCGCCTCGGCCAGGACCAATCGCGCCAGGCGCGCCGGCGACGCGCCGAGCGCCCGGCGGATGGCCATCTCACGCCGGCGCGCGGACGAGCGGGCCAGCACCATGTGCGCCACGTTCGCGCAAGCCAGCAGCAGCACCAGGCCCACCGCCGCCAGCAGCAGCACGAGGATGCGGCGCGCGCCGTGGGCCACCTCCTCGGCCAGCGGCGCGACGCGCACGCCCACGCCCGCGTTCTGGTCCGGGAAGTCGCGGCGCAGGCCGCCGGCGACGACGTCCATCTCGGACTGGGCCTCGGCCATCCGCACACCCGCGCGCAGGCGCGCGACGGCGCGCATGTGGCGGGCGGAGTGCATGGACGGCTCGTAGACGCCGGCCAGCGGCTTGTACAGCTCGGGCTCCTCGATGACGCTCGAGGGCGGCGGCTCGTACGACGCCGGCAGCACGCCCACCACCTCGTGGGGCGCGCCGCTCACCATCACCGTTCGCCCGACTATCGTGAGATCGCGGTGGAAGCGCCGCGCCCACAGGCCATCGGTGATGACGACGACCCGGTTGCGTCCCGGGACGTCGTCGTCGGCGGTGAGCGCGCGGCCCAGGGCCGGGGCCACGCCCAGCACCCGGAAGAAATCCCGGGACACGAGCGCGGCGGGCAGGCGCTCCGGTCCACCTTCGCCGGAGAGGACGAAGTGGGCGTCGTCGAAGGGCGCGACCTTCTCAAATGACCGGCTGCGCGCCGCCCAGTCGTGGGCGTCGGGATAGGACACCTGCCCGCGCCGCTCGCGGCTCTTTTCGTGCGTGCTCCACAGCATCACCAGGCGGTCGGGGTGCGGATAGGGAAGCGGGCGCACCAGCAGCCGCTCCACGACCGCCAGGATGGCCAGGTTCGCGCCGATGCCCACGCCCAGGGTGGCCAGCACCACCACGCAGAAGCCGGGGGCGGCGGCCAGACGCCGCGCGGCGTGGCGCAGGTCGGCGACGAGGCCGGTCATGACCGCAGCGCCACCATCGGGTCGACCTTGGCCGCGCGCCGGGCGGGGATGTAGCCGGCGAGCAGCGCGACCAGCAGCAGCGTGGCGGTGGCCGCGGCGAAGGTGAGGGGATCGCGCGCGCTCAGGCCGAAGAGCTGGGTCTCCACCACGCGGCCCATCCCGTACCCGCCCGGCAGGCCGAGGGCGACGCCGATGGCCACGAGCAGCGCCACGTCGCGCAGGACCATGCGGAGCACGTCCCGCCGCTGCGCGCCCAGCGCCATGCGGATCCCGATCTCGCGCGTGCGCAGGGCCACCGCGAAGGCCATGACACCGTAGAGGCCGAGCGCGGCCAGAAGCGTGGCCAGGACGCCGAAGGCCGCGGACAGCGCGGCCACCATCCGCTCGACGAACAGCGACTCCCGCACCTGCGCGCGCATGGTCTTGAGCTCGCTGACGGGCAGGTCGGCGTCCACGCCGCGCACCAGGCCGTTCACGCGGCCGATGAGGGCGTCCGGGGCCCCGGCGGTGCGCGCGTAGAACGTCATCCCGCCCAGGACCTCGCGCTGCGCGTGCGAGAGGAAAACGAACCGCCGCTGCTCCTCGCGCAGCGACACGGCCTTGCCGTCCTTGACGACGCCGACGATCTCGACGTCCTGGTGCCTCGGCGGGCGGCCGTAGCCGAAGCGCCGGCCGATGGCCTGGCCGCCGAAGTACCGCCGGGCGAAGCTCTCGTTCACGACCGCCACCTCGGGGGCCTGCGGCCCGTCGCTCTCCGTGATCGGCCGTCCCTCCACCACCGGGATGCCCAGGGTGTCGAAGAAGTCAGGCGCCACGCAGGCGAAGTTGGGGTTCATGTCCTCCCCGTCCTTCGGCTCGTAGCCGGGGATCCTGATGGTCGCGGAGTTGTCGCTGTTGGTCATGAACGGCAGGTCGGAGATGCTGGCCGCGCGCACGCCGGGCTCGGCGACGAGCGCCTCGCGGATGCGGGCGAGGACGGCCAGCTGGCCGGAGATGTCCAGGCCGTTGCGCGACGGGTCCACCGAGAAGGTCACGAGCTGCTCCGGCTGGAAGCCCGGGTCCAGGGCGCGGAGGTTGCCGAGGCTGCGCGTGAACAGCCCGGCCCCGACCAGCAGCAGCAGCGACAACGCGATCTGCGCCACCACCAGCGCGCGCCGGAAGCGGAACGGGGCCGCGCCGCCGATCACCGCGCCGGCCTCGTTCTTGAGCGTGGTGGCCAGCGTCACCCGGCTCGTCTGCAGCGCCGGGACGATGCCGAACAGGGCCGCCGTGAGGACGGTGAGGACCAGGGCGAACAGGCCCAGGCGGAGGTCGGGCTCGGAGCGCAGGATGAGGGCCGCGTCCTGGAAGGGGAGGGCGGCGATCATGGCCCGGCCCAGCCACGAGGAGACGAACAGGCCCAGCGCCCCGCCGAACGCGGACAGGACGAGGCTCTCCACGAGCAGCTGGCGGATGAGGCGCGCCCGGCCGGCGCCGAGCGCGAGCCGCACGGCCAGCTCCTTCTGCCGCGACGACCCGCGGGCCAGGAGCAGGTTGGCCACGTTGGCCGAGGCGATGATCAGGACCAGGCCCACCATGCCCATGAGCACCAGCAGCGGCGAGCGGGCCTGGTCGCGCAGGCCCGACGTGCCCCGCCCGCCGGGGACGAGCTCCAGCTTCTTCGCGAAGAACTCGGTCCGGAACTTCTCCGACTTGGCGGTCAGGCTCTTGGCGTCCTCCTGGAGGAGCTGCGCATAGAGGACGTTGATCCCGGCGCGCGCCGCGTCCAGGCCCACGCCGTCGCGCAGGCGGCCCATCACGGTCAACCACCGCGAGCGCCAATCGCCGTGCACCGGCTTCCAGTGGGGCAGCACCTGGGGCTGCATGGCGATCGGGACGAACAGGTCCACCGAGCTGCCCACCTCGACGCCGTGGAAGCCGGCCGGGGCCACGCCCACGACCGTCATGGGATGGCCGTTGATGCGAATGCTGCGGCCGATCGCGCGTGGATCGCCGCCGAAGCGGCTCTCGAAGAAGGCATGGCCGAGGACCACCACGGGGTGCGCGCCGGGCGTGCGGTCGTCTTCGGGACCGAGCAGCCGTCCGGCGGCCGGTGTCAGGCCGAGGACGCCGAAGTACGTCCCCGAGACGAGGTCGGCGTCCGCGTTCTCCGTGTGCGCGCCGTCCGCGAAGTGGACCGGCGTGAGCCAGTGGGCGAGCACGCCGGAGAAGACCGTGTTGTGGTCGCGCAGGCCCTCGTACATCGGCAACGACAGCGGCGTGAGGGTCGACGACTGCGAGGAGCTGCGTCCGGAGAATTGTCCCGGCGCGTCCACGACCACGAGACGGGCCGGATCGTGGACCGGCAGCAGGCGGAACATCACCTGGTCCATCAGGCCAAAGATGGCCGCGTTGGCGCCGATGCCGAGGGCCAGGGTCATCACCACCACCGCCGTGAAGCCCGGGCTCTTCGCGAACGACCGCAGCGCGTACCGCACGTCCTGGCGAAGCGTTTCCATCGGTCTTCGGTCCTCCGAGCGAGAGGAATGGCGAAGACCATGCCAAACCCTTCCGCGCCGCCTCGAGAGTGACTTGCAGCGGCGGGGCGGCGCGGAATGCGCCGAGTTTGGGACTGGCGTGTCCCACGAACGGACACATATCAAGACAGGAGCGTTCGTACCGTGCCGTTAAACGTCCCCCGTCCAACTCCTTGCGTGTCCCACCGGTCCTGGCATGGGCCTTGGAGTAACACCCATCGCCATGGACATACCGCGCCCCCACGCCGCCCGCCGCCGCCGCACGCGCCAACTGGCCCTGGCCGGAGGGGCGGCCCTCTTCGTGCTCGGCACCACGCTCGGGGTGTCGCGCCTCAAGCCGGCGGCGCCCTCGGTGGCGCGGGCCGCCGTGGTGCTCGACACCGTGAAGCGCGGGCCGATGGTCCGCCAGGTCCGCGGCATGGGCACGCTCGTGCCCGAGGAGATCCGCTGGATCCCCGCCGCCACCGACGGCCGCGTCGAGCGCGTCGTGGTGCAGCCGGGCACGCGCGTCCTTGCCGACACCGTGCTCGTCGAGCTCAGCAACCCCGAGGTGGAGCTGCGGGCCATCGAGGCCGAGTCGCAGCTCCGCGCGGCGGTCGCGTCCTACAACGACCTGCGCGTCCGGCTGCAGAGCCAGCGCCTGGACCAGGAGGCCGCCGCGGCCCGCGTGGAGGCCGAGATGCAGCAGGCGCGGCTGCGCGCCGAGGCCGACGAGGAGCTCTCGCGGCAGGGGCTGGTGGCGGACATGACGAAGAAGATCTCGCGGAGCGCGGCCGACGAGCTGGCCAACCGCGTGGTCATCGAGGGCAAGCGCCTGGCCATCGGCCGCGAGGCCATCGCCGCGCAGCTCCAGGTCCAGGCGGCTGAGGTCGAGCAGCGCCGCGCACTGGCCCGCCTGCGGCGCGAGCAGCTGGCCGGCCTGAAGGTCCGCCCGGGCCTGGCCGGCGTGCTCCAGCAGGTCGGCGTGGAGGTCGGCCAGCAGGTCACGCCGGGCACGAACCTGGCGCGCGTGGCGCAGCCTGAGCGGCTCAAGGCGGTGATCCGCGTGCCAGAGACGCAGGCGCGCGACCTGGTGCCCGGCCAGCCCGCGGCCATCGACACCCGCAACGGGATCGTGCCGGGCCACGTCGCCCGCGTCGATCCCGCGGCCCAGAACGGCACGGTGACCGTGGACATCGCGCTCGAGGGGCCGCTGCCGCGCGGCGCACGGCCGGACCTGACCGTCGACGGGACCATCGACCTCGACCGCCTGGCCGACGTCATACAGGTGGGCCGGCCCGCGCAGGGGCCGGCCGAGGGACAGTCCACGCTCTTCCGGCTGGAGCCGGACGGCGTGCACGCCTCGCGCGTGCCCGTGAAGCTGGGCCGCGCGTCCGTCACGCTGGTCGAGGTCCTCGATGGCCTGGCCCCCGGGGACCAGGTCATCCTGTCCGACACCAGCGCGTGGGAGAAGGCGAACCGCATCCGCATCGAGTAGGGAAGGACCGGGGAACCGAGGAAGGAGACCATGGCCGAAACGCTGATCCATCTGGAGAACCTGGGGAAGGTCTTCGAGACCGACGAGGTGGAGACCCACGCCCTGTCGAGCGTCCACCTCACCATCGACCGCGGGGAGTACGTGGCCATCGCCGGGCCCTCGGGCTGCGGGAAATCGACGCTGCTCTCCATCCTCGGCCTGCTGGACTCTCCCACCACGGGGACGTACCTGCTCAACGGCCGTCCGGTGCAGGACCTGGACGTGGGCGAGCGCGCGCGGATCCGCAACCGGGAGATCGGCTTCGTCTTCCAGAGCTTCAACCTCATCGGAGACCTGACGGTCTTCGAGAACGTGGAGCTGCCCCTCTCCTATCGCGGCATACCCGCGGCGGAGCGCGCCACGCGCGTCAAGGCCGCGCTCGAGCGCGTGGGCATGGGGCACCGGGCCCGCCACCTGCCCGGCCAGCTCTCCGGCGGCCAGCAGCAGCGCGTGGCGGTGGCCCGGGCCCTGGTGGGCCAGCCCCAGGTCCTGCTGGCCGACGAGCCCACCGGCAACCTCGACTCGCGCAACGGCGAGGCGGTGATGGAGCTGCTGCGCGAGCTGCACCGCGGCGGGGCCACCATCTGCATGGTCACGCACGACCCGCGCTTCACGCGCTACGCGGAGCGCGCCGTCCATCTGTTCGACGGGCGCGTGGTGGACGAGAGCGCCGAGCGGCCGCTGGAGGCACAGCCCGCGGGAGTGGCCTGATGGGCCTGGCCACCGACCTGCGTCACGCCCTGCGCGGCCTCATGGCCGAGCGGGCCTGGACGGCCGTGGCCGTCACCACGCTGGCGCTGGGCATCGGGGCCAACGCCGCCATCTTCGCCGTGGTGGACGCCGCCCTGCTGCGGCCGCTGCCGTTCGCGGACCCGGAGCGGCTGGTCGCGGTCTGGGGGCTGGAGGCGGGCAGCGGCCCGCAGCGACAGCGGACGTCCTACCCGGACTTCCGCGATTTCCAGCAGGGCGCGACGCGGTCCTTCGAGGGCTTCGCGGCCTACCGGCCGAGCACGGTCACGCTCACCGCGCCCGACGTCGAGCCGTTCCGGGTGGAGGGCGCGGTCGCGTCGCGCGAGCTCTTCCCGATGCTGCGCGCCGTCCCCCTCTTCGGCCGCGTCTTCACGGCGGACGAGGACCGTGCCGGCGGGCCGGCGGCCGTGCTCCTCTCCGAGGGCCTGTGGCGCGAGCGCTGGGGCGGCCGCGACGTCGTGGGACAGGCGGTCACGCTGGACGGCGAGCCTCACACGATCGTGGGCGTCATGCCGGGCGCGTTCCGCTTCCCGGCCGAGGCGCTGCTTTGGACGCCCGCCGGCCGCGAGCCGCGCAATGAGTTCCGCGGCATCCACATGTATCGCGTGGCGGCGCGGCTGAAGCCGGACGCTGAGCTGCCGGCCGCGTCCGGCGAGCTCGCGCAGGTCGCGGGCCGGCTGGCCTCCGCCTACCCGGACGACAACGCCGGCCGCACCGCGCTCGTGGAGCCGCTGCAGCGCTCGCTGGTGGGCGAGGCGCGGCCCGCGCTCCTCATGGTGCTGGGCGCGGTGGTCCTGGTGCTGCTCATCACGTGCGCGAACTTCGCGGCCCTGCTGGTCGCGCGCTCCAGCCGCCGCACGCGCGAGCTGGCCGTGCGGGTCACGCTCGGCGCCACGCGCGGACGTCTGGTCGGGCAGCTCCTCACCGAGACCGCCCTGGTATCGGTGCTCGGCGCCGTGGCGGCCCTCGCGGTGGCCGCGTGGCTCGTCCCCGTCCTCGTCTCCCTGGCCCCGCCCGACCTGCCGCGGCTCCAGGAGGTGGCGTTCGACCGCCGGGTGGCCCTCGTCTGCCTGGGCGTCACCGTCCTGACCGCGTGCCTGTTCGCGGCGGCGCCCGCCGTCGTGGCCACCCGTGTGCAGCCGGCCGAGGTCCTGCGGTCGGAGTCCGGCCGCGCCTCGGCGGGGCGCGCGCGCCAGCGCCTGCGCCAGGCGCTGACGCTGGCCCAGACCACGCTGGCCGTGGTCCTGCTGATCGGGGCCGGCCTCCTCGTGCGCAGCCTCTCCGCTCTCCACCGCGTGGAGCCCGGCTTCGTCACGTCCGGGGTCATGGCCGCCGAGGTCTACCTCCCCGAGTCGCGCTATCCGACCTGGCGGGACTGGGAGCGCACCTTTGCCGCGATCCGCGAGCGGGTGGCCGCGCTGCCCGGCGTGGAGTCGGCCGCGGTGGCAAACGTGGATCCGTTCGGCGGCGGGTTCGAGGCGCGCTTCGAGATCGAGGGGCGGCCGCCGTTCGAGAAGGGCCGCCAGCCGGAGCCAGCCATCCGGATGGTGTCGTCGGACTACGTGCGCACCACGGGGCTGCGTCTCGTGCGCGGGCGGGACCTCACGCCCGCGGACCGGCCCGGAGCGCACGGCGTGGTCCTGATCAACGAGGCCATGGCGCGGAAGTTCTTCGCGGGCGAGGACCCGCTCGGCCGGCGCCTGCTGCGCCGGTGGTGGGCCAAGGACATGCCCGAGGCCTGGGAGATCGTGGGCATCGTGGGCGACGTGAAGACGGCGTCGCTCGAGGGCGAGCCGGACGACGCCATCTACTTCCCGGCCGCGCAGGTCTCCTTTGCCTCGATGACGCTGGTCGTGCGCACGGCGAGGGCCGCGGACACGATGGCCGGCGAGATCGGTGCCGCGGTGCGGGCCGTGGACCCGCTGCTCGCGGTGGGCCGCGTGCGCGCGCTCGACGACATCGTGGCGGAGAGCATGGGATCGCGGCGGTTCAACGCCACGCTCATCGGGGTCTTCGCCGGCCTGGCCATCCTGCTGGCCACCATCGGCCTCTACGGCGTGCTGTCGTATTCCGTGGCGCAGCGCGGGCACGAGATCGCGGTGCGGCGCGCGCTCGGCGCCCGCGCCGCCGACATCGTCGCCCTCGTCTCGCGGCAGGCCGCGGTGATGTCCGCCGCGGGCCTGGCCCTGGGCGCCGTGGGCGCCGTGATCCTGGCCCATGCTCTGCGGGCCATGCTCTTCGGCGTCCGGCCCCTCGATCCGCTGACGCTGGGGGTGGTGGCGGCGGCCGTGTCCCTGGCCAGCGCCGCCGCCTGCCTCGGGCCGCTGTCCCGCGCCCTCACGGTGGACCCCGCGCACGCGCTGCGCGGGGAGTGAGTGGCGCCCCTCGCCCGCCTGCGCGGCGTGGAGAAGAGCGTCCCGCAGGGAGGCGGGCGGCTCTTCCTGCTTCGGCGCATCGACCTCGAGGTGGCGGAGGGCGACTTCGTCTCCGTCATGGGCCCTTCGGGCGCGGGCAAGACGACGCTGCTGAACATCCTCGGCCTGCACGACGACGACTTCGCCGGCGAGTACGAGCTGGACGGCCGCGCGGTGCACGCGCTGTCGCGCGGCGACCGGATGGCCCTGCAGAAGAAGACCATCGGGTTCGTCTTCCAGAGCTACCACCTGCTCGACGACCTGACCGTGGCCGAGAACCTGGACCTGCCGCTCTCGTACCGCGGGATCGCCAAGGGCGAGCGGCAGGCCCTGGTGGCGGACACGCTGGACCGCTTCGGCATCGTGGGCAAGAAGGACCTGTACCCGACGCAGCTCTCCGGCGGGCAGCAGCAGCTGGTGGGCGTGGCCCGCGCGGTCATCGCCCGCCCGCGGCTGATCCTGGCCGACGAGCCGACGGGCAACCTGCACTCGGGCCAGGCGCGGGAGGTGATGGAGCTGTTCGCGCGCCTCAACGCGGAAGGCACGACGATCATCCAGGTCACGCACTCGGAGGAGAACGCCGCCTACGGCCGCCGCGTGGTCCAGCTGCGCGACGGGTGGATCCAGCCGCAGTAGCATGGGCGGAGTGCGTTCCTCGCCCCGCCCGTTCCGGATCCTGGCCGCGGACGACCAGGCCGACATCCTCGAGGCCCTGGCCCTGCTGCTCAAGGGCGGGGAGTTCGAGCTGGAGACCGCGCGGTCCCCGGCGGAGGTCGTGCGCGCGGTGGAGTCCGGGGACCTCGACGTGGTCCTCATGGACCTCAACTACGCGCGGGACACGACCTCGGGCCAGGAAGGCCTCGACCTGCTCTCGCGCCTGAAGGCGGCCGACCCCACGCTGCCCGTCGTGGTCATGACGGCCTGGGCCAGCGTGGACCTGGCGGTGGAGGCCATGCGGCGCGGCGCGCGCGACTTCCTTCAGAAGCCGTGGGAGAACGCGCGCGTGCTCACGATCCTGCGCACGCAGGCCGAGCTGGCCCGGGCCCTGCGGCGCGGCGCGAGCCTGGAGGCCGAGAACCGCGCGCTGCGCGCGGACGGCCCCGCCGATTTCGTCGCGGCAGCGCCCGCCATGCGGCCGGTGCTGGAGATGGTGGCGCGCGTGGGCCCCTCGGACGCCAACGTCCTCCTCACCGGGGAGAGCGGGGCGGGCAAGGGGACGATCGCGCGGGCCCTGCACGCGGCCTCGCCGCGGGCCGCGCGCCCGCTGCTGAGCGTCAACGCGGGCGGCCTCTCCGAGGGGGTCTTCGAGAGCGAGCTGTTCGGCCACGTGAAGGGCGCATTCACCGACGCCAAGACGGACCGCATGGGCCGGTTCGAGATGGCCGACGGCGGCACGCTGTTCCTCGACGAGATAGCCAACGTGCCGATGGGCCTGCAGTCCAAGCTGCTGCGGGTGGTGGAGAGCGGCGAGTTCGAGCGCGTGGGATCGTCGCGCACGCGGAAGGTGGACGTCCGGCTCCTCTCCGCCACCAACGCGGACCTGCGCGCGGAGGTGGCGGCCGGGCGCTTCCGCCAGGACCTCCTCTTCCGACTCAACACCATCGAGATCGCGATACCGCCCCTGCGCGAGCGGGCCGAGGACATACCGGCGCTGGCCGGCCACTTCCTGGCCGCGCACGCCCGCCGCTACCGCAAGCACGTGGCCGGCTTCGACGAGGGGGCGCTCCTGGCCCTGGGGCGCCACGCCTGGCCGGGCAACGTCCGCGAGCTGGACCACGCGGTGGAGCGGGCCGTGCTGATGGCCCGGGGCGACCGCATCGGCGCCGCCGACCTCGCCCTGCGCCCTGACGGGGGCGCCGCCGCCCGCCTCGACGACATGAGCCTGGAGGAGGTCGAGTGCCTGCTCATCAAGAAGGCGCTGGCGCGCCACGACGGCAACGTGAGCCGCGCGGCGGAGGCCCTGGGCCTCTCGCGCAGCGCCATGTATCGCCGCCTGCAGCGCTACGGCATCTAGCGGGCAGGGCGGGCTCGATCCGCCGCGCATGAAGGCCAGGCGCCGCCGGCGCCTCACCCACACGCGGCGCGTCCTGCTGCTGGTGGCGGGCGCGCTATTGCCGGCGGTCGCGGCCACGCTCGTCCTGACGTTCGCGGTCCATCTCTCGCCCGGCCTCCGCGTCACGCTGGTGGCCGGGATCGTCCTCATGGCCCTCGGCGCCCTGGCCGCGCTGCACGAGGCGATCGTCCGGCCGCTGCAGACGCTGGGCAACCTGACGGGCGCGCTGCGCGAGGGCGACTTCTCGTTCCGGGCGCGCACCGACGGCAGCCAGGATCCGTTGAACCTCGCCTTCGTGGAGCTGAACGCCCTGGCCGCCGTGCTCCGCGAGGAGCGGCTGGAGGCGCTGGAGGCCACCGCGCTCCTGCGCAAGGTGCTGGCCGAGATCGACGTGGCCGTGCTGGCCTTCGACGCCGAGAGGAAGCTGCGCCTCGTGAACCGCGCGGGCGAGCGCCTGCTGGGGATGCCGTCCGAGCGACTGATCGGCCTGGGCGCCGAAGAGCTGGGCCTGGCGGAGCAGCTCCACGGGAGCGGCCCGCGCGTCGCGGACCTCCGGCTGGGCGGCGAGTCCGGCCGGTTCGAGGCCCGCCACGGCACCGTCCGCCAGGGCGGGCGGCCCGTGGACCTGCTCGTCCTCGCCGACGTGAGCCGGGCGCTGCGCGAGGAGGAGCGCCAGGCCTGGCAGCGGCTCATCCGCGTCCTGGGCCACGAGCTCAACAACTCGCTCACGCCCATCCGCTCGGTCACGTCGAGCCTGGAGGACCTGGCCGCGCGGAAGGAGCGCCCGGCCGACTGGGAAACGGACCTGCGCCGCGGCCTCGCCCTCGTCGGCGGAAGGGCGGCCGCCCTGTCCCGCTTCATGGAGGGGTACGCGCGCCTGGCCCGCCTGCCGCCGCCGGAGAAGGCGCGCGTGCCCGTCGCGGATCTCGTCCAACGTTCGGTGCGCCTGGAGACCCGCGTGCCGGTGGACCTGCGTCAGGGGCCGGAGCTGGAGATCGAAGCCGACGCCGACCAGGTCGAGCAGGCGCTCATCAATCTCGTGCGCAACGCCGCCGACGCGTCCCTCGAGACCGGCGGGGGGGTACGCGTCTCCTGGCGTGCCTCCAGCCGCGAGGTCGAGATCTGCATCGAGGACGAGGGCCCGGGCCTGCCCGCCACGTCCAACCTGTTCGTGCCCTTCTTCACGACCAAGCCCCAGGGATCGGGGATCGGCCTGGCCCTGAGCCGGCAGATCGCCGAGGGCCACGGCGGATCGGTCGTGCTGGAGAACCGGACGGACACCCGGGGCTGCGTGGCGCGACTGCGCCTGCCGCGCTGAGGCGGCCAGGGCTCACGCGCCACCTCAAAAAAGAGATGCCGAACCAAGAAATCTATTTGACACGAGTTGGACGGCTTGTGTACACTTTCCCCTTTGTATTCGGGGCGGTTTCGTGGTCTGAGCTGGCGTCTCCGACCGGGCCTCCCGGGAACGTTGTCAACAGTCGTCGTTTCTAGGAGCGCCATGAAACGAGCCCTCGTCCTCCTTCTGAGCCTCGCCGCCATCGGAGCGGTGGCGGCCGACGCCGAGAGCGCCACGGTGGCCGGCGGCTTCAACCACACGGTCGTCGTCAAGACCACCGACGGCAGCGTATGGTGCTGGGGCGCCAACGGTTCTGGCCAGCTCGGCGATACCAGCAACACTCAGCGTAAGACCCCTGTTCAAGCCGGCACCTTGGCTGGGATCACCGCCGTGGCGGCGGGCTCGAACCACACCTTGGCGCTGAAATCGGACGGATCCGTCTGGGCGTGGGGAGCCAACGGGTCGGGGCAGCTCGGTGACGACAGCGCGACGAACAGGAACTCTCCTGTCCAGGTCCGCATCTCACCGACCACGATGCTCTCGGGGATCATCGCCATCGCCGCCGGCGAGAACCACTCCGTTGCCCTGAAGAACGATGGGACCGTCTACACATGGGGCGAGAACGGCAGCGGTCAGCTCGCCACCGGCGGCACGACGGACCTCGACATGGCCACGGCAGTCACTGGGCTCACCGGGATCGTGGCGATCGGGGCCGGCGGCAATCACACGCTGGTCGTGACGAACGCGTTCAACAACCCGATGAAGTCCTGGGGAAAGAACTCGAACGGCCAGCTCGGAGACGGCACGACCACGAGCCCCGCCTTGAACCCCGTCTCCGTCAGCACGGTTACGGGAGCCAGCGCGACAACCGGCGGCGACGCCCACACGCTGACGCTCAAGAGCGATGGGACGGTGCTGGCGTGGGGTTACAACTTCTACGGCCAGCTGGGTGACGACAGCACGACACAACGCACGACGGCCGTGTCGGTAGTCGATCTGACGGGCGTCTCGGGTCTGGCAGCGGGCTACCACCACTCGCTGGCCGTCAAGAGCGACGGCACCGTCGTCGCCTGGGGGCGAAACCAATCCGGCCAGATCGGCGACGGGACCGAGGATACGGACCGGCATACTCCCGTCGACGTCAATACGTGCTGTGCGAACCAATTGATGCGTCGCCGAGCCTAGTCGAAACCTCCTAGCCCCCCATCCTTCCTTCCGAGGGACGTTGTTTTCGGAAGGGGGAACAAGTGAAGCCAAGTGAGAGGACGAAGTCGGGCGCAGGGATGCGTCCGGGGCGAGGTGTGTGGCCGCCGGAAGTGCGGGTGAAGATGGCGGAATTGGTGGTGGAGCATCGCCTGACGGCGGCGGTGGTGTCGCAGAGTTACGGGATTCCGGTGACGACGGTGATGGACTGGGCGAAGCGGTATAGGAAGGGAGGTCCGGACGCGCTATGCAGCCCGGGCATGCGCCCGGGGCCGGCAGGGAAGACGTCGGCGGCGCGAGGCAGCGACGTGCGGCGTCAGGCGGTCCTGCACAGCAAGCGGCAGCACCCGGAACAGGGGACCCGGAAGATACGCGACGTCCTGGCTCGTTTTGAGGGGCTGGGCGTCTCGGAATCGACCGTGCGCCGAGTCTTGCACGAAGAGGGTCTCTTGGAGGTCCGGTCCGAGAAGATTGGCAAACCACGGCCGGCGGAACACCGATTCGAACGGGCGGAGCCGAACCAGCTCTGGCAGTCGGACATCTTCACGTTTCTACTGCGCCGCCACGAACGCCTCTACGTCGCGGCGTTCATGGATGATTACTCGCGTTATCTCGTCTCGCTGGTGGTGGCCCACCATCAGAAGTCGTCGCTCGTCATGGAGGCGCTACAGAGAGGGATCGCCGATTACGGCGCCCCGAGGGAAATCCTCACCGACCAGGGCCGGCAGTACACAGCCTGGCGGGGCAGCACGGAATTCGAGGAGGAACTCAGGCGGCAGGGCATACGGCACATCAAGAGCCGTCCCCACCACCCGCAAACGTGCGGAAAGATCGAGCGCTTCTGGAAGACCCTCTGGGACGAGTTTCTCTCGCGCACGGTCTTTGCGGACTTTGCGGACTGCGAGCGGCGGGTCGCGCTCTTCGTGCAGGCCTATAACTTCAAGCGGCCGCATCAGGGAATATCCGGCGGGGTGCCGGCGGACCGTTTCTTCCGGGCCGCGCCCCAGGTGCGCCAAGCCGTGGAAGGGCAGGTGGCGCAGAACGCCATGGCCCTGGCTCACGAGAGGCCACGCCGGCCGCCCTTCTACCTGGTGGGCCGCCTGGGAGATCTCGACCTGTCGATCGCGCTGTCGGGATGCGGCCTCCTGGTCCGGCTGGGCGAAAGAGAGCAGGTCATAGCGCTTGGGAAGGAGGAAGGGGATGAAACGGCGGCGGCGCGGCGGGTCACGGAGGAGACGGGCGCGGGTGGTGCCGAAATGGCTCTTGAAGGGGGAGCTGGACCAAGTGGCCAGGGAGAGGTGCCTCTTGATCCTGAGCGTGCTCTCGGGGGAGAAGCCGGTGACCTCGGCGATCGAGGAAGCGAAGATTTCGCGGGGGAGGTACTACCAGCTGGAGACGCGGGCTTTGAGCGCGATGCTGCGCTCTTTGGAGCCGGCGAGTGCGCCGGAGCCGCAGGAGGAGGCGAGCCCGAAGAAGCGGATCAGGGTCCTGGAGGCCAAGGTCAAGGATCTGGAGCAGGCCAGGAGGAGAGCGGAGAGGCTGCTGCTCATGACACGCAGAGTGATGAAGGGCAAGGAGCGGAAAACTCCCTGGATCCGCATTGGCAGCGGTCCTTCGCCGAGCTTGAGGAAGAGGACGGCCCAGCCGTCGCCGCCTTTGAGAACGGAGGAGACTGGCGCGGGCGGGCCTTGACCTGGGAGCGTAAGCTCGCGGGCGAGGAAGGACTAAGCGATGGCCAAGAGCTACAAGCGCCTGCCGCAGATCCCACCGGAGATGCAGGAGCGCTATCGGGTGATGGTGGAGGTCCTGTCGGGGGCGGTCACGGTGAAGGAGGGCGCCCGGCGGCTGGGCCTCTCCCGGAACCAGTTTCAGAGCCTGCTGCACCGGGGCCTGGAGGGACTCGTGAATGGAATCACGAGCCACCCTGGAGGCCGGCCGCCGGTCCCGGACAAGGAGAGGCGCCTCCAGGAAGAGCGGGCGGACCTGCAACGGGAGAACGACCGGCTCCGCAGACAAGTGGAGACGACGGACCGTCTGCTGGGCATCGCGAGCGGCCTCTTGCGGGGCCGGACGGAGCCGCGGACGGCGAAGACGAAATCGGAGGATGAGTGAGCTTCGTCGGGAACGACTAGGGCTCGCCCTGCAGGTGCTGGACCTCGGCATGTCCCCCCTCCTCGCCGCATGCGCGGCGGGGGCCCATGTGAGCACACTGGCCCGGTGGCGGCGGCGCCAGCGGCTGGAGATGGACCTCGTCTTCCGGCGTGGGCGGAGCCGAACGACCGCCAGCGAAGTCATGATCCAGCAGGCCAGCAGCCTCGTGCGGGAGCTTCATGGTCTCGTGGGAGCGGAATCCTTGCGGAGGAGTGTCCCCGGTCTTACCCGCCGCGCGGCCGCCGCCATCAAGCAGACAACGTGCACCGACGTGGAGCGGGAGCGGCGCAGGATGGCGGAGCGCGTAAAGGTCACGCTTCCCGGCGTCGTCCGCGGCTTTGACAGCATGGATGTGCGCCGGCCGGGACAGCCCGCACTCTTGCTGGTGGCGGCCGATGGCAGTGTGCCCTTCCGCACGAGCTGGGCGGTCGCTCCCCGTTATGACGGAGAGGCGGTGGCCCGCCTCTTCACCCGCGATTTCGAGCGACACGGAGCGCCTCTGGTGATGCGTCTCGATCGGGCCCGGCAGCATTCCGCCAATTCTGTCAAATCGGTGTTTGACCGCTTCGGCGTCCTGGCTCTCCACGGCCCGGCGCACCGGCCGCAGTACTACGGGCAGCTCGAGCGGCAGAACCGTGAGCACCGCGCATGGCTCGGGCGGCCGCCCCTCATGACGGACGCCAGCGAACAGACAATCGCGGCCATGATGTCGTCGCTCAACGGACGCTGGCAACGCAGTACACTGGGCTGGAAGACCGCGGCCGACGCGTGGCGGGAACGGCAGGACATCCACTTCAACCGCCGCGCTTTCCGTCGGCAAGTGATCGATCGTGCCTGTCATATCGGATCGTCGTCCGGAGTATCGAAGGATCTGGCATGGCGTCTAGCCATCGAGCAGATCCTTGCACAATGGGGTCTACTCAGGATCACGAAGGAAGGCTGGAGCTAGGTGGTTTCGACAGCCTCGATCAAGGCATCAACGTGGCGCTGCACATATCATGAAGACCAAGGATGCCAAGGCCCAGGACGTGCAGTACAGCTACTTCCTGGACGACAGGACCCAGCAGTTAAGCTATCCCACAGCGCAGATCACGACGCCGTCGGTAGGCTATACATACGACACGAGCTACGGTCGCCTGGCCACGATGGTCGACGGCACGGGAACGACCAGCTACAGCTACCATCCGGTCGCAGGGCTGGGCGCGAACCAACTGGCGAGCGTGGATGGCCCCCTGACGAACGATACGATCAGCTACGGTTATGACGAGCTGGGGCGCATCACCAGCCGGACGCTGAACGGCACGACCTCCAATTGGTCCTATGATGCCTTGGGACGCCTGACGACGCTCGGCGATCCCCTCGGCAACTTTACCCATACCTACGTGGGAGTCACGGGGAGGCTTAGCTCACTCACCTACCCGAACGGCCAGACGACGAACTACGCGTACTTGTCCAACTCCAACGACAAGAGGCTGCAGGAGATCCATCACAGTACGAGCTCGGGCGGAGCGACCCTCTCGAAGTTCACCTACGGCTACGACGCCGCCGGCAGTATCACCGTCTGGACACAGCAGTACGGGACGGCGGCGGCCAACGCCTATGACCTGAGTTACGACGCGGCCGAGCAGTTGACGGCCGGAATCTACCGGACCACCGATCCCACGCCCGTCGTTCTCAAGCGTTATAACTACGCCTACGATTCCGCGGGGAACCGGACGACCGCCCAGATCGATGACGCGCCGATGCAATCGACGTTCGACAACCGGAACCGGCTCGCCTCCGAGCAACCGGGCGGAGCCCTGCTCCTGAAGGGGAGCGTGAACGAGCCAGCCACGATAACGGTCGGCGGTACGCCCGCGACGGCGGATCCCGCGAACAAATTCCAAGGTACCGCTCCCATGAGCTCAGGCACCAGCAACGTGGCCGTCACAGCCTCGGATGCGAACGCCAACCTCCGGACGAACACGTACCAAGTCACGATCTCCGGCAGCACAAACAGCTTCAGCTACGACGCCAACGGCAGCTTGACAGGCGTGGGTACGAAAACCTACGAGTGGGATGGGGCGAACCGGCTGGTGCGGGTCCTGGACGGCGGCAACGAAATCGCGCGCTTCGTCTACGACGGTCAGGGCCGCAGGAGCCAGAAGATCGCGGCGGGTGTGACTCGCACGTACGTCTACGACGGCGAGGACATTATTGAGGAACGGCCCAGCACCGGGGCGACGATGCGGTATGTGCACGGGTCAGGCATAGACCAACCACTAGCCAGGGTCGAGTCGGGAACCACAAGCTACTACCTCGCCGATCACCTTGGCAGCATTGTCCAGACGACCGATGCCACGGCGACAGTGACCCTGACGCGGCAATACGACGCCTGGGGGAACCTGCTTCAGGGATCTGGAACCGCGGGATATGCGTTCACTGGCAGGGAATGGGATCCCGAGACGGGGCTTTACTACTACAGAGCCCGATACTACGATCCCAAGGCAGGACGGTTTCTTAGCGAGGACCCCATTGGCGGGATGAGTCTCTTCAGTTACGTTGATAATCGGCCGGTGAACAGTGTCGATCCCGAAGGGTTGATGGGTAAGAAGTACGACTGGAACCGCGTCAGTTACCGTCCGTGCACCCCCGACGAGTATCTCGAATGCGAGGCGCGGTGCAAGGACCGCGGCGGCGTTCGAAAGTGTGATGTCACACAGATCTCGAAACTGAAGCGGCAGGTGACCAATGGATTCGGACCCGGTCGCTCAACTGGCGTATGGGTCAAAGTCGACGGTCCCGGTATTAACTGTGCGTGCAACGACGACGACTCCTCACCCATATGCGGCGAGAAGTGCGTGAAAGTACTCATCTGGATCCCTGTGCTCTTCCGTTTGGCCTACCGAATTGCCTGGATGTGCGCGACCAGACAGCCAGCGCCAGCGAACTAGCGGAGATGGTGTGATGCTATTCGAGGCTCGCGAGATCCAACCATATGCCCAGCCCGTCGATCCGTCTGATCTCAGACAAGGTCAGGCCTATTTCATTCTCAACTACGATGACGCCGACCTTTGCTTGCCGAGAATGCTTCCCGTCATCTACATCGGCCATAACCTGGAGTCTGGCGATATTGCGCAGTATTACTTTCAGGATGCTTCATCGTACCTGGCAGGTGTGCGACGCAGCGCCGAGGGACCAGACGCACACGGGGAGTTCATAGCGCAGACAGTCGTGAAGGATGTCTTTGAGTTTGAGCGGGCGCTCGAAGTATTGATGTGTTGCTCACTCCGTAGGCGGTCGAAAGCCTCTCTCTAATGCTGGTCTTAGGTCGGCGGGCGATGTCTCGGCTGCAGAACGTGGGCGCATACTGCCAGGGCACCGAGCCCTGGGCCGAATCGGCGCGGCGGATCCGCCCGCGCCAAGCGCCATCATAGAGGGGTCATTCCGCGGGGCCCGTGGTGTGCTCTGCACACGTTAGCGCGTCTTTGAGCCCAGCAGAGAAGCCACGTAGCAGTCTTAGTGACCTGCCCCCCATCTAGCAGTCGTCGTATCTTGCCGCAGCGATCAGTCACCCTCTCGGAGATCGGCAAAACACGGCAGGGCAGGTCGAGTTGAGGACGCTGAGTGATGGCACGCAATTGAGAGTACCTGGTATCGTGGGGGACGACGGTCCGCCAATCACGGCGAACGTCACCTACGTTACTGACATCCCGCTCGCCGAGCACAAGCGTCTGCAGGACGAAGTCCGACGGCTGTGGACGGAGTCGTTCAGGAGGGACGCTCAGACTGCCGGCGCAGTGAAGGCATATATTCTTGCGCAGGAATCGAAGCCTGGGCCTGGCATGAGAGTGCCGGAGCGAGCCACGGCTTTCGTCTATGAGCGGAACGCAAGCGGGAATTGGGTGGAGGCTGGAGGTGTTTCAAGGCCTTCGGCCGACGCGACGCCGTTGCCGCGTCCCTGAGATGTCAAGCCAACGCGGGCGGACCGCGCCCGTGGGTGCTGGCTACCGCAGGGCGCGGTCCCGGGCGGCCTGGGGCAATCGGACAAGTCGGCCGGGACGAAAGTGGTTCTTTAACCCCCAGGCGAGTCCGGGCTGGAACCCGGGCGCCTGCCTGAGCAGTGTCCGGCTTGCTGCGATGTTCTGGCAACTCAGAAACAGCGATGACAAGAGAGATAGGGTGTATCACTGCCTGGCGATGTGTTACATCAACAAGTCTTGCGGCCCGATAGGCGGCCCTGTGATTACGACCGTCGCTGGCCCTGGCAAAGAGGGCTTCGATTTGGCACGTGGAATCACCGCGTCGATGACCTGTGGCTGGCGCGGTCCAGGGCTTCGCGGCTTTCCTCCCTCTAACTGCCCGGGTTGGTTGCAGCCGACGAATACGTGGTCTTCGAACGACATCAGGGCAGGAAATATCGGGGCATCATGCCCTTCATCTCAAAGCTGTTGGAACCGCTGCAAGGACATCGAGAGTCAGCTTCCGCCGGAATGATGTGCCCGCGCATGATTGCCAGGGTGGGGGCATGCTTGCACGGCAACGCCGGCATCTTTCGGGTCGTATCGCTCGGCATTGTCTTAGGCGGACTCCCAGCCTGCGACATGGTGAGGAAGTATGAGGGAGCCTGGAAAGACTATAACTCAATCGCGTTGACAGATGGATACGTGGACTATCAGGGAGAGATGAATCTATCGGACGACGAGGTGATCATCTTCAGTTATGGTAATCGCCCTGGCAGCAAGCCGCTGTTGGAGCTACGAGAGCGGATTACGACGCAGTATCCTTGTTACGAGGTTACCGAGGAAACAGAGACTCGCCTTGTTCTTCGCTGTCGCGATCGGAGCCGGGGCCATCGTCAGGGCACGGAGTTGTTTGGCTTCCTTTGGGACAAAACGAAAGAGCGAGTATTTGTCTTGGTGATGGGGCAAGTGCCGCGATCAGAGGCGCGGTACCAGCAGTTCGCGGCACTGCTGGAGTCGGTGCGGCGGACTCACAAACCGCGCGCCCCCAAAAAACCGTGACGGATCTAGACCACCCGGGGAACAGCAAACGCGGAGTCGTTTCTGGAGGATGTCCCCAGCTGTGTTGAAGTCCGAGCGTAGCGGCGGCGGTTCACGTCCTTTCTACGCAGCGGTCTCAGCGCGTCAAGCGGGCGTGCTCTCTCTGAGCGTCGGCGAGCACACCCAGAGCACGGTAGCCCGTGATGCGCCGGAACGCGGCCGTCGAAACGCTGCTCTACGAACCAGTTGATGCGTCTGTGAGGGCCTCGGAAATCCCTTAGCGCTTGTCCTGCCTTTCGCGGCGCGAGCGCAAGGAGACAGACAGTCTCGATACCCGCGAGTGAGGGTTATCGAGTCTGACAATGTCAGGATGAACATGGACATCCCTGGAACGCCGACAGTAACGGCGACGGGATCACCGACGGCGCCGCCGTAACGAGCGGCAAGAGCCCCACCAACGTGGACATGGATGGGGACGGAGCCTCGAACACGACCGAGACCGCCCAGGGCAGCGACCCCTTCAACGCAGATACCGACGGGGACACCGTCGTCGACGGGGCGGACTGCTTCCCCCTCGACCCGACGCGCTCCGCGTGCCCGCAGGCGGACCCCAACGACCACACGCCGCCGGTCATCACGCTCACCGAGCCCACGAACGCAACGCTCATCTCCGTGGTCCCACCGATATGAGCGCGCGGCCAGCTTTTCATTCCAGGGAGAGATCGATCGTGAGAAAAGGCACCCTCCACACCGAATCGTTCCAGGCGGTAGCCTCCGTGCTGGCCGCGGCGCTCGTGATCACGTCGGTTCCGGCCTATCCGGCCGAGGTTGGCAAGCCTGCCAGCGAGAGTCTGGCCTCCGTTCCGGATAGCCCCGCACCGACCGGCGAGTGGAATCCATTCGATCTCCACGGGACGCCGGACGTAGCCGAGACGATCTCCACGACACCACTGCTGTCGCAGCTGGGCGCGGGAGCGGCATCTGCGGGTGTGCCGAGCACCGCGCCACCCCCGGCTCCTCCCAAGGTCACCGTAAACAGGACAGTGCCGCTCGTCGATCCTGTCCCGGAGATCCCGGAGTTCCCGGAAGCCCCAACCGACGCCGACATAAAGGCGGCCCGGGTGTTCGGCGAGCCATTCGTCCCTCTCGGCGGGCAAACCACCGGGGAAGAGAACGCGGCGTTCGCGGACGCGATACTGACCTACCTCCAGAACGGCAACAACGAGGACACCTCCGCCTTCGGTACCTTCCTCAGTGCCTACCCCGACAGCGCCTGGAAGTCATCGCTGTTCGCGAACCTCGGCGCGCACTATCAGCGCACCGGCTACTACACCCTGGCAGGCGAAACTCTCCAGGACGCCTGGAACCTCACCCGGGAACCGTCGACGCCAGCCGCCCTTGCGGTGGCGCTGACTGTCCTCTCCGAGCTTCTCGAGCTGAAGATGAAATTCGGCGACGTCGAGGAGCTGGAGACGATCCTCGCCCAGGCGGAGGGCCTCGAGCTACACGGCAGGGCTGTGGAGAAGGTTGCCCAGGCGAAGATGGCCGTGTACGTGCTCAATCAGGCGCATCAGGAGGCCA
>Ga0075418_10001899_pt1 | contig 23765 bp, 26 predicted proteins | sample SoiMetdeltSBSDD2_FD_81776 | JGI IMG/M metagenome (GOLD analysis project Ga0075418, IMG submission 81776) | Bulk soil microbial communities from a Populus tree surrounding site in Tennessee, USA - Soil MetaG P. deltoides SBSDD2 | ecosystem: Environmental > Terrestrial > Soil > Tree plantation...
CGCCTCGAGGACAGCGCGCTCGTCCGGCGCCTCGAGGACGACGGAGCCGTCCGACAGCTGCTCTGCGCGGGCCCAGCGCCCCTCCGGGAGCCGGCCGTGCCAGGGGCCTCCCGTGGTCAGCCGCAACGAGTACGGGCCCCGCGGCACGATCCTCGCCTCGACCACGTTCGCCACCCTACTCGCAGGCCGTGACTCGATACTTACGCGGTGCGCCTGACCGATGCGATCTCGCTCCGCTCGCGGCAACGGAAGCTGCGGCTCTTCCTGGACGAGATGCAGCCGACAAGCGAGACGACGGTGCTGGACGTCGGCGCCGACGAGCTCGCCTTCGGCGAGGGTGGCGGGTGCGGAACACTGAATTTCTTCGAGGAGCTGTACCCGTGGCCCGACCGCATCACCGCGCTCGGGCTCCACGACGGCGCCGGCTTCCGGGAGCGCTACCCGGCAGTTCGCTACGTCCAGGGGGACGCCTGCGCCCTCCCCTTTGGGGACGGCGAGTTCGAGGTCGTCTTCTCGAACGCCGTGATCGAGCACGTCGGCGGCCGCGAGCGGCAGCGCAGGCTCGTCCTGGAGGCGCTCCGCGTCGGCAGGCGCGTCTTCCTGACGACGCCGAATCGCCGCTTCCCCGTCGAGGTGCACACCCGGCTCCCCTTCGTCCACTGGCTCCCCGACGCCGTCGCCCACCGCGCCTACGACCTCGTGGGAAAGGGATTCGCGAAGGAGCTCGACCTCCTCTCGCCAGGCACGCTCGCCTCGCTCTTCCCCGGTCGCGTCCGCGTGGTGAACCTCGGGCTGACGCTGGTGGCGATCGTTGACTAGCCGCGGCGAGCGCTTCGCCGGCGCCGCTCTCCTCGCGCTCGTCCTCGGCCTCGTGCTTCACAACGCCGCGATGGCGCAGCTGTGGGAGGTGGGCGTGCGTGGCAGGGCGCTTGACGTCGCCGCCGCGTGGAAGGAGGTGCTCCTGCTGCTCGCGCTCGCGGCCGCGCTCTGGGGGGCACGCGGCGTGCCGAAGGTGACGCTCGTGGACCTCCTCGCAGCCTGCTACGCGGGAATCGTGATCGTGTACGCGCTCGTCCCGCAGTCCCTCCTGGACGGCGAGGGGACCGCGCGTGGAGAGCTCCTCGCGCTCCGGCACCATCTCCTGCCGGTCGCGGCGTACGCGCTCGGTCGGCTCGTCTCGCGCCTGTGGGAGGAGCGGTCCCGGCTGGGCGCGGCGATCGTCGTCGCGGCGATCGTCGTCGCGGTCGCCGGGCTCGTCGACCTCGCCATCGTCTCGCTGCAGTCCTGGCGCGAGTCGGGCGTCCCGGGCTGGTATCGCGAGCAGCTGGGGCTCGACTACGAGGGGCTGTCGGGGCTCCCCGAGAACTGGGTCTACAACACCGGGGACGAGCAGAACCCGATCCGCAGGCTCGTCTCCACGCTGCTCTCGCCGCTGGCGAGCGCCTACGTCCTGGTCGTCGCGCTGCTGTACGTCGTGAGTCGCCCTCGCACCGTCTGGTGGGCGCTGCTCGCGGGGCTGCTGTACGCCGCACTGCTGTACACGCACACACGCGCGGCCCTCGGTGCCCTCGCCGTCGGACTCGTCGTGCTCGCGGTCGCGCAGCGTCGCGTCCTGCCAGCGGTGCTCGCCGCGCTCTCGATCGTCGCGGGCGCAGCATTCCTCGCCGCCTACCCGTCGATCGGGCCCTCGACGAGCTACACGGAGGAGGAGCTCGAGTTCCTCCGCCAGAACGCCCAGGAGGAGCCGGGGACGAGCGCGGACCCGCTGTCGCCGTCCGAGTCGTCGACGGCGAGCCACTGGCGCAACCTGCGGGACGGGGTCCGGGCGGTCCTCGACCACCCGCAGGGGTACGGCCTCGGGAACGCGGGCGTCGTCGCGAAGCGGACCGGCGTGGAGATCAAGGCCGGCGAGTCCACGTACACGGAGATCGGGATCGACGCGGGCCTCGCCGGCATGGTCGCGTTCGTTCTGTGGAACCTCCTGCTCCTCGTCGGCCTGCTGCGGCGCGAAGCGTGGCTCGGCGCGGCCTTCGCCGCCGTGCTGCTCCTCGCGCTGCAGACGGACGTGATCGGCGTCCACTGGCTCGCCGTCGCGGTCTGGGGCGCCGCCGGCGTCGCGCTCGGCGCCCCGTGCGGCGAGGGGCCTGCGGATGCGGAGGCCGAAGAGGGCGCCGAGCCCGAGCCGGTGCCCGATCCGGAGCCTCGACCCGCGCCGTCCGAGGGCTAGTTCGGCGGCCGGCCCCCGCAGCCGCGAGACGGCCGGTTGCTACGATTCCCGCGTCCAGCTAGAGCGAGTCCGGTTACGCGCGCACGTGCGCTTTCCTTACCCGTTCGTGAGTAGGTGAGGGAGGTGTTTTCCATATGGCAACCGGAACCGTGAAGTGGTTCAACGACAGCAAGGGGTACGGGTTCATCACGCCCGACGAGGGCACGAAGGACCTGTTCGTCCATCACAGCAACATCGTGTCGGAGGGGTACAGGAGCCTCGCCGAGGGCGCGCGCGTCGAGTACGAGGCGCGCGAGGGGACGAAGGGCCCCGAGGCGACGAACGTCGTTCCCGCCGCGTAGTCGAAGCGTCGAGCCCGCGGTCGCCCTCCGGCGGCCGCGGCGCTCCTCGCAGAGAAGGGGTGCATCGCACTGAAGGAAGAGAAGCTCGAAGTCGAAGGTGAGGTGGTCGAGGCCCTGCGGAGCAGGATGTTCCGGGTCCGCCTCGACAACGGGCACGAGGCGCTCGGCTACATGGGCGGCCGGATGAAGAGCAACCGCATCCGTGTCTTCCCGGGCGATCGCGTCCGGATCGAGCTCTCGTCGTACGACCTCACGCGCGGCCGGATCGTCTACCGGCTGAGCTGAGACCGAACGAGAGAGCCGCCCTCTCGGGCGGCCCTCCAGTCTCGTGACTGCGCGAGCGGCAGGCCCGCGTCGCCGGCCGACCCGGTCAGTCAGCTCTTGGGGATGAGGACCTTGTTCACGACGTGGATGACGCCGTTCGAGGCCAGCACGTCGGTCTTGGTGACGCGCGTCGAGCCGTTCAGGAAGACGTTCCCTCCGCGGACCGAGACCCTCAGGGACTGACCCGAGAGCGTCTTCACGCTCTTGCCGTTCAGCGTCACGACCTTCGCCGCGGGCACCTTGCCCTTGACGACGTGGTAGGTGAGCACCTTCTTCAGCAGTGCCCGGTCCTCTCCGACCGCTGCCAGCGTCGACTTCGGGAGCTTCTTGAACGCCGCGTTCGTCGGAGCGAAGACGGTGTAGTTGCCCTTCTTCAGCGCGCCGACCAGCCCCGCCTTCTGGAGGAGCGTGACGAGGGTGCTGAACTGCGGCGCCGCCGCCGCGACCTGGGCGAGATCCTGCTTCGGCTGTGCCGGCGCCGCACCGACGGGCGCGACGATTGCAGTCGCCGCGACAGCCGCGGCGGCGAGGATGACGAGTGCAGTGCGCATTGCTGACCTCCTGTCTAGATTACGTGTAGGGACTGTACAGAATACTCGGAAGCCAGCGCAAGCATCGGAGCCGATTCTTAACAAAGCCTGGAATTCCACCGTACTTTTTGTATAGAGTATGTACCGACTATGGACGTCTGGAATGACATTGCACGGGTCGTCGCGGGTCGCCGAGGAAAGTTCGTCGTGCTCGGCGCGTGGCTCCTGGTCGTGGTGGCTCTCGGGCCGCTCGCCGGGCGCTTCGAGGCCGCGCAGGAGAACGAGCCCTCCAGCTTCCTCCCGGAGAGCGCCGAGTCGGTCGCGGTGCTGGAAGCCGCGGCCGGCTTTCGGTCGGGCGAGTCGACGCCGGCCATCGCCGTGTTCCGGAATCCAGCAGGGCTCGGCGACGATGGGCGCGAGGCCGTTCAGCAGGCCGGCGAGCGGATCGCGAGCGCGGGGCTCGCGGGGGTGGGCCGCATCCCGCAGCCCGCGTTCTCCGAGGACGGCACGGCAGCCGTCGTGCCGATCCCCATCACCGCGGCCGGTGACGAGGACGTCCTGATCGGCGCGGTCGAGGGCTCGCGCGAGCTCGTCCAGGAGGGCCTGCCGGAGGGCGTCCAGGTCGAGGTGACCGGGCCTGCCGGGTTCTCGGCCGATGCGTCGAAGGCCTTCGAGGGCATCAACTCGACGCTCCTCTTCGCGACCGCCGGCCTCGTGTTCGTGCTGCTCGTCCTGATCTACCGGAGTCCCATCTTCTGGGTGCTTCCGCTGCTGACAGTGCTCTTCGCCGAGGCCGTCGTGCGAGGGCTGGGGACGTTGCTCGCGGATGCCGGGCTCCTGATCAACGGCCAGACGGGCGGCATCCTCCTGGTCCTCGTCTTCGGGGCAGGGACCGACTACGCGCTCCTCCTGACCGCCCGCTACCGCGAGGAGCTCCACCGCGTCGAGGACAAGCACGAGGCGATGCGGATCGCGCTCCGTCAGGGCGGTCCCGCGATCGCCGCCTCTGCGGGCACCGTCGTCGCCGCTCTTCTCTGTCTCTCCGTTGCCGACGTCAACTCCGTGGCCGGGCTCGGCCCCGTCGGAGCGCTGGGCGTCGCGGTCGCCGCCGTCGCCATGCTCACGCTCCTTCCCGCGCTTCTGCTCATCGGCGGGCGGCGGGCCTTCTGGCCGTTCGTCCCGCGCCACGGGACGGACGCAGGTGTGGGACGCGGGTTCTGGCGCGGCCTCGGGCGCCGGATCGAACGACGCTATCGGGCGGCGTGGATCGGCACCGCGCTCGTGCTGGCGGCCCTCGCCCTGGGGACGCTCGGGCTCGACGACGACCTCACGACGGCGAACCTCTTCCGCGGCTCGGTCGAGTCGGTTCGGGGGCAGAAGCTGCTCGAGCAGGCCTTCCCTGCGGGGGCGAGCGCCCCGACCGTGGTCCTCGTGACCGATCCCGCGCGAGCCGAGGACGCGCGCGAGGCGGCCCGCGCGGCGAACCACGTCGTCGCGGTGGGGGAGATCGAGCGGGGCGAGCCCGGTGCGCGCTTCGAGGTCACGCTGGACTCGGATCCGTTCGGTGAGGACGGCTTTGCAGCGATCGAGCCGTTGCGGTCCGATCTGCGCGCCGCGGTCGGGGACGCCGTGCTCGTCGGCGGCACGACAGCCGAGGAGGCGGACCTGAGGACCGCGATCGAGAGCGACACCAAGCTCATCGTCCCGCTCGTCCTGGTCGTCGTGTTCGTGATCCTCGTGCTCCTGCTGCGCTCGCTCGCGGCCCCGGCGATGCTCGTGGCGACCGTCGTGCTCTCGTTCGCGGCCGCCCTCGGCGCGAGCCTGCTTCTATTCGAGCTCGTGGCCGACTTTCCCGGCGAGGACCCGAGCTATCCACTCTTCGCCTTCATCTTCCTCGTCGCCCTCGGTGTCGACTACAACATCTTCCTCATGGCCCGGGTGCACGAGGAGGCTCTCTCGATGCCGACCCGGGACGCCACCCTCAAGGGTCTCGCGGTCACCGGAGGCGTGATCACCTCCGCGGGGGTCGTCCTTGCGGGCACGTTCTCCGTGCTCGCGGTGCTTCCCCTCGTCGCCCTCACGCAGGTGGGGCTGACCGTCGCGCTCGGCGTGCTGCTGGACGCGTTCGTCGTGCGGTCGGTGCTCGTGCCCGCGCTCACGCTCGAGCTCGGCGAGCGAACGTGGTGGCCGTCGCGCCTCTGGCGCGAGCGGCGGCACCCGGCCAACAGCGTGCGGACGGAGACGCCGGCGTGAGCGCGGTCGAGGGGCTGGTGAGGATCGGGGAGCTCTCCCGTCGCGTCGGCGTCCCCGTCGAGTCGCTGCGCGCGTGGGAGCGGCGCTATGGGCTCCTCTCCCCGAGCCGAACCCCGGGCGGGTTCCGCCTGTACGGAGAGGACGACGTCGCGCGGGTGCTCGCCATGCGGGCGAACCTGGAGCTCGGACTGTCCGCAGCGGAGGCTGCGCGCCTCGCGCTCGCGGAGGATGACGCGGTGTCGACGCCGGTCGCGGCGCGCGAGGCGAGCGAGCTTGCGGCCGCTCTCGACCGCTTCGACGAGGCCGGGGCCCAGGCCGTGCTGGACCGCCTGCTCGCCGCGTTGACCCTCGACGTCGTGCTCCGTGACGTGCTCATCCCCTATCTGCACGATCTGGGGGAGCGGTGGGCTCGCGGCGACGCGACCGTCGCGCAGGAGCACTTCGCGAGCAACCTCGTCCGCGGCCGGCTGATGGCGCTCGCGCGCTCGTGGGACCTGGGCGCCGGCCCGCGCGCGGTGCTCGCATGTGCGGAGGGCGAGCTGCACGACCTGCCGCTCGTCTGCTTCGGTCTCGCGCTGCGGGCGCGCGGCTGGCGGATCAGCTACCTCGGGGCGGACACCCCGGTGGCATCGCTCGTGGAAGCGGCTCGCACGCTGGCGCCCGAGGCCGTCGTCGTCTCGGGCACCGTCGAGGGGTCCTTCGAGGGAGTGCTCGCGCCGCTCAGGGAAGTCGCCCTCCACGCGCCGCTCTTCCTCGCCGGCGCGGCCGCGAGCGAGGACGGTGCGCGTCGCGCTCACGGCACGCTGCTCGGGGAGGACGTCGTCGAGGCAGCCGAGCTGCTCACCCGGGGGCGTGGCTGAGCGCGGCGCTTCGGCGCCCAGCGGCTGGCTCACGAGTGAATCTCTGGGCGAGTCCGGGGCCGTCGAGTCGCGCCAGTGGATCGCGCTCGAGCGATTGCTGGTCTCCCCCGACGCGGCCGGGGCGGTGGAGCTCGGACGTCGATACCTCGCAGAGATCGGTCCGTTCACGCGTGGCCTCGTGACCACGAAGCTCGCGTCGGACGAGACGGCGCTCCTCCTCGGCCGGGCGATCCCGCTTCTCCGCTTCGGAGCGGCGACCACGGAAGTGCGCGAGGACGGGGTCTCGTGTCGCTTCCGCATCACGGGCGGTCTGCTCGCCGCGCGCGCAGGTGGCTCGCTCACGGTCGAGCAGCGCTCCGCTCCACGGCAGCTCGAGCTGGCCGTCGTCGGCTACGTCCCGCGGCTCGGCACGAGCCGACGCAGGTGGTCGCTGCGCCGGCTCCTGTACACGAGCGTCCAGGTGCGTGCCCACCGCGCGATCAGCCGGAGGTTCCTCGAGGGCGCGGCCGAGGAAGCCCGGTCGTGAGGGCGGTGGTCTTCGGCGCGTCGGGAGTCGTCGGGCGGGCGCTTCTTCCGGAGCTCGCCGCCCGCTTCGAGGTCGTCGGCGTCTCGCGGGAGGGCGGGTCAGCGGTCGACGACGGCGTGAGGTGGACGCGGGCGGACGTGACCGACCCGGGCTCGCTCGCGGGTGTTCTCGAGCCCGGAGACGTCGTCGTCTACCTCGTCCACTCGCTCGGTCGGCCGGATTTCGCGGACGTCGACCGTGCCGCCGCCGGGAACGTTGCTCACGCTGCCGCGCGAGCCGGCGCGAGCCAGATCGTGTACCTCGGAGGGCTCGGAGCGGAGGCGGGCACCGAGTCCGAGCACCTCCTGAGCAGGGCGGAGACGGCCGCGGTACTCGGCGACGGGCCCGTGCCGGTCACGACCCTGCGAGCGGGCATGGTCGTCGGCCGCGGCAGCGCCGCGTTCGAGACGGTTCGCGCGCTCGTCGACCGGCTCCCGGCGATGATCACGCCGCGCTGGGTGTCGACGCCGACACAACCGGTCGCGCTCGCGGACGTCGCTCGCTACCTCGCCGGCGTCTGCGGCCTGGCGGCTGCGTACGGCGAGTCCTACGACGTCGGGGGCCCCGAAGTGATGACCTACCGCGAGATGATCGAGCGGATCGCTCGAGTTCGCGGGCGGCGAGTCCGGATCGTCGAGGTGCCGGTGCTCACGCCACGGCTCTCGTCCTGGTGGCTCCACCTCGTCACACCGGTGAACGCGGCCGTGGCGCGGCCGCTGATCGACGGGCTGCGAACTCCGACCGTTGTGCGAGACACGCGCATCCGCGCGCTCGTGCCCTTCGAGCCGACCTCGTTCGAGGACGCCGTCCGCGACGCGCTCGGTCCGGGCGGCCACGCCAGGAGCTCCTAGCCCCGGGCGCGTCGTGCCGGCAGCCGCTGCGTTCTCGCTCTCCGGGCGCGCGGTCCCTGGCGTCGCCCGTCGGCCGTTCCTCCGCGTGCGCTATACCTCGTGTATCGCCACCTCCAAGCCTGTCGAGCAGCTCGAGCGGGTCGTCATCCGCTTTGCAGGCGACTCGGGCGACGGCATGCAGCTGACCGGCGATCGCTTCACGAGCGAGACGGCGGTGTTCGGCAACGACCTCGTCACGCTGCCCGATTTTCCGGCGGAGATCCGCGCCCCGGCGGGCTCGCTTCCAGGCGTCTCGGGGTTCCAGGTGCACTTCGCGGACCACGACATCCTCACGCCGGGAGACCAGCCGAACGTCCTCGTGGCGATGAATCCCGCGGCGTTGAAGGTGAACGTCGGAGACCTGCCGAAGGGCGCGACGCTCATCGTCAACACCGACGCGTTCTCCGACCGCAACCTGCAGAAAGCCGGCTACGAGGCGAACCCGCTCGAGGACAACTCGCTCACGGACTTCCACGTCCATCCGGTGGCTCTCTCGTCGATGACCGTCGAGGCGCTGAAGGAGGTCGAGGGGATCACCTCGCGGGAGGCCGAGCGCTCGAAGAACTTCTTCGCGCTCGGGCTGATGTCGTGGCTCTACCACCGCCCGGTCGAGGGCACGCTCGGGTTCATCGAGGCGAAGTTCTCGCAGCGGCCCGAGATCGCCGAGGCGAACACGAAGGCCTTCAAGGCGGGCTGGAACTACGGCGAGACCTCCGAGGACTTCGCGGTCTCGTACGAGGTCGCGCCCGCCCGGCTCGCGCCCGGCACCTACCGCCAGATCTCCGGCAACACCGCGCTCTCCTACGGGCTGATCGCCGCGAGCCGGCTCTCGGGCCTTCCGCTCTTCCTCGGCGCCTACCCGATCACGCCGGCCTCCGGGATCCTCGAGGAGCTCGCGAGCCTGAAGGAGTTCGGCGTCCGCACGTTCCAGGCCGAGGACGAGATCGCCGCCTCCGGCGCCGCCCTGGGCGCGTCCTTCGGCGGTGCCCTCGGCGTGACGACGTCGGCCGGGCCGGGGATCGTCCTCAAGTCCGAGACGGTCGGCCTCGCGGTGACGCTCGAGCTTCCGCTCGTCATCGTCGACGTCCAGCGCGCCGGGCCCTCGACGGGGATGCCGACGAAGCCGGAGCAGGCAGACCTGCTGATGGTCCTGTTCGGCAGGAACTCGGAGTCGCCGGTGCCGGTCGTCGCCGCCTCGACGCCCGCCGGCTGCTTCGATGCCGCGATCGAGGCGGCGCGCATTGCGGTCACGTACCGGACGCCGGTCTTCCTCCTCTCCGATGCCTACCTCGCCAACGGCTCCGAGCCGTGGCGCATCCCGGACGTCGCGTCGCTCCCGGCCGTTCCGGTCGAGTTCGCGCAGGGGCCGAACGACGGCGAAGCGTTCCTGCCGTACCGCCGGGACGCCGAGACGCTCGCGCGCCCCTGGGCGATCCCCGGGACCCCGGGCCTCGAGCACCGGATCGGCGGGCTGGAGAAACAGGACGAGACCGGGAACGTCTCCTACGACCCGGAGAACCACGACCGGATGGTCCGGCTGCGCGCCGCGAAGGTCGCGGGCATCGCGGCGGGCATCCCAGAGCTCGAGGTGGACGATCCGGGCGGCGCGGACACGCTCGTCCTCGGCTGGGGGTCGACGTACGGCGCGATCGGAGCCGCGGTCCGCCGCGTGCGCGCCGCCGACCGGAAGGTCGCGGCCGCGCACCTCCACCACCTGAACCCGTTCCCGCGGAACACCGGCGACGTCCTGCGTCGCTACGAGAAGATTCTCGTCCCGGAGCTGAACCTCGGGCAGCTCCGGATGCTGATCCGCGCCGAGTTCCTCGTCGACGCGGTGGGCTACAACAGGGTGCGCGGGCGGCCGTTCCAGGCGGCCGAGCTCGCCGAAGCGATCGCGGCGCTGGTGGACTCATGACCGAGGGCAACGGCAACGTCGTCCAGCTCACGGCGAAGGACTTCAAGTCGGACCAGGAGGTCCGCTGGTGCCCGGGCTGTGGGGACTACGCGATCCTCAACGTGATCCAGGGCGTCATGCCCGAGCTCGGGATCCCCCGTGAGCGGCTCGTCTTCGTCTCCGGGATCGGGTGCGCGGCTCGCTTCCCCTACTACATGCAGACGTACGGGATGCACTCGATCCACGGCCGCGCCCCCGCGATCGCGACCGGGCTCGCGGTCACACGCCCGGACCTGTCCGTCTGGGTGGTGACCGGAGACGGGGACGCGCTCTCGATCGGCGGCAACCACCTGATCCATGCGCTGCGGCGCAACGTCAACCTGAAGATCCTCCTCTTCAACAACAGGATCTACGGGCTCACGAAGGGCCAGTACTCGCCGACCTCCGAGCTCGGGAAGGTGACGAAGTCGACGCCGATGGGCTCGCTCGACTACCCCTTCAACCCGCTGTCGATCGCGATCGGCGCCGAGGCCTCGTTCGTCGGCCGCGCGATCGACACGGACAAGAAGGGCCTGGCGGAGGTCGTCGAGGCGGCCGCGCGGCACCGAGGGTCGGCGTTCGTCGAGATCCTCCAGAACTGCAACATCTACAACGACGGCGCGTTCGACTACGTCCGCGACGACAAGGCGAACCGCATCTACCTCGAGGACGGGGCGCCGATCCGCTTCGGCGAGGACGCGGCGAAAGGCGTCGTGCAGGACGCGGACGGCTCGGCGCGGGTCGTCGACGTCGCCGACGTCGGCGAGGACGCGCTGCTCGTGCATGCTGCCTCGCACCGCGAGCCGAGCCTCGCCTTCGCGCTCTCGCGGGTGACGTTCGACACCGACGGCGCGGTGCCGTTCGGCGTCTTCCGCCGCGTCGAGCGCCCGGTCTACGACGACCTGCTGGCGGAGCAGCTCGCGGCCGCGAAGGAGCGCTCCGGCGAGGGTGACCTCGAGGCGCTGCTGCACTCGGGCGACACCTGGGTCGTCCCGGGCGACGGCTAGCTCTCGCGCAGGAAGCGCACGATCCGCTCGGCGATCTCCTCGCCCTTCTCCTCCTGCAGGAAGTGACCCGCCCCCGCGACGATCTCCGCCTGGCCGGCGCCCGGGATGCGGGCTGCGAGCCGTTCCGCGGCCGCAGGCGAGAAGATCGGGTCGGAGTCGGAGAAGAGGACGAGCGTCGGCCTCTCCCAGCGCTCGAGCGCCGCCCGGACCTCGAGCATCCTCGGAGCGGAGGGATGATCGGCCTCGGTCGGCACGAGCTCCGGGAACGCCACGACGCCGGCCTTCGACTCCGGGGTCGGGAAGGGCGCGTTGTAGGCCTCGACGACCTCCTCTGCGAGCTCCGTGACGCAGGACAGGCGGACGAGCTGGCCCGGCACGATCTCGTCCCCCACCCGGCGCATGAAGGCACGGAAGCGCAGCCACTCGGGGGAGGGCGCACGGCCGGCGCCGATGCCGGTGTTCAGGATCACGAGCCGACCGACGCGCTCGGGGCGCTCGACCGCGAGCCGCAGCCCGATCGGCCCGCCCCAGTCCTGCACGACGACCGTCGCCGCCCGCAGGTCGAGCTCGTCGGCGAGACGCTCGATCGACGCGTAGTGGAAGTCGTACGAGTAGTCCTCGACACGCGTCGGCTTGTCCGAGCGGCCGAAGCCGAAGTAGTCGGGAGCGACGACCCGCGCGACGCCGGCGAGCGGGGTGATCAGCTTGCGGTAGAGGAAGGCCCACGACGGCTCGCCGTGGAGGAGGAGCACGGGCTCGCCCGTCCCCTCCTCGACGTAGTGCATCCGCAGGCCGTCCTGCGCGAGATACCGTGGCGCGAACGGGAAGCCGGGGAGGTCGACGAAGCGCTCGTCGGGCGTGCGGTAGGCCTCCACGGCTCGATCATGACGTGCCGAGGAGGTCGGACGTGGGCGGAGTGCCGAACATCTGGGCGGACGAGTGGGAGCACGAGAGCCGGGAGGAGTGGGCGGCCGACCGCGCCTCGCGCCTGCCCCGCGGCGAGAAGATCGGCGCGACGCTGTACGAGCTCGCGCCCGGCGGCACGAGCGGCCTCTACCACTTCCATCACGGCGCCGAGGAGCTGCTCGTGGTGCTCCGCGGGCGCCCGACGCTTCGCGAGCCCGCGGGCGAGCGCGTCCTCGACGAGGGCGACGTCGTCCACTTCCCGGTCGGGCCGGACGGCGCGCACCAGCTGAACAATCGCACCGACGAGGCGGTCCGGTACCTGATGGTCTCGAATCGCCCCTCGCCGGAGGCGGTCGAGTACCCGGACTCCGGGCAGCTCTCGGTGATGGCGTTCACGGACTCTCAGCTCGGCCGCCCGCTCTGGGACCTCCGGGACCTCGAGCCGCCCGCGGGCGACTGACGGCACGGGGGCGCCGGGAGGCGCCCCCCGCCGCGTCTCGCTACTTGACGATGACCCAGCCGTACATGTTCGCGAACGCGAAGTGCGGCGTGACGTTGCAGATCATCAGGTACTTCCCTGGTGTCGCGAAGGTCCCCGCGCCCGTCGTGGACGGCGCCCCCACCGGTCCCAGGAACACCCTTCCGTCCGCGTCGTTCACGAAGATGTTCGACTCCGGCGGGAACGCCGGCACGGTGATGTCGTCCGGGGTCGTACCCGCCCGGTAGACCGCGGCCTGGTGGAAGCCGTCGATGTCGAACGTCACGCTTCCTCCGGCCGAGATCACGAGCGTCCGCGGGATGATGTTGTCCTCGCCGTTGAACGAGCTGTCGTGCTCGGCCGGCGGGAACGGGCTGCCCGCTTTCAGGTTGCCGAAGGTCGTGGTGGCGCTCGAGCCCGGTCCTGCCACGACCATCGCGGGTATCGCCAGGGCCGTGGCGCAAAGGGCCAGGACGCCCGCGATCCAACGCTTTCGCACTCTCATCTCCCCCTCCTGTCGAGTGGAGGCGACACTACGGCCTGCGGGGGAGGGGAGTCAAGACGTCGGCGCGGGCACGGGAGTGCTCGATCGTCTGGCGCTCGCGACCGCAACGGTGACGAGCGACGTCGCTCCGGCGACCGAGAAGGCGAGCGGCGTGCCGCCGACGTCGGCGAGCCAGCCCGCGAACAGGCCGCCGATCGGGGCGACGCCTGCGAACGCGAACAGGTAGAGGCCGATGAGCCGGCCGCGCAGGCGGTCGGGCGCCCCCAGCTGGACGAGCGCGTTCGCGTTGGCGGTGAAGAGCGTGAAGGCGACCCCCGCGCCGAGCAGGAGGGCAGCCGCGAGGAGGAGGTTGTGCACCGGGGCGAGCGCGAGCGCGAGGACGCCGAAGCCCGCGCCTCCCGTCGCGAACAGGCGCCAGCTCGCCGACCGGAAGGTCGCGGTCACGAGCGCGCCGACCAGCGCGCCGAGGCCGAACGCCGCCGACAGGAAGCCGAAGCCCTCGGGGCCGACGTGCAGGGTCTCCCCCGCGAGTAGCGGGACGAGCACGTGGAAGTTGAAGCCGACCGTGCTCACGATCGTCACGACGACGAGGACGCTCCGGAGCTCCGAGTCGTGCTTGACGAACGCCAGCGCACGTCGTGTGCCCTCGACGATCCGCGCGGAGGGGTCCCGTTCGACGGCGTGCAGCTCATCGGTGCGGATGCTCGCGAGCGCCGCCAGCACCGCGAGGAAGCTGAAGGCATTGAGCACGAAACATGCTCCGGTGCCCGCCGTTGCGATGATCACGCCCGCGATCGCGGGCCCGATGACGCGCGACCCGTTGAAGAGGCCGGCATTCAGCGCGACCGCGTTCGGGAGCTCGCGTCGCCCGACGAGCTGGAAGGTCAGCGACTGGCGCCCGGGAGCGTCGAACGCGAGGGTGATGCCGCCGAGCGTGGCGAGCGCGAAGACGACAGGCAGCGTCGCGCTGTCCGTGAGCGTGACGACGGCCAGGAGGATCGACACGACCATCGCGCCGGCCTGCGTGCCCATCACGAGGCGTCGGGAGTCGACGCGGTCCGTGACGACGCCGGCGACGAGGCCGAACACCGTGAACGGAGCGAAGCGACAGAACGCGAGGGCGCCGACCGCCAGCGCCGAGTCCGAGAGCTCGAGCACGAGCCACGCGAGCGCGACGTTCTGCATCCACGTACCGGCGAGCGAGACGAGCTGGCCCGTGAAGAAGATCCGGTAGTTGCGGTGGCGGCGCAGGCTACGGAAGGTCCTCGCCTTGAGCGTGAAGACGAGCGTGCTCACGCGTCGTCACCGACAATGCGACGCAGTGCCGGGAGCGCGGTCTCGAGCGCCACGAGGTCGACCGGGTCGAGCTCTCGCAAGCGGGTCGTCAGCCAGCCCGTCCGCCTGGCTCGGATGCGCCGGAGCAGCTTCGCGCCGTCGCCCGTGAGCTCGAGGCCGACACGGCGACGGTCCTCGGTCGAGCGGACTCGCTGGAGCAGACCCGCTCGCTCGAGCCGGTCGACATGCCCCGACATGGCCGGCGCCGAGATGCCTTCCTCGGCCGCGAGCTCGGCGAGCGACAACCCCGGGCTGCGCTTGACGAGCCAGAGGAGCGTCGCCTGGTGACCCGTGACTCCGAGCTGCTCGGTCTCCTTGCGCAGCTCGCGGGCGAGCCGGAGGAGCAGTGGCCGCAGGTCGGAGGCGACCCCCTCGGTGTGAAGAGTAACCTCGCTAATCATTAACATAGCGAAGCTTACCGGAAGCGTGCAGGCGTGCCCCCTCCGGGTGGGCTGCGGGTCGAGTCGTCGACGACGGGTGCACGCGAAACGGGAGGGCGCTTGGCGCGCACCGGGCGAGGACGGCGGCCGATCAGGTCTTCGGCTGGGCCTCGAGCTTGTAGCCGACGCCGTAGCGCGTGTGGATGAAGTCGTGCCGCGGCGCGCGACGGTCGATCTTCTCGCGCAGCTTGCGGACGAAGACGTCGACGGTGCGGTCGCGGTGCGTCGCGCGACGTCCCCACACGCGCTGGAGCAGCTCGTCCCTCGTCAGGACCCTGCCCTGCTCCCGCGCGAGCGTGTACAGGAGCCGGAACTCCGTCGGCGTGAGCTCCGCGCTCTCGCCGTCGACGTACGCCTGGACGTTGTCGGGGTCGAGCCGAAGCTCCTCGATCGTGATCGCGTCACCGCGGCGCTGCTCGGAAGCGCTCACGCCGCGGCGGGCCGCCGCGCGGACGCGGGCGGCGAGCTCCTTCATCGAGAACGGCTTCACGAGGTAATCGTCCGCCCCGATCTCGAGTGCGTGGACGCGGTCGTGCTCGGTCCCGCGTGCCGACACGACGACGATCGGCGTGCCGATGCCCTCGTCCCGCGCCTGCTCGATGACCCGCCAGCCGTCGATGCCCGGGAGCATGAGGTCGAGCACGCAGACATCCGGCCGCTCGTAGCGGAGGCGCGCGAGGCCGGTCTCGCCGTTCGCGACGCCGACGGTGTCGAACCCGGCGGACTCCAAATGACGCGCCATCCCGCGGGCGATGACGTCGTCGTCCTCGATGATCAAGACCTTCGCCATCCGTCAACCGGATTCTGGCGGCCCCGCCGCCGCGCGCGGGCAGCGAGGCGGTTGCCAGCCGGTGACCAGGTCGTGAACACGCCACCCTCGTCCGCATCGGCCGCGCCGGAACAGGAGGCCAAGTTACAACTTGCAACTTGGCGTCGGTTTCGTACGTGCCCGGCTTGGACACGCCAGGTCTCGGGTCGTGAGGTGTTAGAACGGCGCCGTGGACGCGGACGCAGCGAGGGGCCGCGCGCTCGTCGAGGAGAGCCGGGAGGCCGTCGTCGTGCTCGACACGGACGACCGCGTGCTGCTCGCGAGCAGGAGGGCCCGCCAGACGCTCGAGGGCGTCCGCGAGGGCGAGCGCGTACCCCCTGCGCTCCTGTCGGGCGGCCTCGGCGTCATCCCGTTCGTCGTCCCCTACGAGGTGGACGGTCGCCGCGAGCGCCTCGTCTACCTCTCGCGCGAGGGCGATCTCACCGCGTACGAGGAGCTCCGCTCGGGGTTCACGGCGGCGGTGTCGCACGAGCTGCGGACGCCGCTCGCCCGACTGCTGACGCTGCTCGAGACGGCGACGCTTCCAGGCGAGGACATCGTCGAGCTCGTCGAGCGGGCGACGAGCGAGGTCGAGCAGATCACCGAGCTGATCGACGAAGTGCTCTTCCTGAGCGAGCTCGAGTCCGGCGCGCGCGTGGTCTCGCTCGGCGCGACTCCGATCCACCCGGTTCTCGAGGAGACGCTCGCCGAGCTCGAGGAGCGCGCCGCCCGCGCAGGCGTGGAGCTCCGGCTGGACTGCGACGAGGACGTCGAGCTCGCGGTGCGCCCGAGGATGCTCCGGGTCGTCGTGCGCAACCTCGCCGAGAACGCGATCCGCTACGCCGGTCCGGGTGCGGTCTTCACGCTGTCGGTCGAGCGGGTGTCCAGCGGAGCCGTCGTCCTCGCGGCGACTGACGACGGGGTGGGTGTCGAGGAGGCCGAGCTGCCGCGCCTCTTCGAGCGGTTCTTCCGGTCGGACCGGGCCAGGGCCTCGCGTGGCACGGGCCTCGGCCTCGCGATCGTCAAGCACGTCGTCACGCAGGCGGGCGGGACGGTCGAGGCGCGGGGCGCACGGGGCCGCGGGCTCGAGGTCCGCTGCGTGTTCCCGCCGGCCGTGTAGGCGTTCACCGGATCTCCACCGGATGTTCACCGGACGGCGCCCCGGTGGCTCCAACCGGGCGAGGACACTGGAGCCATGAGACTCAGCAGACCGATCACCGTGGCCGCACTCGCGGCGATCGTCGTCCTCGCCACGGCCGCCTGCGGCGGCGGGGACGGTGGGGGAAGCGGAGGGACGATCACGGCCGACGGCTCGAGCACCGTCGGCCCGTTCACGACCAAGGCGGCGGAGGACTTCAAGGCCCAGGGCGGCGTCGACGTCACCGTCGGCATCTCCGGGACCGGAGGGGGCTTCGAGCGCTTCTGCCGCGACGAGACCGACATCTCGAACGCGTCGCGGCCGATCAAGGACGAGGAGGCCGCGATCTGCGCCGACGGAGGGATCGAGTACCTCGAGCTCACGGTCGCGACCGACGCGCTCACGAACGTGGTGAACCCGGAGAACACCTGGGTCGACTGCCTCACGGTCGACCAGCTGAAGTCGATCTGGGAGCCCGGCTCGAAGGTCGACAGCTGGCGTGACGTCGACGAGTCGTACCCCGACGTGCCGCTGCGCCTGTACGGAGCGGGCACCGACTCCGGCACGTTCGACTACTTCACCGACGCGATCGTCGGCGAGGAGGGCGCGAGCCGCACCGACTACAACGCGAGCGAGGACGACAACGTCACCGTTCAGGGCGTCGCCGGCGAGCGCGGCGGCCTCGGCTACTTCGGCTTCTCGTACTTCGAGGAGAACCAGGGCCGCCTGAAGGCACTCGAGATCGACGGCGGCTCGGGGTGCGTGGCGCCGAGCGTGGCGAGCGCACAGGACGGCACGTACGCGCCGCTCTCGCGGCCGCTCTTCGTGTACGTGAAGCGGAGCTCCTTCGACGACGACGAGAACGTGCGCGACTTCGTCGCGTACATGCTCGACAACGAACAGACGATCGCCGAGGAAGCGCGGTTCGTGCCGCTCTCCGACGCGAAGCTCGCCGAGGAGCAGGCGAAGCTCGAGGACGCAACGAGCTAGGTGTCCGCGCAGGACGCGACACTCGGGCAGACAGGCACGCTGGCGTTGCCCCGGAAGAGGATCCGCTGGGGCGAGGTGCTCGTCCAGGGGATCCTCTTCCTCGCGGCCGCCGTCTCGGTGCTGACGACGGTGGGGATCGTCGTCTCGCTGCTCGTGCCCGCGGGCGAGTTCTTCCGCGAGGTCAGCCCGCGGGACTTCCTGACGGGCACGACGTGGGCGCCGCTCTTCGAGCCGGCGCACTTCGGCGTGCTCCCGCTCGTCGTCGGCACGTTCCTCATCTCGCTCCTGTCCGCGCTCGTCGCGTTCCCGCTCGGCGTTGGCGTGGCGATCTACCTGAGCGAGTACGCGCGGCCGCGCGCCGCGTCCGTCCTCAAGCCCGCGCTCGAGATCCTGGCCGCGATCCCGACCGTGGTGCTCGGGTACTTCGCGCTCACGTTCGTGACGCCGCTCCTCCGCGACCTCGGCGTCCAGGTCGAGATCTTCAACGCCCTCTCGGCGAGCCTCGTCCTCGGGGTCATGCTCATCCCCACCGTCGCGTCGCTCTCGGAGGACGCGATGGCGGCCGTACCGCGGGACCTGCGCCAGGGCGGCTACGCGCTCGGCGCGGACAAGCTCCAGGTGTCGACCCGCATCGTCGTCCCGGCGGCGATCTCCGGGATCATCGCCGCGTTCGTGCTCGCGTTCGCCCGCGCGGTCGGCGAGACGATGATCGTGCTGATCGCCGCGGGCCAGCTCCCGCAGATCACGTTCGACCCGCGCGAGACGATCGAGACGATGACGGCGTTCATCGGCGCGACCGGGAACGGCGACGTGCCGACGGGCTCGATCGAGTACAAGACGATCTTCGCGGTCGGCCTCACGCTCTTCGCGATCACGTACGCGATCAACCTCCTCTCGATCCGGCTCGTGCGGAAGTTCCGGGAGGTCTACGAATGACCTCGTCGCGCGTCCTGAAGAACCGTGCTTTCGAGGCCGCGATGCTGTTCGCGATGGTCGTTGCGTTCGGCACGCTGGCCGTCCTGCTCGTCGACACGCTCGTCACGGGGTGGCCGCAGCTCGACGCGCAGCTGTTCTCCGACTCGCCCTCGACGCAGCCGGAGGAGGCGGGTGCGCGGCCGGCGATCCTCGCGACGCTCTACCTCGGCCTCATCGTCCTCGCCCTGTCGGTGCCGATCGGCGTCCTGACGGCGATCTACCTGGAGGAGTACGCCGACCGGAAGCGGTGGTGGAACCGGCTCATCGAGGTGAACATCCAGAACCTCGCTGCCGTCCCCTCGATCGTCTACGGGATCCTCGGGCTCGCCTTCATCGTGCGCGGTGTCGGCATCGGCCGCGTCGTCCTCGCCGGCGGGCTCATCCTCACGCTCGTCGTGCTGCCGACCGTCGTCGTCGCCTCGCGCGAGGCGATCCGGGCGGTGCCCGACTCGATCCGGCAGGGCGCCTTCGCGCTCGGCGCGACGAAGTGGCAGGTCGTCTGGCGGCAGGTGCTCCCGGCCGCGATCCCGGGCATGGCGACGGGGTCGATCCTCGCCCTCTCGCGCGCGGTCGGGGAGACCGCGCCGCTGATCATGGTCGGGGCGATCGTCTACGTCGCCTTCGACCCGACGCTCCTCGGTCCGTACACCGCGCTCCCGGTGCAGATCTACAACTGGACGAAGCAGCCCGACCCGACCTTCCAGACCCTGGCCGCCGCCGGCGCGATCGTGCTGCTCGCGATCGTGCTCTCGATGAACGCGGTGGCCATCTTCCTGCGCAATCGCTACCGCAAGCAGTGGTGAGGACATGACGCAGATGGAGTCCCCACAGATCGACAGCGCGCGCATCGCCCAGGTCTCCCGCGGCCTCGAGCGCGCCGAGATCGAGCGTCGCGAGAAGGTGTTCACCGTCACCGACCTCGCCGTCTCGTACGGCGGCAACCCCGCGCTCGAGGACGTGACGCTCGACGTCCACCGAAACACCGTGACCGCCTTCATCGGCCCGTCCGGCTGCGGCAAGAGCACGTTCATCCGCTGCTTCAACCGCATGAACGACCTCATCCCGGGCGCGAAGGTCGAGGGCACCGTGCTGTACCACGGCGCCGATCTCTACGGGCGCGACGTCGACCCGGTCGATGTCCGTCGTCGGATCGGCATGGTCTTCCAGAAGCCGAACCCGTTCCCGAAGTCGATCTACGACAACGTCGCCTTCGGGCCGCGCGTCCTCTCGCTGAAAGGATCGCTCGACGAGCGCGTCGAGAAGGCGCTTCGCGACGCGGCTCTGTGGGACGAGGTCAAGGACCGCATGAAGGACGGCGCCCTCGGGCTCTCGGGCGGGCAGCAGCAGCGGCTCTGCATCGCGCGCGCGCTCGCGGTCGAGCCCGACGTGATCCTGATGGACGAGCCGGCATCTGCGCTCGACCCGATCTCGACGACGCGCATCGAGGACCTGATGCACGAGCTGAAGCGCGACTACTCGATCGTCATCGTCACGCACAACATGCAGCAGGCCGCCCGCGTCGCCGACATGACCGCCTTCTTCAGCGTCGTCGTGGCCGAGGACGGGAGCGCGCGGCGGGGTGTCCTCGTCGAGTACGACACGACGGCGAAGATCTTCACGACGCCCTCCGACAAGCGGACGGAGGACTACGTGACGGGGAGATTCGGCTAGACCATGGCGCAGATGCGTGCGACCTTCCAGGAGGAGCTCCGGGAGCTCGAGGAGCTGCTCGACGCCGAGGCAGAGCTCGTCCTCCGCTCGTTGCGGGCTGCGGTCGAGGCGCTCGTGACGCGCGATGCCGAGCTCGCCGACGAGGTCATTGCCTTCGACGACGACATCGACGACGTCTATCTCCGGACGCACCAGGCCATCGAGCTCCTTCTCGCGCGTCAGACCCCCGTCGCCGGCGACCTCCGCCTCGTCCTCGCGATCCTGCACTCGAACCTGCACCTCGAGCGCATGGGCGATCTGTGCACGACGATTGCAAAGCTGACGAAGCTCTCCGCCGACCTCCCCTCCGACGAGGTCCTGCTCGGGGCGTTCCGAGAGATGGGCGAGCGGGGGCAGGAGATGATCCGGATCGCGCTCGAGGCGCTGCACGGCCGCGACGAGGAGTTGGCCACGTCACTGATCCACCTGGACGAGCTCATCGATCGCTCGAACCGACGCGTCGTGTCGCGTCTGCTCGAGCTCGGCCCCGAGAACCTCGAGTGGGGTCTGCGGGCGATCGTCGCCTCGCGCTGCCTCGAGCGGGTCGGCGACCACGCGGTGGACATCGGCGAGCAGGCGGCCTTCCTCGCGACCGGCGAGTTCCGGGAGTTCACGGACGCCTCGCATGATCCCCGTCCGCTCGGGTAGCGCGCTCACCACCCCACCACCACCTCTTCACGGCTCCTCTGCCCACGGCGCTCGCGACTCCGGCGACGATCGCCGCGTCAATGGAATCGACAGAGGAGTTGGGACACAGATGAAGCTCTCAATCGGGCGCCGTGGGCTCGCGGTGGCTACTGGAGTAGCCGCCTGCCTCGTGCTCGCAGCGGTCGCGGTGGGCGCAACTGCGGTGAGGAACCCGACGTTCAACCTCGAGAACCTCTCGGGGTCGATCAGCGCCGACGGGTCCTCGACCGTAGGCCCGTACGCGCAGGCCGCCGCGGAGCTGTTCGCGAAGGCAGGAGCGTCGAAGGTGAAGATCACGGTCGGCATCTCGGGGACGGGTGGGGGGTTCGAGCGGTTCTGCAGGGGGGAGATCGACCTTTCCGGCGCGTCGCGTCCGATGAGGCTGCGCGAGGCGCAGGTCTGCAAGGACAACTCGATCGGCGGCTGGCGCGCGTTCACGGTCGCGAACGACGCGCTGACCGTGGTGGTCAACCGCCAGAACACTTGGGCGACGTGCCTCTCGGTCGCGGAGCTGAAGAAGATCTGGGAGCCCGGTTCGAAGGTCGGCAACTGGAAGGACGTGCGAGCCGGCTTCCCGGACGTGTCCATGAAGCTCTTCGGCCCCGGCACCGACTCGGGGACCTTCGACTACTTCACCGAGGCGATCAACGGCAGGGCGAGGGCGAGCCGGTCGGACTACCAGGCCTCCGAGGACGACAACGTGCTCGTGCGCGGCGTCTCGGGCGAGCGCGGCGGGCTCGGGTACTTCGGGTACTCGTACTACGAGGAGAACCAGAGCACGCTGAGGGCGGTCCAGATCCGCAACCCGAAGACGGGGCAGTGTGTCTCCCCGGGCATCAAGACCGTCCAGAACAACTCCTACAAGCCCCTCGGACGGCCGCTCTTCGTCTACGCGAAGGGCACGTCGTTCAAGCGCCGCGAGGTGCAGGCGTTCCTCGACTTCGTGTTCGACAACGAGGCGGCGATCGCGAAGCGCGCGCGGTTCGTCCCGCTCACGAAGGCGCAGCTGAAGCGCGCGAGGACGGGCTTCCACCTCGCGGTCGCGGCAGCACGCCGCGGCTGAGGTTCCTCCCGCCGACCACCTGCGAACGGGGCGGTCGCACGGCTGCCCCGTTCACGCGAGCTCAGCGACCAGCACCTGCACACGTGCGTCGATCTCGTCGCGGATCGCGCGCACCTCGCCTAGTGACGTCGCCTGCGCAGGATCGTCGAGCTCCCAGTCCTCGTAGCGCTTGCCGGGGTACACCGGGCAGGCGTCGCCACACCCCATCGTCACGACGACGTCCGCGGCCTGGACCATGTCGTCCTCGAGGAGCTTCGGCGTGGCGTCGCGCAGCTCCACGCCGAGCTCCCGCATCGCCTCGACCACGAGCGGGTTCACCTCGTCGGCGGGCTCGGACCCCGCGGAGCACACGCCGATGCGTCCCTGCGAGCGCAGCTCCAGGAGCGCCGCTGCCATCTGGCTCCTGCCCGCGTTGTGCACGCAGACGAAGAGGACGTCCGGCCGAGGGTCGTTCACGCGCCCGACGACACGGGTGCGCCGACCGGGGCCAGTCGCCGCGTCTGGTAGCTCCGGCCGAGGAATGCCGTCGCGGCGATCAGCCCGGCGAGGACGAACACGAGCACGTCGCCCTCGGGGAGGCGCGTCAGGGCCTCCATGATCGCCCCGACGAGCCCGGCCATGGGGATCGTCAGCACCCAGGCGACGAGGATGTTGCCGGCGACGCCCCAGCGCACCGCCGAGAAGCCCCTGATCGCCCCGGACCCGAGGACGCTGCCGGAGATCGTGTGTGTCGTCGACACCGGGAAGCCGTAGTGGGCCGTGGTCCAGAGGATGCTCGCGCAGGCGGTCTGGGCGGCGAAGCCCTGCGGCGGGTCGATGCGCGCGATGCGCTGGCCGAGCGTGCGGATGATGCGCCAGCCGCCCACGTACGTCCCCGCGGCCATCGCAAGCGCGGCCGAGACGATGACCCAGAGCGGCGGGCGCGTGAAGTCGGCCGAGAGGTGACCCGACGCGACGAGCGCGAGCGCGATGATGCCCATCGTCTTCTGCGCGTCGTTCGTGCCATGGGTGAACGCGACGAATCCGCCGGACACGAGCTGCGCGCGGCGGAACACGTGGTTGACCCGGGACGGCGAGCGCCGGGCGATCAGCCACGTGATCGCGAGGATCAGGACGAAGGCGATCACGATGCCCAGGAACGGCGCGGCGAGTGACGGGATCAGCACCTTGTCCTTGAGGCCCTGCCACTGCACGACGTCCCAGCCGGAGGCCATGACGGCGGAGCCGATCATCCCCCCGATGAGCGCGTGGCTCGAGCTCGACGGGAGGCCGAGGAACCACGTGACGAGATTCCACGTGATCGCTCCGACGAGCCCGGCGAGGATGACGTCGAGCGTGATCGCCTCCTGGTCGACGATGCCCTTCGCGATCGTGGCCGCGACCTCGAACGACACGAACGCCCCTGCGAAGTTCAGGACGGCGGCCATGGCGACCGCCGGCCGCGGTCCGATCGCGCGTGTCGACACGCTGGTGGCGATCGAGTTCGCCGTGTCGTGGAAGCCGTTCGTGAAGTCGAAGAAGAGCGCGACGACGACGACGGCGACGAGGGTCGCGTCCACGGGCTACCTGCTCTTGACGAGGATGTTCGCGATCACGTTCGCAGCCGTGTCGCAGGCGTCCAGCGCCCGTTCGAGCGCCTCGTAGACGTCCTTCCAGCGGATCACGTTCAGGGGGTCTATGCGCTCGTCGCGGAAGAGCGAGCCGAGCGCGTCGCGCAGGATCTGGTCACCCTCGTCCTCGAGCCGCTTGAGCTCGACGAGGGCCGCGTCGACGCCGCGCATCCCCTCGAGGTTGTGGCAG
>Ga0075418_10001900_pt1 | contig 23757 bp, 18 predicted proteins | sample SoiMetdeltSBSDD2_FD_81776 | JGI IMG/M metagenome (GOLD analysis project Ga0075418, IMG submission 81776) | Bulk soil microbial communities from a Populus tree surrounding site in Tennessee, USA - Soil MetaG P. deltoides SBSDD2 | ecosystem: Environmental > Terrestrial > Soil > Tree plantation...
ATGCTTCCACGATCACTCACGGAGGGGTGATGCGATGGATATTGCCGTTCTGGCCGGCGGACGTTCGCCGGAACACGAGATCTCTTTGGCATCGGCCGCGCAGGTGCTGCTCCACCTCGATCGCAAGCGCTGGCGCGTGTGGCCGGTCTACCTCGACCGCGAAGGCGCCTGGTGGCCGAGCCGCCGCGCGCTGGCACACGGGGAGACGTGGTTGCCGCGCGACGCGGCCGATGGGCCGCTGCGGCCAGGTGCGGCGCTCGATCGCCTGCTCGACCACGCGCGCGTGCAGGTCGTGCTGCCCGTGCTGCATGGTCCGTTCGGCGAAGACGGCACCGTGCAAGGCATGCTCGAGCTCTACGACCTGCCTTGTGTCGGTTCCGGCTGTGCAGCTTCGGCGGTTGCGATGGACAAGTTGCGCACGCGCCAGGTGCTGCGAGCCGCCGGCGTGCCTCTGGCCAAGGCCTACGAACCGCGCACGCCGTTTTCGCAGGCCGAAGCGGGCGCCGAGTTCGAAGCACTCGCTGCCGCGGTCGGCCTTCCGGCGTTCGTCAAGGTCGATGCCTCTGGCAGCACGGTCGGCGTGCAACGCGTGAGCACGGAAACGGAGCTCGCGGCGTTCTTCACGGCGTTCCGCGGTCGCTTCCGGCGCTGGTTCGCCGAACAGGAACTGCGCGGCGAGGAGATCACGGTGGCCGTTCTCGGCAACACTGGAGAGCAGCTGCAGGCCCTGCCGCCCGTGGGCATCTACCCGCAGTGTGACGCCTGGTTCACGCACGAAGCGAAGTACCGGCCCGGTGCTTGCGAAGAGGTCGTGCCACCGCGAGGCCTCTCGCCAGCACAGATCGAGCAGGTCCAGCGGTTGGCGATCACGTGCCACGAGGCCCTCGTCTGCGATGGCATGTCCCGAACCGACATGATCGTCACGCCCGCAGGTCCATTCGTGCTCGAAACCAACACCATCCCGGGCCTGACCAAGACGAGTCTGCTGCCTCAGGCAGCGGCGGCCATCGGCCTGTCGTTCTCGAGCCTGCTCGATCGCTTGATCAGCTATGCGCTCGCCCGCCGGGGGGCGCCTCGGACCGCCGCTGCCAGACGATCGTCGCCGGGCGTGCCTGGCAGCGCGGCCGCTTCGGCGTGAAACTCGACGATCCAGTGATCCGCTTCGTGGACAATGCTGTCATGGTGCCCCAGGCGCCGGCAGTGGAACAACAAGGCGTGTCGTTCTGGCAGCGGCTGCTCGACTTCTGCCAGCAGCCAGGCGTCCTCGAGATCCTGCTTGCCGGCACGGTCGTGGGCGCCGTCGCTTTCGTCTGGTGGCGCCTCGCGCGCCTCGTCACCGGTGCGCGCAGCCGTCAGGCGATCGAGAAGTATCTGCTCGGCGTCGAACAGGCGTTGCACGGCGACCTGCGCGGTGCGCACGAGCGCCTGCAGCAGGTGATCGCCGAGGACCCCGAGAACCACTACGCACGCCTCCTGCTCGGCAAAGTGCTCGCCGAGCTCGGGGAGCCGGCCCAGGCGCATACGCAGCACCTCTACCTGCAGCGGGCGTTCGGCATCGAGAGCACCGAGAACGATCTGCTGCTCGCGCAGAGTCTGCTCGGAGCCGGGCTCGCGACCGAAGCCGCCGAAGCGGCGGAACGCGCGCTGCAGCGCACACCCGAGAGTGCTCAAGGATGGGAGTTCGTCTACCGCGCGCGCCTGCAGACGGGAGACTTCGAGTCGGCTGCGGCAGCGGGGCGGCGTCTGCTCGACCTCGTGCGCGAAGGCCCACAGCGTGTGCACCTCAGCACCGACGTCGCGCGCACCCTGGCCCAGTCCGGCGGCCTGCGGTTGCAGCACGGCGACCACGCCGGCGCCACGGCCGCGTTGCAACAGGCGAGACGCCTGCACAGCGACTCCGAGGCGCTGCCGCTGCTAGCGGCGCGGCTCGATGCCGCGCAGGCAGGCGTCGAACGGACGGTGCAGATGCTGCTGGCCGACAAAACCGCGGCTGCCGAGCAGCGGGCGGGCAACGACGATCTGATCCAGCTTCCTGCGCAGTTGCCTCCGCGCGCTGCGGAAGCCGGGCTGCCGATGGCGACGCTCGCCGGTCTCGCGCAGCGCAGCCGTTGGTCGTGCCGTGCCTGCGGCCTGCCGTTGCCGCGTCTGCTCGGGGAGTGCCCGCGTTGCCAGGCGAAGAGCCCGGGCCAGCTGCAGGAACCGCAGCTCGTCGCGGGCATCGAGTCGCCGATGCTCACGATGGACTCGATCGACGTCAACGATGCGTATGTGCAGCGGCTCGTGCGCACGCTGATCGAGGGGGAAGGCGAGAGCCGCGCGCAAGCGCGCGCGCACGTGCTCGAGCTGCGTGAACACGCCGTCGACGAACTGCTGCGGCAGGCGTGGCATCAGGACGAGCAGACCCAGGAAGCCGCCGTCGACGTGTTGCGTGCGATGGGGCCGGCGATCGCTCCGTTCCTGTTTGCCGCGGGCGACATGCTCGAACGCGAACGGCTGCTGTCGGTCGGTTCGCGTTCGCCGACGACGCTCGTCGGCCGCATCGTGCAGGGCTTCGACAGCACGGCCCTGCCGCACATGGCGCCGCTCTTCACGTCGGCGCGTCCCGAACACCGCAAGATCCTGATCGACTTCTTCCTCGGTCTCGCCGACCTCGAGCAGTTCCAGATCGTGCTCGAACGGTTCCCGCCGATGGAGATCCTGCATCGGCTCAACAAGGCGGATGCCGTGGTGCTGCGGCGGTTCCTGCAGGCCGTGCCCGCAGGCCACTTCGTCGCGGAGACGCTGTTGCTGGAGCCGACGTTCTATCGCGACGAAGAAGTGTTCGCGGCGATTCCCGGCGCCGCTCATCCCGACGTGTTGTACAACGTGTTGCTGCAGCGCGGGCCCACGCGCGCGCTGACCAGGGTGCTGATCGCGGGGTTGGCGGACCAAGCACTCGCAGACGTCGCGGAGCGCGTGATCGGCCAGCTCGGCGAGAGCGTGCTCGATCACGTGCTCGCTGCCTACACGGACCCCGAGCGGGGCGCGGAAGAACGCGCGCGGCTCGCGACCGTGCTCGCGCGCGGGGGCGTGGCAGCCGTCGAGCGCATCTGCGCGAGTTTCGGACCCGAGCCGAGCGCGCTCGACGACGAGTTGCGCGCGATCCTCGGGCGCATTGGCGACGGCGCGGTCGCAGCACTGCAGACGGCCTACGGCCACTCGGGCTGGCTCGAGAAGGTCAGCATCGGTCTCATTTCTCGCCACACCAACCGGCGCGTGCAGATCGCGCGGGCCCTGCGCGACATCGGTTCGCCGCTGGCGATCACTGCTTTGCTTGCACTGCTCGAGCCCGAGCGCGACCCGAACCTGCGGTTGCGGCTGCAGGGCTGTCTGCACGAGCTCGGCGTGCGCGACCGCGAAGGAGGTTCGCATGGGCAAGGTCGGTGACATGGTGCGCCGTGGGTTGTGGGCGCCCGTGAAGGCGATCCTGCCCAAGAATCCCTGGCTGCGCGTGCTCGTCTACGCGCTGCCGTTCGTGCTGCTGCTCGCGCTGTTCGGTCCGGCCCTCGAAGTCGTGATCAAGCTCATGGAGCTCGGCATGCGCGTCGTCGAGCCAATGCTGCAGACGACCTTGGGGCGCATCGTGCTGCTGCTCGTGGTGTTCACGCTCGGCGGCCTGTTCGCCGTGTGGCTGCTCAAGAGCCGCGTCCGCGCGATGCGCGGCCATGCCGTGCTCGGCCGCCATCTGCAGGCGACGGCCGCGCTCGTCGGCCTCGACCTCAAGCAGAGCCGCGACGGCTTCCGCAAGGTGTCGCGCTATCGGGGGCCGCTGCCGGACCGGTACCCGTACGTCGTGCAGGACAGCAACCTCAAGCTGGCCCGCATGTGTCTCGAGCGCGGGGCCGTCGACGAGGCGCTCGGCTGGCTCACGCGTGTCATCGAACCGGGCTTGCCGAAGGAACTGCTGCGTTCGCTGCTGCAGCTGCGGGTGCGGGCCCTGCGTCTGCAGGGGGAGGTCCTGCCGGCCGCGTTGACCGCGGAGATCCGGCGCGCCGTCGAGCGCTTCCCGACCGACTACCACCTGCTCTGCGAGCTGCGCGACCTGCTGGCCAGCAGCGGCGATGCGGAGGTCGTGCCGGTCCAGGACCGCGTCTGCAAGCACGCGCCGCCAGCGGCCCAGGCGCGCGAACGCCAGCGCCTGGTCGCGGAGCTCGAGTCAGCTGGTCAGGCGCTGCTGCGCGAAGGCGACGTCGATGGCGGGCGCAAGATCGCGAAGAAACTGAGCCAGGTCGACAAGGACGGTGCTTCGGGTGGGCTGCTGCTCGGCGATCTGCATCGCAAGAGCGGCGATCTGCACAAGGCGATCCGCGCCTACGGCGCGACGAGATCGCCCGAAGGGCTCGATCGCATCGCGGAACTGCTGTCCGAACATCCGGGTGTCGTCGATCCACGCGAGCTGCTCGAATGCTGCCCGATGCAGGGCACGTTGCTGCTCGTCGCACGCGAGCTGGCCCGGCAGGGCGAGAGCGCGCGCGCCGAACGCGCGGCGCGCGTGGCGGCCGAATCGCTCGGACCGACGGCGACGGTCTGCGCGGTGCTCGCAGAGGTGCTGCAGCTGCTCGGCAAGGACGACAAGGCCCGGTTGCTGCGCGAGCAGGCGGTGGCGCGGTTGCTGTTGCCGTCGGGCCCGTGAGGCGCGGCGCGTCTACCAGACTTCGTTCAGGTCGATCGCGATGCCGCGCAGGATGCGCAGCGACATCTTCGGCTTGGGCTTGCTCGCGGCGATGGCGTCGTCGCAGCAACGCGGCCTGTTCTTCAGCACCGTGATCGGACCCGGTGGCAAGCCGATCGCCGGCCGAGAACAGGACTGGTGCCGGAGGCGGGACTTGAACCCGCACGCCCGTCAAGGGCGCAGGTTTTTGAAACCTGTGCGTCTGCCGATTCCGCCACTCCGGCTGGCCGCGCGCAGCCTAGGGTGGTGACGCACCACGGTCAACAACGGGTGCGGCCACGCTGCTGCCGTTGCGCCGCAGCCGGTGACAGGCCACACCGACGCGCTGCACGATCCCGATACGCTCCCCGGCCTCCAACACGATCTTCGCGTCGTCGAGATCCGTGCCGAGCCGCTGCACGAGCGCGAACAAGAGTGCTTCGGTCGTCACGGTCGCGGTGGCACCACCGAGCTGCACGAACAACCGCGCGAACAATTGCGGCCCCTCGGCTGCATTGACTGCTGTCGTCGAACCCGCTTCTTCCGCCGCATCGGCACCCGCACAACACGGCTCGATGTTCGTCCCACAGTTGCTGCACTGGCCGTGACCGTGGACCTCCACGACAGCGCCCCGATGCCCGCAATAGGGACAGGATGCCGCGTTCGCCTCGGCGGGCGTCATGTCATCGTGACGACGAGTTCCTCGTCGATTTCGGCTTGCAGCAGGTTCTGGATCGCCATCAGCGTGCCCGAAGTCGAGCTCGGGCAGCTGCCGCATGCGCCCTGATACTTGATGAAGATCGTCTTGCCTTCCATGCCCATCACCTGCAGACCGCCGCCGTCACCCGCGAGTGCCGGCCGCACGCGATCGTCGAGCAGTGAATTGATGCGCGCCAGCATCTCGGGATCACCACCCTTGGGTATCGTCGCGAGCGGGTCCTCGGCGTGAGTCGGGCCGGTCGCAGTCGCTGCGTCGGACGACAACGAGCTGTCGGGGACGTGACTCTCGAGCAGGTGCTTCACCTGCGAAGCGACGGTGCGCCAGTCCGCATGCGCCGTCATGCTCACGGTGACGAAGTTGTCGCAGAAGAACAGCGTCTCGACACCGGGGATCGCGAACATGCCCTGCGCGAGCACGTCTCGCTGGGCCTGTTCGGGCTTGCTGTAGGCGAGCGTCTGGCCGCTCTTGGCGAGCGGCCGGTCCGCGAGGAACTTGAAGGCATTGGGATTCGGGGTCGGCTGGATGCTCGTGACCTTCATGATGGCCTCAGGATATCAGGCGCGGGTGGAAGGCGCCTTGTCGGCCTCGAGAGTCGCATGGACAAGGGGCCCGACCAGACCCGTTTGCGCTCCCTCTCGGCCGAGCAGGCTCAGTTCAGGAATCTGCTCGTCGCAGCGGCCGGACCCGTCGTCAGGAAGGCCGGCTTCCAGAGACCGCCCGCGCCGCCGTGGTCGACGACGCGCAGCACGAGGGTGTTCCTGGCACCCCCGCGCAGGCGCTGGGCGAGCTCGGCCGTCTGGCGTTCGAGCCAGATCGTCGTCTTGGTGGCGGCATCGCCGAAATTGCCGGCAGGCTCGCCGTTGAGCCAGAGCTCGAAACTGTCGTCGACGCCCTCGAACACGGCGCGAGCGTCGATGCCCGCCCAATCGGCCGGTACATCGATGTCGACGCGATACCAGGCCACACCCGTGTAGTGCTCGAGGTCCTTGGCCTGGTTCTCCCAGTGGGAGCCGGCCTTCAGGTCGCGCCACGGCGCCGCCGCAACATCGGTCGCGGGATCGTGCCAGTTCGCGGCGCGTCCTTCGTCGTTCGGATCGGTGCGGAAGCGCCACACGGGCAGATCGATCTTCTTCTCGGTCAGAGTCGCGCGCAGTGCAGCGAGCGTGGCGGCGGAGAGCGAACGCTTGGGGGCCGGGCCTGCGCAGAGATGGCGCAGCAGTTCCTGCTCGACATAGCGGCCGGCAGGGGTCGTGGTGTCGAACGCACTCACGAGCAGGCGCCCTGCGCCGACGTTGCAGTCGAAGGCGAACAGGTGCGCGCGCACTTCGGCGATGTCGTGCGTCTCCCAGAATGCGAGGATCGGATCGACCTGGTCGAGCCAGGGACCCCACGGAACGAGGTGACCGCCGTCGAGGTCGAAGGGCTGCAACTCGATCAGCATCTCGGCCGGCAGGCGTTCGTGCACGGCGTGCGGCGGAGCGAACGGCGCCCCGGTCAGATACCACTTCTTCTCGGTGCGCACGCTGTGTTTCTTGCCCGTCGCATGCAGCAGCACGCGAGCGCCGTTCTCGAGCTGGGCAAGCGTGTCGACGTCGAGGTGTTCGACGACACGCACGTTCGCGGGACGGACATTCTCGAACGGCGGGAGCAGCCAGATGTCCCAGCCAGGGCGTTCCGCAGCGAGGTATGCGGGGATCCGGGCAGGGTCGCACTGCAACCGATGACGCGTCGGACGATCGACGTGCGTCGGCAAACCCGTGAGCGGGAACGGCGCGAACACGCGGTGGAAGAGGATCTCCGGCGACTTCACGACGCGCACGGCAATAGCAGGTTCCGTGTCGGGGGTCACGACGAACGCGCGCGCATCGCCCGGCGTGTCGAGGCACAGCATCGTGTCGCCGTGCCAGCTCCACTGCTCGGCACTCCACTTGAGCCGATCGAAGTCGTCGTAGAGACCCATGCGCGCCTTGGCGAAGTCGCGTGCGACGGACACCACGTAACCGGCGTCCGGGATGCTCACGCGCAGCCGTTCGATCTGGTAGCGCCGCGTGCGCATTGCGTAGTCGCGCGAGACCGGACCCAGGCTCGCGAGCGTCGACGCGCCGAACTCGCGCTCGACCCATGCCTCGAAGCGCTCCTGGTCCGGCAAGCAATCGGGTCGCCACCACACGGCGTCGTCGCTGTGCTGCTGCTGCCACGCCGTGCTATCGGCCCACGTGTCGGCGGCGATGCACTCGCCGAGCAGCAGCGGTTTCTGGCCGTGTTGTTCGATGTGCCGCAGGAACTCCTGCAGGCGGCCCGGCCACCAGCGATTGTTGCCATACGGATGTTCGTCCCAGAAGTCGGTGATCCGCTGCCAGCCGATCCACGAACTGTCGTCGACGACGAGCGTGTCGGGCACCGCCGTCTTGCATGCCTCGAAGAGGGCCTTCACGACATCGAGGTCGGCGCTCTGGCCCGTCTCGCACGTGATGCTGCGGAACGCGACCGACGGATGGTTCCGGTCGTGCGCGAAGAACTCGCCATACTCGGCGAGCAGTTCCTGCTTGTGGGCCTGGTCCATGTGTGGATGCCAGGTCGGATACTCCTGCCACACGAGGAGGCCGAGCTCGTCGCAGAGGTCGTGGACGCAGGTCGGCGGCACCCACAGGCAGCACTTGAGGCAGTTGAAGCCCATCGCCTTGAAGTCCTGGAGCTGGCGGCGCCAGAAGGCCGGGTCCGTCGGCGGCGCGAGGTGCGGCGGTGAATAGCCCCAGTGCAAGATCCCGCGCACCTGCAGCGCCAGGCCGTTCCACAGGATGCGCGTGCCGTCGGCGCGTAGGTCGCGAAACCCGACCTTGCACTCGATTTCGTCGAGCGGGCGACCCTCAGCACGCAGCGCCGCGTGCACGGTGTAGAGATGCGGAACGAGCGGCGACCAGGGTTGCGCCGAAGGCACATTGAGGACGCCCGTCGTCGCGAGGCCCGGCTCGACCTCGAACTGCGTGGTGGCGTGGACCTCGGCGCCGTCGCGCACCGTGAGCACCACTTCGAGCCGGCCGGCCGAAGGTCCCAGAGTCGGGATCGCATAGAGGAGTTCGCCGTTGCCCTTGCCGAACAGGAACAGCCCGAGTCGGTCGATCACGGGGCCGCGGTCGAGGCACAGCTGCGTTCCCTGCCAGATGCCGCCGAAGTGTGGCTGGATGATCGGCAGGAAGCCCTGCGTGTTGTGGCCGACCTTCTCGTCGACGCGCACTTCGATGCAGTCCTGGCCGTTCCACAACAGCGCGTCCGTGAGATCGACGCGGAACGGCGTCCAGCCGCCGAGGTGCTGGCCGACCTCCTTGCCGTTGCAGAACACCGTGGCGTGCGTCGCGACCGCAGCAAACTCGACGCGCACGCGCTGGCAACGTTCGGCCGGCAGCGGCAGCGCACGCCGATACCACGCGACGCCGGCGAAGGTCGACCCCAAGGTCGTCTCGAACGCACTCGGCACCACGGTGTTCTTCACCGACAGATGCGACTCGTCGAGCGGCTCGGCGCGAAGGGTCCACGCGCCGTCGAGCGACACACGCTCCTGGGCCAGCAGGGGCAGCGGCAGCAGCAGCAAGGACAACCAGCGCATCAAGCGAGTCCGTAGATCTGAAGCAGCTTCCGTTCGAGGTGGGCCAAGAAAGCAGTCGCCGACAGCGGGGCCCCCGTGACGAGCTTGCACAGCTCCGCGGGAGTGTGGCGACGGCCGTGCCGGTGCACGTTCCGGCGCAGCCATTCGCGCAGCGTCGCGAACTGGCCGAGCGCGAACAGCGCCTGCAGCCCGCCGAGCGCCTTCTCGGCGGCGGCGGCGATCTGGGCCGCGTAGAGGTTGCCGAGCGTGTAGGTCGGGAAGTAACCGAACAGCCCGCACGACCAGTGCACGTCCTGCAGGCAGCCGGACCGGTCGTCGGGCACCTGCAAGCCGAGATACTCGCGGTAGAGTCCGTTCCAACGCTCCGGCACGCCGGCGACGCCGAGCTCGCCGCTGATCATTGCCTGTTCGATCTCGAATCGGACCATGACGTGCAGGTCGTAGGTCGCTTCGTCGGCCTCCACGCGGATCAGTCCCGGTGCGATGACGTTCGCGGTGCGATACAGCGATGCCGCCGAGTGCTGAGCACAGGCGGAGCCCAGGTGCTGCTGCGCGAGCGGCCAACACCACTGCCAGAACCCTTCGGAGCGGCCGACGTGGTTCTCCCAGAGCCGGCTCTGGCTCTCGTGCACCCCGAGCGACACCGCCTCGCCGAGCGGCGTGCCGAAATGCTGTGGCTCGAGGCCCTGTTCGTACAGACCGTGGCCGCCCTCGTGCATCGTCGAACCGAGCGCGTCGAGCACGTTGTCCTTGTGAAAGCGTGTCGTGAGTCGCACGTCGCCGCCCGTGCCCGTGCAGAACGGATGCGTGCTGCGGTCGATGCGCCCGCGCCGGAAGTCGAATCCCATCGCGGTCACGACGGCGCGCACGAACGCTTCCTGCTTCGCCTCGTCGATCTCGATGCGCGAGAAGGCATCGTCGGGCGCCTTGCCGCCCGACAGGCGCTGCCGCAGCGCCACGAGTCGTTCGCGCAGCGGCACGAACAGCGCCCTCAGGTCGGCCGCACACATGCCGGGTTCGTAGAGGTCCGCCAGTGCGTCCCAGCGCGACTGACCCGGCTTCTTGAGGCAGTCGGCCTTCTGCTGCTGCAGCACCACGACGCGGTCGAGCCAGGGCCGGAACTGGTGGAAGTTCGAAGCGCTGCGCGCCTCGGCCCAGACCTGTTGGGCCTTGCTCTCCGTCGCCGCGAGCTCCGCGACGAGCTGGGGTGGCAGCTTCGTGGCGCGGTCGTAGTCGCGGCGCAGCCCGCGCACGTTGGCCGCGCGGTCGCCATCCTGCTGCAGCCGGGGATCGGCCTCGGCAGCGGCGAGCCATTCGCCAACGCGTGGATCCGTGGCCCGCTGGTGCTGCAAGCTGGCGAGCAGTGCAAGTTGCTCGGCGCGGATGTCTCCCGCACCCTTGGGCATGCAGACCTCCTGGTCCCAGGCCAGCAGAGCTGCGGTCGAACCGAGCAGCGTGGTCTCCCTCGCGTGCGCGATCAGGGCCTCGTAGGCGGCGGCAGCGGACATGCGCGCAGGCTATCCGCGGCAGCTCGCTGTGCGCCAACGCCGCTGCGCCGAACCTTGCGCGCTGCACCGCCGCGCAGCGCGTCAGCGCGCGGGAAAGGCGCGCAGATCGAGCAGGTAGCGCGCGAACAGTTCGTTGAACAGCGCGCCTCGCCGCCTCGCCCGCAGCCGCTCGACAGCCTGCGGACCCGTCATGCCGCCGATCATCAGGATCAGGCCCGCCACCAGAGCGGAACGGTTGAGTCCCATGCCGCAGTGACTGAGCACGCGATGCCCCTGCGCGACGAGCCGAGCGCCGAGCTGCGCCACGGCGTGCAGGCGTTCGAGGTTCGGCATGCCGCCGTCGTGGATCGGCAGGTAGATGTAGAGGAACTCGTCGGCTGCGGTAGGCACGCCGTGATCTACGTCGCCTTCGAGGTCGATGACGACCGTGATGCGGCGGTCGTGCACTGGCTTCCATTCTTCGATCGCGCCGGACAGGAACAGCCGGCCGTCGTCATCGACTTGGACGATCTCGTGCATCGCGCGGGGCGATGATGACTCCTGCATGCGCACAAGTCCAACAGGCCCCGCGGTGGCTGCGGTGGCTCTTTGCCGGCAAGCCATGACGACGCAGGGTTGGGCGGGCGCGGTGCGGCTACGCGGCTTTCGAGGCCCGATCAGTGGGAGCTGCTGTGCGCGTGGGCATCATGAATCTCCGAGATCGGGGCCATCTCCTGGATCCTGGCGGCCAACCCCCTCAGGTGCGCCCTTGGTACGTGGGGACTCCTGCCGAGAACCTCACCTGAGTTGGACTTGAGGACCACGAACGCGCCGTCTTCAGCAAGGTGGGGCACCATGTTGCGGATGTCGCGCACGGCCTTGCGGACGCTCACGACCTCGATTCCCACGGGGATGCGCCCATCGCACTTGAGGCCCATGAGCAGGGGGGCTCCATCGGGACCTTTGAGTGTGAACCAGTAGCGACCGTGCTCGTCACAGTTCAGTTCGAATCTCGGTTCCATGCTTGCTTTGCCACTGCGTGGCCCTCCGAGAGGGTTGACGTTCGTCAGCTTCGCTTGCGTCCAAATCGGCACTCACGAGACAGAATTGGTGCTTGACGATCCGCACCGGATTCTGCGTTGACAGTGGCGCATGCAGTGATCCGGCTGCGCTCGCCGCGAGATCAGGCAGACCACGTGTCCCACCGCTGGCCCAGCGTCGGGATGCGGTAGCTTCGACGGTGGAGGTGGTCAGGAAGTTCACTGGACCGCAGGGACAATCTGCTCAGCGCGTCCTCGAACGCACTCGATCGCAAGTGCAGCCATGGCAGCGCGACCTTCGGCAGCGCCATACAGCACCAAAGCACCCGGGCACTGGGGCTGCGAACCCGGTGAGGAAGAGATGCGGCACGAACGGACGAGAATGCGGGGCTCGTGACGCTCCTTTCAGTCGGGCTGCTTGCGCGCGTTCGTGCGAAAGGGCCTGGTCAGGTTTCGCTCGGGTGACGAGCAATTGGCCGTGATGACGTTGAGGTCACTCGCGAAGCCGCTGAAGAGTCCACCGACGCATCCGATCGCCGCTTCGCTGACGAACCGCAAGGGGATCAGCACCGGAGCTGCGATGAAGACGAGGACCGGCGGGAGGTCTTCGGGATCTTCGTCATCGACCGCGTCGAGTCGCTCACAGATGCAATCGATCGGATAGCTCACCGTGCAGACGACGGGCTTGACGACCGTGCACCCGCCAAGCGTGGCGAGAATGACGCCGAGCAGGACACCCAGCAGGAAGCGATGCAGAGCCATGAGAGCGGTTGGCTGTGTGATGGTGATGCGCACGCGGGGCCCACCAGCGGCGATCCGGATTCGCGTGTTGCAGTCTAGCTCCCACCCGCCCAGGGCGTGGCGAGGTCGCGTCGCGGGCCAGCGCTCGTGCTGGTGAACAGCCGGGGCTACCATTCGCCGCATGCGCCCACGTGGCCTCGTGCTGCTGATCACGGCTTCACTTGCGGCCCAACAGGCGGCAGAACCTGCGCAACCGCCGCTTCGCAGCAAGCGCCCGGCGCTTCGCGAACTGCGCGATCTCGCGTACTACAGCGGGCCAGACGCCGACGCGAACAAACACAAGCTCGACCTGTTCTTGCCGTCCGATGCGAAGAAGGTTCCCGTCGTGATGTGGATCCACGGTGGCGGATGGGTTTGGGGCGATCGCTGGATGTATCCGCAGGTCGGGCGGCGCTTCGCCGAGGCGGGCATCGGCTTTGCTGCCATCAGCTACCGCCTCTCGCCGAAGGTGCAGCATCCCGCTCACGCGCAGGACTGCGCGCGGGCATTCGCGTGGCTGCACACTCACGTCGCGGAATACGGTGGGGATCCTGACCGACTGTTCATCGCGGGTCAGTCCGCGGGTGGACACCTCGCCGCGCTGCTCGCGTGCGATCCGCACTTCCTGAGCGACGCCGGCGTGCCGAGTGGTGCACTGAAGGGCGCGATCCCGATGAGTGGTGTGTATCGGATTCCGGCATTGCCCGCGGACACCAAGGGACTCGGATTCATCTTCCCGCGAGCCTTCGGGTCGAGCGCGGAAGTCTGCGAGACGGCTTCCCCGGTGGCGCACGTCGGCACGCTCACCTGCCCGATGCTCGTCATCACCGAGACGCAGGACTTCGGCGTGATCCGTCACAACATGGAACTCCTGCGCGCGGCCGCGCAGAAAGCAGGTGTCAGCGACATCCGGTTCGTGGATGCCGAGCAACGCAACCACATCACCATCGTGACCAACCTGGCCCGGAGCGGCGACGAAGCGGTGAGGGAGGCGATGCTGGACTTCGTGCGCCAGCGATGTCAGGCACTCGACGCGAAGAAGTAGCCCCGGATGCGACGTGAGTATCACTTGAGACTGGTCGGCTCTGCGAGGTGAGCAGGCTCAGAGCACTTCGCGAACGTGGTCCGAGAGCTCACTACTCGTGAGCAGCAGCACGAGGTCGCCGACCTCGATGCGGGTCTGCCCGTCGGGGACCAGCAGACTGCCGCCGCGATCGATCGCCATCACGAGCACTCCCTTTCCGAGCGCCAACTCGGCGAGTTGCCTGCCGGCCGCCTTCGAATTCGGCGCAATGCGCACCTCGACGACTCGCGCACTGTCGCGCGGGGCGAACACGCCGCGACGCATGTCGAGAGCCACGGCTTGCGCTTCGATCTGACTGACCCCGAAGCGTTCCAGCGTGTGACGAGACATCTCGATGGCAAGTTCGAGTTCGGCGAGCACACCATCGACCCGGTGCCGGTGGGAGAGGTGGTGCCGCTCCGCCTCCGTGTCCACGCGGGCAACGATGTCGATGCCCGGTGACAGGCGCCGGGCGGCTTCGATGGCCTGGCGCGTGGCCATCGGGTCGGCCAGCGTGATCAGCAGCAACTTGGCGCGGTCGATCGACGAGCGTTCGAGGATCAGCTCGTTGGCGGCATCTCCGTGGATGGCCGCGACTCCTTGGGACCGCAGATCGAGCACGATGGCGCGGTCCTGTTCGATGACCACCATCGGCAGTTTGCGCTCCCGCAGCATGCGACCGATCACGCGGCCGCTGCGTCCATGTCCGCACAGCACGACGTGACCACCGTCGGCGTTGGCAGGGTCCTGCGCTGGAGGGACCCTGGCGAGCTCCCCGGCCCTGCCGGTGACCCATCGACTCAGGGAACGGATCCGGCGCAGGCGGGCTTCGAGCGGCTCGACGAGCAGAAAGTAGGCTGGGTTCAGAGCGATGCTGATCAGGGCCGCCGCGACGATCGCTTGCGTGGCCTCGTGAGGCAGGATGCCGAGTTGCTGCCCGAGGCCGCCGACGATGAAGGAGAACTCGCCGATCTGGCCGAGGCCGGCGCCGACAGTCAGGCCGGTGCGGATCGGGAAGCCGATGAACAGCGTGATCAGCAGCGCCGACACGGGCTTCACGAGCAGGATGATGCCGAGCGTGGCGAGGATCAGCAGAGGGCGCTCGATCAGGAAGCGCGGCTCGAACAGCATTCCGACCGCCACGAAGAACAACACGGCGAATGCGTCGCGAAGTGGCAGCGCATCCGCAGCGGCCTGGTGGCTCAGTTCCGACCGGCCGACGATCGTGCCGCCCAGGAAGGCCCCGAGCGCCATGGACACCGAGAACAACGCTGCGGAGCCATACGCGACCCCGAGCGCGATGCCGAGGACCGCGAGCACGAACAGCTCTCGCGACTGGAGGCGCGACACGTGTTGCAGGAACCAAGGCACGAAGCGCGTGCCGCCGACGTAGAGCACCGTGAGTCCAGCGAGTTTGAGCGCCGTCCAGCCCAGGCTCGTGAGCAGTCCACCTTCTGCCGAACCGGCCAGCGCGGGCAGAGCCACGAGGATCAGCACCGTGAACAGATCCTCGACGACGAGCCAACCGACGGCCACGTGGCCGTGCAGTGAGTGCAGTTGCCGTTGGTCGGTGAGACCGCGCACGAGCACCACGGTGCTGGCAACCGACAGCGCGAGGCCGAACACGATCCCGGCCGTCGGGGGCCAGCCACAGAGCATGCCGACGAGGACGCCGAAGAGCGTGGCGATGAGGCTCTGGCCGACGGCTCCCGGCACGGCTACGCGGCGCACAGCCACCAGATCGTCGAGTGAAAAGTGCAGCCCGACTCCGAACATCAGCAAGGCGATCCCGATCTCCGAGAGCTGATCCGCCAGATGCTGGTCGGCTACGAATCCAGGCGTGTGCGGGCCAACCAGGATGCCGGCCAACATGTAGCCGACGATCGTGGACAGCCGGAGTTTCCTCGCCACGAAGCCGAGAGCCAGAGCGGCAGACAGGCTGACGGCGATCGTTGCGATCAGTTCCGTCTGAGCAACCGTGCCTGCCATTCGACCACCGTAGCTTGCCGGTCGCAGCGGGAAAGCACATTGCGCGGTTCGTCGACACGGCTGTCGGTCGGGTCGCTGCCGTCATCAGTCCCAGGCCGCGTCCATCAACGCCGATCGAGATGGGCTGCGAGAACGTTCCGGAACCGCTGATGGCTCGCGGCGCAGATGTCGGGCGAGAACCGCAGTGCGATGCCGTGCAGAGCGCGGACTCCATCGATGTGCCCGCGTGAAATGCCGAAGTCCCTGGCAACGGAGGTGCAGTCGTGGATCCAGGACGCAGGCGCATTGCCCTTCGTAGAGCGCGCCACGCCGTCCGCGATGGTGATCACGAACACCGGTGGATTGGCCAGCCTCGTCAGGCACTGGAACGCGCGACGCAGCATGCGCAGGAGCTTCTGGATGGCGATCGGCCGGGCAGGCGAGATCGCGACGGCCAGAATGCTAACGGGCTGGCCGACTGGGGCCCCAGCAAGTTCCCGTCGCCGCGGGGCGACCCACGAACTGGCGGCCGCCGCTGCGGCGATGAGTCCGAACCACCGGGAGGGAGACTCCGCTGCTGTTTCTCAGTAATCCGACAAGAACGGGTAATACAGCGAGTCGTAGCCCTCCACGCCTTCGCCGCGGTTGTGCTTCACGGCAGACGCGAGCACCTTGATCACCTCGGGGGACTTCTCGGTGCGCTGCAGCTCCGTGAGCGCCTTCGTGCTCTCCGGAGTGCGTTGGCCGCCGAGCACCCATATGGCGAGCACGCGCGTGTTCTGATTGCGGTTCTCCATCAGCGGCAACATCGCATCCACGATCTTCTTGTCCGTGTCGAGATGCCCGAGCGCGACCATGACGTGACCCTTGAGCTGCGCCGAGGCGCTCTTGAGCGTGCGCAGACAGAGATCGCGCACCTCGGCATTGCTGCCTTGCGACCGCGCCGCGGCGCGCAACATCACGCCGAGCACGCGATCGCGCTTCTCCTTCTTGCCCGCCGCGAGCAGCTCGGGGACCGCCTCCGGCATCTGGATCGTGTAGAGAGACTGCGCGACCCTGATCAGGATCGGCGCACTCTTGTCCTTCAGCAAGGCGGTGAGCGGCTTCACGGCCTCGAAGTGGCCCTTGCGCGCCAGCGCGCTGATCGCCGCCATGCGCGTCGCGTCGTCGCGCGACGCGTCGCACTGACGCAACACGGCCGGCAGCGCGCGCGCATCGTCGGCACTGCCGAGGCCGCGCAAGGCCGCTTCGCGCACTTCGAGGTTGTTGCTGTCGAGATCCTTGATCCAGCCGTCGACCTTCATCTTCTCCTCGTCGACGAGCGCCCCGGGGCGCAATCCCTCGGTATTGCCACCGGTGGCCTTCAACGTCATCGCGAGACACTTGGCGAGCGTGTCCTTCGGGATGAGGTAGACCCTGCGCATCACGACTTCGCCCTTGCTGTTGCAGAACACGTGCTGCGGGCAGCAGACGTCGTCGCCGACCAGCCAGCGCGCGCGTGCCTTCTTCTCGATTGCCTGGTGCTGCGCGCACGTGATGCCCGGGAACTTCGTGCAGCCGCCATCCTCGCTCTTGTGTTCGCCGATACAGCAGACGAGGCAGACGAAGCGGTTGGTCAGCTCGATGATCTCGGCGTCGGTGTAGTGCTCCTTGATCGTCTGGTCGTTCGCCGGTTCGCTGTCCATCAGGAACGCGACGAACAGCGGCTTCTTGTCGGTGGCGGCGCGCTCGAGTGCTTTGTCGAAATCGGTCTCCCACAGAATGCGCGCTGCCGGTTTGGCGGCGGGTGCGGGGTCGGGTGGCGTCTGGGCAGCCGCCGTCGGCAGCGTGGACGCAAGGAGACAGAGGAGAAGACCCAAGACGTGTGTTCCGTGCACAGTGCCTCCAGGGAGCCGGTAGAGACGGGAAGACTCGGATTTGCTTCCGGGCGGCAACGGTATCCTCAGCTGCGTCCGCCATGGAGGAATCACCCGTCATCCACGTGGCTGTTACCACTCGCGAGCAAACAGACTCTCGCGTGGACATCCGGTGAAAACCTCAATGAGTGGATCGGGAAGCCGACTTTTCGGCGAATCCGGGCGAGATTCCTGCGGCCGACGACTGCGTCCACTGGGAACTGATGGTTTGAGTGGACCTGCCACTGCCCGGTGCATGTTCACACCCGTGAAGTCCCCAACGGATTGTGCATCCCGGTGGCGTGTCCACGCAAACCATCAGTCCCCGTCCACTGCACTTCCGGCACGTTCGGCACATGCCTACACTAGGCGGATGGTGACCTCACCCCCGGGGGTCGCGAGCCGAGTGCCCGCCATCGTGCTTGCGCTGCTCGTCGTTTGCGCCGGCGGCGCCTGGTATGTGTTCCGGGCCTCGTATGCCGAAGCCAGCCCCGCTCCGGCTCCCGCCGCCGCAGCAGAGCTGACGACGGAGCCGCGGACAGGATTGCCGGACGCTGCAGCCACGAGCGTGGTCGATCGCAGCGAAGCGCCTGCTGCAACTCCCACGGTCGCGGTGCCACGCGCTGACGCAGGTGTTGCCCCGACCGCGCCAGCACCCGAAGCCGCAGCCGTGGTTCACGGCCGGGTCGTGGACGTCCGCGGCGCAGGCATTGCAGACGCGCGCGTCGCTGTCTTGCGGCAGGATCAACTGCCTGCCGGTATCGCGCTGGGCCTGCCGCGTGAGGTTCGCGACGCCGCGGGCGAACCCGTGCATACTGACAGCGGCGGCGCCTTCGCCGTGCCGCTGGCCAAGCGCGGCTCGTTCGAGCTGATCGCGTCCCACGACGGCCATCCGTCGGCGAAACACGCCGGCGTCGCCGACGGGCCGCGCGTCGAGGGCGTCGTGATCGTGCTGCGCGACGGCGGATCGATCGCCGGCATGATCGAAGGGGCGCCCGCCGACGTGGGGGAACTCGAAGTGATCGCGCGCGCGCTCGAAGAGGGCGTTGCCGCCGCCGCAGGCGCCGCCGCGAATGCGATGTTCGACTTCGGCGGGCTCTTCGAGGGGCTCGATCTGCCGATCGGCGCGCGCAAGACCGTCGCGGCCGCCGACGGCACGTTCCGCTTGATCGGGCTCGAACCCGGCGCGCGCTTCTGGGTGTTCGCGCTGCGCAAGATGCAGGACGGGAAGACGACGCGTTGCACCGAACGCATGGACGTGCGCGAAGGCGCGCACGGAGTGCGGCTCCGCTGGCGCGAGTCGCTCGCCATCGTCGTGCGCGTGCTCGACGCGGACACCGGATCCCCGATCGAAGATCTCGACGTGTCGGTCGGGCCCGTGCGCAAGATGGTAGTCGTCGGCATGTCGGTGCCGGTCCCGATGCGGCAGCCGGTGCCCCAACACCACTTCGCGGACGGTCTCGTCCAGATCGATGGCATCAGCGTCGACGACGGCAAGGACCCGCTGTCGATCGAGGTGCGCGCGCCTGGCCACCGCGCGTGGTTGCGCGACGACCTCGACGCGACACGGCCGGGCCGACTCGACCTCGGCGTCGTGCAGCTGGTCGCCGCGCCGGTCGTCCGCGTCACCGTCGTGTGCGGCGACGAGCCGGTTGCCGGCGCGAAGGTCCGTCTCGTGCGCGTCGAAGACGCCCCAGCGGATCGCGAGGACGGCCCCCGCAGCTCGATCATGTTCTCGACGACGGCGACCACGCCGGCGAATCCGGGAGCCGATCCGACGACGCCCGTGAGCATCCCCGTGACCGACACCAGAGTGACGACGGATGCGAACGGCATCTGCGAACTGACCGCCGATTTCGCCGGCAGGGCTCGCATCAACGTCTCTGCGAGCGGTCATGCGGCCTTCTGGGGCCAGCCGTTCGAGCTGCCCTCGCGCGGGGTCGTCGAGCATCGCGCCGTGCTGTGGCGCGGCGGCAAGGCAGCCGTGCGCGTGGTCGATGGGCACGGTGCACCCCTGGCTGGCGCGACGGTGCGGCGCTCTGGCGCGGAGCCCAAGGACACCGCGACCGCGAAGACGGATGCGCAGGGGGCCGTGTCGTTCAAACACGTGGCGCCGGGCACGCATTCGTTCGCGCTCGACGAGGCCAGCGCGTCCTCCGGCGGAATCCGCGTCGACATCAGCGGCGTGGACGACTCCGATGTAGGCGCGATCTCCGTGCAGATCGGCGATGGGCAGGTGGTCGACGTGCTGCTGACGGCGCCGCTGCGCGGCTCGCTGCGCGGTGTGGTCACCCTCGACGGCCAGCCGCTCGATCGCGCCGAGGTTGCCGTCGTCGACGTTCCCAAAGACGGTGCGGCCGCGGATCTCTCGGCCGAGCTCGGCGCGGCCTTCGAGTCGATGTTGGGTGGTCTCGTCGGCGAGGACCAGGGCCAGCGCACGAAGACCGGCGTCGATGGCGAATACGAACTCGCGAGCGTCCGCGCTGGGGCCCGACGTGTGCTCGTCAGGCACAAGAGGCTTGCGATGCCGGCCTGCTCGGACGTGACGATCGTCGAGGGCATCAACCAGCACGACATCGCGCTGCGTTCGACCACGCTGCGCGGGCGCGTCCTGGATCAACGCGGCGAACCCATCGAAGGTGCTCTCGTCGCGGTCTCGGTCGACATCGGCGATGCGGAGACGGCCACCGCGCGCGCCGACGAAGCGGCGGGGGTGCTCGGCGAGCTGTTCGGCGGCGGCATCCAGCACGAAGTCCGAACCGACAAGGACGGCGCGTTCGAGCTGGGTGGAGTGCGGCCCGGCGTGCCGCTGCGCGTGCGTGCAACTTCGCGGCTGCACGTCGCGCACTCCGTGCGTGTCGATGCGCTGCCGGCTGGCAGCGCGCGCGACGGTGTCGAACTGCGGCTCGGTCTGGCGGGACGCGTTCGCGTGCGTGCTTCGATCGAAGGGGCGCTCTCGGTCAGAGCGGAGTGGAGCGGTGGCACGCCAGTGCCGAAGGGTGCCGGTGCCCCGCGGACGGCCGTGCTCAAGGCGGGGCGGGCCACGCTCGAGGGGCTTGCGCCGGGCCGTTGGAAACTCGGGCTCGAGGGCTCGCCCGCCGTGGAGGCGCGTGGCCTCGAACGCACGGTCGAGGTCGGTCCTCTGCAGACGGTGTCCGTGGAGTTTTGAACCAGCGCGGGCGCTCCGAACCGGGACTCAGTTCGCGCCGACGGCGACGCGAAAGCCGTAGTCGGCGTAGGTCCGATCGGGAGGAATGCTGCTGCGTGCCGCGCAGCGCGTGACGCAGACCTGATGGCGCCACGATCCGCCGCGCGAGGATCGCCGCGTGCCGTGCTTCGGCCCCGATGGGTTCCTCGCAGGCGAATGCCGGTAGAAGTCGGCGTCGTACCAATCGCTGCACCATTCGTGGACGAGGTCGCCCATGTTGTGCAGACCGAGGCCGTTCGGCGCGTCGAGGCCGACGACCTGCGGCCCGCCGTGTCGCTCGTTCCCGCGGACGTTCGCATCGTTGCCCCACGGGTAACGGATCCCGCTCGCGCCGCCGAGAGCGGCCTTCTCGCGTTCGGCCTCGGTGGGCAGCCGGCACGGCCGACCCGTGACGAGTGCCAACCAGTCGCAGTAGGCGACCGCGTCGAACCAGCTGACCATCACGACGGGCTGCGCCGGCAGGTGGAACCGCGGATCCGCGAACATGCCCGGCGCGCGGTGGCCCGTGGCCTGCAGGAAGAGGCGATACTCGCGATTGGTCACCGGGTGGACCGCGAGCGCGAATCCGTCGACCCACACCTCGTGAACCGGCAACTCGTCGGGCTGACCCTCCGCGCTGCCCATCGCGAAGGCTCCGGCCGGGATGCTCACGAGTTCGAGGCGCATGGCGCGCATCCTACAAGCCGCGAATCCGAACGCAGTCGTGACGGCAAGCCGGCCGCGCGTGCACACTGGTGATCCTGCGATGTCCACCCAATCGAGCGAACGATCGGCGAACGAACAGTCGGCGAAGCCAGCGTGCTGCAGCGGCCACGAACGGCCAGGACCGCGGCCTGTGCCGCTGTCCGGCGCGAAGTACACGTGCCCGATGCACCCCGAGGTCGTGCAGGACGGACCGGGGACCTGCCCGCTGTGCGGGATGGCGCTCGAGCCCGTGCTGCCGACGCGCGACGACGGGCCGTCCGCCGAGGAACGCGACATGAAGCGTCGCTTCTGGGTCTCGGCGATCCTGGCTACGCCGCTCGTGGCCGCGGGCATGGTCGAGATGGCGGCCGGCGTCCATCTCGAGCACGAGCTGCCGGCAGGGCTCTGGTCGTGGGCGCAGCTCGCGCTCGCGGCACCGGTCGTCGGGTGGGGCGGCGCGCCGTTCTTCGCGCGCGCCGTCGATTCGGTCCGGACGCGGAGCCCGAACATGTTCACGTTGATCGCGCTCGGCGTCGGCGCGGCGTTCGCGTGGAGCGTCGTGGCCACGCTGTTCCCGGCCGTGAACGCGGCCCGAGGGCTCTACTTCGAGGCGGCCGGCGCCATCGTCACGCTGACGCTGCTCGGGCAGGTGCTCGAACTGCGCGCGCGTCGCCGCACCGGTGGTGCGATCCGCGCGCTGCTCTCGCTGGCGCCCGACACCGCGAGACGCATCGAGCCCGACGGATCGGAGGGCGACATCGCGCTCGACCACGTCGCTGCCGGCGATCGACTGCGCGTGCGCCCTGGCGAGAACGTGCCCGTCGACGGTGAGGTCGTCGAAGGACGCAGCGCCGTCGACGAATCGATGTTGACCGGTGAGCCGATTCCCGTCGAGAAGACTGCCGGCTCGCGCGTGACCGCCGGCACGCGCAACGGCACCGGCAGCTTCGTGATGCGCGCTACGCGCGTTGGTGCGGATACCCTGCTGTCGCGGATCGTGGGCATGGTCACGGCTGCCCAGCGCAGTCGCGCGCCGATCCAGGGCGTGGCCGACCGCGTCGCCGCGGTCTTCGTGCCCGCGGTCCTCGTCGTCGCCGTACTGACGTTCGCTGCGTGGATGGGGCTCGGGCCCGAGCCACGGCTCGGACCAGCGCTCGCGAATGCCATCGCGGTGCTCATCATCGCGTGCCCGTGTGCGCTCGGACTCGCAACGCCGATGTCGGTGATGGTCGGGATCGGGCGCGGCGCGACTTCTGGCATCCTGGTTCGCGACGCCGAGGCACTGCAAGCGCTCGCGACCGTCGACACCGTGCTCGTGGACAAGACGGGAACGCTCACGGAAGGCAAACCGAGGCTCGCGGCGTTCGAAGTTGCGCCCGGCATCGATGCCACGCGGGTCCTCGCCTGGACTGCAGGTCTCGAGCGAGCAAGCGAGCATCCACTGGCGGCTGCGGTCCTCGCTGCGGCGCGGGCACGCGGACTCGAGCCCCGGACCCCCGAGCAGTTCGAAGCCCTCGCGGGCCGCGGCATCCGCGGCACGACCGACGGTCGCCGCCTGGCCGTCGGCTCGGCTCGTTGGATGAAGGACCTCGGAATCGAGCTCGGTTGGTTCGCCGACCAGCTCGCAGTCCATCGCGCGAGCGGCCGCACGGTGGTCCTGGTTGCCGTCGACGATCGTGTTGCGGGCCTGCTCGCGATCGAGGACGCGCCTCGCGCGACGAGTCGCGGAGCAATCGCGGAGTTGCGTTCGGCGGGCATGGACGTGGTCATGCTGACGGGCGATGCGCGTTCCACGGCGCAAGCCATCGCGCAGCGTGTCGGCATCGACGAGGTGATGGCCGAAGTCGATCCGGAGGCCAAAGGCGATGCCGTTGCCGAGCTGAGGGCGAGGGGCCGACGCGTCGCCATGGTCGGCGACGGCGTCAACGACGCAGTTGCCCTGGCGCGAGCCGATGTCGGCATCGCGATGGCGCGCGGTGCCGATGCAGCACTCGAGAGTTCCGGCATCACGCTGGTTGGCGGCGATCTGCGCGCGCTCGGCAGGGCTCGGCGCCTTGCGCGCGCGACGCTGCGCAACATTCGCCAGAACCTGGCCTTCGCGTTCGTCTACAACCTGGTGGGCGTGCCGATCGCAGCAGGACTGCTGTATCCGCTGACCGGCTGGTTGCTCTCGCCGATGCTCGCGAGCGCAGCCATGAGTCTGTCCTCGGTCTCGGTCATCGCGAACGCGCTGCGACTCAAGAACGCAGCGTTGTGACGCCACGGCCACATGGTGCTGAGCGCACAGCCGTCAGGGCGACAGGCGGAAGTTGCCGCCGAGCTCGGCCCGGATGTAGCTGCGCACCTTGCTGACGTCGCGCGGCGGCTGCCGGGTAGCTGCGACGCAAGCCGCTTGTGCGGCATCGGCGGCCACGTGCACGTCGGCGCACAGTTGCCGGGCCAATGCGTGTACCCAGCCCACGTTGGCGAGCAGGGCGTCGAGCGCAGGGGAGGATGGCGTCGCGGTCACGTCCATCAGGATGCCACGGAGGACCGGAACCGTCGGTTCTTCTCGGGAATCTGCGGCGGGAGTGTCCTCAGCGTCGCCATTGGGTGGCAGTCCGTGGCTTGTCGCCGA
>Ga0075418_10001910_pt1 | contig 23699 bp, 20 predicted proteins | sample SoiMetdeltSBSDD2_FD_81776 | JGI IMG/M metagenome (GOLD analysis project Ga0075418, IMG submission 81776) | Bulk soil microbial communities from a Populus tree surrounding site in Tennessee, USA - Soil MetaG P. deltoides SBSDD2 | ecosystem: Environmental > Terrestrial > Soil > Tree plantation...
ACCGGCGACAGGGCGGAACCCCATCGCCAGCGCGGCGGCCAGCACCACGGTGGTGGACATCGCGTTGCGCGCGACGCTTGCGACCACGTGGCCGGTCAGCACCGCGCCGCTGCGGATCGGTAGTGAGCGGAGCCGGTCGATCATCCCGCTGGTCATGTCGTACGTGACCGACATCGCGGTGGAGGCCGCGCCGTACCCGGTGCAGAGCAGCAGGATCCCCGGCACGACGTAGTTGATGTACTCGGTCCCGGTGTTGATCGCGCCGCCGAACACGTACACGTACAGCGTCATCAGCAGCAGCGGCAGCACGATCGCCATGATCAGCGTGTCGACGTTGCGGCGGCTGAGCCTGATGCTGCGGCCGATCATGGTCAGGGCGTCGCTGACCGCGTTGCCGGGTCCGCCGTGGACGAGGGTTGTGCTCATCGGTGCTCCGTGAGGGTGAGAAAGACGTCGTCGAGGGTCGGCCGGTGCGACGAGACCCGGGCCACTTCGATGCCGGCGTCGCGGAGCTCGTCGAGCACCACGTGCAACTGCTTGGCGCTGCCGTCGGACGGGAGCTGGAGCAGCAGCTGCTCGGTGTCCGGAAGCGCGCCCGGGCCGAGCCTGCTCGCCGCCCGGGCCAGGTCGTCGGCGGTGCCGAACCGCAGGTCGAGCCGGTCGCCGCCGACCTGTTCCTTGAGCGCGTCCGCGGTGCCGTCGGCGACGATCCGGCCATGGTCCAGCAGCACGATCCGGTCCGCGAGACGGTCCGCCTCCTCCAGGTACTGCGTAGTGAGCACGATCGTGGTGCCGGTGCGGACCAGCTCGTTGATCGCGTCCCACATCGTCGTCCGGCTGGACGGGTCCAGGCCCGTGGTCGGCTCGTCCAGGAAGATCACCCGCGGGGTCGCGACCAGGCTCATCGCCAGGTCCAGCCGGCGCATCCCGCCCGAGTACGTGCGCACCCGGCGGTCCATCGCGTCCACCAGGTCGAACCGATCGAGCAGCTCGGCCGCGCGCTGCCGGGCCCGCGGACGGCCCAGATGCATCAGCCGGCCGAGCATCACCAGGTTCTCCCTACCGGTCTGGTCGTCGTCGACCGCGACCGTCTGTCCGGTGAGGCTGATCGCGGCCCGTACCTTGGCAGGCTGGCGGACCACGTCGTACCCGGCCACCGTGGCGCTGCCGCCGTCCGGGTGGGCCAGTGTGGTCAGGATTCGCACCGTGGTGGTCTTGCCGGCGCCGTTCGGGCCGAGCAACGCGAACACCGTGCCCTCGGCGACCTGCAGGTCGACGCCGTCGAGCACCACCTGGGACCCGAACGACTTGCGTAGTCCGACCGCTTCGACGATCACGGCGCCTCCTCCGATACCGAACTGCGTATAAGTTACGCTAGTTAGCGTAGATGATACGCAGACTGGATGGAAGTCCTAGGCTGAGCGGATGACCGAGGAGCTGCCGGACGACGTGGCGCTGCTGTGGGGCCGGCGCAGTACGGCGCGGCCCGGGCCGAAGCCTGCGCTGAGCGCTGACGACATCGTGCGGGCGGCGGTTGCGATCGCCGACGCCGAGGACCTGCAGGCGGTCACCATGCCGCGGGTCGCAGCGGAGCTCGGCAACTCGACCATGGCTCTGTACCGGCATGTGAAGAGCAAGGACGAGCTGCTGCTGCTGATGGCCGACGCCGGGCTGCCCGAGCCGCCCGCGCTGCCAACCGGCGAGGGCTGGCGTCCGGCCCTGGCCGCGTGGTCCCGGGCGCTACGCGGCCTGCTGCTGCAACACCCCTGGTATGCGAAGCTGCCGATCAGCGGCCCGCCGGTCGGCCCGCGCAACCTGGCCTGGTTCGACAGCGGGCTCGGCACGCTGGCGGAGACCGGGATCGACGAGGGAATCAAGGTCGCGATCATCACCAACGTCCTGACCTACCTGCACGGTGAGGTCCGGCTCACCATCGGGTTGATGCAGGGCTACCGGGACAAACCGGAGACCTTCGGCCAGTACGGCGCGGTGCTGCGCCGAGTCGTCGATGCCGACCAGCTGCCGGCGCTGGGCGCCGTGGTCGCTGCCGGGGTGTTCGACGCTGACCTGTCACCCGACAAGGAGATGGACGCCGACTTCGAGTTCGGGCTGAACCTGGTGCTGGACGGCGTCGCCGCGTGTGTCGAGCAGTTCAGCTGAGAGCGGCAGCGCGCTGCTTCACGTGCAGAGGCACGTCGAGGTCGCAGTCGGAGTTCGTGACCGGGTCGTCCGCGACCACCCGGAGTGGGACCACTCCGCACCACACCGGCAGCTCCAGGTCCTCCGGCTCGTCGTTGGCCTCGCCGGCCCGCACCTTCACCGACGCCTCGGTCAGCTCGAGCGCGAGCAGCGCCGTCTTGGCCAGCTCCTTGCGGTTCGGCGGCCGGGTGGCAGCGGCCTGGCCGGGCACCAGGTGCTCCATGATCAGGTTCAGGCCGGCCAGCTTCTCTGCCGGGTCCTCGACCAGCCGGGGCCGGCCGAAGATCACCGCGGACCGGTAGTTGACCGAGTGGTGGAACGCCGACCGGGCCAGGACCAGCCCATCCGCGTGCGTCACCGTGACGCAGATGGTCTGCTCCAGCGCGGCCCGCAGTAGCCGCCCGGCGATCGATCCGTGCAGGTAGATCGTGCCGTCCGGGCCCGCCGCTTCGTCGACCGCGTATGCCGTCGGCAGCACCAGCGGCGTGCCCTCGACGACCACCCCGGCATGGCAGAACATGCCGGCGCGCAGCACGTCGTACAGGGCCTGCCGGTCGGCGACGCCACGCTCCTTGGAACGGCGCAGGCGGGTCCGGTCGGTGGACTGCAGCGGAATGCTCATGACACGATCGTGCCGCCGGAGTGGCCTGCGCGCACGGGCCAATCGGCACAGAGTTCTACAGTCCATTCATGTGAGGGTGCTGGTGAGTCCGGGTCCGCTGAGCGAGGTGCCGGTGACGATACGGCGGGATGCGCCGGGTCCGCTGCACCTGCAGCTGGCCGGACAGCTGCGGGACGCGATCCGGGACGGCCGGCTGCAGTCCGGGCACCGGCTGCCGTCGAGCCGGGAGCTGTCCGGGCAGCTCGGCGTGTCGCGTGCGGTGACGCAGGGCGCGTACGACCAGCTGCACGCCGAGGGCTGGATCGCCGGGCGGGTCGGCTCCGGCACGTACGTCGCGAACCTGGTCCCGCTGACCCGCACGACAGCCCGGCCACCGCGTCGTACCCCTGAGGCGGCCAGGTCCGTGCTGACCCTGCGTCCCGGGATCCCTTTCGTCGACCACACCGCGGACCCCGGCTGGCGGCGGGCCTGGCGCGACGTCGGGTCCCGGCCGATGCCGCGCGGGTACGACGAGCCCGCGGGCATGCCCGAGCTCCGGGCCGCGCTGGCCGAGCACCTCGGCCGGGTCCGCGGGGTCGCGTGCCGACCCGAGCAGGTGGTGGTCACGAACGGCTCGACGCACGGGATCCGGATGCTGCACGCCGTGACCCGGGAACGCGGCCAGCGGATCGGGATCGAGGACCCGGGCTATCCGAACGCGGTCGTGGCGGCCCATGACCACGGGCTCGAGGTGGTCGACTGCCCGGTCGACACCGACGGGCTGCGGGTCGACGCGCTGCCGGACGATTTGGCGGCGGTGTACGTGACGCCGTCACACCAGTACCCGCTCGGCGGACGGCTGCCGATCACCCGCCGGCACGCCTTGGTGGAGTGGGCCCGGCGGACCGGCGCGACCGTGATCGAGGACGACTACGACAGCGAGTTCCGGTTCGATGTCGCACCGCTGCCCGCACTGGCCCAGCTCGATCTGGACCGGGTGGTGCACGTCGGCACGGTGGCGAAGACGCTCAGCCCGGCGCTGCGGTTCGGCTGGCTGGTCGCGTCCGAGACGATCGCGGACCGGGTGGCGGCGTACCGGGGCCGGGTCGGGGACTGGCCGGCGTGGCCGGTCCAGTGCGCGGTGCTGTCGATGTTGCGGGACGGGTACCTGGATCGGGTGGTGAAGCGCGGGCGGCGCCGGTACGCCGAGCGCTGCGCACTGGTCTGCTCCCGGATCGGACGGTACGGCAAGATCGCCGGCCGCGACGCCGGCCTGCACGTCACCCTGCTGCTCCCTTCTGGCGTGGACGACGCGGCGGTCGCCGCCGAGGCCATGACCGCCGGAGTCGACGTCGCCGCCCTCTCGGCGTACCGCCGCACAATCCCCGGCCGCCCCGGCCTCGTCATCGGCTACGGCGCCCCCTCCGACCCCGACCTCACCCGAGCCCTCGACCTCCTGGAGCCTGTCCTGAAACCGTTCATCGGGCCCTTGTGACCCGGCGTGTCGTCACTCGTCGGGCCCTTGTGACCACCTGGTTCGACGCGGTTCTGTAGTCGCATGACCTGGGACGACGTGGTGGCGATCGCGACCGGGCTGCCGGAGACCGAGGCCGCGACCTGGTGGGGTACACCGGGACTGAAGGTCCGCGGCAAGGGGTTCGGGGCGGCTGCGGACCGAGGCCGAGGGCGCGCTGATGCTGTTCTGCTCGATGGACGAGAAGGAGGCGCTGCTGGCGTCGGGCGATCCGGCGTTCTTCATCACCCCGCATTACGAGAAGTACGGCGCCATCCTGATCGACCTCGACCGGGTGGACCGCGACCAGCTCACCGAGCTCATCACCGAGGCCTGGCGGATGAAGGCACCTCCGAAACTGCAGGCCGAGTTCGACGCCTAGCTGTGGAGCAATCGCCGGCTGCCACGTACGCTGCGAAGGGCGTTGAGGATATCCACAGAACGCGAAAAAGTGACCGATGATCGCCAACAAGGGGGGAGGGGTGGCGCGGGTTTACGGATGGGTTGGGATGGTTCGGGCGGGGGGTTGGACATGCGGGGTGTCGGCGGTCCAGGTGAGCTCGGAGAGCCACATGGTACGGCCGGGCGGGTCGGCGCCGACCAGGGCCGGATCCCAGGCGTGGTAGACGAACCAGTCGCGGCCGTCCTTGCGGATCACCATGTTGTGTCCGGGACCAGCGGCGTCCTCTGTGCTGGACAGGATCGGGTCGCCTGACTTGTGACACGGGCCCATCGGTGAGTCACACAGGGCGTGGCCGACGGCGTACGCATCCTTGTCGTAGGCGTTCGCGGAGTAGAACAGGTGCAGCTTCGCGTTGCGCTCCCACATGAACGGCGCCTCGACCAGGTGACCCTCCCAGGGGAGGTCCTGCTTGAACAGGCGCTTCGGTGAGCCGGTGAGCGACAGCCCGTCCGCGGACAGCCGCTGGGCGTAGATCCAGGTGTCCTGGCCGATCGCGTTGCCGTCGTTCTTCCAGTACAGGTACCGGCTGCCGTCGGCGGCGCGGAACGGGCTGGCGTCGATCGAGCCGCCCTCGTCCGGCTGGCAGATCAGCGGCTTGCTGCTGCGGTCGACATACGGCCCCGCGGGCTTCGACGCGACCGCCACGCTGACGCACTGCCGGCCGGATGCGTCGTCAGCGGTCGTGTAGTACATCACGAACCGGTCGGGGCCGAACGCGGCGACCTCCGGCGCCCAGACCTTGCCTGCCGTGGACCAGGCGGGCAGTGCCGGCAGCGCGTCGCCGACCTGTTCCCAGTCGACCAGATCGGGCGACTTCAGCGTCTGGATGTTGCCGATCGGGCCGTTGGTCGCGAACGCGTAGAACTCGTTGCCATGGGCAAGCACGAACGGGTCCGCGAAGTTCGCGTCGTACACCGGGTTCTCGAAACCCACGGGGCTGCTCCTCTGCTCACTCCGCGGCGGCTCGGCCGCACCACCACACGCACTCAGCATCACCGCACCCGCCAGCACACCCAACACGGCGCGCCGCCACCTCCGCCCACGACCACGTTCATCGGCCGGTTCGCGACAACCTGTGGACAACGGTTCGGCCAGGCACCGGCGATCAACCGGCATGCTTGTCCACAGGTTGTCGCGAACCGGCCGATGAACGCATGAGGGGGTGGGGTCAGCCGTCGGGGTCAGACTTCGGGGGTCAGCGGAGGTGGTCAGCGGAGGGGGGTCAGCGGAGGGTGGTCAGGCGGACGTAGGCGAAGCGGGCTACGGCGTCGGGGGCGGCGGGAGTCTGGTCGCCGTGGGAGTAGAGGCCGATCCGCGGGGCGGGGCCGGCCGGGAAGACCCAGGACGCGCCCCAGGTCCACTTCTTGCCGTCGTTGCTGGTGCCGGCGCGGTAGACGTGCTCGCCGGCCGCGTTGCGGTGGTACGCGATCCGCATCCAGGTGTCGTCGCCCGGCGTACCGATCGCGGCTCCGCCGAAGCTGGTCGCGCCGTCCGACGGACGCGCCACCAGCTCACGGCCGAACTCGGTCTGCCGGGTACCCCAGATCGACACGTGGCCCAGCCGAGCGAAGTCGTCGTCACCGCGGTACACCAGCAGACCGGCCTGCTGGTAGTTGCGGATGTCGTCCGAACCCAGCTCCAGGTGCAGCTTGGTCTCCATCATCCAGCTGTTCCCGGCCGGAGCGTCCCGGAGCAGCAGCGGAGACTGGTTCGCCCGGCCGACCAGGTCCGTGGTACAGACGGGCCAGTTGAGGTTGCCGCCGGCAACGGTCGCCGCCGGGTCCTGCCGCAGCCAGGTCCAGCCGTCGCCGAGGCCGTTGTCGAAGTCGTACGACGCCAGCGTGCTGCCCGGCTGCGGTACCGCGACATGCTTGGTCACGGGCGGTGCGACGGGTCGCACGGTCAGGTTGTCGAGCAGCACCGGGCCGGAGGTCGCGAACCGCACCGGCGCCGGGTCCAGCCGCAGCCCGCGGGCGTCGACGGACGCGTCCGCGAGTGCCTCGCCCAGCCCGGCATCGCTCAGCCGCGCCGTTACCGACGAGCGATCAGCCTGCACCTCGATCCGGTGCCACTGCGCCAGGTCGGCCACGGCCGGCACCGGTACGGAGGTCGTCCGCCACTGGGATCCCGACCGAGCCGCCACGCTCAGCTTCCGGGCAGCCGGGTCGAGCGAGACCACGACCTGCCCGTCACCCAGCACGGTACTGAACGACGAGCCGTCCAGCCGTACGTCGGATGTCAGCCGGACCGATCCGTCCGCGGCAACCTTAGTCGCGGCGTACCGGTCGATCTGCGCGGCCGGACCGCCCAGCTCGTCGGTCGCGACGGACCGGGCGCCGTGCAGCCCGGATGCGGGGTCGGCCGCGTCGATGCCGAGCGCGGATCCGGTCGCCGGCGCGGGCTGTGCACCCTCGCTCGGACCGGCGCCGGACCGGGTCCGCGGCCAGCCGTCGATCCAGTCCAGCCGGTCGATCAGCATCGGCCGCCGGTTCACGCCGAACACGTCGCTGAGCCAGGGCACGTTCCGGTCGATCGCGTGGTAGACGATGTGGTCCTGCCCGGCCGCGTCGGTCATCAGCGCGTGGTGGCCGGTGCCGATCCAGCGGTTCCCGTTCTGCAGCAGCACCGGGGTGCCACCGACCCGGGAGGCGTTCATGCTCCGCCCGTCGGCGTCCAGGAACGGGCCGCGCGGTGACTTCGACCGGCCGGCGAACACGGTGTACCCGGTGGTCGGGCCGGCGCAGCAGTTCGAGGACGAGGCCATCAGGTAGTACCAGCCGTCCTTGCGCACGACGTATGCGCCCTCGTACCGGTCGCCGATCGCGACCTGGGTCGTCTCGCCCACGGCGTGCAGGCCGTCCGGGGTCAGCTCGGTCACCCACAGCCCGCCGAAGAAGCCGCCGAAGTACAGGTACCGCTTGCCGTCCGGCGTGGTCAGCAACGCCGGGTCGATGGTGTTGAAGAACCGGCCGTCACCGCTCGGTCGCGGCTCCACCACCGGCCCGTCGGTCGCGGTCCACGGCCCGGCCGGGGTCGGCGCGGTCGCGGCGCCGATCGCGAAGTCCCACGGGTCCGCGTGCTGCTGGGTGTTGGTGACGGTGAAGTACATGACGTACTGGCCGTCGACGTACCGGATGTCCGGCGCCCAGAAGAACGACCCGGGAGCCGCCCACGCCGGTTTGGTCTCCTCGTCGAACACGGTGCCGACATAGGTCCAGGACCCGAAGTCCTTGGTCTTCGCGATGTGCATCAGCCCGAACGGCCCGCCGGACACCAGCGGGTCCGAGGTGGCGTACGCGTACCACCAGCCGTCCCGGCCCTGGATGATCGTCGGGTCGGCGTAGGTGTCGGCGAACGACGACGAGATCGGGTTGGTGGTCGTCGGACCGGATTCCGCGGACGCCGTCAGCGGCGTGACGGCACAGGCGAGTACGGCGAGGGATGCGACAAGTCTTCTGAGCACGGGCGGGTACTCCTCAACCTTTGATACCGGAACGCGCGACGCCCTCGATGACGTAGCGCTGGACGAAGATGTAGAGCACGAGCACCGGCAGCGACGCGAGCGTGGCGCCGGCCATGATCACCGGGTAGTCGGTCGTGTAGGCGCCCTGCAGCAGCTTCAGCCCGGCCGGAAGCGTGAGCCGTTCCGGGCTGAACAGGACGTAGATCGGCCAGATGAAGTCGTTCCAGTTCGCCAGGAACGACAGCACGGTCAGGGTGGCGAGCGCGGGCTTGGCGTTCGGCAGGATGATCCGGGTGAAGATCGTCCAGGAGTTCGCACCGTCGATCATCGCCACCTCCTCCAGCTCGCGCGGGACGGCCAGGAAGAACTGCCGCATGAAGAACACACCGAAGGCGCCGGCCGCTCCGGGTACGACCAGCGACCAGAGCGTGTCCAGCCACCCGAGCCGGTTCATCAGCAGGTAGTTCGGCATCAGGAACACGAAGCCGGGCACGAACAAGGTGGCCAGGACGACCGCGAAGATCGCCTTCTTGAAGCGGAACTCCATCCGCGCCAGGGCGTACCCGGCCATCGACGCCGTCACCACCACCAGTACGGCGTGCATGGTGGCGGCGGCGAACGAGTTGATCGCCCAGCGCAGCACCGGGTTCTGCCCGCCGGTGGTGAGGATGACGTCGTACGCGCGACCGGTCGGCTCCTGCGGCCACAGCGTGGGCGGAGCGCTCTGCGACTCGCCGATCGTTTTCAGCGAGGTGATCGCCATCCACAGCAGCGGCAGCACGAACACCACCGTCAGTCCGATGACGAGCAGCCAGAAACCGGGGTTGAACCGCCGCCTCATGACTTCCGCTCCCGGAAGATGGCGAAGTTGACCAGCGAGATGATCGCCAGGCACAGCGCGAGCAGGTAGCTCATCGCGGTCGCCGAGCCCATCCGGAACTGGGACAGGCCGGTGTCGGTGATCACCATGATCGCCGTCGTGGTCGAGTCACCCGGCGCACCCTGGGTGACCAGCACGGCCTGGCCGAACATGTTCGCGCTGGCCAGGATCGTGATCGTCACCACGAACACGAACACCGGCCGAAGCCCGGGCACCGTGACGTTCCAGAACTGCTGCCAGCGGTTCGCGCCGTCCAGCTCCGCGGCCTCGTACTGCTCCGCCGGGATGTCCTGCAACCCGGCCAGGTAGATCACCGCGTTGAACCCGAGCGTCCACCACACGGTCAGCCCGACCAGACCGATCCAGGCCCACGGCTGGTCGTTGGTCCAGCCGATCTCGCTGACGCCGAACAGGCCGAGGAACGCGTTCAGGATGCCGAAGTTGGTGTCCAGGATGTAGCGGAACATCAGGCCGATCACCGCGACGCCGAGCACGTACGGCGCGAAGTAGACGGCGCGGAAGAACGTCCGCCCGGGGAACGCACGGTTCAGCAGCACCGCCAGGCCGAGCGGCAGCGCGACCAGGAACGGCACCGAGGCCAGCGTGAAAATGCCCGTCGCGCGCATGCCATGCCAGAACGGCAGGGATGTCGCCGACAGCGGGTCGAACAGGTCCTTGTAGTTCTGCAGCCCGACGAACGGCTTGCCCGGGAGCTGGAAGTCCCAGTCGTGCAGGCTCATCCAGATCCCGAACAGCGCCGGACCGACCACGAAGGCCAGGAACAGCACCAGGTACGGCGCGAGGAACAGGTACGGCGTGCTGCGGCCGTATCCGCGCACAGACATCAGCTGCCGTACTTCTTGCGGTTGGCCTCGAGGATCTTGTCCGCCCGCGCGGCCGCGTCACCGAGCGCCTTCGCCGGCTCCGTCTTCAGCAGCACCGCCTCGTTGATCGCCTTGTTCAGCTCGGCGATCGCGTCGCCGATGCCGGCCACCGACGGCGGGAAGCGCAGGTCGTCGATCTGGGTGGCCAGCGTGGCCTGCTCCGGTAGCGCCTTGAACTCGGCCGACTCGCGGATCTGCCGGCGGGCCGGGACCTGGCCGCCCTTCGCCCACTCCAGCGACTGCTGGCTGACGTAGTTCAGGAACACCCGGGCCGCGGTGGACTTGTTCTGGTCCGGCGTCTTCAGCCGCGGCAGGCAGAACTGGTGCGACCCGGCCCAGGCGGCCTTGGTGCCGCCGATGTTCGGCAGCGGCGCCACCCCCCACTGCAGGCCCTTCTTCTCCCGCAGTGTGTTGATGTTCCAGATGCCGTTCCAGTTGAACGCGGTCTTGCCGTTCTGCAGCGCGATCGCGTCGGCGTCCTGCGCCACGTTCTTCGGGCTGTGGCCGTTCTTGACCAGGTCGACGAACCAGGTGACGGCCTTCACCGAGGGCTCGTCGGCCCAGGCCGCCTTGGATGCTCCGTCGTCGAACAGGTCGCCGCCGAACTGCCAGATCAGCGCGTTCACCGACAGGCCTCCGGTGAACAGGAACGGGCTGGCCCAGTGACCCTGGATGCCCTTGCCCTTGAGCGTGTCGAGCGCCGTCATGTACTCGTCGGCGGTCATCGGAGGCTTGGCCGGGTCCAGGCCGGCCTTCTCCATCACGGTCTTGTTGTAGTAGAAGCCGAGTGGGTGCACGTCGAGCGGGATGCCGTACCGCTTGCCGTTGTACTCGCCGGCCTTCCAGACCTCGTCGGCGAAGTCCTCCTGCTTGAGCTCGAGGGCCGTGGCCACGTCGTCCAGCGGCTCGATCACGTTCCGGGCCGCGTTCGTGGCGAGTGAGTCGAGGTGCATCACCGCGATCGCGGGGCCGCGGCCGGAGTTCACCGCGGTGGGCAGCTTGGTGTAGTAGTCGTCCCACTGCATCACGGTCATCTTGACCTTGGCGTTCGGGTTCTCGGCGTTGAACTTCTCGACGATCTTGCGCATGTACGGGCCGTCGCCACCGGTGAAGCCGTTCCAGAAGTCCAGCTCGACCGGCGGGCCGTCGTACCCCTTGGCGCCGCCGTCACCGGACGGGGTCGGCTGGGCGCCGGGTTTGCCGGCCGAGCCCTCGCCGCATCCGGCCAACCCCCACGATGCGCCCGCACCGAGCGCGCCGGCGAGCAGCACTCGCCGCGAGACATGCTGATGGGTGTTCACGAGTTACCTCCAGGGGAGAGCCTGACCAGGTGCCAGGACGCAGCGGGGAGTGTTGCCACACAGGTGCCGTCGGTGATCCGGGTGCCGTCGATTCGCTTCGGTACGACGCGGTCGGGGTGCTCGGGTCCGTTCACCGCGGACCGGTCGTCGTCGTACAGGCCGACGTGCTCGACCAGGTGCAGCGGGCCGAGCGCGGCCTCGAGTGCGCCCAGCGGGATCTCGCACTCGATCTCATCCGTCTCGCTGCGGTTCACCACGAACAGCGCGACCTCACCGGACTCCTCGTCGTACGTCGCGGTGCTCCACAGGGCCGGAACGTTGCCGAAGGCATCGGTCTCGACGACCGGGCCGGTGACCTCGGTCCGCAGCACCCGGCTGCCGGCGTACTTCGAGGTGAGCGCGAACGGGTGGAAGATGGTCTGCTGCCAGGCCGTTCCGCCGGGCTCGGTGAGGATCGGCGCGATCACGTTCACCAGCTGGGCCTGGTTCGCGATCTTCACCCGGTCGGCGTGCCGGAGCAGCGTGATCAGCAGGCTGCCGACGACGACGGCGTCGGTGACGTCGTACACGTCCTCGATCAGCGGGCTGGCCTCACGAACCTTGAGCCCGGACTCGCCGGGGAAGCGGCCCTGGTACCAGACGTTCCACTCGTCGAACGAGAGCGTGATCTTCTTGTCCGACTGCTTGACGGCACCGACGTGGTCGGCGGTGGCGACCACCGAGCGGATGAACCGGTCCATGTCCTCGGCGACCGCGAGGAAGGATGCGGTGTCGCCGTCCTTCGGCTCGTAGTACGCGTGCAGCGAGATGTGGTCGACGACGTCGTAGGTGCGCTCCAGCACGGTGCGCTCCCAGGACGCGAACGTCGGCATCTTCCGGTTGCTCGACCCGCACGCGACGAGCTCGAGATCCGGGTCCACCCGGCGCATCGCCCGGGCGGTCTCCTCGGCCAGCCGGGCGTACTCGTCGGCGGTCTTGTGTCCGATCTGCCAGGGTCCGTCCAGCTCGTTGCCGAGGCACCAGAGCTTGATGTCGTACGGCTTCTCGCTGCCGTTCGCGACCCGGCGGTCGGCGATGTCGGTGCCCGGTTCGCCGTTCACGTACTGCAGCAGCTCGATCGCCTCGGTGACGCCGCGGGTGCCGAGGTTCACCGCCCACATCGGCTCCACCCCGGCCTTGCGCGCCCAGGCGGCGAACTCGTCGGTGCCGAACTGGTTGGTCTCGATCGCCCGCCAGGCGAGGTCGAGCCGGCGCGGCCGGCCGTCCTTCGGCCCGACGCCGTCCTCCCACGCGTAGTTGGAGACGAAGTTGCCGCCCGGGTAGCGGACCACGGTGACGCCGAGCTCGCGGACCAGGTCGAGCACGTCGGTGCGGAACCCGTCCTCGTCCGCCGTCGGGTGGTCCGGCTCGTAGATGCCGGTGTACACGCACCGGCCCATGTGCTCGACGAAGGACCCGAAGACGCGGCGGTCCAGGTCGCCGACGACGAACGCCGGATCTACGGCTAGGCGGGCTACGGCCACTGGTTCCTCCGCGGTCGGTACCTAGACCCGGTACCCCGGGCGAGCATCTCTACAACGTTTGACCTTGTTCTACAACGTTTGACTTTGTGTGTAAAGGGTGGGCTCAGAAACTCGTGGGATCTACGTGGAGCGAGGACGCCGAACGGCCCATCGCGCAACGAGCCTTGGACGGGCTGTGGCTCGAGCGCTCCGGCGTCGCCGACTCGACTGAGCGATCGCCGCGCGGACCGTGGGAGACTCGGTCGGACGGGCTGGGAGGGAGAGACCGATGACGACGGCACGGCTGAAGGATGTGGCGGAACGAGCCGGCGTATCGGTCAAGACGGTCTCGAACGTGATCAACGCCTACCCGCACATCACCGAGACGACCCGGAGCAAGGTCGAACGGGCGATCGCCGAGCTGGGCTATCGGCCGAACGTGTCCGCCCGGTCGCTGCGCAAGGGCCGCTCGGACTTCATCGCACTCGCCGTGCCCGAGATGGCGTCGCCGTACTTCGCCGAGATCGCGGCCGCGATCAGCCGGACGGCGAAACGGCGCGGCATCACGGTGCTGATCGACCAGACCGAGGGGGAGTTGGACGCCGAACGGCTCGTGCTGGACGGCATGCGCGGGCAGCTGATCGACGGCATCATCTTCTCGCCGATCACGACCTCGCCGGCGAAGATTCAGACCGCCGATGACGCGAAACCCCTGCTCCTGCTGGGCGAACGGCACGGCCGCGGCCAGCTGGACCACGTCGCCGTCGACTCGGTCCAGGCGTCGTACGACGCGACCACGCACCTGGTCTCGCTCGGCCGCCGCCGGGTCGCCGCGATCGGTGTCGGCGGCGGCGCCGGTACCGGTGCGGTCCGGCGGCGCGGGTACCGCAAGGCACTGAAGGCCGCGGGCCTGCCGCACGACCCGGCGCTGGAGCTGGCGGGCACGGGGTACCACCGCGACGACGGTGCCGCCGCGATGCGGGCCCTGCTGGAGCTGCCGGAACCGCCGGACGCGGTGTTCTGCTTCAACGACCTGCTCGCGCTCGGCGCGTTGCGGACCCTGGCCGAGGCCGGCTGGAAGGTGCCGGACGACATCGCGGTTATCGGGTTCGACGACATCGAGGACGGCCGGTACCACTCACCGTCGCTGAGCACGATCTCACCGGACAAGGACTGGCTCGCCGACCAGGCGGTGTCACTGTTGCTGGAGCGCATCTCCGGTACCGGCGATCCCACGCCCCGCGACCTCGCCGTCCCATACACCCTCGAGGTCCGCGAGTCCACCGCCGGCTGACGCCTTGCGCGTGGTGGCCAGCGCGAGGACCAGACCGGCGGCGGCGATTCCCGCGGCGACCAGGAAGGCGTTGCCGCGGCCGCCGGCGGAGGCGACGATGCCGAAGGCGACCGGGCCGATCCCGAGCGCCACGTCGAGGCTCATGCTCACCACGCCCATCACCGCACCGCGCTCGCTCGCCGGAACCCCGTCCAGCGCGAGCATGAAGATGGCCGGCGTCGCCAGCGCCACCCCGACCGCCATCACGGCGGCACCGGTCAACAGGCCCGGCACGGTGTGCCAGGCGCCGATGACGGCCAGGCCGGCAGCGATCGTGCCGAGCGCCAGCCGGACCGCGCGGGGGGCACCGAGCACGTCGGGGATCCGGGCACCGAGGCTGCGGAGGGCGATCACGATCGCGGCGAAGCCGAACAGCGGTACGGACGCACCGCTGAGGCCCAGGTCGAGCGCATACAGCGGCACGAAGGCGAGGAAGCTCGCCATCCCCCAGATCGCCGTGAGCAGCAGGATCGCCGGCACCACGCCGGCCGGGTGGATCAACCGGGTGGACGTGGGCTCGGCCGGCGGCGGCACGTCCGGCCGGGTGTCCCCGATCCGCAGCGTGAGGATGACGGCCGTGCCCGCACCGGCCGCGGCCAGCAGCCAGGTCGCGGTGAAGCCGAGTGAGCCGGTGACCGCCTCCCCGACGGGCGGGCCGAGCGCGAGTCCGGCGTACAGCGAGAGCGAGAACAGGCTCAGCGCCTCACCCCGGCGCTCCTCCGGCGCCAGGTCGCTCATCGCGGTGACCGCACCGACGAAGAAGAACGCCTCGCCGACCCCGGTCAGCAACCGCAGCCCGACCAGGACGGAGACCGAGTCCGCGAGGCCGTAGCAGGCCACCGCCACCGCGTACGTCGCGGCGCCGCTCACCATCAGCACCGCCCGGCCGCGGCGGTCCGCAAGACGTCCGGCCCATGGCCGCAGCAGCAACGCGGTGAGACTGAAGACCCCGACCACCAGTCCGACCGCGACGTCGTCGCCGGCGAGCGGCCCCGCAACGTACCGCGGCACCGCCGGAACCAGCACCCCCTCGGCGAAGAAGTAGCCGAGCGCCGCGACGCCGAGTGCCAGGAACCGGGCGGTGACGAGCCGCGGCCGTGCCGATCGTGTGCTCCGCATGATGCCTCCCCGGTCCGTTCCCGCCCGACGAGGCTCACAATGGCTGCACCGGATCCGCCGTCGCATCGGTAGACCTGCCCATCCCGGCTCGCGACGGAGGTCGGAGGGGAGGCAGCGGTGGACCTTCGTCTCGCCGACCTGCTCTGCGCGCTCTCGGTGACGCTGGACCTCGCGATGTCCCAGCCACCGGAGAAGTCGATCCGGTGCTGCCTGGTCGCGACCGGCCTGGCCCGGCACCTCGACCTCCCCGAGCCGCAGGTCCACGACGTCTACTACGCCACCTTGCTGCGGCACCTCGGCTGTACCTCCACCACGCACGAGGAGGCGTACCTGTTCGGCCCGGATGCCGCTGCGCTCCGGCCGCTCGCCGAACGCTCCGACCGCCGAAACCGGCGCGAGACCCTCGCGCTGTTCGCGCAGACCGGCCGTGGTGCGGGAGTGCACCGGCTGCAGTACGTCGGCCGCGCGCTGCGCTCCGGCTCCGCCGGCGAGGAGCGGATGCTGACCGCGATCTGCGAGGTCGGCTCGATGCTGGCCACCGATCTCGGACTGGGTCCGGAGGTGTCGACCGCGGTGGCGCATAGCCTGGCCCGCTGGGACGGCGCCGGTACGCCGCGCGGGCTGGCCGGGGCGGACATCGCGCTCCCGGCCAGAATCTCCGACGTGGCCACGCAGGCGGTGATCTTCGACGGTCTGGGCGGGCCGGACGCGGCGGTCGAGGTGCTGCGCCGGCGGCAGCGGACCTGGCTCGATCCCGAGGTGGTGGCGGCGTTCGACCGGGCCGGTCCGGACCTGCTGGCCGGGCTACGCACCGAGGACGTCTGGCAGGCCGCGCTGGACGCCGAGCCCACGCCGTACGCGCTGGTCCCGGCCAGCGGGCTGGACCGGGTCGCCCGGGCGTTCGCACACTTCGTCGACCTCACCTCGCCGTACCTGTACGGGCACTCGACCGGTGTCGCCGAGCTGGCCACCGGCGCGGCCGCGGTGCTGCACCTGGACGACGTACCGGTGCTGCGGCAGGCGGCGTTCTTCCACGACCTCGGCCGGATCACCGTGCCGACCGCGGTGTGGGAGCGGACCGGCCGGCTGCGCCGCGGCGAATGGGAGCAGGTCCGGCTGCATCCGTACCACACCGAGCGGATACTCGCCCGGTCCGCTGCGCTGGCTCCGGCGGGCCGGATCGCCGGGTTGCACCACGAGCGGCAGGACGGCAGCGGCTATCACCGGCAGGCGACGGGCGCGGAGGTCCCGGTGCCGGCGCGGCTGCTGGCCGCCGCCGATATGTACCAAGCCCTGACCCAGGACCGTCCGCACCGGCCTGCGCTGGAGGCATCCGAGGCGTCGGCCATGGTGCTTGCCGAGGCGCGGGCCGGCCGGCTCGACACCGAGTGCGTGCGTGCCGTCCTGGAGGCCGCCGGGCAGCCGGCACCGCGGAACCGGCCCGACTGGCCGGCCGGCCTGAGCGATCGCGAGGTGGAGGTCCTTCGGCTGGTCGCCGGCGGCCGGTCGAACCCGGAGATCGCCCGCGAGCTGGTGCTGTCGCCGCGCACCGCCGAGCACCATGTGCAGCACATCTACGCCAAGATCGGCGTCTCCACCCGGGCCGCTGCCGCGTTGTTCGCGATGCAGCACGGGCTCTTCACGCCGTGACTGTCAACGCTTGTTGACCTAGTCTGAGTGGCATGACAGCGACTTCGAGCGGCCGGCGGTCGGACCGGACCCGGGCGGCGATCCTGGACGCGGCGCGGGAACGGTTCGCCGCGGACGGGTACGAGCGCGCCACCATCCGGGCGATCGCGGCCGACGCGCGGATCGACCCGGCGATGGTGATGCGGTACTACGGCAGCAAGGAGAAGCTGTTCGCCGCCGCCGCGGAGTTCGACCTGCGGCTGCCCGACCTGTCCGCGGTACCCCGGGACGAGATCGGCGCCGCGCTGGTACGGCACTTCCTGGACCGGTGGGAGGGCGACGAGACGCTGATGGCGCTGCTCCGGGCCGGCGTCACGAACGAGGCCGCCGCGGAGCGGATGCGGCAGATCTTCGCCGGTCAGCTCGCCCCCGTGATCGCGTCCCTGACCGGCAGAACCACCGAGGCCCCGGTGCGAGCCGGCCTCGCCGCCAGCCAGATCCTCGGCCTCGCCCTGTGCCGCTACGTCCTGGCCTTCCCTCCGGTCGCCGCGATGTCCACCGACGACATCGTCACCTGGCTGGCCCCCACCATCCAGCGCTACGTCGTCGCCTGACCATTCCCGTCGCCGGTCATCGGTCGCTTGTGACCGATGATCGGCAAGGATGGGAGCCGACCTGGAGGTGGAGATGGACGTGCGGGAGCTCGTGGTGGCAGGGATCGACGGCTTCACCGAGAAGGTGCGCGCCGTACCGGACGACCGTTGGGACGCGCCGACGCCGTGCACCGAGTGGTCGGTCCGGGACCTGGTCAACCATATGACCAGCGAGCACCTGTGGGCACCACACCTGCTCCGTGGCGAGACGCTGGACCAGGTCGGCGACCGGTACGACGGTGACGTACTGGGCGACGACCCGGTCGACGCGTGGGAGCGGGCCGCGGATGCGTCCCGGGCTATGTGGCTGGAGGTCGCACCAGGTACGCCGGTGCACCTGTCGATCGGGCCCACTCCGGTGGAGGAGTACGCCGAGCAGATGCACCTGGATCTCGTGGTGCACGGCTGGGACCTGGCCCGCGGGGGCGGGATCGACGACAGCATCGACCCCGCGATCGCCGAACGGGAGCTGGGGTACGTCGATACGGTGCTGGATGACTGGCCGGGATTGTTCGCGGCACCGGTCGAGACGCCGTCCGCCGTACCGGGTGCCGTCCTGGTCGCCCGGCTCGGACGGGACCCGGACTGGGATCCGGCGCGGTAGGCGTCATACGTCGCGAGGCCCGCCGAGCAGCAGCAGGCCCCGCGAGGGGAGCCGGTTAGCGGCGGTCGGGGGTACGGGTGCGGCGCTTGGACTGGTAGACGAAGAGGGCGCCGAGGGCGGCGCCGACCACGAAGCCGCCGAGGTGGCCCTGCCAGGAGATGTTCGGCACCGCGAACGAGAGGAACGCGGTGATCCCGATATACAGCACGATCCAGGTGACGTCATGCCCGAGCGAGCGGGAGATCACCAGGAACGCGCCGACCAGGCCGAGTACGGCGCCGGAGGCACCCAGCGTCGGCTGGTTCGGGTCGAGCAGCCAGACCGCGAGCGAGCCACCGATCGCCGAGGCGAGGTACAGGATGGTGAACCGGAGCCGGCCGAGCATCCGCTCGAGCGGCGGACCGAGCTGGTACAGCATGAACAGGTTCGCGAAGATGTGGAAGAACCGCTCGTGCGTGAACGCCGAGGTGATCAGCCGCCAGGGCTCGTCGTCGGCCAGCGGGCCGTACATCACCAGCTTCTGCCAGACCTGGTCGCCACCGGCGACCACGGCGATCCAGACCAGCACGTTGAGCGCCATCAGCGTGAGCGTGACGACCTGGTCGTTGACCCGGGCCACGCCGCCCATCGTCGTACGTGTCTTCGGGATCGACTTCACTCCGGAGGAGAAGCACTCCGGGCACTGGAAGCCGACCGCGGCACTGTTCATGCAGTCCGGGCAGATCGGCCGGTCGCACCGCTGGCAGCGCACACCGGCCGGCCTGTCGGGATGCCGGTAGCAGACGCTGTCGGTCATCTCACGGCGCTCTTCAGCGGTCATCAGGCGGGCGTCAGGCGGTCTGCAGGCGGCCTCAGGCGGTACGACGCTCGATCGTGACGCTGTTGATCACGACCGGCTCGAGCGGCTTGTCCATCGGTCCGGTCGCGGTGGTCGCGATCGCGTCGACGACCTTCTTCGACTCGTCGTCGGCGACCTCGCCGAAGATCGTGTGCTTGCGGTTCAGGTGCGGCGTCGGGGTCACCGAGATGAAGAACTGCGAGCCGTTGGTGCCGCGGCCCATCTGGATGCCGGCGTTCGCCATCGCGAGCAGGTACGGCCGGTCGAACTGCAGCTCCGGGTGGATCTCGTCGTCGAACGAGTAGCCGGGGGAGCCGGTACCGGTGCCGAGCGGACAGCCACCCTGGATCATGAAGCCGTCGATCACCCGGTGGAAACCGAGGCCGTCGTAGAACCGGACGCCGTTCTTCTTCTCGCCGGTCTGCGGGTCGGTCCACTCCTTGGTGCCCTCGGCCAGGCCGACGAAGTTCTGCACGGTTTTCGGCGCGTGGTCGGGCAGCAGCTTGATGGTGATGTCGCCCTTCGACGTCTGCAGCGTCGCGAGCAGCTCTTCGGCCACGATGTGACTCCTTGATCTGGTGGATACGCGTCGATCCTGTCACGCGCCGCCAAGAGTTCGGCGAGGACCCCGGCGTGCGACCCGGCCCCGCGTGTCCGTAAGCGGTGAGGGTCGTACGATGCACGAGAAAGCCGAATCCGGTTGTCCATACCGTCCAGCGGGCCGCCCGATGGACTCATCAGGGGTACTGCCGGGGCAGTGCCGCCCTAGGAGGAACCGTGGGTCTCAAGTCCAAGGATCGCCTCGAGCAAGCCAAGGAGCGAGTCCGTCCTTACGCGGAGACGGCGACGCAAAAGGTCGTCCCGGTCGCCGAGAAGGCGGTCGAGCGGGGGGCCACCGCAGCGAGTCACGCTGTGGACAAGGTAGGGCCAGTGGTGGACGACGCGCTCGGCAAGATCGGTCCGGCCACGACCGACGCCGCCGAGAGGGCCCGGGAACGCCTCAACGAGGACGTACTGCCGAAGATCAGCGGCGCACTCGTCGCCCTCGCGGCGGCCGCCGAGCCGGCGGTGGAGGAAGCCGCCCGTCGGGGCCGCGCCACCAAGGCCGCGCTGAAGGGTGAGGTGGAAGTGCCCAAGGAGCGCCACCGGCTGCGCAAGACCGTCATCTTCCTCGGGTTCAGCGCGGTCGTCGCTGCGGTCGCCAAGAAGCTGCTGTCACCGCGGGAGCCGGCCTGGCAGTCCACCCCGACCGCGGGCGCGAACTACGGCTCGTCGTCGACCAGTCCGTCGACCTCGCGACCGCGGGCCACCGAGAGCACCGACCCGGCCGGCGCGTCCACCGCTCCGCGTTCGAGCACCTCGTCGCCCCCGACCAAGTCGGCCGCCGAGACGCTGAAGGACGCGGCTGCGGACGACTCGCTCGACACGAAGCCGGAGACCAAGCTGGAGTCCAAGCCGGACACCAAGCCGGACACCAAGCCGGAGATCAAGCCGGACACCAAGCCGGACGGTTCTACTGCGGCCGAGAGCGCGCCCGACAGCGCGCCGCCGCAGGATGAGTCGAAGCCGGCCGCGAAGAAGGCGACCAGCTCGACCCGGCGCCGTACCGCGAACAGCACCGCCAACAGCTCGCCGGGCTCGAATTCCAGCTGAGCCCGACCGGCCCCCGGTACGCAGGTGGCCGCGGCACCCCGTTGAGGGGTCCGCGGCCTCGTGCGTTCCGGGGGCCGGTTCGCATCCCGCGCCGTCCTGTGGTCTCCTGGTTGCCGCCTTGGGGGGACGAGGAGATCAGATCCGGAGAAAGAGGGTAGGAACCCGGCTGTGAACGACACCCCCTTCCAGTCCAGCGTGTCAGCGAGTTGCGCGCCAGAAAGCCCCGAACGCCGTGATAGCGCGCTGGTGTTGGCAGGAAGGTGTCGTCGATGACAAATCGCGACGGTGCGTGGCCCCGACGTCACCTACTTCGTGGTATTCATGGAACTCGGTCATGCGGGGGCGCAGCGACTGAAACCGGACGCGATGGAGCCAGGACACGCAAGGGACGGCCGTGAGTCACCCGCATGTGGCAACACCAGTTGCCCTTCACGATGACGATATGTACTCGGACAACCCCGAGACCTTCCACGCTCTCGGTCCGATCGGTCGTGCCGCCTCGATCCTGCTCGGGGCCTCCGTTCTCACCCACCTCCTGGCCACCATCTCGGACTGGCACACATACCACGTGGTCCGCGACTACCTGGGCGGCAAGCCCGACGTCGAGGACGCCGCCCTGAACAGCGCCGACACCTTCGCCCGGCTCACGTCGATCCCGAACGTCGCGATCTCCGTCGCCGCCGCCGTGGTCTTCGTACTCTGGCTGTGGCGCGCCCGGCTGAACTCCGAGGTGCTCTGCCGCGCCGACCACCGGTACAGCCACGCCTGGGTGCTGGGCAGCTGGATCTGCCCGGGGCCGAACCTGTTCTACCCGAAGGCGATCGTCGACGACGTCTGGGTGGCCAGCGACCGTGCGACCCCGGCCTGGACCGACGACCTGGCCAAACACCGCCGGATCACGATCACCTCCGCCTGGTGGGCCTGCTGGGTGGTCGCGATGCTCTTGGACGTCGTACTGCGCCGGATCCTGATGTGGGTCGAGCCCACCGTCGGCACGCTCCGGCTGACGGCGTACAGCAGCACGGTCGCCCTGGTGCTGAGCGCCGTGTCCGCCGCGCTGGCGATGGTGATCATCAGGCGCGTCACCGCGATGCAGACCAACCGGCCGTGGATCGCCTGGTGGGACATCGACGACGAGGCGGTCAGCGGATCGCCGTTCCCGCACTACTCCGAGGACGACGAGCTGGAGCCGGCTTGGGCCGAGCCCGCGTACGCCGGCGGCCCAGGGCGGAACCAGCCGACGCCCGAGCCGCTCCGATCGGAGCCGCTGTACGTCGAGACCGCGCCCGGTCCGGCCCCGCAGCCCGCGCTGGTCGCCGCCGGCTCGGCCCCGCTGACGCTCTCGGCCGCCCTGCCGGCGCAGCGCCCGGCGTGGAACGAGCAGCTCGCCGGCCCGGCCGTGGACGAGCCGAGCCGGCCGACTCTGGTCGGGCTGCCGTCGTTGCCGTCCCTGCCGTCGCTGCCGGAGCTGCCGCACACCACCGCCCAGTTCAGCGCCTACGACGCGTCCTTCGACAACCGCAGTTCGATGCCGGAGCCGCCCGCCGCCGACACCTCCGGCGAGGAGCAGGCCTGGAGCCCGTTCTCGTCGATGGTCGAGCAGTGGCGCGAGGAGATCGAGCACCCTGGCGGCCAGGACTCGTCCTACGCGGCCTACGAGGAGCCGGTCTTCGCCCGGGAGGCGCCCGACTACGAGGCCGGGTCGAGGTACAGCACCAAGTACGACTCCTACCAGCAGGAGGAGTACACGACGGAGGCGTACCGGCCCGACTACTCGCAGGACACCCAGTACTTCCGGCCGGACTTCGAGTCCGGCTACACCACGGAGTCCAGCTACAGCACGGAGCGGGACTACACCTCCGAGCGGGACTACGCGTCGGACTACAGCAGCGACTACGGCAGCGACTACAGCACCAACTACGGCTCGGACTACGGGACCGACCGGGACTACACGTCCGAGACCAGCTACACAGCCGAGACCAGCTACACGGCCCAGACGAGCTACGAGTCGCCGTACCGCCCCGAGCCGGCCGACGAACCCGAGCCGGCTGTCCCCCAGGAGTCCCCGCTGGTCGCGCGGCTGTCGCCGCGGCCCGACCTGCCGCAGGCACCGTCGCTGCCGCAGGCACCGTCGCTGCCGCAGGCCCCCAGCCTTCCGCAGGCGCCGTTCCGGACCCCGGAGCCCACCCCCGAGCCGGCTCCGGAACCGTCCGTCTGGCCGTCCTCGGCGGGGGACCAGCCGGCCTGGGTCGCCGAGTACCAAGCCCGGCGCCAGCCACGCGGCGCGAGCAGCTTCCAGGAGCCGCCGCGGCCGATCCCGTCCCCGCCGACGCCGCCGCTCACCCTGGTCCCGCCACCCGCTCAGCCGGCCGACCCGACGCCGGTGCAGCGCACCGAACCACAGCGCCCCGAACCACAGCAGCCCGACCCGTCGTACGGCGATGCGGCCCGGCACTTCGACCCGACCCAGTACTCAGAGCCGGCCCGGTACTCCGAGACCACCCGGCACGAGCCGCCGGCGGACCCCACGCCGTACGCCGAGCCCGCCCCGGACTCCGCACCGCGGCCGGCCGGACGGCGCGCGCGGCGGATGCCGGCGGACTACGTCGAGCAACCGCCTCCGGACACCACCGGCTACACCGAGCCGATCCGGCGTCCCGAGCCGCCGCGGTACTCCGACCCCGCGCAGTACCGCGGCCCGGCGCAGCAGGACCCGCCCCCGGCACTCGGCGCACAGCACGGGCGGTCACTGCCGCCCGCTCCGCTGGAGCCGCGCAGCACCTTCGTCGACGTCGAGCCGGAGACCCCGGCCGACACCGGCTCGCAGCCGGTTACGCCCCGCGTGCACCCGCGCCGCCGGTGGTCGGTCTAGGGCAGCAGCAGGCACAGGTCGCCGAACTCGTGCCACAGGTACCGCCGTTCCAGTGCCGCGTCGTACGCACGCTGCACGAGTGCCGACCCCGCCACGGCCTCGAGCAGCAACAGGTGTGACGCGTCCGGCGCATGCATCCCGGTGATCAGCCCGTCGACGACGGACGCCGGCCGGTCCGGTCCCAGCACCAGC
>Ga0075418_10001911_pt1 | contig 23684 bp, 20 predicted proteins | sample SoiMetdeltSBSDD2_FD_81776 | JGI IMG/M metagenome (GOLD analysis project Ga0075418, IMG submission 81776) | Bulk soil microbial communities from a Populus tree surrounding site in Tennessee, USA - Soil MetaG P. deltoides SBSDD2 | ecosystem: Environmental > Terrestrial > Soil > Tree plantation...
CACCGGCAACGATCTCGATTCGCGGTCGGCCTTCGCAGGGAAGGGTCAGTTGCTGTGGACGCCAATGCGAAGCTGGGAAACGCGGGTCATCATCAACGGGGAACGCGATCGCGACGGCGACTACGCCCTCAGCGACCTTGGTGGTCTTCGTCAGAACCCGTACCACACCGCACGCGATTTCGAAGGATTCACCCACCGCGACATCTTCGGCACGACGATTCTCAATCGCTACGACCGTCAGAGCATGACGGTGTCAGCAACCACCGGTTTGTTGAAGTGGAAGGCAGTGGACCAAACCGATCTCGACTACACGCCTCTGCCACTGGTGACTCGCGACAACCTCGAAGAGAGTTTTCAGTTCACGCAGGAGGTACGTGCCGCCTCGTCGGCGAATGCGCCGATTCGCTTCTCGGACATGGCGGCGCTCAAGTGGCAGGCGGGCGTCTTCTTCTTCACGCAGAACTACGATCAGAACGCCACTCGAAACTTTTCAGCGGGATTCCTGTCCCCCTTCCTTCCATTCCCCGTTGTGCAGACATCTCCGCAGGCCGAGCTCGACGACATCGGTGTCGGGCTGTTCGGACAGGGCGTCGTGACGCTGGCAGAGCGCGTGGACCTGACGGCTGGTGTGCGCTTCGATCACGAGCAGAAGGACGCGACACTCAACGTCTTTTTCACGCCGGCCATCGCACCCCCGCAGCAGACGGTTGCCGACGAAGGCTTCTCCAACGTGTCGCCGCAGTTTGCGGCCGCGTTCCACCTGCAGCCCGGCAAGACCATCTATGCGTCGGTCGCGAACGGGTACAAGGCAGGCGGGTTCAACCCGGCGTCGCCGCCCGGCACTGAGGTGTACGGTGAGGAACACACGTGGAACTTCGAAGGCGGCGTGAAGACCATGTGGGCCAACGGGCGGGTCGCCGCGAACGCGGCGGTGTTCCACATCAACTGGGAGGATATGCAACTCAACCTCCCCAATCTCTTCGCCCCCGGCGAGTTCTACGTTGCGAACGTGGGTGGCGCGACGAGTTCCGGTGTCGAACTGGAATTGAACGCGCGAGTGCATCCGAACGTCGATGTGTTTGGCGGATTCGGCTACACGAAGGCCACGTTCAAGGACGACAGCATCTCGGGCGGGATCGCCGTCGGCGGGAACACGATCCCAAATACGCCGGACTACACCGCCTCGCTCGGTATCCAGCTGTCACGGACGCTGGCACAGGGCCTGTCGCTCTACGGCCGCGCGGAGGCGACATTGACAGGCGCCTTCGAGTACGACGACCTGAATACCCAGAGCCAGGACGCGTATTCACTGGCAAACTTCAGGGCCGGGGTCCGCGGGCGCCTCGTGTTCGTCGAGGGCTGGATCAGAAACGCCTTCGACACCGAGTACATCCCGATCGCATTCGCGTACGGTGCCCTGGCGCCGTCGGGGTTTATTGGTGAAATGGGAAGACCCAGGACGTTTGGTATTTCGGCAGGGGTGGGCTTTTGAACGTTCAAAGGTCAAAGTTCAAAGTAGGGAAGTAAGTGAGAAGCACAACGAGCTGGTGGTGTCATCGTAGAGCGCAGGCTTTGGCCTGCGCGATCGCGAGTGTCGGCGTCGTCGCCGTCCTGAGTGGTCAGTCGCCGTCGACCGACTGGCCACAATGGCGAGGGCCCGATCGCAGTGGCATTTCCCGAGACACGGGTCTATTGCGTGAGTGGCCGCGCTCCGGTCCGCCGATCGCCTGGTCGGCATCACAACTCGGTGCCGGCTACGGCTCGGTGGCAGTGGCAGGCGATCGCGTGTTCGTGCAGGGCATGAAAAATCGCCAGAGCGTGGTCACGAGTCTGGACCGTGCGAGTGGCAAACCCGTGTGGTCGGTCGCGCTGGGATCATCTGGCGAAAACGATCGCGGTTCAGGACCTCGCGGCACGCCAACGGTCGACGGAGATCGCGTCTACGCTCTTTCCGAGAATGGCGACCTCGTCTGCCTGATGGTTGGCGACGGCAAGGTGGTGTGGCGGCGCAACATCCTGCGCGATTTTGCGGGGCGAAACATCAGTTGGCTGATCAGCGAGTCGCCGCTGATCGACGGCAATCGCGTGATCATCAGCCCCGGCGGCCGCAACGCGGGCATGGCGGCACTCGACAAGATGACGGGCGCCACGATCTGGGTCAGCAAGGAACTGAGCGACGAGGCCGGGTACGCCTCACCGGTTGTTGCCGACGTACAGGGGGTGCGGACGATCATGACGCTGACGGGCAATGCCGGCGTCGGCGTGCGCGCTACTGATGGAAAGGTGATGTGGCGCTACGGCAAGGTCGCGAATAACACCGCCAACATCACCACGCCCGTGTACTCGAACGGCCGCGTCTTCTTCACGTCGGCGTACGGGACAGGTGGCGCGCTGCTCGGTCTCAAATCGAGTGGCGAGGCGGTCAGCGCGCAGGAGATCTACTTCACCAACAACATGCAGAACCACCACGGCGGCGTGGTCCTGGTCGATGGCTACCTTTACGGATTCAACAATTCGATCCTGACCTGCCTCGAGTTCGAGACCGGGAAGGTCATGTGGCGCGATCGCAGTGTTGGCAAAGGATCGGTCGCCTACGCCGACGGCCGCCTGTACGTCCTCAGCGAAGACAACGTCGTCGGCCTCGTCGAGGCATCGCCAAAGGGATATCGCGAAACAGGACGGTTCACGATCGCCGACCAGGGTTGGCCAAGCTGGGCACACCCCGCGGTAAGCGGGGGCCGGCTTTACCTGCGTAATCAAAATGTGCTGGCAAGCTATGATGTGCGCGCGAAGTGAATGGAGGTTTATGTGATGGTCCGCGTAGCCCGAATGTTCGTCGCCCTCATTGTTCCCATCTTATTCGTGACGTCGATCCACGCGCAGAAACCCTCGCCGGATTGGACGCAGTGGCGCGGACCCAATCGTGACGGCGTGGCGCCGGCGCCTTCCGACGCGAGCGCCTGGCCCGCCATGCTCATGCAGAAGTGGAAGGTCGAAGTCGGCCTTGGTTACGCGACTCCACTCGTCGTCGGCAACCGCATTTATCAGTTCGCGCGCAAGGGCGATCGCGAAGTCATGATGGCGATCGATGCCGATAGCGGCAAGGCCCTGTGGGAAACCGGGTACTCGGCGGTATTCACACCGATGAGCGCGGCGGCGCCACACGGCCCAGGCCCGAAGTCCACTCCCGTGTTCTTCAACGGGCGGCTTTACTCAATCGGCATGACTGGAATCGTGACCGCATATGACGCCGCGTCGGGCAAGCAGCTCTGGCAGAAACCGGGCTCTCCGACGGTGCCGATGTACACGTCGCATTCGTTCTCGCCCATTATCAGCGGCAACAACGTCATCTTTCACCTGGGCGGTCATGACGAAGGCGCGATCACGGCGCTCGACCTGAACTCCGGTGACGTGAGGTGGAGCTGGCGCGGCGACGGCCCGGGCTACGGCTCACCAGTCATGGCGGAGTTTGGCGGCACACGGCAGATCGTGACGATCACGCAAGGCAAACTCGTTGGTATCGATGTCGCATCCGGGGCTCTGCTCTGGGAGAGGCCGTTCGTCAGCCCGAACTTCACCAACTCGGCCACGCCAATTGTTGCTGGTGATCTCCTGGTGGTATCGAGCGGCAACGGCCCGCCGACTTCGGCGTATCGGGTGAGCAAGAAGGGAACTGAGTGGGTCGTCGACACCGCCTGGGAGAATGCGGACATGCCGATGCGACTCAGCGACGCCGTGGCCGTTGGCGACACGCTGTTCGGGATTTCGACACGAAACGCCGGCCAATACTTCGCTCTGGACCTGAAGTCAGGGAAGACGCTGTGGACGTCGGAAGGCCGGCAGGCCGCGCATGCGGCCATCGCCAGGTCCGGCGACTTGCTGTTCAGCATGGAAGAAGACGGCGAGCTCATCGTCGCGCGCAACAGCCGCACCGCGTTTGAACCGTTGCATCGATACAAGGTCTCAGAAGCGGCCACATGGGCGCAGCCGTCCTACTCGGGAAATCGGGTTTTCGTGAAGGATGTGTCCACGCTGGCGCTGTGGACGCTGAATTAAGACCTCGATGCAGAATCACTGCTCGGCGATCTGGGGTCCTGTCTTGAGCGACTGCTGATACCGCAGCACTCCAGCGAGAAGAGCCTCGGCGATACGCTGTCGATGCTTCTCAGTCTTCAGCAACGCCGCGTCCTCTTTATTGGTGATGAATGAAATCTCAGCCAGGACGCTGGGCATCGTCGCGCCAAGCAATACCAGGAACGGCGCCTGCTTGACGCCAAGGTTCCTCACGCTCGCGTCGGTCTTCTGGATCTGCGAATGCAGCGAATTCTGAATCATCGACGCGAAATCGCGCGACTCAGTGATCTTGTTGTTGAGTGCAATCGCCTTCACGATATCGGGCAACTGGCTCATGCTTCGCGATGACCCGGCGTTTTCGCGGGCTGCGACCATTTCAGCATCAGGATTCGCGGTCAGGTTGAGGAAGTAGGTCTCTATTCCGCGAGCCGCACCATTGGTGCTGGCGTTCGCGTGGATCGAAAGAAACAGGTCGGCACCTTCACGATTGGCAATTGCCGTTCGTTCCTCGAGCGGCACGAACGTATCGACCCGCCGCGTCAGCACGACTTCGAACCCGTCCTGTTTCGAGAGCAGCTTCTCCAGCCGCAAAGCAACATCGAGCACGAGCTCGGCCTCGGTGAGCCCCTTGGTCTTGGCCCCAGGGTCATGCCCACCGTGACCAGGATCGATGACGACGCGGGAGACACGCAGTCCGAGCTGCCTCGATAGCGAAAAGCCACCTGTCCCATTGAGCGACGGTGACGCCGATGCGGCGGGCGCCGAGGCCGCTAACGCTGTCGGTGGCTCCGCAGAGCCGTCGTCCGGTTCGGACGGTAATGGAGAAGGGTTCGCTGGCTTGACAGGCGCTGCAGCAGCGACTGGTGTCACTGCGGCGGCTGTCGTCTTGGCCGTGGCCTGACGAACCCCAGACGTGGATGTCGTTGGAGCCGCAGCAAGCACACCGGGCGGCGCGACAGGCAGTCGCATGAAGTCGATGACGACCCGGTACGGGTTGTACAACGTGTAGATGCTGTATCGTCCCGCTCCGCTCAGGTCCATCACGACACGCGTCCGCGATTCCGTTTGACGGCCGATCCGCACCTTACGCACCACATCGTCCGCGAAGGGAATCGTGGCGTCCTTGATGGCTTCAACGGGACGCGTGTTCTCGAAGTCGATGAAGACGCGTGGCGGGTTGTCCAGGCGGTCGGAACGGAACGTGACCTCCTGGCCAAGTTCGAGAGTGATGCGCAACGCGTCCAGCAGCACATCCCGTTTTACGGCCGTCAGCGCATTCGTTGCCCGGCCGACCGCTATAACGGGAACCGGAGGAGGCACGACCGCAGGCCTGACTGGCGGGCTTGGGACGAACTTCGCGTCCCGCAGCCGCTTCACGTGCGAAGGCAATTCCTTGACGAGCGAGCTTTTGGGAAAGCGGGAACTCAGCTCTGAAAACAACTCCAGCGCGGTAGCCTTGTCCTCGGCCTCGCCGAAGGTCCAGAACGCATCCGCTGAGAGCAGGGCGCCTTGCCAGAGGGCGTGGTCCATGTATGCGCTTGTCGGGAACTGACGCGACATGCGCTCGTAGGCTTCGACCAGCGACCGCATCCGCTCGAGCAACACCGGCGGCGGCGTTTCCCCTCGGCTATTCTCGATCTCATGTCTGAGCGTGCGCTCGCGAAGAAGCGCGTCGGTGTACATCGTGCGAGGGGAGGGCGTCTCGGCGCGCACGTCCTGCGCCGAGGTCGCGCCAAGCGCGATCACGATCACGAAGCTAGCGAAGCTGCGCATCGACTTCCTCGAAGTACCCGCGATCGACGAGCACTTCTCGTGGCTTTCCTCCGGCGCCAGGCGACACCAAACCATCGGCCTCCATCATGTCCACCAACCGGGCGGCCCGGCTGAAGCCGATGCGTAGTTTGCGCTGCAAGTATGATATCGAGACCTGGCCGCTGCTCACCACGATTCTGGCGGCTTCGTCGTAGAGCTCGTCCTTTTCGAACTCCACACCACCTGGACCGGCCTTCTCATCCTCTGCCGTGATTGTGTCGTCGAAGACGGGCTTGCCCTGTTTACGCAAGAAGCTGGCGAGCCGCGCGCTCTCTTGCTCAGAAATGTACGGGCCATGAAGCCGGATCGCACGCGACGACGCCGGCGGCAGAAAGAGCATGTCGCCCTTGCCAAGCAGTTGCTCCGCGCCGTTGCCATCGAGAATCGTGCGTGAGTCGATCTTCGACGACACACGGAAAGAGATTCGCGAGGGAAGGTTCGCCTTGATGAGCCCGGTGATGACGTCCACCGAGGGACGCTGCGTCGCAAGAATCAGGTGAATGCCAACGGCGCGCGCCATCTGCGCGAGCCGGGCGATCGATTCCTCGACCTCGTTGCTCGCCACCATCATCAGGTCTGCCAGCTCATCGATCACGACCACGATGAAAGGCAGCGGCTTGGGCGTCTCTTCGTCGGCAGAACCGCGCTCGGCGATGACATTGCGGGCGTTTCGGTTGTACTGCTCGATGTTTCGAACGCCTTCCGACGCCAGCGTCTTGTAGCGTTCCTCCATTTCGCGAACCGCCCAGCGCAACGCGTTCGCTGCCTTCTTCGGATCGACGACGACGGGGGAGAGCAGGTGAGGGATTTCCTCGTACATCCCGAGCTCGAGTCGCTTGGGATCGATCATGATGAAGCGAACTTCGTCCGGCGTGGCGCGATAGAGCAGGCTCGTCAACATGGCGTTGAGGCCCACTGACTTTCCGGTGCCGGTCGATCCTGCGATGAGCAGGTGCGGCATCGTCGACAGATCCGTGACGTACGGTTCGCCGTGAATTGTCTTACCGAGCGCCAGCGTGAGCTTGGATTGCGATCGCTGATAGGCGTCCGACTCGAGCAGCTCGCGCAACGAGATCCCCTCGCGGTTCGGGTTCGGGATCTGAATTCCCACGGTCGACTTGCCTGGAATGCGATCGATCAGGACAGACTCGGCTTGCATGGCGAGGCACAAGTCGTCGGCAAGACCGGTGACCTTGCTGTATTTCACGCCGGCTTCCGGCTTGAACTCGAAGGTCGTGACAACCGGACCCGGATGAATCTGAGCAACCTGTCCTTCGACAGCAAACTCGCGGCACTTCTCCTCGAGCAGGCGAGCAGACTCCATGAGCTCGCGTTCATCGATCTTGCGCTCTGCCTTCGGCGCATCGAGGAGTGTCATCGGCGGCAAAGTAAATGCGCCCTGGCGGCGCTGCGCGGGGGCCTTGAGTTCGGGCTCGGGAAGCGGGAGAGGGGGCGCCTGCGGTCGTTTCGAAGCCACCACCGGCGTCTGGCGCAGGCTGGATGTTGACGCAGACGTCGGCTCAGTCGATGAAGGCCGCGCTGGTTTGATCGCACGGCCCGGCACTTCGTCGACATCGGCGCCGTCTTCCCTGGTCGACGCCGCCTTCCGTGTCTGTTTCGTAATGACCTCGCGCCGTGCACGTTCGCGCTTGCGATCGTCGAGCCATCCGCGGAACCAGCCCACGCCGCGAGCTGACAGGTCCTTCGAGTTGACCGAGGCGCTCGCGAACATCTTGCCGAAAGAGAACTGCGTCGACAGGATGACGGCGAGGATGATGAGCGTCATCAGCACGATGAGCGAACCGGTCCGATTCAGATACTCGGACAATGCACTTCCGAGCCATGAGCCAGCCGATCCCCCGGCATAGAACGTCTTGCCGGCTACGTCGGCATCGCCAAAAACCAGGCTGAGGAACGCGCTCGAACCGAGGAAGAGCAGGGCGGCACCGGTGAGCTTCGTGTACGGCGCATCGGGCTTCTGGCACCAGAAGTAATGCCACCCGGCCACACCAATCACGGCGGGAAAGAGAAAAGCGGCGTAGCCGAATAGTTGAAAAGAAAACTCCGAGAGGAAGGCGCCCACCCGCCCCACGAAATTCACCGGCGGGTGACCCGTCCCCGTGGTGAAGAACCAGACCGGGTCCGTGGGGTCGTGGGTGACGAGCGAGATCAGCCAGATCAGCGCCAGCGCGAAGAGCGCGACGCCGAGGAACTCGCTGATCCGTCTCGAGAGTGTGGACTCCTTCACGATTTCTCCACTCCGCAGTTAAATCTCCATGAGCACAGGGAGGACCAGCGGCCGGCGTCCTGAACGCTTCTTGAAAAAGCGTCGCAGCTCGACGCGCAGTTTCTCGGTCATCAATCCCTGGTCAGTGCGTTCCTCGACACCCGCGGTCGCGATGCAGTCGCCAATCACGCGGCTGGCATCGGCAAAAAGCGACTTCTCCTCCCCCTCGTCGACGACAAATCCCCTGGCGACGACTTCCGGTGCCCCTGTCATTGTGCCAGTGTGCCGGCTGATGGCGACGACCGCCACAACGACGCCGTCGCCGGCCAGATGCCTGCGGTCGCGCAACACCTCGTCGCCCACCTCGCCCACGCGAGTGGTGTCGATGAGGACACGGCCGGTGGGCGCCCTGTCTGCAATGCGAGCGCCATGAGCATCGAACTGAATGATGTCGCCGTCCTGTGCCAGGAGAACCTGGACATTACGATCGGCGCCACGCATGACCTTGGCCGCTACTCGCGCGTGTTGTGAGAGTTGCCGGTACTCCCCGTGGATCGGGATGAAGTAACGGGGGCGCACCAGCGATAGCACGAGCTTCAGCTCTTCAGCTGACCCATGGCCTGACACGTGGACATGTTTCATGTCAGGCGTCACCACGTCGGCGCCGCGCCGGGCCACGTGACTCATGGTTCGGGCAATCGCCTTCTCATTGCCGGGAATCGACCGCGCTGAGAAAACCACCGTGTCATCGGGGCCAAGCTTCACGAAGCGGTGATCGTCTATGGCGATACGGGGCAGAGCGGCCTGTGGTTCGCCCTGCGAACCGGTCGTGATGCACAACACGTCCTGAGAGGCGTAGTTCGGCACCTCCGAATCGCGGATCTGCATCCCGGCGGGGATCCGCAGGTACCCAAGACGCTGCGCGATCTCGGTGTTCTGTACCGCGCTCCGGCCGACGAAGGCAACCCGACGATCGAATTGCGCCGCCAGGTCGACGAGGATCTGCATACGGTAGATGCTCGAAGAAAAAGCGGCGACCACGAGCTTGCCAGTGGTGGCCGTGAACAGTTCTTCGAACGCGTCGATGACCTCGATCTCGGGACCTGTGAAGCCGCGACGATCGATATTCGTGCTGTCGGCAAAGAGCGCGAGAACTCCCTGGGTTCCCAACTCCGCAAACCGGTGGAGATCGAAGTGCTCGCCATCGATCGGCGTCTGATCGATCTTGAAGTCGCCGGTGTGGATGATGGTACCGAGCGGGGTCGTGATGGCCAGCGCCACGCAATCGGGCATGCTGTGCGTGACCCGGATGAACTCGATCGAAAACGGCCCCACGGTGACCTGTTGCCGCGGCTTGATCGTCTGGAGTCGATTACGGGCATCGATCCCGTGCTCCTCGAGCTTGGGTTCGACGAACGCTAGTGTCATGGCGGTGCCATAGACCGGACCGTCGAACAACTCGATCACATGGGGAACCGCGCCGATGTGATCCTCGTGCCCGTGCGTCAGGACTAAAGCTTTGACCTTGTCTCGTCGCGATTCGACGAAGGTCATGTCCGGAATGATCAAGTCCACACCGAGCTGATCTGGTTCGGGAAACATGACGCCGGCGTCGACGAGGATGGTGTGCTCCTCCCATGACAGCGCCATCATGTTCATGCCGAATTCACCAAGGCCGCCCAATGCGACAACCTCGAGTGTCGACGGCGACACGTATGGGTCAGCGGACTGATTCATTCAGAGCCCAGCGTTGATCAATGACCGTTATGCGGCTCCGCGGAGGTTGTTGCCCCCGTGGTGGAACCGCATAACGGTCCGGCGCGCAAAGCGCGCCAAGAGATACTGCACAACCAGGGAAGGGCTCTAAGACAAAGGGCGAGCCCTTGCCTGGTTGTGCGAACGCCACGGCCGACCCTGGCAGGACGGCAACGCGGAGGACTCGACGCGCCTTCGTGACACGCCGAGACATCAGGCCGCTGGGAGCGCCTGATTCCTTCGCGCGGTCAAGTACGATCCGATCGCGTCGAAGGGGCAAAGCTGGCGGGTACAACGACTTCCGGGGAAAAACTATAGCACAGCCTGAGAGAGCCTGGCGACGTCCTCGAGCGACAGTGTTTCGGGCCGTCGCCCTCCATCGAGCCGTGCTCGCTGGAGGATCTGCGCCGCCGATTGCCCGAAGGAATCGGCAACCGGCTTGAGGGCATTGGCAAGAGTCTTCCGCCGCTGCAGGAACACGCCGCGCACCACGCGCTCGAAGACCGGGCGGGGCCCCACATCGACCCGTGCCGGGCGGAAACGGAGTCGAACCACCGAGGAGTGCACTTTCGGAGGCGGCCGAAAGGCGCCTGGCGGAAGGCTCAGGACTCGCTCGACATCGGCCAGCAGTTGAACCTGAATTGCCATCGCGCCGTAGTCCGGCTCACCTGGATGGGCCAGCAGCCTGTCGGCGACCTCGCGCTGCAGCATCAACGTGGCGTCGGAAAACACAGCTCCGTCCGCGGCTTCATCGAGCAACCGGAAGAGGATCGGCGAAGCAACGTTGTAAGGAAGGTTTGCGACGACGCGGATTGGCGTTCGCTCGCCTTGGATAAGACTCGGGAGATCGAGTTGCAGGAAATCCCCTTCGACAAGGCGGACGTTGGGAGGAAGCCGGCTTCCGAGCATCGCGAAAAGATCGCGATCGAGTTCCACCGCGACTATATGGCCCGACCGTTGCGCCAGCGGAGCGGTGAGGGCACCGCGACCAGGGCCGATTTCGAGGAACGTGTCTTCAGCAGAGGGGGCGACGGCCGTGATCAGTCGCGCTACCCAGGCGGGCTCGAGGAAATGCTGGCCGAATCGCTTCCGCGCGCGCGGGAACTTTCGAACGCCGGATCCCCGAGCCCCGAGTCCCGTGTCCCGAGTCCCGGATCCCGTTCTCTTCAATCTTCATCCTCGACGAGCGTTTCCCCCCGCCAGTAGCGCTCTTCGATCTCCTCGATCTGCTCCTCGCTCATCCCAAAATAATGGCCAACCTCGTGAATGAGCGTCTCTCCAATCACCGCGCGAACTTCGTCCTCGTCCTCGCAGTCCTCTTCAATGGGCTGCTGGAAGAGCGTGATGCGATCGGGGAGCTGATTGCCGTATTGCCACGAGCGCTCGGTCAGCGGCGTGCCTTGATACAAGCCATACAACGTGTCGGGCGGCTCGATCTCCATTTCGTCGAGCAACGCGGAGCTCGGCGCGTCTTCCACGACGAGCGCAAGGTTCTTGATCTCGCGGCGAAAACGCTTGGGGATGAGGGCGACTGCCTCAACGAGCAGACGTTCGAACTCGGCGCGAGTCACGGCTCTTCGCTCCCGCTTTCTTCGGCGCTGACGCGCGTTCTTTTTCTTTCGTGATGACGTGCTGATAAAAGTCGCAGTCGTCTCGCACGGAGCAATCCTGGCACATCGGCTTCGGGCGGCAGACGCGGCGGCCATGGAGGATCTGCACGTCCGACGCCAGCGTCCACATTTCTTTCGGAAGGGCACCGCAAAGCTGGGCCTCAACCTGGATGGGATCGTCGCCCTCGGCGATCCCGATCCGATTGGACACGCGCAGCACGTGCCGATCGACCGGCAACCCCGGCACACCGAGCGCGTGACCCAGGACAACGTTTGCCGTCTTGCGTCCAACACCGGGAAGCTCCGTGAGAGCATCCATGTCGGCGGGAACCTGACCGGCGTGATCGGCGACCAGGGCCCGCGCCATGCCGAGCAACGCCTTCGACTTCTGGCGAAAGAATCCTGTCGAAACGATCTGTTTCTCGAGCGATGCCTGCCTCGCGCGTGCGAGCGCGTGAGCGTCGGGATACTTCGCAAACAGTTTGGGCGTGACGATGTTCACGCGCGCATCTGTCGATTGCGCGGAGAGAATCGTGGCGACGAGCAACTCGAACGCGTTGCGATAGTGGAGTTCGGTATCGGCGCTCGGGTGCTGTCCAGCCAGCGTCTCGATGACTCGACGAGTCGATTGGGGAGACTTCAATGAATCGGTCCACCCTTCGACCAGCCAACATTCGAGTAGGTCTCGGAGAACACTCGCATGTGGTCCTGGAGCGCGGCGATGAGGTTCGGCACGAATTGAACGGGAACGACAACGCGCGCTCTCACCGGCGCCCTGACGACCTGGTTCTGCTCGGCCTCGCGGACAGCTTTCTCCGACAACGGCATGACCTCGCAGAACGTCAGAGTGAAGTCGAAGGGCGTATGCGCGATCGAGCAGAAGTTCGCGTACGTTCGCGGCTCACCGGGTTCTTCGTCAGGGACTATGGTGAAGTTGATTTGCTTGCGCTCTGTTTGATCAGACATGGCTGGGTCAAAGGTACTTCACTTTTGACCTTTGACCTTTGACCTACAGGTGTCAGTACTTCCTCATGACGCCGACCACGACGCCCTGGACCTGCACTTGATCCGCTTCGACCATGATTGCTTGCATCGCGGGATTGGCCGGCTGAAGGCGGACGAGCCCGTTTTCGCGATAGAACTTCTTGAGGGTGACATCCAGGCCGCCAACAAGGGCGATCACCATTTCCCCGTTGTCGGCCGACTTGCGATCCTCGACAATGACGAAGTCGCCGTCGCGAATCTGTTCGTCGATCATCGAATCGCCCTTGACGCGCAGGACGTAGCTGTCGCGTTTGCCGGCAAGCGTCTCGGGAACCGCGATCGTTTCGCTGCCAGGTACCGCCTCGATCGGCGCACCCGCCGCCACATAACCGAGGAGTGGAAGTTCGATGGCTCGTCCGCTCCCCCGAGTGGGCACCAGTTCAACCGAGCGACTTCGATTCCACGCCCGTCGAATGAACCCTTTTTCCTGCAGGTTGCTCAGGTGTTTGTGCACCGTCGCCAACGATGACAGGTTGAACCTGCGGCCGATCTCTTCAAGGCTGGGGGCGTAGCCGTGCTGCTGGATGAAGTCGTTGAGGTAGTCCAGAATCTCGCGCTGGCGCTTCGTGAGAGGTAGCACGGGCATCCTCCTGTTCTTCTGGGCTAGAAAACTGGCAAGACTATATGCGAACATAAAGCGAAGATCAACGGCTGGTGTACACTTCTCTCAGCCAGCCGCCCGGAGGTCGTTCCATGTCCTCTCGTCTCACTGTCGGAGTTTTTCTGCTGATGTGCGGTGTTGGTCTGGCTGCCCCCCAGGCCGCGGGTGTTACTGAGCAGCAGGCCGATACGTTCACCAAGAAGCTGGCGATGGTGACGGCGCGAGGCGTAAGCGGCGCACGCGGGCAGACGCGCGCGCCTCAACGGACCCCATTTACGGAAGCCGAGGTCAATTCCTGGTTCGCCTATCGCAGTCAGGAACTGCTGCCGACGGGCGTGACCGAGCCGCGCGTGACTATCGTTGGAAACGGCAAGTTGAGCGGCGCCGCCACCGTCGATCTCGAGACTGTCGCGAAACGGAAAGCGACCGGAGGACTGCTCGATCCCTGGAACTATTTGGGCGGACGTTTACCCGTGACGGTCACCGGCGTGCTGCGCACGCAGAACGGTGTCGGACAATTCGACCTGGAGAACGCCGCGATCTCGGGCATCCCGGTTCCAACGTCGGTCCTGCAGGATATCGTGGCCTACTACTCGAGAACCGCTGACGATCCGGAGGGTGTCCGTCTCAACGAATCGTTCAAGCTGCCCGCGCAGATCAAGCAGATCGAAGTCGGACAGGGACAGGCCGTCATCGTTCAATAGGCAGCAGGGCTCAACGGATACGCTCTCCACTCCTCTTCAATTTCTAAAGGGTGTCGGTCCGCGAAAGGCGGCCGACCTCAAACGTGCAGGCCTCGTCTCGGTCGAAGACCTGCTGTACCGCCTCCCGTTTCGCTACGAGGACCGGAGCCGGATGCAGCCAATTGCCTCGCTTCGCCCCGGAGCGAAGGCGGCGGTGCTCGGCGAGATCAAGACAGCCAACCTGGCGATCACCAGGCGACGAGGGTTTCGAATCTTCCATGCGGTGATTGCGGATGCGAGTGGTTCCATCCGCTGTACCTGGATGAACCAGGCGTTCCTCTCAGACATCCTGAGACCTCATCTCCAGGTCGTCGTGTTCGGCGACGTGAAACTCGATTCCACCGGGCTGCATTTCATGAACCCGGAGTACGAGCTCGTTTCAGAGGATCTCTCGGGCATCAAGACGGCGCGAATCGTCCCCTTTTACGAGAAGACCGGGACGGTGACGCCCAACATGCAGCGGCGTATCGTTCGCCAAGCGCTCGACCAGTTGCCCCCGGAGATCGTCGAGCCGCTTCCGCGGGAGTTGATCGATCGGCTCGATCTCGTGCCGCGGCGGCTCGCGCTCGAGGAATCACATTTCCCCCCGAACGAAGCGTCGGTCGATCAGCTGAACGCCTTTCGCACACGTCCGCAGCGGCGGATGATCTTTGAAGAGTTCTTTCTCTTCCAGTTAGGACACGCGTGGCGGAGACATGAGAGCAGCGTGGAGTCCAAGCCGTGGGTACCGACTGTCGACGATCGCATTCGCCAGTCTGCCGCCAGCGTTCTGCCGTTCAAACTGACACCGGGACAGCGGCAGGCCGTGAAGGAGATCGTCGACGACATGCGCTTGCCGGCGCCCATGCATCGTCTGCTGCAGGGGGACGTCGGGGCAGGGAAGACCATCGTTGCGCTTCTGGCTGCCGTCGTCGCGATGGAGAACGGCCTGCAAGTCGCGTTCATGGCGCCCACCGAGATCCTCGCCAACCAGCACTACTCGAATATCGCCAAGCTGCTGGCGTCGTCCCGCTTCCGCGTGGATCTGCTCACCGGGAGCACGCCTGGTCTTCAAAAGCACACCGTGACGTCGCACATCGAGCGCGGCACCACTCATCTGGTTGTTGGAACTCACGCGCTCGTCCAGGAGGCTGTGACGTTCCATAAGCTGGGGCTCGTTATCATCGACGAGCAGCACCGCTTCGGTGTCGAGCAGCGGGCGAGGCTCCGAGGTAAGGGGCTGCGGCCCGATGTCCTCCTCATGACAGCGACGCCGATCCCGCGGACGTTAGCGCTCACGGACTATAGCGAGCTGGAAGTTTCGAAGATTGCGGATCTTCCTCCTGGCCGCAAGCCCGTACGAACGCTCGTCAAGCCCGAGTCCCGACGCGATGAGGTGTTCGATCTGATTCGTCAAGAGCTGGACCAGGGTCGCCAGGCTTACGTGATCTATCCGTTGGTGGAGGAATCCGAAAAGGTCGATCTACGGTCGGCGACCGAAATGGCGGACTACCTCCAGGCAGAAGTATTTCCGGCGTATCGAGTCGCGCTCCTGCATGGACGGATGAAGCAGGATGCGAAAGATAACGTCATGCACGCGTTCGTGGCGGGGCAGATTCAGGTGCTGGTGTCGACCACGGTCGTCGAAGTAGGAGTCGACGTCGCGAACGCCTCCGTCATCGTCGTCGAGCATGCCGAGCGCTTCGGCCTTTCACAGCTTCACCAGCTACGCGGTCGCGTTGGACGTGGCTCGCATGAGTCGTATTGCGTGCTGTTGTACCAGGCGCCGTGGAGCGATGACGCGCGCGAGCGTTTGAAAACGATGGCGTCGACAAACGATGGGTTCGTCATCGCTGAACGAGACCTCGAACTGCGCGGCCCGGGAGATGTGTTCGGCACGCGGCAGTCGGGCCTTCCGAAACTGAGGACCGGCGACCTGGTACGCGATCGCGACATCATGGAGTCGGCACATCACGAGGCGCGCCGTCTGGTCGAGGAAGGCGGGCTCACCCTGGAGCTGAAGTCGTTCGTTCAACGGCAGTGGCAGGAACAGTTTGGGCTGATCGAAGTCGGGTGAGATTCGTCCTCGTAGAGCGCACGCTTTCGCGTGCGCGTTGGAGTGGGCAGTTGCGCGTGATCGCGGGCGAGTTCAAGGGCCGGCGCCTGAAAACGCCAAAGTGGGACGGCGTCAGGCCGACCTCCGACAAGCTGCGCGAGACATTATTCAATATTCTTGCGCCACGGATCGCTGGAGCGAACGTGCTTGATGGATACGCTGGCACTGGCGCTCTCGGAATCGAGGCCATCAGCCGCGGCGCAGCGCATGTGACGTTCGTCGAGAACGACCGGCGCGCCGCCGCGTTGATCGAGGAGAACGCTCAGGTGTGCGGTCTGAAGGGCGGCTATACTGTCGCCTGCAGCGACTTTCTGGGGTGGCGCGGTGGCGTGGCGGGCACCTTCGATCTGATTCTTCTGGATCCCCCGTACGACATCAGGAACGTTCATCAGGTGCTCGATCGGGCGGCTGGTCTGCTGTCGCCAGGTGGGCTGCTGGTGCTCGAGCGGGCGACACGACAGGATCCGGACGTGCCATCGTCGCTCGAACGCGTTCGTGACGTCAGGTCCGGTGACAGCACGTTGACGATGTTGACCAGGCGCAAGCGGATCGTTGATTAACGATCTTTGATTCGTGATTCGTTTTTGATTGCTGACTAAGGATTCTTGATTCGTTCGCACAGTAGCGGCTGGCCCGCCATCCTATCGAACCAAATCACCAATCAACAATCACCAATCAGCAACGAATCAGCAATCACAGATCAATAATCATTAATTGTATGAGCCCACCCCCCAATGGTCGCCTGGCGATCTTTCCTGGTTCGTTCGACCCGATTACGAACGGGCACGTGGACATCATCCTGCGAAGCGCACACTTGTTCGAGCGCATTCTCGTGGCCGTGCTCGTCAACCAGGAGAAGAAACCGCTGTTCACGCCCGATGAGCGCATCGCCATCATCCGCGATGTGTTCTCCGAATATCCGAATGTCGAAGTGGACACCTTCGATGGCTTGCTGGTTGACTACGCACGGCGACGACGTGCGAGTGCCATCATCCGGGGGATTCGTGCCGTCTCCGACTATGAGTACGAGTTCCAGATGGCGTTGATGAATCGTCACCTCGAACCATCGCTCGAGACGGTTTTCATGATGCCGGCGGAGCAGTACACGTATCTGAGTTCGCGGTTGATCAAAGAAGTGTTCAGTCTTGGGGGAGAGGTCACAGGTCTCGTGCCCCCGGCGGTCGAAACGTGGATGAGACGCAAGCATGGGAGGCACTCGTAGCCATGCTGGCCAAGCGACTCGCGCAGGTGTCGGCGTCTCCGACGCTCCAGGTGGCCGCGGAAGCCGAGCGACTCCGTCGCGCGGGGTTCGATGTCGTTGATTTCAGTGCGGGTGAGCCCGACTTTCCCACACCTGCTCATGTCAAGAACGCCGGTAAGGCGGCGATCGATGCCAACTTTACCCGCTACACCGTCGCGCCGGGTATCCCGGAACTGCGCGAAGCGATCTGCGCACGCTATCGACAGGACTACGGTGTAGACCCGGCTCCGACCGAGGTGCTGATCACTGTTGGTGGCAAGCAGGCACTCTTCAACGTCGCTCTTGCATTGTTCGACCCGGGTGACGAGGTGATCACCCACGCTCCGTACTGGCCGACGATCCCTGAGCAGGCGAAGCTGATGGGCGCGACGCCCGTCATTGTCACGACCAGCGCCGGCGATGGCTTTGCGGTTCATGCCGACGCCGTGATCGCGGCGATTACACCCCGGACGAAGGCCATCATCCTGAATTCGCCCTGTAACCCGACCGGGGCACTCATCGACGAACAGGCCGTTGCGGCCATTGCCGATGCCGCCGCGCCACGAGGCATCTGGATCATCGTCGACCTGTGCTATGAGCAACTCGTGTACGACCCCGTTGCGCACAACCTGCCCAAGGTGCTCTTCGCGCGGCATCGAGGTCGAACAGTGCTTGCAGGCTCGGCCTCGAAGGCCTATGCGATGACCGGGTGGCGCTGCGGGTGGAGCATTGCGCCGAAAGAACTGACCGCTGCGCTCAACGTGATCCAGGGGCAGTCGACCTCGAACATCACGTCCATAACGCAGAAAGCTGCGCTCGCCGCCATCAAGGGACCGCAGGACGCCGTCTTCGAAATGCTGGACGAGTATCGCATCCGACGAGACAACATCCACGCCTGGTTGACCGCGCATCCTGGAATTCGCTGCGAGAAACCCCAGGGCGCGTTCTATCTGATGCCCGACGTTTCAGGTCTGCTGTCACCCGAAGGCATTCGAACGTCTGCCGAATTCGCGCATGCGCTCGTCGAGCGCGAGCACGTCGTCGTCGTGCCCGGTGAAGCGTTCGCAGCGCCCGGGTATATCCGCATTTCTTACGCGACCTCGATGGATCGGCTGCGTGAAGGGGCGACTCGTATGCTCCGATTCGCCGAATCACTGCAACCATCCGGAACGGGCGCACCTCGCTGATCGTGCAAGCCAGCTTTCGTGAATCGATTGCCGAAGCGGTCGGGCCTGAGAACGTTCACGATGACGAACGGACGCGCTCGGCGTATGCCGCCGATGCGCTAGGACAGGGTCACTCTCCAGATCTGGTCGTTCTTCCGAGGACTACTCCCGAAATCGCACGAGTGGCTCGTTTGTGTACCGAGCACCGCATCCCTCTGGTCGTTCGGGGCGCAGGGACCGGCTATACCGGTGGCGCCGTGCCCACGTTGGGTGGAGTGCTGTTATCGCTCGAGCGAATGAACCGCATCCTCGAGATCGACGAGGTTAATCTGCTCGCCGTCGTCGAACCGAACGTGATCAACGGGGATCTGCAACGTGCCGTCGAGCGTGTCGGGCTGTTCTATCCCCCTGATCCTGCCAGCCTCGACATGTCATCGATTGGCGGTAACGTCGCCGAATGCGCCGGCGGCCCGCGTGCGTTCAAGTACGGCACGACGAAGCGGTATGTGCTGGCGCTCGAAGCGGTGCTGCCGACGGGGCAGATCGTGCGGACAGGATCGAAGGCGGTGAAGAACGTCGTCGGGTACGATCTCACGCAACTGCTCGTCGGCTCGGAAGGAACCCTCGCGATCATCACGCAGGTGACACTGCGCCTGGTTCCCAAGCCGCCCGTCCGAATCACGCTCTCTGCTGCGTTTCGCGACGCTCGACAGGCCGTCGATGCCGTCACGGAGCTGATTAAGCGTCGCGTAGTTCCCGCGGCGATCGAACTGGTGGATGGCGAGTCACTGCGTGCGGTCGAAGCCCACATTGGCCGTGCCGTGGTCCCCAGTGGCGCCACTGCGGTCGTCATCGTCGAATGCGACGGCGTACAAGCTGCGGTGAACGAAGAGACCGGCCTGGTGGAGGCCGCGTGCCGAGACTCAGGGGCTATCGAAGTTCGCCGGGCAGAAAACGAAGCCGAACGCGAGGACGTGTGGAGTGTGAGACGACAATTGTCGCTCGCGCTTCACGCCACCGGGCTCCTGAAGATCAATCACGATGTCGTCGTGCCGCGCGGCCGCGTTCCACAACTGCTCGACGCGGTCGGTGACCTGGCTCGTCAGTACCGGCTCCGAGTAGCTTCGTTCGGACACGCCGGAGACGGCAATATCCACGTCAATCTCATGGTCGACAGAAACGACGAGGACGAATTGAGGCGGGCTCGGCAGGCGGAGCGAGAGCTCTTCGAGCGTGTCGTTGCGCTCGAAGGATCGATCAGCGGCGAGCACGGCATCGGCTTCGCGAAAGCCCCTTATCTGCCGCTCGAGCTTTCTGCTGAAGTAATCGCGCTGATGAAACGTGTCAAGGCGGCATTCGATCCAGCCGGGATTCTCAACCCGGGAAAGATTTTTCCGCCGGCCTGAGATAATTCCAGCATGACCAAAACGGTTGCTGTGGTCGGAGCATCGAGCGATCGAAGGAAGTTCGGGAACAAGGCGCTCCGGGCGTACGTGGCTGAGGGCTACACAGTGTTCGCGATCAACCCGAACGAAGAAGCCGTCGAAGGACTTCAGACCTACGCGTCTGTACTTGACGTGCCGGGTCCGATCGACATGGCCACTGTGTACGTGCAGCCCGACGTCGCCGAACGGTTGCTCCGCGAGTTCGAGCAGAAACAGATTCCCGAAATCTGGATCAACCCCGGCGCCGAAAGCGATCAGCTGATGGCTGAAGCCGCGCAACGCAAGCTCAACATCATCTACGCGTGCAGCATCGTAGGAATCGGTCGAAACCCGAGTCAGTTTTGAACACCGGCCAAAGCCGGACACTACTAAGGTGGTCTGAATTGGTCACGATCAGATTGCGCCGCAATGGGCCGTACGTCATCGAGAGCGACGAGGTCACCGTGATCGACTGGGAGGGGGCAGAGTATCCCATCGATCGCCGTCCTATTGCGTTGTGCCGGTGCGGGGCGTCGTCAAAGAAGCCATTCTGCGACGGGACTCACGGCAAGATTGGATTCGACGGGGGGTGCGTTGCGAAGGATAGGACCCCGGGGGTCATTTCGTGAGAAACATTACCGAAATGACCCCCGGGGTCTTTTTACTGAAGCTCTACGCGAAGCTCGAACGGTGACGACAGCGCCGCCGAAAGTTCGTGGCCGGCTGGCAGCACGACGTCGCGGCCACGTGTCGCCAGGACCGCGCCTGCTCCTGCGGCTCCTCCGATAGCGGCACCTTTGGCGGCACCGCTTCCACCGCCAACGATTCCACCGATCACCGCTCCGATACCTGCACCAGCGCCAACCTTGGTTGCGTCTTCGCTCTTCGTCGCTTCGCCTTCGAAGCTCACGACGTTGGTGCGCGCCTGATCGCGCTGACCGTTCATCTCCACCTCAGTGAATCGAAACGCGAGATGCGAGCGGCCGCGCACGCGTCCGGCACGTTCGACTTCCGTCACGTTCCCATGAAACACCGCGCCGGCCGGGAACACGGTCAATCCGTTGACGACGACGGGACGACGCAGTCTTGCGCTGACCGGCGTTTCAACCTGGGCGGTCTCGGTTGACAGCGCCGTGGTCAACTCGAGAGGAAGCTCAGTCCCTGTCGGTACTGCAACCTCACGGAAGCGCGGCTTCGGCGGGGCAGCCGGACGAGGAGTCTCGTCGGCGCGAGCGCTGGTCGATGGAGCGGGCGCCGGCCGGGGCCGAGGCGCCGGACTCGCAGGAGCGGCCTGAGGCCTTGGCACCACCGCGGTCGAGGACGGTGCCTGGGGTGGAGCCTGAGGGGCAGGTGCCTGCTCGGGCGCGGGCGCCGCTTCAGGTGGCGTCGAATTGGCAGTATTTTCGGCGCCGCCTGCACAGGCAACTGCTAAAGAAGAGCTGAGAAGCGCGGCCGCAATCCAGTGCGTTTTCATTGATTTTTCCATCCTCTGCGGCAGACAAGTTCAAGGATTGGGCCGACCGGCAGGCCGGGTCGTCATGGGCAATTTCGCGCCGCCAGGACCGTCAGCCGAATACAAAATTGGGAGAGAGGCGACGCTTCGCGCCGACAGACCACGGTCCGGCTTATTACGCGATCTTATTTTGTCGGAACGACTATCAATTTGACTGATGTTAAGTCGGCAGTGCACACTGGGTTCATGGCCACGCAGCGAACGGGCGCGCAGATCATCTGGGAATGTCTCGTCCACGAAGGTGTCACCACCGTATTCGGCTATCCGGGCGGGGCAATCCTCCCCGCCTATGACGCGATGCTCGATTACCCAGTCAAGCACGTCCTGGTTCGGCATGAGCAGGGTGCGTCGCACATGGCCGACGGATACGCTCGGGCTGGCGGTGGGGTAGGCGTGGCCATAGCAACCTCCGGTCCCGGCGCGACCAATCTCGTCACCGGCATCGCAACGGCCATGATGGATTCCGTCCCGATGGTGTGCATCACGGGACAGGTGCCGAGCAAACTGATCGGCTACGACGCATTCCAGGAAACCGACATCACCGGCATCACGCTGCCGATTACCAAACACAGCTATCTCGTGACGCACGTCGAAGACATCATGCCGGCGATGAAAGAGGCGTTCGTCCTCGCCAAGTCCGGCCGGCCCGGTCCCGTGCTGGTGGACATCACCAAGGACGCGCAGCAGGCCAAGACCGAGTGGGCCTGGGATCCGTCTCCGGTGAAATTTCGCGGGTATCGCCCGAAGCTGACGGTGCCGCGATCCGAGATCCTCGCGGCTGTCGAATTGCTCGCCAAGTCGAAGCGTCCGGTGATCCTTGCCGGTCAGGGCATCCTGCAGAGCGGCGCGATGAACGAAGTGCGGCAGTTCGCCGAGCGCATCAACGCGCCAGTCGCGATGACGCTCCTCGGGCTCGGCGGTTTTCCCGCAAGTCATCCGCTCCACATCGGCATGATGGGGATGCACGGCGAGTCGTGGGTCAATCATGCGATCCAGGAAGCCGACCTTCTGATCGCGCTCGGCATGCGCTTCGACGATCGCGTGACGGGCAACATCAAGACCTACGCCGTCAACGCCAAGAAGATCCACATCGACATCGATCCATCAGAGATCAACAAGAACGTGCGCGCCGATGCGGCAATCGTGGCGGATCTGCGCGCAGCGCTGAAGGATCTGCTCGAGGTCGTCAAACCTGCTGATCACGATCCCTGGTTGAAATACATCGGTTCGATGAAAGGCACGTCGGCGGTTCACGACATTCAGTCGCTGCCCGACAACGGCCATCTCTACGCGCCGCACGTCATCAACGACATCTATCGCATCACTGAAGGCAAGGCCATCGTCGTGACCGACGTCGGCCAGCATCAGATGTGGGAAGCGCAGTACTACCACCACGAATCGCCTCGCACGCTCATCACCTCCGGTGGCCTCGGGACGATGGGCTTCGGACTACCGGCTGCCATCGGCGCCAAGATGGCGCGCCCGGATGCTGAAGTGTGGGCGATCGTGGGCGACGGCGGCTTCCAGATGACGCAGGCGGAGCTCTCGACCGCGGCACAAGAGGGCGTCAAGGTCAACGTGGCCGTGATCAACAACGGCTACCTCGGGATGGTCCGTCAGTGGCAGGAGTTCTTCTACGACCGGCGATACGCGGCGACGCCGCTGCGCAGCCCCGATTTCGTGAAGATCGCCGAAGCCCATGGACTGCTCGGCCTGCGCGTCGAGAAACGCCCGGAAGTTCAGGAGGTCGTCCAGCGCGCGCGGGAAGCGGAAGGCACCGTGCTCATCGACTTCCGCGTCGAGCAGGAAGACAGCGTCTACCCGATGGTGCCCGCCGGCGCCGATCTCGACGCGATGATTCGCCGGCCGCAGCAGACGTCGGTGCTGGTCGAGACCGGGGCCGACCAAATCTAGGCCCCGGACCAGACTCCCAAGAACCCAACTCCCAAGGGGTTCGAGGTTCGTCGTTGGGACTTGGAAGTTGGGAGTTGGAAATTGAGATGCATCACACCCTCGTAGCCCTCGTCGAAGACAAGCCCGGCGTGCTCAACCGTGTGGCGTCGCTGTTCCGGCGTCGTGCCTTCAATATCGAGTCGTTGACGGTCGGCCGGACTGACGTGCCCGGCATTTCTCGCATGACGCTCGTCATCGACAGCGATCAGGTCAGCGCCGAGCGTGTGACCGCGTATCTCTACAAGCTCGTCAACGTGCTGCAGGTCGAGGATCTCGAGGAGGTACCCGCCGTCGCGCGTGATCTTGCGCTCGTCAAAGTGGCGGTCGCCGGACACGATCGCGCGCACCTGCTGCGCGTGGTCGACGAAACGCGCGCGCACATCGTCGATTCCGGCGAGCAGACGATGACGCTTGAAATTACCGGTGA
>Ga0075418_10001912_pt1 | contig 23682 bp, 20 predicted proteins | sample SoiMetdeltSBSDD2_FD_81776 | JGI IMG/M metagenome (GOLD analysis project Ga0075418, IMG submission 81776) | Bulk soil microbial communities from a Populus tree surrounding site in Tennessee, USA - Soil MetaG P. deltoides SBSDD2 | ecosystem: Environmental > Terrestrial > Soil > Tree plantation...
CGTTGACGGTGACGAGAGTTCCGAAGCGGTAGGACTTCCACACGTTCCACAGGAACGGAAGCATCGAGAAGCCGAGGATGAACGAGCCGACCGTCGAGACCATGTTCAGCGCCGTGAAGCCGTCCGACGGCAGGTAGTCGGCGTACCGGCGGGGCATGCCTTCGTTGCCGAGCCAGTGCTGGACCAGGAACGTGGTGTGGAATCCGATGAAGGTCAGCCAGAAGTGGAACTTGCCGAGGCGGTCGTCGAGCATGCGGCCGAACATCTTCGGGAACCAGAAGTAGACGCCCGCGAACACCGCGAACACGATCGTTCCGAACAGGACGTAGTGGAAGTGCGCCACCACGAAGTACGAGTCGGTGACGTGGAAGTCGGCGGGCGGGCTGGCCAGGATGACGCCGGACAGGCCGCCGAGCAGGAAGGTCACCAGGAAGCCGAGCGCGAACAGCATCGGTGTTTCGAAGGTGAGCGTGCCGCGCCACATCGTGCCGATCCAGTTGAAGAACTTCATACCGGTCGGTACGGCGATCATGAAGCTCAGGAACGAGAAGAACGGCAGCAGCACCTGGCCCGTGGCGAACATGTGGTGCGCCCACACCGCGACCGACAGCACGCCGATGCCGAGCGTGGCCGCGACCAAGCCGATGTAGCCGAAGATCGGCTTACGGCTGAACACCGGCAGCACCTCGGTGATGATGCCGAAGAACGGCAACGCGATGATGTAAACCTCGGGATGACCGAAGAACCAGAACAGGTGCTGCCACAAGATCGGCCCACCGTTCGCGGCATCGAAGACATGTGCCCCCAGGGCCCGGTCCGCCTCCAGCATCAGCAGCGTGCCGGCCAGGATCGGGAAGGCGATCAGCACCAGGATCGACGTGACCAGGATGTTCCAGGTGAAGATCGGCATCCGGAACATCGTCATCCCGGGCGCCCGCATCGTGATGATCGTGGTGACAAAGTTGACCGCACCGAGGATGGTGCCCAGACCGGCCATCCACAGGCCCATCACCCACAGGTCACCACCGACGCCCGGCGAACGCACCTCGTTCGAGAGCGGTGTATAGGCGAACCAGCCGAAGTCGGCGGCGCCGCCCGGGGTGAAGAACCCGCTGAACGCGATCAGGCCGCCGAACACGAACAGCCAGAAGCTGAGCATGTTCAGCCGCGGGAACGCCACGTCCGGGGCGCCGATCTGCAGCGGCATGATCTCGTTCGCGAAGCCGACGAACAGCGGGGTCGCGAACAGAAGCAGCATGATCGTGCCGTGCATCGTGAACAGCTGGTTGTAGACCTCCTCGTTCACGATCTGCAGCTCGGGCTGAGCCAGCTCGGCGCGGATGATCAGCGCCATCACGCCGCCGATCAGGAAGAACGCGAACGACGCGATCAGGTAGAGGTGACCGATCAGCTTGTGGTCGGTCGTCGTCAGCCACTTGACGGCGATCTGGCCCTTGGTGCGCCGGCGCGGGACTGCGGTCGTCGTCGGGATCGCCGTACGTTCGGCGTAGTCGGTCACTTCTCGCCCTCCGTCTGGCCTTCGCCGCGGCCGCTGATCGTCGTCGCGTCCTCACCGCCGACCGCGACACCGGTCTGGCCCTTCTCGGCCAGCTCCTTCAGGTGCGCGTCGTACTCGGCCTTGCTGACGACCCTGACACTGAACGTCATCCGGGAGTGGTACAGCCCGCACAGCTCTGCGCACTTGCCGGCGAACGTCCCGGTCCTGGTGGGCGTGAGCTCGAACGAGTTGGGCCGGCCCGGGATCACGTCCTTCTTGAAGTAGAACGCGGGCACCCAGAACGAGTGGATCACGTCCGGCGAGGTCAGCTCGAACTTGACCACCTCATCGACGGGCAGCCACAGCTCGGCCGGGTCCTCCAGCGTGCCGGTCTCCCAGACACCGGCCTCCGCCTCGCCCGGCACCTGGTCGGAGTAGTTGAAGGTCCACTGCCACTGCTGGCCGACCACGTGGACCGTGTGCGACGGGTCGCCCGACGAAGCGGTCACCTCGTCGTTGGTCGTCTCGGTGTAGAAGAACAGCGCACCGATGATCGCGAACGGCGCCAGCGTGTAGAGCGCCTCGAGCGGCAGGTTGTATCGCACCTGCTTGGGCGCGTCCTCGTCGCGGCGGCGGTACCGCACCACGGCCCACAGGATCAGGCCCCACACCAGGGCACCGATGATCAGAGCCGCGGTCCAGGCGCCGACCCACAGGCTCTCGATCGCGTCGGTCCGGTCGGAGGCGCCCTCTGGCAGGCCGAGGCGCTTCCACTGCTCAACCGTTTCGCCGGAGCAACCCGACAGCAGGAGTACGCCGCCCGCCACGCCCGCCAGGGCGGTGAGACGACGCTTCACCGGGTGTGTCACGGGGCGCCTTTCTTCCCGGGTGAGACTGACGACCAAACACTACTGGACCAGGTGGCCCGAACTGCGCGCAGGTGGCGGGATGTCCGCACGGGATCCGGCGGTCGTACCGTTGCGGATGTGACCGACTCCGGACCGTCCCCCCGACTGTCCGCTCGCGAGTCCCGCCGGCCAGCGCGCGCTTACCTGGACGCGGCGTCGTCCGAGCCGCTGCATCCGGCCGCCCGCGAGGTGCTGGTCGAGGCCCTCGACGCGGGCTGGGCCGACCCGGCCCGGCTCTACCACGAGGGACGGACCGCGCGGCTGCTGCTGGACAACGCCCGCGAGGTGATCGCGGACGCGCTCGGCGCCCGGCCGGACGAGGTCCGGTTCACCTCGTCGGGTACGACTGCCGTGCACGCCGGTGTGACCGCGATCGCCGCGGCCCGGCGTCGTGCCGGGGTCCGGGTGGTGCACAGCGCGGTCGAGCACTCCGCGGTCCTGCACGCCGCGGCGGTGGCGGGCGAACCGGACGAGGTCGGCGTTGACCGGCTCGGCCGGGTCGACCTGGCCGCGTTCGCGGACGCGGTCGGCAGGCCCGGTGTGGCGCTGGCGGCGCTGCAGTCCGCGAACCACGAGGTGGGTACCCGGCAGCCGGTCGCGCAGGCCGCGGAGGTGTGCACGGCGTCCGGCGTACCCCTGCTGGTCGACGCGGCCGCGTCAGTTGCCCGCGACAACGTCCCGCCAGGCTGGTCCGCCCTGACCGCGAGCGCGCACAAGTGGGGCGGCCCGGCCGGGGTCGGGGTGCTCGCGGTCCGCAAGCCGGTCCGGCTGCTGCCACGGTGGCCGGTCGAGGAGCGCGAGGACGGCCTGTCGCCCGGTCATCCGGACGTACCGGCGGTGCTGGCCGCGGCCGCGGCGCTGCAGGCCCGCCGTAGCGAGGCCGCCGAGCTGGACGCCCGGCACCGCGACTGGGTCGCCGGGCTGCGGAAGCGGATCGCAGCCGACGTACCGGACGTGGAGCTGACCGGAGACCCTGACGACCGGCTGCCGCACGTGCTGACCTTCTCGTGCCTGTACGTCGACGGCGAGGCGCTGGTCACCGCCCTGGACGCGGAGGGCTTCGCGGTCTCCAGCGGGTCCGCGTGTACGGCGAGCACGCTGCGGCCGTCGCACGTGCTGGCCGCGATGGGGGTGCTGACCCACGGCAACGTGCGGGTGTCGCTCGGCCGCACCACGACCTACGACGAGGTGGACCGGTTCGGGTCCGTCCTGCCGGGCCTGGTGCGGCGGATCCGCGCGGAGGCCGGACTGTGAGCTCCCAGGACGACGGGGACGACGTGGCGCTGGAGCTGGACTGCCGCGGCATGCTCTGCCCGCTGCCAGTGATCACGCTGGCGCGGCGGATCTCCGAGGTCGAGGTCGGCGAGCGCATCGCCGTACTGGCCGATGACCCCGCCGCCAGTGCCGACATCCCGGCCTGGTGCCGGATGCAGGCCCACACCCTCCTCGAGTCGACCGCCGACCGTTACCTGGTCGAGCGCACCCACTGAGAGTTGCGAATTGGCCCAACCAAGTAGGCGCGGAATGGACCTGGGGTCGGGCTAATGGGCGAACTAGGTTGAGGGTATGACGACTGAGATCCGAATGGACTTCGAGGCACACGCGCCGCGGTTCAGCAAGGCGATGAACACCCTGGACGCGGCGTCCAGGGCCGGTGACCTGGACAAGGGCCTGGCGGAGCTGGTCCGGGTCCACGCTTCGCAGATCAACGGCTGCGCGTACTGCGTGGACATGCACACCAAGGACGCCCGGGCAGCGGGCGAGACCGAGCAGCGGCTCTACGCCCTGCCCGTGTGGCGGGAGACGCCGTACTTCACCGAGACCGAACGCGCCGCACTGGCGCTGACCGAAGCGGTCACGGTGCTGACCGACGGGCACGTGCCGGAGGAGGTGTTCCGGACCGCCGCCGAGCACTTCGACGAGCAGCGGCTGGCCCAGCTGATCAGCATCGTGGTGACGATCAACGCCTGGAACGCGATCAGCGTGACCACCCGGGCCTGGACGCCGGGGAGCTACCAGCGATGACGGCCGCGATGCTGAGGGACCTGCACGTGCCGGGCCGGCCGGTGGTGCTGCCGAACGTCTGGGACGCCGGTAGCGCGCAGATCTTCGCCGGTGCGGGCTTCCGCGCGCTGGCGACGTCGAGCAGCGCAGTTGCCGAGAGCCTCGGGTACGCCGACGGCGAGCAGACGCCGCCGGACGAGATGTTCGCCGCGCTGGCCCGGATCTGCCGGGCGGCCGGCGTACCGGTGACGGCGGACATCGAGGCCGGGTACGGCCTGCCCCCCGCCGGGATCGCCGAGCGGCTGCTGGCCGCGGGGGCGGCGGGCTGCAACCTGGAGGACTCGAATCCGGCCACGGGCGTGCTGCGCGACCCGGCCGAACAGGCCAAGTGGCTGGCCGCGGTCCGCGCCGCGGCGGGCGACGCGCTCGTCCTGAACGCCCGGGTCGACGTCTTCCTCGCCGCCCGGCACGCGGCCTCGGTCGCGCCCGGGGAAGGCGGCGCCGTGGCGAACGGTTCTCCGGACGCAGCGGAGCTGGTGATGGCGGACGCGGTCAACCGGGCGAAGGCATACCTGGCCGCCGGTGCGGACTGCGTCTACCCGATCCTGGCACCGCCCGACGCGCTCGCCGAGTTCGTCCGTGCCGTCGACGGCCCGGTGAACGCGCTGCACCTCCCGAACGGCCCGTCGCTGTCCGAGCTGGCCCACCTCGGCGTCGCCCGGATCACCTTCGGCGGCGGCCTCTATCGCCGTACCACCGAGTTCGTCCGCACCCTCGCCACCGACCTCCACCCCTGACCAACCCCCCGCCCTGCCCCGGGGCCGGCCCCGCCCGGTCCGCCCCTGCCCGGCACGGCCCGGGATATTCGCGTGGTTAACCATGCGAAGGGAGGGTTCGCCACGGTCATGCGCGGGGCGGACCCGCGGTTCGCAGGGTTAACCACGCGAATATCAGTGGGACGAGGATGACTTCGACGCGCGCGACGCTGATCCGTCCGCCGGCGATGGTGACGTCGTCGAGTCGGTTGACCCCCCGGCTGGGATGCTGGATGCCCCGCAGCCGCCGAGTCAGGAGTCCAGCAGTGAACCGTTCGATCCCCGCAACGGTCGCCCTGCTCATCGGCCTGGCCTTGTCGCTCACGGCGTGCGGCGAGGCCACCCCGGCCGTTCCGGACCTTCCCGCCGTGTCGGTCCCGAACGCCGACCTGCCGGACATCCCGGCCGAGCTGCCGGACGCGAACGTCGACGCGGCGCAGGCCAAGCAGCTGATCTGCCAGGCCGGCAACGCGTGGCTCACCGCCGACGGCACCCAGCGCAAGCTCGTCGAGCCACTGCTGCGCCGCGTGACCGGGCACTACCGCGAGAGCACGGACGAGACGGTCAAGAACCTGGCCATCGCGGGCGACTCGCTGCTCGACGCCAAGGGCGCGACCCGCGACGCCGCCGCCGCGGAGTTCCGCAAGCACTGCGGCCATTAGGTTCGTAGCCTTCCATCGCGGGGCGGAGACGGTTAGCGTCCAGGCAGAACGTCGTCTGGGGAGGGACCGCCCATCATGCCTTCCGTCATCGCGCGCCGGCTTGCACGGCGTACCACTGCCGTCCTCGCCGTCATCGCCGCCACCGCCACCGGACTGGTCGCGGCACCGCTGGCACCCGCGGCCGCCGCGGACCGGGTGGTCACGGTCGCCGGGTCGCTGCAGTCCGAGCTGGGCTGCCCGGCCGACTGGCAGCCGTCCTGCACCGCGTCCGAGCTGCCGCTGGTCAGCGGCACGACGTACCGGCGGGACTTCACCGTGCCGGCCGGCAGCTACGAGCTGAAGGTGACGATCAACGGGTCGTGGGACGAGAACTACGGCGCGGACGGTGTGCGCGACGGCGCGAACATCCCGCTGCGGGTGGCCGGGCCGGCGCGGCTGCGGTTCACGTACGACGACAGCACCCACCGAGTCTCGTTCACCCCGCTGGACGTGGCGGGCGACGCGGTCACGGCCGCGGACCGGGCCCTGGCGTCGCCGAGCCTGCGCAACGACCTGACCCGGGAGCGGTTCTACTTCGTGATGGCGGACCGGTTCGCGAACGGCAACCCGGCGAACGACCAGGGCGGGCTGACCGGCGGCCGCTCGGTGACCGGGTTCGACCCGGCCGACAAGGGCTACTACCACGGTGGTGACCTGGCCGGGATCATCGCCGAGCTGGACTACATCAAGTCGCTCGGGACGACGTCGATCTGGCTGACGCCGTCGTTCAAGAACCGGCCCGTGCAGGGCACCGGCGTGAACGAGAGCGCCGGGTACCACGGGTACTGGATCACCGACTTCACCCAGATCGACCCGCACCTGGGCACGAACGCGGACATGACCCGGCTGATCGACCTGGCGCACGGCAAGGGCATGAAGGTCTTCTTCGACATCATCACGAACCACACCGCGGACGTGATCGACTACACCGAGGGCCAGTACTCCTACATCAGCAAGGAGGCCGAGCCGTACAAGGATGCCCAGGGCAACGTCTTCGACGACAAGCAGTACGCCGGCGGCACGACCTTCCCGCCGCTCGACCCCGCGACGTCGTTCCCGTACACGCCGGTCTTCCGCACGCCGGCGGACGCGACCGTGAAGGTGCCGGCCTGGCTGAACGACCGGACCGCCTACCACAACCGCGGTGACTCGACGTTCGCCGGAGAGTCCAGCGAGTACGGCGACTTCATCGGGCTGGACGACCTGTTCACCGAGCAGCCGCGGGTGCTCGACGGGATGATCGACGTCTACAAGACCTGGGCCACGATGGGCATCGACGGCTTCCGGATCGACACCGTGAAGCACGTCAACCTGGAGTTCTGGCAGAAGTTCTCCCCAGCGGTGCTGCAGGCCGCGAAGCAGTCCGGCAAGGACGACTTCTTCATGTTCGGCGAGGTCTTCGACGCCGACCCGCGGTTGATGTCGACGTACACCACCAAGGGCGCACTGCAGGCCACCCTGGACTTCGGCTTCCAGGCGAACGCGACCGCGTTCGCGCAGGGCAAGCCGACCGCGCAGCTGCGCGACTTCTTCACCGGCGACGACTACTACACCGACGCCGACTCGAACGCGTACCAGCTCCCCACGTTCCTGGGGAACCACGACATGGGCCGGATCGGCACCTTCCTGAACCTGCCCGGTACGTCGGACACCGAGCTGCTCGCCCGGGACAAGCTGGCGCACTCGCTGATGTACCTGACCCGCGGCCAGCCGGTGGTTTACTACGGCGACGAGCAGGGCTTCACCGGCGCCGGCGGCGACAAGGATGCCCGGCAGGACATGTTCGCCACCCAGACCACCGAGTACACCGACGACGAGATCGTCGACGGCCAGGGCGGCACGATCGGCAGCCGGGACCGGTACGACACGAACGCGCCGATGTTCCAGCACATCGCCACGATGCAGAAGCTCCGCGCCCAGCACCCGGCACTCGCCGACGGCGCGCAGATCCACCGGTACTCCTCCAACGGCGCCGGGCTGTACGCCTTCAGCCGGGTCGGGCGGGACCGGACCGAGTACCTGGTGGTCGCGAACAACAGCACCGCGACCAAGTCGGCGAACCTGGCGACGTTCATGAGCAACAGCAGGTTCAGGCCGGTGTACGGCGCGTCCCGGTCGCTCGACACCGACCGGGAGGGCCGGCTCACCGTGTCGGTGCCGGCCACCTCGGTGGCGGTCTACCAGGCGACCAGCCCGCTGAAGCACCGCAACGACGCCCCTGACGTTTTCTTCAGCGCCCCGTCCGCGGGCGGCACGGTCGGTGGCCGGGCCGAGATCTCGGCCGCGGTCCCGGAGAACGCGTTCAGCACCGTGACATTCGGGTACCGCGAGGTCGGCACCTCCGCCTGGCACCGGCTGGGCGCGGACGACAACGCGCCGTACCGGGTCTTCCACGACGTGACCGGGCTGCCGAAGGGCACCTTGGTCGAGTACCGCGCGGTCCTGAAGGATGCCTCCGGCAACTACTCGGTGGACGGCTCGTACGGCGTGGTCGGCGACGCGCCGGCATCTGGCGGCGGCGGTGGCGGGACCGGGCCGGTGGTCCAGCCGGACTTCGTCAGCGTGCCGGGCGACCACAACTCCGAGATGGGCTGCACAGGCGACTGGCAGCCGGACTGCGACCAGGCTCAGCTGGCGCTCGACCCGGACGACCAGGTGTGGAAGCGCACGTACACGATCCCGGCGGCCGACCACGCCTATAAGGCCGCGATCAACAAGTCCTGGGACGAGAACTACGGCGCCGGCGGGAATCCGAACGGCGCGAACATCCCGTACACCGCACCGGCCGGACCGGTGACGTTCTACTACGAGCACGGCCGGCACTTCGTGACGTCCGACGCGGAGGGACCGATCATCACGGTGCCCGGATCCCTGCAGTCCGAGCTGGGCTGCCCCGCGGACTGGACGCCGGACTGCATGCTGCCCTGGCTGACGGACCCGGACGGCGACGATACGTTCACCTGGTCCACCAGTCAGATTCCCGCGGGGAGCTATGAGGTCAAGGTCACGCACGGTCTGTCGTGGGACGAGAACTACGGCGCCGGCGGTGCGCCGAACGGCGGCAACATCGCGGTCCAGATCCCCGAGAACGACCTCGTCGTCACCTTCTCGTACAACCTGGAGTCGCACGTGCTGACCGTGACCACGTCGCGGCCGGGCGCGCAGCCGGACCTGACCAAGCAGAAGGCGTACTGGGTCGCGAAGGACCTGATCGCCTACCCCGCCGGACCCGTGCCGGAGCAACGGCGCTGGCGGCTGCACTGGTCGCCGACCGGTGACCTCGCGGTCGACGCCGACGACATCGGCGGCTCGTCCGCGGGCCTGTCCTACGACCCCGACGGGTTGCCGGCCTCGGTGTTGGAGAAGTTCCCGCACCTGGCCGGCTACACCGCGCTCAGGCTGGACAAGGACACCGCTCGCGACGCCGGGGAGATCCTCACCGGGCAGGTCGCGCTGGCCCAGTACGACGACGTCGGCCGGCTCACCGACGCGACCGGGCTGCAGATCCCGGGCGTGCTCGACGACCTGTACGGCGACGCGGCCGCGCGCGACTACGGGGTGAGCTGGCGCGGCGACGCACCGTCGTACCGGCTCTGGGCACCGACCGCGCAACGCGCCGCACTGCTGGTCTGGCCGGACGGCACGGCAGCCGCACCGGAACGCGTGTCGTTGCGCAGGGCAATGGATGGCTCCTGGTCGTACGACGGGAAGAAGTCCTGGCGCGACAAGCCGTACCGCTTCGAGGTTGTGGTGTTCGCGCCGTCGACCGGGCAGGTCGAGACGAACCAGGTCACCGATCCGTACTCGGTCGCCCTCACCACCGACTCGACGCACTCGGTCGCGGTCGACCTGGACGACCCGGCCGGCAAGCCCGCCCTGTGGCGGAACACGCCGGCGCCGACGCTGCCCCGGTCGGTCGACACCACGGTCTACGAGCTGCATGTGCGGGACTTCTCGGTCAACGACAGCACGGTGCCGGCCGCGCATCGCGGCAGCTACCTGGCGTTCGCCGACGAGGGCGACGGCACGAAGCATCTGCGGGCGCTGGCATCGGCGGGCCTCAACACCGTGCACCTGCTGCCCACGTTCGACATCGCCTCGATCCCGGAGGACCCGGCGACGCAGCAGCAGCCGGACTGCGACCTGTCGTCGTACGGGCCTGCCGCGGAGGACCAGCAGGCCTGTGTCACCGCGGTGGCCGCCAAGGACGCGTTCAACTGGGGCTACGACCCGTGGCACTGGCTGGCGCCGGAGGGCTCGTATGCGACCCAGCGGGACGGGCTGCCCCGGGTGGCCGAGTTCCGCACCATGGTCGGCGGGCTGCACAGGTCCGGCCTGCGGGTGGTTCTCGACCAGGTCTACAACCACACGCCATCGGCCGGGCAGGCGCCGACCTCGGTGCTCGACAAGATTGTGCCCGGGTACTACCAGCGGCTGAACGCGACCGGTGGTGTGGAGACCTCGACGTGCTGCAGCAACATCGCCACCGAGCACGCCATGGCCGAGAAGATCATGGTCGACTCGACCGTGCACTGGGCCCGCAACTACCGGGTCGACGGGTTCCGGTTCGACCTGATGGGCCACCACAGCAAGGCGAACATGCTCAACGTGCGCGCCGCCCTGGACAAGCTGACCCTGGCGAAGGACGGCGTGGACGGCAAGCAGATCTACGTGTACGGCGAGGGCTGGAACTTCGGCGAGGTCGCGAACGACGCCCGGTTCGTCCAGGCCCGGCAGGGCAACCTGGGCGGCACCGGCATCGGGACGTTCTCCGACCGGCTGCGGGACGCGGTCCGCGGCGGTGGCCCGTTCGACGAGGACCCGCGGATCCAGGGCTTCGGCTCCGGTGGCGCGACCGACCCGAACGGCGCACCGGTGAACGGCTCCCCCGCGGACCAGGCCAAGCGTCTCGCGCACAACACCGACCTGGTCCAGCTCGGCCTGGCCGGCAACCTGCGCGCCTTCACCTTCACGTCCGCCGAGACCGGTTCGGCCGTCCGCGGCGACCAGGTCGACTACAACGGCTCCCCCGCCGGGTACGCCGACCAGCCGGACGAGATCATCACCTACGTCGACGCCCACGACAACGAGACGCTGTTCGACGCGCTGACGTACAAGCTGCCGCAGTCGATGCCGATGGCGGACCGGGTCCGGATGAACACCTTGTCGCTGGCAACGACCGCGCTGTCGCAGACGCCGTCGTTCTGGCACGCGGGCGCGGACCTGCTGCGGAGCAAGTCGCTGGACCGGAACTCCTACGACTCCGGAGACTGGTTCAACACGCTGAGCTGGACCGGTGCGGACAACGGGTTCGGCCACGGCCTGCCACCGAAGCCGGACAACGAGGCCAAGTGGGGCTTCATGCGACCGCTGCTCGCCGACCCGGCCCTGAAGCCGTCGGCCGCACAGGTCGCGACCGCGTCGGCAGCCGCGCAGGACCTGCTCGAGCTGCGGTTCTCGACACCTCTGTTCCGGCTCGGGTCGGCGGGGCTGATCCAGCAGAAGGTGTCGTTCCCGCTCAGCGGTACGGCGGCGGCCACGCCGGGCGTGATCGTGATGCGGATCGACGACACCGCCGGACCGGACGTCGACCCGCGGCTGCGTGGCGCGCTGGTGGTCTTCAACGCGACCGGCTCGCCGGTCACGCAGTCGGTGCCGGCCCTCGCCGGCCAGTCACTGGAACTCTCCCCCATCCAGGCACAGGGCAGTGACCCGGTGGTGAAGCAGACCAGCTGGTCGACCTCCGGCGGTACGGCCACCGTGCCGGCCCGGACCGTCGCGGTCCTCCTGCACCGCTAGATCGCCAGCCAGATCCCGAGGCCGAGACAGCCGAGGGTGACCAGACCGAACAGCGCGACCCACAGCACAGCCGGCACGCCGGTGAGCCGGCTGAGCTGGTCCGCGTCGGAGCCGCGGCCCCGCCCGCCGCGGCGTGATCGCCGCAGCTCGGCCACCGCCCGCGGAGCGGCCAGCAGCAGGAACGAGGTGAGGAGGTAGGCGAAGGCCGACTGCCACTGCGGCGACGCCCACCAGGACACCGCGAACACGACGCCACCGAACAGCAGTACGGACCACAGACCGAAGAGGTTGCGGATCTGGAGCAGGAGCAGGACCAGCGCCAGCAGCAGTCCCCAGAGCAGCGCGACGGCATACCCGAGACTCAGCACGTACGCCGCCGCGAGGCCGAACAGGGCCGGACCGGGATATCCCGCCAGCAAGGTGGCCACCATGCCCGGGCCGTCCGGGCGGCCCCGGGACACGGTCAGGCCGGAGGTGTCCGAGTGCAGCCGGATGCCGGCGAGCTTCCGGCCGGATACGGCCGCCACCAGGCCGTGCGCACCCTCGTGGGCGATCGTGACCACCTGCCGGGTGTGACGCCACAACGGTCGCCACCCGACCAGCACCAGCGCCACGGCGGCACAGATCACAACCGTCCGCAGCGGCGGTGCGGGCTGGGCGGTGGTGATCGCGTCCCAGACCTCGTTCATCGGGACATCCTGCCAGTCCGCTCCGTGAGATGACCCAGGCGTGACGACGTAGGGTTGCGCAGGTGACGAGTCTTCCGCGGAGTACACCCGAGGAGCAGGGCGTCAGCTCTGCTGCCCTGCTGGACCTGCTCGAGAGGTTGGATGCCTCCCACTTGGAGCTGCACAGCCTGATGGTGGTGCGGCACGGCCACGTGATCGCCGAGGGCTGGTGGTCGCCGTACCGCGCCGAGCTGCCGCACCAGCTGTACTCGGTGTCCAAGAGCTTCACCTCGATGGCGGTCGGCCTGGTGGTTGCCGAGGGCAAGTTATCGGTCGACGACCAGGTGATCTCCTTCTTCCCCGACCACCTGCCGGCCGACCTGAGCGACAACCTGGCCGCGATGCGGGTCCGGCACCTGCTCACGATGACCACGGGGCACGCCGAGGAGCCGCCGACGTTGCGCGGCCGCACCGACAGCTGGCTGAAGGCGTTCTTCGCGGTACCGGTCGAGAAGGAGCCGGGTACGCACTTCGTGTACAACACCCCAGCGACCTATGTGCTGTCCGCGATCGTGCAGCAGCTGACCGGCGAGACGGTGATGGACTACCTGCGGCCACGCCTGTTCGATCCGCTCGGCATGACCGAGGCGACCTGGCCCGCCTCGCCCGAGGGCATCACACTCGGCGGCTTCGGGCTGAGCCTGACCACCGAGAGCCTGGCTCGGTTCGGCCAGTTCCTGCTGGACCAGGGCAGGTACGACGGCCGGCAGCTGGTGCCCGCCGACTGGGTCGCCGCCGCCACCAGCCGGCAGGTGCCGAACGACAACCAGGACAACCCGGACTGGAAGCGGGGCTACGGCTACCAGTTCTGGCGCAGCCGGCACGGGTACCGCGCCGACGGCGCGTTCTGCCAGTTCTGCCTGGTGTTCCCGGAAGCGGACGGGTACGTGGTCACCACCGCGGCGACCACCGACATGCAGGACCTGCTGGACATCATCTGGGCCACCGTCCCGGACGCGCTGATGGGCGAAGCGCCGCTGCCCGCCGACGAGCAGGCGGCGGAAGGCCTCCACACGCGATTGGCGCAGCTCGACCTGCCCGCTCCGCCCGGGTCCGGCGCGACGCCGCCGCAGCTGGCCGGCCGGACATATGCCATCGAGACGATGGCGGGCAACGGGCTGAGCAGGCTCACCTTCGAGCCGGACGGGGTGACCGCCCGGCTCGGTGTCGACGGCAGGTCGGCCGACGTCGTCTGCGGTCAGGGCGAGTGGCGGGTGCAGAGCACCGACCTGGGCTGGGACCACGGCGAGGTCGCGGCCAGCGGGGTCTGGGACGGTGACCGGTACGTGCTGACCGTGCGGTTCATCGGTACACCGTTCTGCTACACGTTCGCCTGCCGGTTCGACGGCGACCGGGCCGAGGTCGACGGCTCGGTGAACGTGGTGATCGGCCTGATGCAGCAGTCGTTCCAGCAGACCGGCCGGCTCGCCCAGTAGGCGGCGAGCCGGCCGCGGCGTGGATCAGTAGACGGTTACGCCGTAGTTGTTCGCCGCCTCGGGGACCGGCTGGTAGAAGGTCGTGCCGCCCGACCTGCAGTTACCACTGCCGCCGGAGGTCAGGCCGAGGGCCTTCGTGCCGTCGTACAACGGGCCACCGGAGTCGCCGGGTTCAGCGCAGACATTGGTCTGGATCATTCCACGGACGGTGCCGCCGCCTTGGTAGCGGACGGTGACGTTGAGCGCGGTGACGGTGCCACTGTGGGTTCCGGTCGTCGAGCCGGTGCGCTTGACGGACGCCCCGACGAAGGCGTTCGCGGCCGTGAAGCCGCCCGGGTGGCTGAGTGAGGTGTTGTCGTAGCGCACGAGCGCGTAGTCATTGCCCGGGAAGCTGTAGCCGGCCGTCGCGCCGATCAGGGACGTGTGGCTGGAGTTGGTGTACCACGTCTTGGCCAACTTCCCGCAGTGTCCGGCCGTGAGCAGGTAGTAGGTGCTGCTCTGCACGACGTTGAATCCGAGCGAGCACCGGTACTGACCTCCGTAGATGGCATCGCCGGCTGCCAGCAGCGGGCTGAAGACGCCGGTCGTGCGGTTGACCTGGATCGCGCCGGCGCCCGCGCTTCGCTTGATCGAGGCGACCTCGGCGGTAGAGACAGTCCTGTCGGCGGTGACGACGACGCGGTTGGATCCCGCGTCCACATACCAGGCGATGCCGCCCACACCTGAGCGTTCCACCGCGGCGCTGACGGCCGAGAGCTGGCGCGCATCGACCTCCTGCACCGGCGCCGCCTGGGCGGCGGGCATCGCGTACGCGAAAGCGCACACCACGCTGAGCGTGGCGGCCACGAGCCGGGCGGTCCGGGCCCGCACGGCTGAGCGTTCGATCCTCACAGGCTTCTCCTCTGGTGTGATTAGGGACCTGACTGGGCGGGATCCCGATCAGTGTTACCCGAGACAGCGACGCGTCGTAGTCGTCTCGTCACCGGCTGACAAATCAGCAGTATCGGTGCCTCCCACCGCGCCTGCAAGGCTTCGGGAACGGACGGTCGGGTCACCGTCGGCTCGACCGGACCGGCTACAGGGCCGCCAGACGCCCGGCGGCGACGAACGCGCAGACGACCAGGATGCCGAGGTTCGCCGCCACCGTGCGCGGCTCGCGCAGCGACGCGTGCGACACAGCGGCGCCGTACATCACCACGCCGAGTCCGATCGCGGCCGCGGGTGTCAGCACCCGGTAGGTGTCCAGCACCCACGGCAGCACCAGCCCGGCGACACCGAACAGCTCGAGGATCGCGGTCATCCGCACCACCGGCATCGGGAACGGTGCGATCCCGGTCTGTCCAGTCGCCAGCAACCGCTCCCGCGACATCGTCGACTTCGCCACACCGGACACCACGAACACCACGCCGAGCACCCCGGTCGCGATCCACAGTGCGAGGTCCATCAGCATCTCCTCTCCGAGTGGGAAACGCACTCTGAGACGAGACGGCGACTCGCGCTGTGACAGCAGCGATGATCAGTGCCGACGTTGGTGTGGAGCGCCGTCGGCCCGGTCAGCGGTAGTCATCTGTTGACATGACCTCGGAATGGGCGACGGCGTGACGCAGGGCGGCGAGGAACGCGGCCGTGGCCGGCGGATCGGGCGGATCGCCGTACGTGGCCAGGTAGACGCGTCGACAGAAGTCGCGCACCTTGGTGGCCTGGATTCCAGGTGCCCGATGGGAGCGTAGGGCCAGCCCGGGCATGGTCGTCACCCCCATTCCGGCGGCGACGAGGGCCTGCTCGACGATCACATCGTCGCTGGTGTACACGATGTGCGGGCTGAACCCGGCCCGCTCACAGGCGTCGACGAACTCGCGGCGGCAGTGCTGGCAGCCGGCGATCCAGGGTGAGTCGCGGTGATCTCGCAACCTCTGGCCGGGTTCGAGGCTGAGCAGGTACATCGGGTCGTCGAACAGGTGAATGGCGCGGATGTCGTCGGGGACGGTGTCGTCGTAGCGGAAGATGATGGCGGCATCGACCTGTCCGTCCCGCAGCATGCTCAGTGCCACCTGCGGGTGTGCGTCGACCAGGTGCAGCTCGATGCCGGGGTGATCGCCGCGCAGGGTCGCGGCGGCGGTTGGGACCAGGGTGGCCAGCGCCGACTGGAAGCCGGCGAGGCGGACCCGTCCGGTGCGCAGTCCGATCAGCGCGTCCAGCTCGGCGGCGGCGGCGTCGACCCGGCCGACGATCTCGGCGGCGCGCCGGGCCAGCTGCTGCCCCTCTGGTGTCAGCCGGATGCCGCGGCCGACGCGCTGGACCAGCCGCGCGCCGGTTTCGGCCTCCAGCCGGGCCAGGTGGTGGCTGACCGAGGGCTGTGAATAGTGCAGGTGCTTGGCGGCCTTGGTGACCGAGCCGTGTTCGGCGATCGCTGCGAGGATCCGCAGCCGCACGATGTCGAGCATATATGAACTATAGCTATCGGTAGAGCCAAAAACTGGCATTAGACGAATGGGTCCGTCGGAGGAGACGCTGAGTGGGACAGACACCTTCGGTTCCGCCCTACCACGATCGGCAGGCAGCCATGACAACCACACTCCAGACGGCCGCACTCAGCACGCTCATCGTCGCGGTGCGCCGAGTCATCAGCGCACGGGCCGACTGGGCCCGCACCGCGCAGCTCGTCACCGACCAGCTCCGCGAACACCTACCCGGGCCCGAGGTTCTGACTCCCGCCCAACGGCTTGGTGATCCGGAGCGGCCGGTCGGTCACCTGCTGCATTCGGAGGCCGATGGCACGTTCTCCATCCTCGGCCTGGTCTGGCGACCCGGCCAGGCGACCCGCATCCACGACCACATCACCTGGTGTGTCGTCGGTGTCCTCGAGGGCATCGAGCACGAGGAGCTCTACGACGCGCAGCTCAACCCGATCGGAGCCAGGGACGGTCACCCGGGCGATGTCAGCGGCTTCGCGCCACCCGGCGACATCCACCGGATCTGCAACACCGGCACCCAGAACGCCATCAGCCTGCACATCTACGGCACCGACATCACCCGGGTCGGCTCCAGCGCCCGCCGCTACTACAACTGACTGAATGGAGGCGGCTCTGGCAGGCCACCGACAAGATCGTCTACTCCACGACGCTGAACGAGGTCCCCAGCGCGCGGACCCGGATTGAGCGGACGTTCGACCCAGCCACGGTGCAGAAACTGAAGGTCGAGTCCGACCTCGTCATCAGCGTCGCAGGTCCGCACCTGGCGGCTCAGGCGATGCACTCCGGACTCGTCGACGACTGCGTGGTGAACCCGGACAAGCTGACCCACCTGAGCTGATGTCACAGATCCGGGCCTGCGCGTGTCCTGCGTGGTGTACGACCCATGAAAGGACAAACAGATGAGGATCATGGTGGCGGGCGCGACGGGCGCACTCGGACGGTTCCTGGTGCCGCAGCTGGTCGAGGCGGGCCACGAGGTGGTCGGGATGACCCGCTCGGTCGGCGGCGTACGACCATTGCGCGAGCTCGGCGCGGACGCGGTGCTGGCGGACGCGCTGGACGGTGCCGCGGTGAAGGACGCGGTGGCGAAGACCGAGCCGGAGGTGGTGGTGCATCAGCTCACCGCGCTCAAGGGCGACCTGGACTTGAAGCGGTTCGACCGGGACTTCGCGATGACGAACCGGCTGCGTACTGAGGGCACCGACCACCTGCTCGCGGCGGCGAAGGCGGCCGGAGTGCGGCGGTTCGTGGCGCAGTCGTTCCTGGGCTGGAACCTGGACCGCACTGGTGGCCCGACCAAGACCGAGGATGACCCCCTGGACCCGCACCCGGTGCCGTCCACGGTCGAGTCGATGAAGGCGATCAAGTACCTCGAGTCGGCCGTCACCGCCGACGACGCGATCGAGGGTGTGGTGCTGCGCTACGGCGGGTTCTACGGTCCGGGGTCGATCATCGGCCGCGGCGGGATGATGGTCGAGCAGGTCCGGAAGCGGAAGCTGCCGATCATAGGTGACGGCTCCGGCGTCTGGTCGTTCATCCATTTCGACGACGCCGCCTCCGCGACGGTACGGGCGGTCGATCAGGGTGAGCCCGGCATCTACCAGATCGCCGACGACGAGCCTGCCCGCGCCTCGGTGTGGATCCCGGAGCTGGCCCGCATCCTCGGTGCGAAGCCGCCGCGGAAGGTCCCGGTCTGGCTGGGCCGGCTGGCGGCGGGCGACCTGGGCGTGTCGATGTTCACCCAGGTGCGCGGCGGGGACAACACGAAGGCCAAGCGCGAGCTCGGCTGGACCCTGCGCTACCCGACCTGGCGCGACGGCTTCCGCAACGCACTCTGACCGTCGCCCACGAATGACCGTCGTTCAGGGATGACTGTGTTCACGAATCGCCGTGCGGGAGCGCTCTCGCATGGCGATTCGCGAACACACCCGGATCATCCGGCTCACGAAACACCTCCATGCTTGAACGAGGGATCCAGCAGGGTTGGTCGGCGACGGTGCCAGTCGGTCGCGGCCTGGTGGGCCTGGCCGACCCGCAGTACCAGCGCGTCTGCGTGCCGCGGGCCGACAATCTGTAGCCCGACCGGCAGCCCGTCACCGGTGAAGCCGCATGGCACGCTGAGCGCCGGCTGCTGGGTCAGGTTGAACACGTACGTGTACGGCGTCCAGCCGGTCCAGTCCGGCGACGGCGAGCCGTCCGGCACGTCCCGGCCGGTCGGGAAGGCCGGGATCGGCAGCGTCGGCGTCAGCAGCACGTCGTACACGGTGTGGAACGCGCCCATCCGCAGGCCGAGGTCCATCCTCACCGCCGTCGCGTCCAGGTAGTCCGCGGCGGAGTAGCCGCGACCCGCTTCCGCCGCCCGCTGCAGGCCCGGATCGACCCCGCTGACGTCGTCGTACGTCGCGAGGACCCTGGCCGCGCCGGAGAACCACAGCACGTTGAAGGCGTCCACCGGATCGCCGAACCCGGGGTCGATCTCGTCCACTCGCGCACCGGCGTCCGCGAGTGCCCCGACCGCGGCGTCCACCGCGGCCTCCACCTCCGGGTTGTTCCGGCCGAAGCCGAGCGTGCGCGAGTACGCGACCCGCAGCCCGGCCACGCCGTCGTCGAGACCTTCCAGGTACGACGTGCGCGGCGTCGGCATCGCGGACCAGTCCCGGTGGTCGAACCCGGACACCACGTCGAGCAACGCGGCGGTGTCACGCACCGTGCGGGTCATCGGTCCGGCGTGCGACAGGGTCCCGAACGGACTCGGCGGGTAGAGCGGGATCAGCCCGTACGTCGGTTTCAGCGCGACCGTTCCGGTGAACGCGGCCGGGATCCGGACCGACCCGCCGCCGTCGGTACCGAGCGACCAGGCACCCATGCCGAGCGCGACCGCGGTCGCGGAGCCGCCGCTGGAGCCTCCCGGCGTCCGGCCGGGGTCCCACGGGTTGCCGGTGACGCCGAACCGCGCGGAGTCGGTCACGCCCTTCCAGGAGTACTCCGGCGTGGTGGTCTTGCCGAGGATCACCGCGCCGGTCTCGCGCAGCCGGGCCACGCTCGGCGCGTCGTCCGGCCAGTCCTGCGATGCGTCGATCAGCCGACTGCCGCGCAGCGTCGGCCAGCCCCTGGTGAGCAGAGCGTCCTTGATCGACGTCGGTACGCCGTCACCGGGCCCGAGCGGTTCGCCGGCGTGCCAGCGGGCCTCGGACTCCTTCGCCGCGGCCAGCGCGCCGTCGCGGTCAACCAGCACGAACGCGTTCACCGCGGGGTCCAGCCGCTCGATCGCGTCCAGCGCCGCCTGGGTCGCGTCCACCGGCGAGATGGTGCGGTCGCGGTAGCCGTCCACCAGATCGGCAGCGCTGGTCATCGCCAAATCGGTCACGGCTTTCCTCCAGCGATGTAGCCCAGATCCTTGTCGACCACGTTCTGCAGCGGCTCACCGGCGAGCCAGCGCTGCGCGTTGTCGGCGAACTGCCGCGCCAGCCTGTCCCGCCAGCCGACCACGTCCCCGGACATGTGCGCGGTGACCGTCAGCCCTGGGGCGTCCCACAGCGGGCTGTCCGCGGGCAACGGCTCGGTCCCGAAGACGTCCAGCGTCGCAGCCCCGATCCGTCCGGCGTGCAGCGCCTCGACCAGGGCAGACTCGTCGACCATCGGTCCGCGGGCCACGTTGACCAACTGCGCGTCCGGCTTCATCGCCGCGAGCACCTCGGAACCGACCAGCCCGCGGGTCGCGTCGGTCAGCGGCGCGGCCAGCACCAGGTGGTCGGCCCAGCCCGCGTACGACGCGAGGTCGGAGCTGGCGATCACGTCACCGAGGTCCGGGTCTCCGGTGCGGGCCACCCGGCCGACACCGCGGACCTCCAGGCCTGCCGCGGTCAATAGCCGGGCGATGGCGCGGCCGATCGCGCCGGTACCGACTACCAGCGCGGTCTGGCAGGCGATGCTGCGGGTCTCCCGGTGCAGCCAGCGGTGCTCGCGCTGCAGGTCGAGGCTGCGCCGGCTGTCCTTGGCGTGCGCGAGCACCGCGCCCAGCACGTACTCCGCGATCGGCCGGTCGAACACCCCGTGCGCGTTGGTCACGACCACGTCGGAGCGGCGTAGTGCGTCGAACAGCAGCGTGTCCACCCCGGACGCGGTCACGTGGATCCACTCCAGCGCATCGGCGCGGTCCCACACGTCGCGGACCGCGGTGGAGAAGAAGTCCCACAGCATCAGCACCCGCGCACCCTGGACGGCGCCGGCCAAGCCGGCCGCGTCGCAGTAGCGCAGCTCGGTAGCCTGCGCCAGGTCCTCCAGGTGTGGCGGGCGCTCGTCGACGCGCTCGCAGAGCACCGTGACGACAGGTCGTGGCACGCGTTCGAGGCTAGGAACCCGGGCGTAGGATTGTCAACAATCCAGGTTGGACCGCACACTGACCGCGGTGGTGACGCCGTACACCAAGGACCTCACAGCCGGGCCGCGTGTGTACCTGGCCGAGGCAGGCCTGACCGCGACCAGGTCACCATGTGGGCCGCCATCAGACTCGCCGGACGCGCCGCGGTGGGGCGCGGGTCAACGGCTGATGGCTAGCGTGTGAGGGTGCCTGTGCCGCAACCGCCCGCCGACCTGGTGCTGCGGGCTGCCGAGCCGGCCGAGTACGCCGACCACGAGCCGGTGCTGGTCACCGGCACCGAAGTGGAACGCCTGACCGACCTCGGCCACGAACTCACGATCAGGAAGTGAAGTGACTGCATGAGCATGCCCAGCCTCACCCTGCCCTACGCCGCCCGCGCCGCGGGTCTGGTCGGCTCGGTGATCGACTCGAGCACCTCGCTGCTGCACAAGCAGAAGCACGACATCGTGAGGTTCGCGATGGGCAGTCCGGCGGCCGAGGCGGTGCCGTCGGCCGTCCTGGCGAGGATCGGGGCCACGGACCTGGGTGAGCATGCCGCGGACGCATTCGACTACGCGGCGACCGAGGGCGACCCGCCGCTGCGCGCGGCGCTGCTGGAGGTGCTGCGCGGTACGCCGGACGAGACGACCGCGGACCGGCTGACGATCACCGCCGGCGGGATGCAGGGGCTGGACCTGTTCTGCAAGATCTTCGTCGACCCGGGCGACCTGGTCGTGGTCGAGTCGCCGACGTACACCAACGGCAGCGCGACCGCGCTCTCGTACGGCGCCGAGCTGCTCGAGGTGCCGGTCGACGCCGACGGGATGGACGTGGACGCGCTGGAGTCGCTGGTGTCGGCGGCCGGGCGCGCACCGAAGGCGATCTACGCGATCCCGACGTTCCAGAACCCGTCCGGCGCGACGCTCTCGGTGCCGCGCAGGCACCGGCTGCTCGAGCTGGCCCGGTCCTGGGGCTCGATGGTGATCGACGACGACCCGTACGGCTTGCTGCGGTTCGCCGGGGACCCGCTGCCGACGCTGCGACAGCTGGGCGGCGGGGACCCGCTGGTGTTCTCGGTGCGGACGTTCTCCAAGATCGTCGCGCCGGGCCTGCGGGTCGGCTGGGTGGACACCGCGCCCGAGCTGCAGCAGCTGCTGATCAACGCCAAGCAGGCGATGGACACCTGCACGAACCTGCCTGCCCAGCGGCTGCTCACCGGCTTCCTGTCCGGCGGCCACCTGGCCGACCACCTGGTCACGCAGCGGGCCGAGTACCGGCGCCGCAAGGAGGCGATGCGCGACGCGCTGCGCGAGCACTTCGGCGACATCGCCCGCTGGACCGACCCGGACGGCGGATTCTTCCTCTGGGTCACGCTGACCAACGGCGTCAACACGCACGAGCTGTTCGAGGTCGCGCTGGCCGAGGGCGTCGCGTTCATCCCCGGTACGGCGTTCTCGCCGTCCGGGCGGTTCACCGACGCACTCCGGCTGTGCTTCGCCTCGACCACGCCGGAGCGCACCCGCGAGGGCATCGCCCGGCTGCGCCGCGCCGTCGACAGGATGTCATGATCACGCCCGCGGAGCAGTCCGTCCTCGACCTGATCGACGCCTCCGACCTGATCGCGGTGACCAGGTCGCTGGTCCGCGCGCCCGGCGAGAACCCGCCCGGCGAGGAGGCCGCGACGGTCGCCGCGCTGGCAGCGGCCTGTGCCGAGCGCGGCCTGCCGGTGGTCGCGACCACCGTCGAGCCGGGCCGCTCCAACCTCTCCGCGACGGTTGCCGGTGGCAACGGTCCCGGCCTGCTGCTGCTCGGCCACACCGACGTGGTCCCGGTCGGCGACGGCTGGACCGTCGACCCGTTCGGCGGCCTCGTCCGGGACGGCCGGATCCACGGCCGCGGCGCCACCGACATGAAGGGTGGGCTGGCCGCCTGCGTGGTGGCGATGGCCGCGCTGCGTTCGGCCGAGGTGTCCTTGAGCGGGCCGGTGGAGCTGGCGGCGCTGGTCGACGAGGAGGACACCGGTCTGGGCATCCGCCGGTTCGTCGGCGACCATGCCGGATCCAGCACCGGCCACGCGTCGTACCTGGGCTGTGTGGTGGCCGAGCCCACCGACCTGCAGACGATCATCGGCGCCCGCGGTGACTCGTACGTCGAGGTCACCGTCACCGGCCAGGCCGCGCACGCCGGCAACCCCGCCGACGGGACCAACGCCATCTACGGCGCCGCCGCGATCGTCGTCGAGCTGGAACGGATGCACCGCGAGCTGGCCGCCGCCCCGCACCCGCTGGTCGGTCCGGCGACATGGAGCGTCGGCCGGATCGACGGCGGCACCGGCGCCTCGATCGTCCCGGACCGCTGCGTGATCGCCGCCGACCGCCGTACGCTGCCCGGCGAGTCCGAGGCCGCGATGCTGGCCGACCTCGAACGCCGCATCGACGAGCTGGGACTGACCGACCGCAGCCTGGGCGTCGAGCTCCACATGCCGATGGGTATGCCCGGCTTCGAGACCGCCGTCGACGACGTGCTGGTGAAGGCCGCCGACACCGCTCTTGCCGATGCCGGCGGTCCCGGTCTCCCGCTCGGTGCCTGGACCGCCGCCTGCGACGGCGGATTCGTCGCCCGCGACCTCGGCGTACCCGTCCTCGTCCTCGGCCCCGGCTCGGTCACCGGCCAGGCGCACCGCGCCGACGAGTCGGTCCCGGTCGACGAGCTGATCATCGCCGCCCGCACCTACGCCCTCACCGCCCTGCGCCTCTTGACCTGACCACGTCCCGTACCGAATCGCCGTGTGGTGATCGCGACGCGTTTCCGCGGATACGCTTGGTGGGGACTAGCTGGGCGGGGGCGAGTCGGGGAGGGCTCGAGCGAGGAGCTCGGCGAGGTGGACCGGGTGGCGGGAGGTGCCGTGGGTGATCTGGATGCGGCAGCTGAAGCCGTCGGCGACGATATTGGTCGACTC
>Ga0075418_10001913_pt1 | contig 23671 bp, 30 predicted proteins | sample SoiMetdeltSBSDD2_FD_81776 | JGI IMG/M metagenome (GOLD analysis project Ga0075418, IMG submission 81776) | Bulk soil microbial communities from a Populus tree surrounding site in Tennessee, USA - Soil MetaG P. deltoides SBSDD2 | ecosystem: Environmental > Terrestrial > Soil > Tree plantation...
AGATCGCGCCCGGGCTGGACCAGGCCGACGTGAAGATTGCGATGGAGCACGCCACCATCCCCTTCCATCCCGGCGCCCTGCGCTACTACAAGGAGATCGGCGTCGCGAGATAGCTCGTGGCGGTAACGATCTCCGACCCCGAGATCGACACCGGGCCGTCGGCGGTCGACTGGATCCTCCAGCGCCGCCGCGGCCCGCAGACGATCCTGGCCGTCGCCATCGCCGTGCTGTCGATGGCGCTCTGCCTGTTCCACTTCTACTCGACCTACTACGGCCAGGCCGAGGTGCACGCGCACCGCTCCACCCACCTGGCCTTCATGGTGATCCTGGCCTTCCTGTTCTTCCCGTTCGGCCGCAAGCACTTCAGCGATCCGCTCGGCTGGCCGTTCCTGGTGGACGCCACCTGCCTGGCCGTCGCGCTCGGCTCGCAGATCTACACGCTGGTGCACCTCGACCGCTTCGTCGACCCCGGCTACAGCGTCACCACCGCCGACGTCGTGGTGGGCACGCTGCTGATCGTCACCATCCTGGAGGCCGCCCGGCGCACGGTGGGCTGGGGCCTCACCCTCACCGCCATCTTCTTCCTGCTGCAGACCTGGCAGGCCGACAAGTTCATCTGGATCCTCTACGGGCCGCCCTCGACCTGGACCTCGATGGTCGAGAGCTTCTTCGGCAAGGAGGAAGGGCTCTACGGCATCCCGGTGGGGATCATGAGCTCGGTGCTGATCCTGTTCATCATCTTCGCGGCGTTCATCTCGACGACCGGCATCGGCGACTTCTTCGTGCGGCTGGCCACTGCGCTGGCCGGGCGGCTGACCGGCGGGCCGGCCAAGGTCTCGGTGTTCTCCAGCGCGCTGCTCGGCACCATCTCGGGCAGCGGTGTGGCCAACGTGATGATGGACGGCGTCTTCACGATCCCCATGATGAAGCGGATCGGCTATGGCGCCACCTTCGCGGCGGCCGTGGAGGCCGTCGCCTCGATCGGCGGCCAGATCATGCCGCCCATCATGGCCGCCGCCGCCTTCATCATGGCCGACTTCGTGGGTGTGCCCTTCCGGCAGGTGGCCCTGGCCGCCACCATCCCGGCCATCCTCTACTTCTTCTGCGTCTTCGTCACCGTGCATCTGGAGGCCAAGCGGCTGGGGCTGCGCAAGGTCCCGCCCGAGGAGATCCCGCACCTGGGCAAGACGCTGCGGGCCGACGGCTATCTCCTGCTGCCGATCGTCGCCCTCATCGGTTATCTCTACTACGGCTTCAGTGAGGAGATGGCTGCGCTGATGGCGGTGGGCACGACGTTTCTGGTGTCGTTCGTCCGCCCGCGCTCGGCCCTCGGCCCGGTGCGGCTGCTCAAGGCCTTCGAGAGCGGGGCCCGCGCGGGCGTGACCGTGGCCATGGCGGTGGCGGCGGCCGGGCTGATCATCGGCTGCCTGTTCCTGTCCGGCATCGGCCTGAAGTTCTCCTACATGCTCATGACGCTCTCCGGCGGCCAGCTCTGGGTGGCCCTGATCTACACCACGTTCGCCGCCTTCATCCTGGGCCTGTCACTGCCGACCACGGCCGTCTACCTGACGCTCGCCATCATCGTGGCGCCGGGCCTCGTGCAGATGGGTGTGCCGAAGATGGCCGCCCACATGTTCATCTTCTACATGGGCGTGACCTCCGACCTCACGCCGCCGACCTGCCTGTCGCCATTCGCCGCGGCCGCCATCGCCGGCTCGCCGCCCATGGCCACCGCCTGGCAGGCCATGCGCCTGGGCGCCGTGCTCTTCATCGTGCCGTTCATGTTCGTCTACCAGCCGGCGCTCCTCATGATCGGGCCCTGGCCACAGATCCTGTTCGCCGGGGGCACGGCCGCGCTCGGCGTCATCTGCCTGGCCGCGGGCCTGCAGGGCTGGCTGCGCTGCCGCGCGACGCTCGTCGATCGCGTCATGCTGCTCGTCGCCGGCCTGCTGTTCGTCATGCCGTGGGTGCTCGCCGATGTGGTTGCGCTCATCTTGCTGGCGCTGACGTATGGCTTGCAGGGCCCGCGCCGTGTCACGGAGGCGGCTCCTGCGCCCGCTGCTTCGCTGGACTAGCCTGGTCGGCTGCGCGGCGCTGCTCGCCGTCCTCGGCTCGGCCGGCACACATCAGCGCAACTTCACGCTATTCCTGGGTAGCGTGCTCGGCCTGGCCGTGCTCGCGGTCGCGGTGTTCGTCCTGACGGAGCCGCGCGGAGGAGCCGACCGGGAGTAGACTCTGGCGGCATCCGCCAGCGCCGTGACGACGCGCGTTTCCTGCGGGGCCGCGGCGCCTACGTGGCCGACGTGCAGCGGCCGCACGCGCGGCACCGGGCGCAGCGGCCGTGAACTAGCGCCCCGGCCCGGTATAGGTCAGCGGCTTTTTGCCGGCCTGGTCCACCTCTTCGGGAGTCATCAGGATGATCGTCTTGCAGTGGGCGCCGCCCGAGGCGCCCACGGCCAACGAGATCGCCGAGGCACTTGCGTGGTCCGGCACGTCGGCAATGACGAAGGCATCGGCATCACCGAACGCGAAGTAGAAAGACTCGACCTTGCCGCCGACGCTCTTGGCGGCTTGTTCGGCCGCCGCCCGCCGCTTGCTCCCGCCACCCTCGAGCAGACCCTTGGCGCCCTGCGCTGTGTAGGAGACCTGGAAGAGATACTTGGCCATCGCCGCCTCCATTGGTGACGAAGACGATCGTTATTTTCGGCAGGCCTCAGCTCGGAAGGTCGGCGGGCACGCGCTCCGCACCGCCATTCCTTCTCAGGCGAACCCGGCATCCCTCGTCGGGTTTCCCCAACCTGCCGGACTAACGCCGGGAGTACTCGAAGGAGTACGGGCCGCCGTTGCTCGTGCCCGTGCCCGAGAGGTAGCGCTGGCCGTTCTTCTCGACCAGCTGAACCGTGACCGCCGCGTCGGCGTTGCTGAGGCCGCCGCTCACGTACGGGTTGGACACCAGCGAGCCGTTCTGGAGCTGGAAGACACCGGTCGAGGTGAATGCGCCGACCTCGTTGTTGAAGGATCCGTCGGGGCGGAGCGTGAGCTCGCCCGGGTATCCCACGGCTCCTCCGTACGCGAAGCCGGACCAGACGCCGGCCAGGGATGGGATATCGGCCTGCTTGATCGGAACGACCGTGCCCGGCGCCATGCTCGCGCACCCGAAGCCGACGACGGCCACCGCGACGACGAGGATCCCCAGCGTCAACGTGCGATGTGTCTTCATGTTCCCTCTCCGTTCTCGAGGCCTGTCAACCAGCGCCCCGCCCCCTTCGCACGGTCGAAGGGATACGCCCGGTATTTCGGCGTGTCAAGGCCGCGGGGGTTCGTCGATCTCCAGGCGGCGCTGGACGGGGAAGAAGTGAACGTCCCAGCGCTTGGCGATCAGTCCCCACAACCCCTGCGGATAGACGAGCATCACGGAGACGGCGAGCGAGCCGAGCAGGATCATGTACCAGGCACCAAAGTCGGCGAGCAGCTCGCGGAGGACGAAGAACACCAGCGCGCCGATCAGCGGGCCTTCCAGCGTCCCGATGCCGCCGATGACCACGATGAAGATCGTGGCGGCCGTCCAGTTGATGCTGAACGCGGCATCCGGCGAGATGCGGAGCAGGTTCAGGTAGATGACGGCACCGGTGGCGCCGGTGCCGAACGCGGCCAGCAGGTACACAGCGAGCTTGGTGCGGAAGACGTCGACGCCGAGCGTCTCCGATGCGCCTTCGCTGTCGCGCACGGCCATGAGCCCCAGCCCGAAGCGCGCGCGCAGGAACGCGTAGATCCCGACCAGGGCCGCCACGCCGAGGGCCAGTGCCAGGAAGTAGGTCACCATCTCGCGTGTCTCGCGGGCCAGCGGGAACACCGCCTTCAGGGTGCGTCCGGTGCCGCGCCCGAGTGCGCCGGTATTGGCCACGAGGAGCCGGAAGACCTCGGCCACCGCCCAGGTGCCCACCGCGAAGTAGCCGCCCTGGAAGCGGAAGACCAGCGCCGCCGTCGGGAGCGCGAGCGCCGCGGCGATCAGGCCCGCCAGCGGGACGGAGAGAAAGGGATCGAGGCCGAGATCGTCGGCGAGCACGATGAGCGCGTAGCCGCCGAGGCCGACGTAGGCTTGCTGGCCGATCGACAGCAGGCCCGCATAGCCAGCCAGCAGGTTCCACATCTGCGCCAGCACCAGGAGCGTGATGAGCTCCACGAGCCGTCGCATGCCGGCGGGATCGCCCCACAGGGGCACGGTGATCAGCCCGACGAGCGCGAGCGCGGCTCCGCCCAGGCCCAGGCGGCTCGCCCGTGTCATGCGCTGCACCCGGAACGATCGCGGCGTCATCAGTCAAGCCGCCGCTGCCGCGCGAACAATCCTTGCGGCCGGACGAGCAGGACGGCGAGAAAGACCAGATGGCCGGTGAGGATGCCCCAGCCCGGCGAGAGCTTGGCGCCGACGGTCTGCGCCACGCCGAGAATGGCGCCGCCCACCAGCGTGCCCCACAGCGAGCCCAGCCCGCCGATGATCACCGCCTCGAACGCGAACAGCAGCCGATCGGGACCGCTGCCGAACGCGAACGTCGTACGGACCCCGAGAAAGACGCCGGCGATGGCCACGATGCCGAGCGACAGCGCCATGGCCAGCGCGTAGAGGCCGCGCGGGTCGATGCCCATGAGGGCCGCGGTGGCCTGGTCGTCGGCGGTCGCGCGGAAGGCCCGGCCGCGCTGGGTCCGGCCGATGAAGATCTGCAGTCCCGTCAGCACGACGATCGCGACGAGCAGCGTGATGAGCGAGAACCAGCCCACGGCCAGGCCTCCGCCCAGGGCGAGGCTGGCGGTGTCGATACCGCCCGGATTCAGACGGCGCGAGTCGGCCGAGAACGCTTCCAGCAGCGCATTCTGGATGATGATCGAGAGCCCGAACGTCACCAGGATGGGCGGCAGGATGCCGCGGCCGAGCAAGCGATTGAGAACGGTGCGCTGGAGCACATAGCCGAGCAGAGCCATCGCGGGGACGACCAGCGCGAGCGCCAGCAGCCAGTGCAGCGCCAGGGCATCGACCAGCATCACGGCCAGGAACGCGGCCAGGATGCTGAAGTCGCCGTGGGCCAGGTTGACGATGCGCATGACGCCGAAGATGAGCGAGAGCCCGGTGGCGAAGAGCGCGTAGAGGCCGCCGAGCAGCAGGCCTTGCACGATCGTGTCGAGCCAGGCCACCGCTAGGTCCCGAAGTAGGCGGCCGCGATGCGGCTCCGGCTCAGCTCGTCGGGACGCCCGAACAGTGACACCGCCCCCTTGCGGAAGCAGAACACGCGCCGGGCGATGCGCAGCACCTGGCTCACGTCCTGCTCGACCACCACCGTCGTCATGCCCTCCGCGGTGACGGTCGCCAGGACGTCGTAGAGCTGCTTGACCACGGCCGGCGCCAGGCCGAGCGAGATCTCATCGATCAACAGCAGCCGCGGGTTCGCCATGAGCCCGCGGCTGATCGCCAGCATCTGCTGCTCGCCCCCGGAGAGGTTGGTGCCGGGCTGTCGCCGGCGCTCGGCGAGACGCGGGAAGATCGCGTACACGCGCTCCAGCGTCCAGCGCCCGGCGCGCGCGCGATAGGCGCCGATCCGGAGATTTTCTTCGACCGTGAGGCTGGGGAAGATCCGGCGGCCCTCCGGCACCAGCGTGACGCCGCGGTCGACCAGCTCGTGCGCGGGCCGTCCGCCCACCGCGACGCCATCGAGCTCGACGGCGGTCCGGGCTGCCGGCAGCGCCCCCGCCACCGCCTTGAGGAACGTGCTCTTGCCGCTGCCGTTGGCGCCGATGATGGCGACGGTCTCGCCATCGTCGACTTCCAGCGAGATGCCGAACAGCGCCTGGAAGTCGCCGTAGAACGCGTCGAGCCGGCGGACGACCAGGCGACTCACTGCACGTCGATGCCGAGATAGACGCGCTGCACCTCCGCGTTGGCCATGACCTCGTCCGGCGGCCCCTCGACCAGGACCCGCCCCACGTCGATGGCGACCAGGCGGCTGACCACGGAGCGCAGGGCGTGCACGATGTGCTCGATCCAGACGATCGCCACACCCTCGCCGTTGATGCGTCGCACGAGCGCGATCACCTCGGGCAGCTCGTCGTCCGTGAGCCCGCCGGCGATCTCGTCCAGCAAGAGCACGCACGGTCGCGTCGCCAGCGCGCGCGCCAGCTCCAGCCGCTTGCGCTCCAGTAGCGTGAGCGCGCCGGCACGCGTGTTGGCCTTGGGGGCCAGGCCCGTGAGGACAAGCGCGGCGACGGAGGCGTCTTCGGGACTGGCGCCGGCGCGGCCGTAGCTGGCGCCGACCAGGACGTTCTCGAAGACGGTGAGCGCCTCGAACGGGTGGGGGATCTGGTGGGTGAGCGCGATGCCCGCCCGGCACCGCGCGTGCGGTGGCAGGCGTGTCACCTCGCGGCCGGCGAAGCGGACCGCACCGCGATCGGGTCGAAGGCGGCCGATCAGGAGGTTGAGCGCGGTGGTCTTGCCCGCGCCGTTAGGACCGATGACGCCGAGCGCCTCGCCCTCCTCGACGGCCAGACTGAGCCCGTCGATGACGACGAGCGAGCCGAAGGATTTGAAAACGCCGTCGAGCGCCAGCAATGCCGGCATGAGGTCACCGCTGGCGGATCGTCTCCGCCTACCCGAGCGGCTTCAGCGTCCCTGCCGTCGGGATGTTCGGCGCCGACTTGTTGCTGACGATCACCACGTCGAAGGGGAAGTCCTTGCCCTTCACCCACTGGCCGCCGACGAGCGGGGTCTTGGTGACGTTGGGCACCGGGCCCTTGGCCCAGCTGATCGGCCCGACGATCGTGTTGAGGTTGGTGGCCTTGATCGCGGCGATGATCGCGGCCTTGTCGTCCACGCTCGAGGCCCGTTTCAATGAATCGAAGCCGACCTCGAAGAGCGCGTGGACGAAGCCGAGCGGCTGCGTCCACTGCTTCTTGGTCTCCGTCGTGTAGGCGGCGGCCAGCTGGCCGGCGGTGGCGCCGGTGAGCGACGACTTGAACGGATGCTGCGGCGACCACCACACCTCGGTGGACATGCCGGTGCCGAGCGGACCGAGCGCCTCCACCGATCGCGGGAAGAGCAGGGCCTTGCCCACGCTGGCGATCTTGGGCTTGAAGCCCTGCTGGGCGGCTTGCTTCCAGAACGTCGTCCAGTCCGGCGGGATCGGCACGCCGGTGACGATCTCGACCTTTGCGTTCTTGAAGGCCGAGATCTGCGCGGAGAAGTCGTCGCTCAGGTTCGGGTAGCGGCCGGGATCGACCAGCGTGTAGCCGGCCTTGGCCAGCGCGGGCGGAAAGCCACGCTCCTTGTCCCCCCACGCGTTGCCGTCGCCGTCGTTGGGCCACAAGGCACCGACGACCTTGTTGGTGGGGATCGAGCCCCACATGTCCAGGAACACGCCGATGATGTCCTCCAGCCCCCAGAAGAAGTGATAGGTCGACTTGAAGCCGGTGTCGGGCTTGCCCCCGCGCGCGAAGAACCACGGCTGCCACGGGCACACGCTGGAGACGCACGGGGTGCCGTTGACCTCGCACTGGTCGGAGACCGGATTGGTGGTCTCCGGCGTGCTCGCCACCAGCATGAGATCGATCTTGTCGGAGAGGATCAGCCGCGAGGCCACCTCGGCGGCCCGGTTGGGATCCGACTGGCTATCGCGCACGATGATCTCGACGGGGAGGTTCTGCCCCTTGATAGAGAGATTGGGCGCCGCCTTGCGCACGCCGGCCACCACGAACGCATCGCTCTCGCCGAAGCCGGCCAGCGGTCCCGTCTGCGGGCTCACGTAGCCGACCTTGAGCGTGCGCCGCTGCGCCATCGCGCGCCCAGGCAGCACACCTCCGACCGTGAGCGCGGCGCCCCCCGAGGCAACTTTCAAGAACTCGCGCCGGCGCATCAGAACTGCACCGGGGCCGGCGGCATCTTGCCGGAGGCGTAGAGGGCGGGCAGCTCGGGGGAGGCGTTCTCCCACACGAGCAGCATCGAGCGCTTGGGCGAGAAGCCGCGGTGGCGGATGTCGGCCGGCATGGCCGCGACGTCGCCGGCCCGCATGGTCACGCGCGCGCGCAACGCGCCGGTGTCGCGATCTTCCACTTCCCACTGGATCTCGTCGCTGAGCTGCACGAACCACTCCACACGGTCGTTGCCGTGAATGATGGGCAGGATGTACTCCTCGGTCGTCGGGCAGTAGAGGCTGGCCTTGCACACCGACACGACCGAGGGATTCCACGTGACGTCCGAGCGCGAGAGATAGGCGAAGAGGTTGAACGCCACCACCTGGCCCTCGAAGCCCGGCTCGGCCAGCACCTCCGGCGCGTCCTGCGGCACGTCGGTGAAGCCGCGATTGATCGGGAAGCCACTCTCGTCGCTGCGGATCGGCTCGTCGCCGGGCGCGCCGATCATGCGCTTGGCCGTCACGCGGTGCCGCGTGATCGCCTCCTTGTTGCTGCCGTTCTTGGGCCCGAAGGCCGAGCCGGTCTCCTGCGGTGCCGCGAAGGGATCGAACTCGGCGTTGGTCCAGTCTTCCAGGATGGCCTGGAAGACGCGCGAGATCAGCTCGGAGGGGAAGTTCTCCGAGTAGTCACGGCCGGACTTGCGGTAGTGATCGTTGAAGCGCCCGGCGTAGAGATCGACGTTGCCGTAGTGGTTCACCGTCCCCACCACCGCGTCGAAGTTCACGATGCCGTAGAAGAACCCCCACGCGACGTCGCGCTGCATCGCGCGCAGGAACGCGTCGGCCGGGATCATGTGGGTGCCCTTGGGCCATGCGATGTGGGCGAAGTACCCGTCGCGATTGAACGTGAACTTGCCCAGCGTGAATTCACGGTAGCCGTGCCGGTTGGGCTCGAGGCTGCCGAGCTCGGGAAGGCTCTGTGTGGCCATGCTGATCCTCCTCAGGCCTGCGGCCGCGGGGTGGTCTGGCAGATATCGGCCCAGCGCTCGATCGTGTCGCGGCCGGCCAGCGTCTGGAGCAGCACGACGCCCGGGCGCGACGCGTGGAACTGATAGGCGGCACCGGCTGGGAGCAGCGTCATGTGCCCGCGGCGCGCCCGCACCACACCCATCTTCTTGCCTTTCGGCGTGCCGGACAGGGCCACCGAGCCCTGGGTGCCGGCCGGCACGGTGGCGGGATCGTCGAGCTTGAGCAGGCGGACCTCGACCTCACCGTCCATGACGAGCGCGAACTCGTCGTGCGCGGCCGCCCGCCAGCCGGACGTCCCCTCGGCGCGGATGGCCTCGATCACGTACTCGATGTTCTTGCCGACCGCGATCTTCTCGTACGGCTTGGCCTTGCTGGCCACCTGGAAGACGTTGGAGAAGACGTAGTTCTTGGCGTTGTCGTTGATGACCTCGACGCCGCCCTTGTCATAATGCTCGAGCGAGCCGAAGCGTGTCGCCTGGCTTTGCGCCATCGCTGATCTCCCTTTCTCCCCCTGCCCACCGGCCACGCCGTCCGAGCAGCCGGCAGAGCCGACCGAGCTCCGTCTGGTCGCGCGGCGAGAGCGGAGTCATCTCGCGCACGAGCAAGGACACGTGGCGCGGAAACAGGGTGCTGATGAGCCGACGACCTTTCTCGGTGAGGCTGACCGTGATGAACCGGCGGTCGTCGCGCCGGCGCGAGCGGCGCACCAGCCCACGCAGGGCGAGATTGCCGACCACCACGGTGATGTTGCCGCTGCTGCGCAGCAGCTTGCGTCCGAGGTCGCGCTGACAGAGCGGGCCCAGGTGCAGCAGAGCTTCCAGGGCGCCGAACTGGCCGAGGGTCAGGCCGAACGCGGCCATGCCGGGCTCGAGCCTCGCCGTCACCGACTCCGCCGCCCGCATCAGCTTGATGTAGGTGTCCAGGGCGGCCACCTCGGCCGGGGCTCCACGATAGTGCGTAGGCATAGTTTGAATTTGAACTGTTTTACTACGAGCCTCCGGCCGGGTGTCAAGCCCCGCGCTGCGGCTGGAGCGGAGTACACTGCGGCCCAGGAGGCGACTCTGCCATGAGCACCCCGACCACGGCGACCAGCGCGCGCGGCGAATACATCTCGACGCTGTCGAAGGCGGGCCTGGACGCGCCGTGGATGGAGCCCGGGCCGCTGATTCGTCCCAAGGCCTCCGCGATGCAGGCGGGCGTCTGGCGGTGGCGGGAGATCGAGCCGCTGGTGCGCCGGAGCCCGGAGTTCATGGCGCCGGGCCGCGGCGCCGAGCGGCGCATCCTGCGTCTGGACAACACCGGCGTCCCCGAGCGCACGGCCGGCCACACGATCTCGGTCGCCGTGCAGTATCTGCTGCCGGGCGAGGTCGCGCCGGCGCACCGGCACACGCCCAACGCCATCCGCTTCATGCTCCACGGCGAGGGCGCCTACACCACGATCGAGGGCGACAAGTTCGTCATGCGCCGCGGTGACCTCGTCATCACGCCGAGCATGACGTGGCACGACCACGGCAACGAAGGCCGCGAGCCGGTCATGTGGACCGATGCGCTCGACTCACCGGTGGTGCGCTACCTCGAAAACCTGGCGATGGATCCCTACGAGGGCGAGACGCAGCCGGTGCGCACCGGCCCGCCGGCCCGGCACCTGCACTACGGCTGGGATACCGCGTATGCCGAGCTGATGCGGCGGACGGCCGGCGAGGCGGACCCGTTCGACGACGTCATCATGGAGTATCTCGATCCGGCCACGGGCCGTTCGGTGGTGCCGGCACTCGGCTGCTATCTGCAGATGCTGCGGCCGGGGGTGCGCACGCGCGCGCACCGGGAGACGTCCAGCGCGGTCTACCACGTGGTAGCCGGCTCCGGCTACGTCGAGATCGACGGCCGGCGCATCGAGTGGGGCGAGGGCGACTTCTTCGCCGTCCCGCCGCGAGCGCTGCACGCCCACGGCAATCCCGGCGGCGCCCCGGCCATCCTCTACTCCGTGCAGGACGTACCCCTGCTACGCGCGCTGGGCTTCTACCGCCTCGAAGCGTAGCCCTCGGCCGCCGTTCCGCGAGCTTCAGCGGGTGCGGTTGTACTCATAGTCCTCGCGCTCGCCGGCGCCGGCCCGCAGCTCGGGGCGCAGCGGCGGCCGCGTGCTGTTCAGCTTGGCGTGGACATCGAGGGCGGCCTGGTCCTTCCAGCGCTCCAGCAGCGTGAGCCGGTCGGGATCGGCGACGCCCTGGAAGACCTCGAACTGCCCGCAGCCGGGCTCCTTCATGCACTCCACGCAACGGGCCTTGTAGGCCTGGGCCAGCTCTGCGCCCTTGCCCGGCGCGGCCGTGATCGTGACCACCAGTCGAATCGACATGTCGGGTTCCTCTCAGTGACGGGATTGCGCCTCACCATCGCGGGAGGCGAGCAGCACACACACGAGCGCGAGCAGCCCCGGCAGGGCCTGGGTGAACAGGATCGTGGTCTTGGCGGTGAGCCCGCCGAAGACACCGGCCACCACGACGCAGCCGAGGAAGAAGATCTTCACATCGCGTCGGCCGGCGACGAGACCCCAGAGCAGGCCCGCGGCCAGGAATCCGTTGTAGAGACCCTGGTTCCCGGCCAGCACCGCGGAGGAGGCGGAGACCTCGGGCGTCATGGAGAAGATCTTGCGGCCGACCGGATGATCCCAGAAGAACATCTCGAGGACGAGGAAGCCGAGGTGCGCGAGCGCCACGAGGACGATCAAGACACTGGCGAGGAGACGCATCTCAGCGACCCCAGAGCTGCCGGGTCGCGAGGCGGGCGCCTTCCGCCAGCGCGTCGAACTTGAGCCAGGCCACGCTCGGGTGTGTGTCGTTGAACCGGATGCCCGAGGCGGCGAAGCCACAGTCGGCACCGGCGATCACGTTCTCGCGCCCCACGATGCGGGCGAAGCGGACGATCCGCTCGGCGATGAGCTCGGGGTGCTCCACCAGGTTGGTGGTGTGGCTGATCACGCCGGGGATCAGGATCAGGCCGTCGGGCGGGCGGAACTGCTCGAACACGTGGTACTCGTGCTCGTGGCGGGGATTGGCCGCCTCGAAGGAGAACGCGCCGGCGTTGATGCGATAGAGAATGTCGACGATGTCCTTCAGCTCCATGTCGTAGATGCGCGGGCCGACGTCGATGCTGTAGCACGTGTGAAAGCGGACCTGCTCGCGCGGGATGCCGCGCAGCGCGTGGTTGATGGCCTCGACCCGTTGCGCCACCCACGTCCGGCAATCCTTCACGCTGACGCCCGGATTCATCATGTAGTAGGTGACCAGCCGCGGGTCATCGACCTGGAGCACGAAGCCCGCATCCACGATGGCGCGGTACTCCTCGCGGAGGGCATCGGCCAGCGCCTGCTCGTATTCCTCGTCGGTGCGGTAGAACTCGTTCGCCAGCGTGGCGAAGATGTAGGACGGCGCGATGGCCGGCATGAACACGTCTTCGTGGCGCTGGCCCTTGAGCGCCGACTTCAGATTCGCGATGTCGGCCTGAACCGCCACCGGGGCCTTGTAGCTGACCGGTCCGGTGCACACGTCGATCCCGTGGCCGCGGCCACCGCCCCGGCCGCCCGCCCACTCCGCGATGCGCTCGGACCACGCGTAGTAATCCGGGAACGCCTGGTACTCGCGGCTCACGTTGCGGGGATTACCCGCCTGCCCGGGCGGCGCCGGCTTGCGCGCGAAGCCGTTGAAGCGCTCCACCACGTAGCCGAAGAAGCTCGCCTTGCCTTGCTCGCCGTCGGTGACGATATCGATGCCGGCCTCGGCCTGGCGACGGACGACGTCGGCCACCGCCTCGCGGACCAGCCGCGTGTAGGCATCCCCGTCGTAAGGCTCGCTGCGATCCTTCGATTTCAGAAGCGGGACGAGCGCGTCGGGCCGGGCCAGACTGCCGACGTGCGTGCTCAGGATCCTCTCGGTGCTTCGCTTCATCGACTTTCTCCTCGGTCCAGCGGTAGAAGCGCCAGGGCCCGCACCGCCCAAGGGAGCGCGACTCGAAGCTGGGCCCGCTGCACTTCGCGGATGCGCGGAGACGCCTGTTCCACCGGGAGGCCGGCGCGGGCGGCAAAGTATCCGCTGATCAGAGCCGCCCAGTGAGATTGCACCGGGAGAATGGCGTCAGGCAACGGACCGCCCTCCAGGTGCAGGCTCGGGAGCCATGCCGCGATGTCGAGCGTGCCGTTGCCGCGCCCGGCCAGGTTCCAGTCGACGAGGACCACACGATCGCCGACGAAGCAGAGGTTATCGCTCCGGACGTCGCCGTGCACGAGCTCTTCTCCCCAGAGGGGTACGCGCGCCTCGGCGGCCGCCAGGGCGTCGATCGTTCGGGTCAGCCAGGTGGCGGAGCACAGGCCGAGCCTCAGAAAAGGATCGGGGTCGCTCCGTACCTGCGCCCATCCGGACCGATAGGGCCCCGATGCTTCGAGGTCGGGCAGCCAGGCGGGCGGTGGTGTGGCGGCCACCTGCTCCAGGGTGTCGAGCACCTGCGCGATGCGGCGCGTGGTCCAGGGCGGTGGCCAGAGCGCATCGCTGAGATCTTCCAGCACCAGGAACGGTGAAAGGCCGTCGTCGTCCCAGGCGCGCATGGCGGGAAGGAAGCCCGCCGAGATCTCCGAGTAGATGCGGTGCTCCGTGCGCAGCCAGGTGGTGGTGTGAGCGTCGGTGGCGCCCTTCACGAAGACCGACGTGCCATCGACACACGTGACGATCAGGCGCAGCGCGTTGGTGTCGCCGCGCGCCACGGGCCGCCAGGCGTGCAGACGTTGTCCGAGGCGATCCGCGACGCGTTCCGCCAGCGTCTGCGACGGTGTCGCCGCGATGGCCACGCCGCGCCTACCCCGTCAACGGGAGAGATAGTGGCGGGCGAGGCCCCGGGCATAGCCGTCGAGGAGCCGATGCATCTCGCGCATCGACTGCTCGGCGGCCCCGCGCTCGTCGGCCGTCCGGATGTATTTCAGGATGGCGCCCTCCGTTTCGCCGGCCTCCTCGGCCTCGACCTCCTCGTGCACGAGGTAGTTCATGGCGCCCCACTCCGGCCGGCAGCCGTAGTGCTTGGTGAGCGCCTGTCCGACGGTCTGGGCCAGCTCCACCACCTCCGCCTCGATGAAGGCGGTGGTGCAGAGCGACGCGCTCCAGGGAATCTCGTGCGCGAGCCGGCGGAAGAAGGCCAGGATGTCGTTCATCTCGGAGATCGGGGTCACCCGCTCCCAGGCGTCACGCGGGAACCCCATGTCGTCGCCGATGCGCTGATAGAGCTCCACGTGATCGGGCGTGCCACCGATCTGCCCGCGGAAGAATCCGAGATCCTCGACGAGCAAATGGCGCGCGCAGTCCTTCCGGACCTCCAGCTCGTCACAGCGCGAATGAATGCCGCTGAACATGCGCGGGAACCAGCAGATGAGAAAATACCACTGAGAGACGTGGCCCCACGCCTGCTCGCGGGTCAGGCTGCCGACGGCAAAGCGCTTGAAGTACTCCGATCCACGGAACGGATTGTTGGCCAGCAGCTCCGTCCTCACGGCGTCGAACCAGTCGGTGGTCATCACTGCTCCTCTCGCGCTGCCGGTCACTCGATGATCTGGTCCGCGCGCAACCGAAGCGACGGCGGAATCGAGAGACCGAGCGCCCGGGCCGTGTTCAGATTGATCACCAGCTCGAACCTCGTGGCCTGCTCCACCGCGAGGTCGCCGGGTTTGGCTCCCTTGAGAATCTTGTCGACGTATACGGCGGCGTGTCGGAACTGGCTCGCGATGTTCACGCCGTAGGACATGAGGCCGCCCGCCTCCACGAACTCTCGCTGCGCGTATACCGCCGGCAGCCGGCCCTTCGCCGCCAGCTGGACCACCGCGTCGCGAGCGGAGAACGTGATGGGGTCCTGGAGCACAAGAATGCCGTCGGTGCGCTCCCGTCCGAGGCTCGCGAAGGCCCCCGCGATGTCGCTCGGGTCGCGGATCTCAACGACTCGAATCGTCACGGCACTCTTTCTGCCGGCGGTCTCGACCGCCGTCCGGTAACTCTGCGCGCCCGGATCCAACGGATTCCACAGCAGGGCCACGCGGGTCGCCCGGGGGACGGCCTCCTTCAGAAACTCCAGGCTCTTGGCGTGGATCTCCGGGGCGGGATCGTTGGCCAACCCCGTGATGTTGCCGCCCGGCTTGGCCAGGTTCGCGATGAAGCCCGCGCCCACCGGATCCCGCGACACGGCCATGACGATCGGGATCGTCGTCGTCTCCTTCTTGACCGCCGCCACCAACGGGTTCGACCCCGTCACGATGAGGTCGGGCTTGAGCTTGACGAGCTCAGCGGCCAGGGCGGCAGACGGTCTCGCCGTCCTTCGGCGAACCGCCGCTCGACCACGAGATTCTTGCCCTCCACGTACCCGAGATCGCGCAAGGCATCATCGAACGCCTTGACGCCGTGCCCGATCTCCTGGGCGGCGACGGTCAAGATCAATCCGATCCGGTAGACCTTTCCCGCGACTGCGCCTCGAGGAGCGACAGCCCCGCTGACAGTCCCACGCCAAGGCCGAGCAGCGCGACGACCGCGTGTCTTCGACTCACTCGATCAGCGGTCGGGCGCGCCGCGATCATAGGCCTCGCGATCTGGTTTGATGACGCCCATGTCCCCGACCTCAGTCGGCCGCCACGCGGCGCTGCAGCCACATGCGGCGCACGGCATCAAAGGAAGCAAGGTAGATGAAATCGGCCAGGTAGCCAAGAGGCACCGCTGCCACCAGACCGAGGCGAGTGACCGTCAACCAGGCGACCAGATTGAAGACGCAGATGCCGAAGGCCCCCATCGGCCACACCTTCACCACGGCTCTGACGACGTCGGCGCCGTAGTGGAAGTGCAGCATCGCGATGACCGGGAGCGTGTTGACCGGATAGCCGGTGACCAGCCCGGACCACTTGGGTCCGAGGATGTGCGCGACCGACGTGAGCAGGATGACCGAGACACTGGCCACGCCGGCGCGGACGGCCAGCAGCGGTACGGAGATCCGCACCCGCCGCAGCGGCGCGCTGTCGGGCAGATGCCGAAAGAGCCAGAGCGTTGCCGCACACAGGACGGCGGCCAGGGGAACCACGACCAGACGTGACGGCTCGACGGCGCCGATCGCGAGGGAGGCGAGCGCGAAGAGCGCGGTAGCGGTCACGGCGCCCACCGCGATCGACAGGAGCCGGTTGCGAGGCACCAGGGCGGCCCCCGCCACGTAGCCGATGATGAACGGGAAGGTCGCGCAGATCCCGGCGATGTTCAAGAAGGCGCTTTCGGCGGCAAATTCGAGGCCCTGCTCGAGACCGAAGAAGACCAGCGAGACCACCGCCAGCTGGGGCAGGGAGGCCGCCAGGTCGCCGATCCGCGGCCCGAAGCGCTCCGCCACCGCGGTGACCGCAATGACGAGTCCGGCCGACACGACAATCTTCCAGACGAGCAGCGTCACTGACGCGAGAGACCATCGACGAGGACGAAGACGCAGCCGGACTCGGGCTCGATCAACGCGCTTGTGCGAGGGCCTTCCAGGCGGTCCGGTCGATCGCATACCACACGACGGGGACGTCCGGACTCATCCAGTAGCGGGTTCCCTGATACACGAGACCGAGCTTCTCCATCACCCGGCGGGCGGCCGCGTGGGCCGCAGCCGTGACGCTGATGATGCGCGCGAGACCATGCTGCTCGAAGCCGAAGCGAAGCGCGGCCCGGGCGCCCTCGGTCGCCAGGCCGCGACCCCACCACGCCTGGTGCAGCTCGAATCCAACCTCGATCTTGTCGGGGCCGGGCCACTCCGTGAGCTCGTCGAGCCCGATGCGGCCGATCCTGCTTCCACTGGCCCTGTCGATGACGGTCCACGGCCCGAATCCGTTCACCCGCCATTGCCGGAGACTGTCCGCCGCCAGCCGGGCGATACGATCTGGTCCAAACATCCGCCCACCCCTGACTGCGGGGTCACTCAAGAGCCGCTCGAGCTCCGTGCGGTCTTCCTCCGCCCAGGGACGCAGGAGCAGGCGCGGCGTCTCCACCGTGGTCATCGCGGCTAGGTCAACGATCCGAGTCGGAGCCACCACGGGGACGTGTGCCTGAGGACCAGCAACCCGTTCTGCGTCCAAGGGTCGGCGTCCAGGCGTTCGGCGATCTCGGAGGCGTCGGTGGCCCGCACGATGAGCAGAACGTCGGGCGTGCCCTCGAGGGGCCCGCCGAGCGCGACGAACCCGTCTTTGAGTAGCCCGTTCATGAACGCGGCGTGGGCGGCCCAGTCGATCTGGTTGTCCAGCGGCTGCGAATCATCCCAGGCCGGCCCCCGTGAACGGATCACCGCGAAGAGACGTTTCACTTTGTCAGGATCTCCTTCAGCCCGCGGAGCGCGAGATCGTAGCCGACGATCCCGAAGCCGGCGATGCAGCCATGGCTCGCGGTCGCGACGTCGGAGTGCGTTCCGCGCAGGGCCGGGTTGGAGATGTGGACCTCGAGGGTCGGGAACTTGACCCGGCCGATGGCCGTGACCAGCGCCGGATACCCGCGGGGCCGCACGCGGGATCGGGTAAGCGTCATGCGACGAGGCCGTGTGCGGTGAGACTGGCCCGCACGTCCGGCGCTCCGCCGACCCGCTCCGCCCGGAGGCCGGCCTGGCGGGCACCCGCCACGTAGGTGGCATCGTCGTCCAGATAGAGGAGCTCGTCGGGCGCCACCGCCAGGCGGCCGGCGAGACGACGGAACGCTTCGGGGTCCGGCTTGCTCCGGCCGAGCTCAGCCGAGAAGATCGCGCGGGGGCCGAAGATCGCGGCGGCAGCCGGAAATACCTGCGCGAGATGTCGCTTCAAGAGTACCGAGTTATTGGTGAACAGCCCGACCGCCCGATCCGCGCTGAGTTGCCGCGCGAGCGCGAGGACCGCCTCGTCGGGCTCGATCGCCACGCGCCGGGCCTCCACCCACTCCTCGACGGTGAGGGCATATCCCATGCGCTCCCCGAAGCCCTTCAAGTAGTCGTCAGCCGACCACACACCGCGCTCGGCCTCGTCCTCGAATCCCGACCGCCAGATGGCGGCGTGGATCGCGTCGGGACTGCGCCCACTCCACGACGCGAGAAGGGCCAGGCGACGCTCGATACGGTAGCGGCACAGCACGCCATCCATGTCGAACACGACGGTCGTGATCACGGGCGGGGGACGTCTATCGGTTCCGATAGACATCGGTATTGAGGTACTTCAGGCCCGAGTCGACCATCAGCGTGACCACCTTCGCCCCCGGCCCCAGCTGTTGCGCCACGTGGATGGCAGCGATGACATTGGCGCCGGAAGACGTCCCCGCGAACAGGGCCTCTTCGCGTGCGAGCCGCCGGGCCATCTCCTTCGCGTCTTCGGTCTTGACCGCCAGGATGTCGTCCACGAGCGTGGGGTCCCACAGGGGAGGAGTGTAGCCAATGCCGACCCCTTCGATCTTGTGGGGTCCGGCCGGGCCTCCTCGCAAGACCGAGGACTCGGCCGGCTCGACCGCGACGATCTTGACGCCCGGCTTCTGTCGCTTCAGCACGGTGGCGACACCCCGCGACGTGGCCGCTGTCCCCACGCAGTGCACGAATGCGTCGATCTCTCCGTACGTCTGGCGCCAGATCTCCTCGCCGAGCGGGTAGTAGCCCGCGATGCTGTCGTGGTTGTTGAGCTGATCGGTCCAGTAGGTGTGCGGCTCCTGGCTCAGTCGCCGGGCGGCCTCGATCATGTCGAGGATCAGCTTCTTGGTGGTGAGGCCCCCTTCGCTCGGGACCAGCGTGAGCTGCGCCCCGAACGCTGCCATCTGATTCAGTTTCTCCGGACTGAAGGCATCGGACGACACGATGTGGATGCGGTAGCCCCGGGCGGCGCACACGAACGCCAGGGAGGCCCCGGTACTGCCACCGGTGTACTCGACGACGGTGTCTCCGGGCTTCAGGCGTCCATTCGCCTCCGCCCGCGTGATCACGGCGTGCGCCATCCGGTCCTTCACGCTTCCGGTGGGATTCTCCCACTCGAGCTTCACGAAGATATCCGCACACCCCGGGGGGACGATCTTGCGGAGCTGGACCAGCGCGGTATTCCCGATCGAGCGGAGAATATCCATGGCTATCCCACGTGGTAGGTCGACGCGAAGACCTGCCAGCCGCGCTCGACCCGGACGAGGTTGTACGACTGGCGCCACTGCCTCAACACGGCGCCATCCTCGCGGAGGAGCTCCCAGCTCACCGTCCCGAGCGCGCTTCGTCCACCGATGGGCATCACGTCCAGGTCCTTGAAGCGAATGCCCCGGCATCCATCGCGGTGATAGGCATCGATGGCGGCCTGAAAGAAGCGCTCGATGTCCGCCCGCGACTGCAGGCACTGGATCGACCCGTCGCCACGCAGGGCGACGCCCGGCACGTGGTAGAGGGCGGCGATGCTGACCCCGCTGAAGGAGCAGAATGCCGTCACGAAGTCGTCGAAGAATCGGCTGACTTCGTCGCGGAACGCCGTCATCGAAGCCTCGATCACTCGACGATGTAGTCCGCCCGCTGCCGCAGGGACGGTGGAATCGTGAGACCGAGCATCCTGGCCGTCTTCAGGTTGATCGCCAGCTCGAACCGGATCGGCTGCTCCACGGGCAGGTCGCCCGGCTTGGCGCCGTGGAAGATCTTGTGAACGTAGCCGGCACTGCGACGAAACAGGTCGCGCCGGTCAGTGCCATAGGACATGAGGCCGCCGACGTCGACGAACTCTCTGAGCCCATAGATGGCGGGGATCCTGCCCATGGCGGCGAAGCCGACGACGCGCGTCCGGTCGGTGAGCATCACGGAGTCTTCGACCGCGATGAGCGCATTCACCTGATCCAGCATCGCCGCCTCGAACGCCTCATCGAACGCCTTCGACGGCTGGGAGGGCCACGGTCTTTGGAGCTCGATACTGGTGAGTTGGATTCCCATGGCGCGGGCGGCCTTCTCGGTTTCTCTCACGATCAGCGGGGACTGGATGCCGGCAGAGTTCCAGAGGATGCCCACTCGCGATGCCCCGGGCACGGCCTCCTTGAGAAGCTGCAGGCGCTTGGCGCCCAGCGCCGGCGGAGCCAGGCTGTGAAAGCCGGTGACATTGCCCTCCGGCCGGGCCAGGCGCGTCACGATGCCCTCGGCCGCGGGGTCGCCACTCGACGCCATGACGATGGGGATGGTTCGCGTGGCCTGCTTGGCCGCCAGCGCCGCCGGCGATCCCCTCGTCACGATCACGTCGACCTTGAGCCGGACCAGCTCGGTGGCCAGGTCAGGAAACCGCTCAACCCCGCCATCGGCCGACCGATACTCGAGCACGAAGTTCCGCTCCTCCAGGTACCCGAGGTCTTTGAGCCCCTGTCGGAACGCGCCGAGGTATTCGGCATTCGCCGCCGCCCCCTCGACCTCGAGCACCCCGATGCGGTAGACCTTCGCCGCATCCTGCGCGTCGGTGGCGAGGGGCGCGGCGACGAGGAGGGCCACCGCCAGGCCGATGCTACTGATCGTCGGCGACGTCAGAAGCCTCATCCCTATCGGAAGAGGCGCGAGACGCTTGTTCCATCGTGGATGGCTTGAATCGCGTCGGCGAAGAGCCGCGCCACCGACCTGACCTGGATCTTGGCGATTCGCTTGGGTTCCAGGAGCGGCAGCGTGTCCGTCACCACGAGCTGGCGGATCGGTGAGCCGGCGATACGCTCGATCGCCTTCCCCGACAGCACGGCGTGGACGACGCAGGCTTCCACCGCGAGGGCGCCATGCTCGAGGACGAAGCGCGCCGCCTCCACGAGGGTCCCGCCGCTCGCCACCTCGTCGTCGACGATCAGGGCGACCTTTCCCTTGACGTCACCGATCAGATTGACGGCGCGCGCGGCTTCGTCGTCTCCGTGACGTCGCTTGTCCACGATCGCGATCGGCAGGTCCAGACGGGCCGCGTAGTGGCCGACGTCTTTCGACTCGCCCACATCGCCGGCGACGAGCACGTAGTTGGTGAGGTCGCGGCTCGCACGCAGGTAGTCGCACAGGATCGGCGCGGCCTGGAGCTGGTCGGCGGGGATGCGAAAGAAGCCCTGCACCTGGGGCGAGTGGAGGTTCATGGTGAGAACGCGGTCGGCGCCGGCCGTTTGCAGCAGGTCGGCCATGAGGCGAGCGGTGATGGAGATACGCGGCCGATCCTTCTTGTCCGAGCGCGCGTAGGGGAAGTACGGTAGCACGGCGGTGATGCGTCCCGCCGAGGCGTGCTTGAGGGCGTCGATCGTCATCAGCAGCTCGATGATGCCGTCCGAGACCGGCGGGCACGAGGGCTGGATCACGAAGACGTCGGCCTCCCGGACGTTCTCATCGATCTGGACGAGCATGTTTTCGTTGGAGAACCGCACGACGGTCGTGCGGCAGAGCTCGGTGCCCAGACACTTGCAGATGTCACCCGCCAGTTGCGGATGAGCGGTGCCGCTGATCACCTTGACCGCGCCGACCATATCCCTCCCTGGGCGGACGAGCCGCGAGGACCCCTACGCGAACAATTGTACGATCGCCGCCATCCTCGCAGGACGCTTCCGTGGCCTCCGTAAGAGCTTCCTGAAGAACCGCGCGAGCTCTTCGCGAGACTGCAGGCAGTGGATGGAGCCGTCGACGCGGATCGCATCGGTCAACGGATGATCGGTCACGTCTGTTCCCGTGGTCAACGCGTTGAATGTCCGACCAGGCGCGGAACCAGCACGATCAGGAGCCAGATGACCGCAGCGAACGCCAGGGTCGTCAGGAACCCCCACGCTTGCCGGAAGCCGAGCCAGCACGCCAGCACGAACGCGAGGCTGGCCACCGAGCCGACGATCATCGACTCGACGAAGTCGCCCGTCTGGCGCTGATCGCCGCGACTCGCCGAGAACACGATCCACATCGCCAGTGGAGCGGTGAGCGGCATCGTCGCGATGATGGCGGCAAGGTGCCGAGAACGTTCCTGGACCACCGCCACCAGGACGACGATCATCACTGACACCAGGACGGTCACCGCCTTTTCTGAGATCACTGGCTCAGGCCTCCCCGGCGTCGGCGCCGCGTCCAGATGGGTATCAGCGGTCCTCTCGAGTCAGCTGCTCGAAGGCTCGTCCGACCAGGCGGAAGGTCGACGAGTCCTGGACCCGCTCCGCTCCGAGGGACCGGTAGAAGCGGATTGCACCCGTTCCAGTTGAGGACGGACCACGTCAGACTGCCACCGCCGCGTGCGGCGGCCAGCCTCGCAACGTGGGCGAAGAGCGTACGGCCGATCCCCCGGCTCCGCCATCGCGGCTCGACGTACAGGTCCTCGAGATAGAGACCGGTCTGACCGGAGGCCGTCGAGAACGTCGGGGAGTACACCGCGAACCCGACCGGCTCCGCACCGACATATCCGAGGGCGACCTCCGCGACGGGCTGCGCGCCGAACAGCGCCCTCTCGAGAATCGACTCGGTCACGCTGAACTCGTGCGTGAGCCGCTCGTAGTCGACGAGAGCCTGAATCATCCGAAGGATGACCGGCGTGTCGGTCTTCCTGGCGGGCTCGATTCGGAGAACGATGTCGCTCGTCATCGCCAGCGGTAGCCAAATCTTGTGGTGAGACATTGCTGAATGGGCCCGAAGCCGTCGGCCCTACCCTCGAAGCGGATCCCGCCCTCCGGCGTGACCCAGTAGGTCCAGCCGACGTTTCCGTGCTCCTTAGCGCAGGTGTCGACTGCGTTGTAGGCGTATTCCTGCTGAGGGGTTAGTTTCTGGGCGCACCCGACAAGACGACGAGGAGGACGCCGGCCGCCAGAGCCACGGATCGAGACGAGCGCATATGCGGGTCTCCCTGAGCCCGGTGGCCGGTGGCTCCGGCGGGGGCAAGCGGATGGGCACGGCGTCGACACCGTCGACCGGCGGGCTGGCGTCAGGCGATGGCGCCGGCGCTTCGCAAAGACGCGATGGCCCCGCGCTCGTACCCGAGCACTCCACTCAGCACCTCGTCGGTGTGCTGCCCTGGTGTCGGCACGGGTCCGACGCGCGCCGGTGTCTTGGACAGCTTGACCGTGGCGCCCGGCAGGAACATCTCACCGGCCACCGCGTCCTCCATCTTCACCAGCATCTGGCGCTCCCACAGGTGCGGATCCTTCGCGACCTCGGGGATTGTCCGGATCGGCGCGGCGGGAATCCCGGCATCGTGGAGCGCGGCGCAGACCTGGTCGGACGTATTCCCGGAACACCATGCCTCGATCTTGGCGCGGCGATCGCCGCCCGGCGAGCTTCCGGCCAGCGGCGTGTCGTCGGCCGGCCCCCCGACGATCTTCATGAGCCGCGCCGCCATGTCGCGGCCGGCGGCGGCGATGACGACCCAGCCGTCCTTCGTCTGGTAGGGCGGGCGGCCGCCCTCGCCGCCTTCCGCTCCGGTGGAGAGATAGTACGAGGTCGGAATTTCGACCATGGTCAATGCAGAGTCCAGCAGACAGACGTCTACCAGCTGGCCTTCCCCCGTGCGCTCGCGGTGGCGGAGCGCGGCGAGCGTGCCGATCGTGGCGTGCAGCGCGGTGTAGCGATCGACGACCGACGAGGCGGTGCCGACCGGGTGGCCCTCGGTCTGGCCCGTCAGCGACATGAGGCCGCCCATCGCCTGGCCGAGCGAGTCGAACGCCGGGCGGTCGCGATACGGGCCGTACTGGCCGAAGCCCGACACCGAGACGAGGATGATGCCCGGGTTCAGCGTGGCGAGCTGCTCATAGGCGAATCCCATCGCCGCCATGACACCGGGA
>Ga0075418_10001914_pt1 | contig 23668 bp, 14 predicted proteins | sample SoiMetdeltSBSDD2_FD_81776 | JGI IMG/M metagenome (GOLD analysis project Ga0075418, IMG submission 81776) | Bulk soil microbial communities from a Populus tree surrounding site in Tennessee, USA - Soil MetaG P. deltoides SBSDD2 | ecosystem: Environmental > Terrestrial > Soil > Tree plantation...
AAAGAAATACGGATGAAAATCCGGAGTGTGCAGAACACCCGGAAGATCACCAAGGCGATGGAGATGGTCTCGGCCTCCAAGATGCGGCGGGCGCAGGAGCGCATGCGCGCCGCGCGTCCCTACGGCGAGAAGATCCGCACCGTCGCCGCGCACATCAGCCACGCCAACCCGGAGTACCGGCACCCGTTCCTGGTCGCCCGCGACACGGTCAAGCGCGTAGGGCTTATCGTCATCACCACCGACAAGGGTCTGTGCGGGGCGCTCAACACCAACCTGCTGCGCCTCGCGCTCGGCCAGTACAAGACGTGGCAGACCGAAGGCGAGGAAATCGACGTCTGCGCGATCGGCAACAAGGGTTTCGGCTTCATGCAGCGCCTCGGCGCGAACATCGTCTCGCACGTCGTCCAGATCGGCGATCGCCCGCAGATGGAACGCCTGATCGGCGCGCTCAAGGTGATGCTGGACGGCTATACCTCGGACCGGTTCGACCGGCTGGCGATTGCGTATACGCGCTTCATCAACACCATGAAGCAGGAGCCGGTGATCGAGCAGCTCCTGCCCCTTTCCGGCGAGCGCCTCGGCTCGCCTGAATCGGTGTGGGATTACATCTACGAGCCGGAGGCGAAGGTCGTCCTTGACCAGGTGCTGACGCGCTACATCGAGACGCTCATCTACCAGGCCGTCGCGGAAAACATGGCCTCCGAGCAGTCCGCGCGCATGGTGGCGATGAAGGCGGCCTCGGACAATGCCGAGAGCCTGATCGACGAGCTGACGCTCGTTTACAACAAGAACCGGCAGGCCAACATCACGAAGGAGCTGTCGGAAATCGTGGGCGGCGCGGCGGCTGTGTAAGGTTCTACCGCGGAGACGCCGAGACCTAGAGAACGAATCGGAGATTCCAGGAAACGGTTATGGCACAGGAACAGGCACAAGGCACCATCGTTCAATGCATCGGCGCGGTCACCGACATCGAGTTTCCGCGCGAGGCGATGCCCGGGATCTATGACGCGCTCACGCTCGCGGACACGGGCGAAGGCGGGCTCGTCGAGAAGGGCCTCACCTTCGAAGTCGAGCAGCAACTCGGCGACGGAGTCGTGCGCTGCATCGCACTGGGTTCCTCCGACGGCCTGCGCCGCGGCATGAAGGTCAACGGCACCGGCGCGCCGATTTCCGTCCCCGTGGGCAAGGGCACGCTCGGACGCATCATGGACGTGCTCGGGCGACCGATCGACGAGGCCGGCCCGATCCAGACCGACGAGCGCCGCTCCATCCACCAGGCCGCGCCCAAGTTCGACGAGCTCTCTCCGTCCGTGGAGCTGCTGGAAACCGGCATCAAGGTGATCGACTTGATCTGCCCCTTTGCCAAGGGCGGAAAAATTGGTCTCTTCGGAGGAGCAGGTGTCGGCAAGACCGTGACCATGCTCGAGTTGATCAACAACATCGCCACCAAGCACGGCGGCCAGTCGGTGTTCGCCGGCGTGGGCGAGCGGACGCGCGAAGGGAACGATTTCTACCACGAGATGATCGAGGCGGAAGTCATCAACCTGAAGAACATCACCGAGTCCAAGGTGGCGATGGTATTCGGACAGATGAACGAACCGCCGGGAAACCGCCTGCGCGTGGGCCTGACCGGCCTTACCATGGCGGAAGCCTTCCGCGACGAAGGACGAGACATCCTGTTCTTTGTCGACAACATCTACCGCTTCACGCTTGCCGGCACCGAGGTTTCGGCGCTGCTCGGGCGCATGCCGTCGGCGGTGGGTTACCAGCCGACGCTGGCGGAAGAGATGGGGCGGCTGCAGGAGCGCATCACCTCGACCAAGACCGGCTCGATCACCTCGATCCAGGCGGTGTACGTGCCCGCCGACGACCTGACCGACCCCTCGCCGGCAACGACGTTCGGCCACCTCGATGCGACCGTCGTGCTCTCGCGCGACATCGCATCGCTCGGCATCTACCCGGCGGTCGACCCGCTCGACTCGACTTCGCGCCAGGTCGACCCCAATACCATCGGGGAGGAGCACTACAGCACGACGCGCGCCGTGCAGGCGACCCTGCAGCGCTACAAGGAGTTGCGCGACATCATCGCGATTCTCGGCATGGACGAGCTCGCGCCCGAGGACAAGCTTGCGGTCGCCCGGGCGCGCAAGATCCAGCGCTTCCTGTCGCAGCCCTTCACGGTGGCGCAGAACTTCACCGGCTCGCCGGGCAAGTACGTGACGCTCGCCGACACCATCAAGGGGTTCAACATGATCGTGAACGGCGAGTGCGACGATCTGCAGGAGCAGGCGTTCTACATGGTCGGCACGATCGAGGAAGCGCGCGAGAAGGGGAAGTCGCTCTAACGTCATGGCGGCAACCATCCACATCGACGTCGTCAGCTCCGAGGAGAGCATCTACTCCGGGGAGGCGGAATTCGTCGTGCTGCCGGGCGAGGCGGGCGAGCTGGGGATCTATCCCCGGCATACCCCGCTCATCACGCGGATCAAGCCGGGATCGGTGCGGATCAAGCCGGCCGGCGGCGGCGCGGAGGAGCTGATCTTCGTGGCGGGCGGTATCCTGGAAGTGCAGCCGCAGGTGATCACGGTGCTCGCCGATACCGCCATCCGCGGCGCCGACCTGGACGAGGCGAAGGCGAGCGAGGCGCTGAAGCGCGCGGAAGAAGCGCGGCGCAACGCCAAGGACAAGCAGGAAATCGCAACCGTCGAGGGCGAGCTTGCGACGCTCGCCGCACAGCTCGCCGAGATCCGCAAGCTGCGGCAGAGAAAATAGCTATTTCCCAGGTCCTTGGCGCAGCCTAGCGGAGTTGGAACATCCGGCTAGAAGCTATTTCATCAAAGACGCGAGATATTCGCGAGTCCGGGACGACTTTCCATCGTCGGTGTCGCACGAAATCAGTGCCATCAAGTTCAGGATGGCGGATGGTGACGGTACGAGCGGTCGCCAGGAGTTGCCGGAGAGCGCGCGGGACTTGGAACCCCGGTCACAACATTTGATGCGTTGGATGAGGACGTGTGATGAATCACACACGCTGGGTGTTCCCGCAAGCGTCCGCATGCCATTGGGGCAGTCAACCCTCCTCCACCGTCCACAGGAAAGGGGTGTTTTCGAGATGGCTTCTACTTTTCTATCCTGGAAAAAAGTAAAGGCGGCAGCTATAGCTGCAGTTTTCGTTGATGGACGGCCCTGTACCTAAAAGCGTTGATCTCCTCGTCGTCGGCGGCGGCATCAACGGCGCCGGCATCGCGCGCGACGCGGCGGGGCGGCGCTTGCGGGTGCTGCTGGTCGAGCAGGACGATCTCGGCTCCCACACCAGCTCTTCCAGCAGCAAGCTGATTCACGGCGGCCTGCGCTATCTCGAGCAGTACAAGTTCCGCCTGGTGGCCGAAGCGCTCGCCGAGCGCGAGGTGATGCTGAAGGCGGCGCCACACCTGGTGCGGCCGATGCGCTTCGTGATGCCGCACGTGCCGCAGCTGCGGCCGGCGTGGATGATCCGCGCCGGCCTGCTGCTCTACGACTACCTCGCGCGGCGCGCCACCCTGGCCGGATCTCACGCGGTGGATCTCAAGGCGAGCCCCTATGGCGCGGGACTCAAGCCCGAGTTCCGCCGTGGCTTCGTTTATTCCGACTGCCGGGTGGACGACTCGCGGCTGGTCGTCGCCACGGCGCAGGCCGCGGCGCTGTCCGGCGCCGTCATCCTCACGAGAACGCGTTGCGTGAGCGCACGGCGGGCAAACGGCGCCTGGCGCGCCACGCTCGAGCGGCAGGACGGCGTTTCGTTCGAGGTTACCGCGCAGGCGATCGCCAATGTCGCCGGGCCGTGGGTGCGGACCTTTCTGCACGATGCGCTCGACGAGCGGGGCACCTACGGCCTGAAGCTCGTCAAGGGCAGCCATATCGTCGTGCCCCGCCTCTACGATGGCGACCACGCCTTCATATTGCAGAACGACGACCGGCGCGTGATCTTCGTTTACCCCTACGAGGAGCGCTATTCGGTGATCGGAACGACCGACGTCGCGATGACCGGCGAACCGGGCCGCTGCTCGGCCAGCGCGGAGGAAGTGAGCTACCTGTGCCGCGCGGTCAACCGCTACTTTGCGCGGCAGATCGCGGAGGGCAACGTCGTGTGGAGCTACTGCGGCATCCGGCCGCTCTTCGACGACGGCTCTGCCGATCCCTCCGCCATCACGCGGGACTATGTGCTGCGGGTGGACGCGCCACCGGGGGGAGCGCCGGTGCTCTCGGTTTTTGGCGGCAAGATCACCACCTATCGGGCGCTTGCCGAGCAGGCGCTCGCCAAGCTCGAGCCGTGGTTCTCCGGTATGCGGCCGGCGTGGACGGCGGGCCACCCCCTGCCCGGCGGCGATCTCTCGGGCGAGAGCTTCGAACAGTTCGCGAACGTGCGCCTGAAGCGCGATGCGCCGTGGCTGCCGGCCGCGCTGCGGCAGGGGCTCGCCCGGCGCCATGGCGCGCTCGCGTACGAGGTGCTCGGGCCCGCCGCGAGCGTCGAGGCCATGGGGGAGCACTTCGGCGCCGAACTTTACGCCCGGGAGGTGGACTACCTGATGGCGCGCGAATGGGCGCGCGATGCGGACGATATACTATGGCGGCGCACCAAGGCGGGCCTGCACCTTACCCCCGGCGAGCGCGCGGCGGTCGCGGCGTACGTCGGGGAGCGCGCGCGGAAAGTCTGATAAACCGATGTTTGTGCGATAATTTCTCGATGAGCATCCGACCCGATGTGGTGATACTCGCGGCCGGCCAGGGTAAACGCATGCATTCGAGCTTGCCCAAGGTGCTGCATCCGCTCGCCGGGCAGCCCATGCTAGCGCACGTCATCGCCACCGCCCGCGCCTTGAATCCCAAGCGTATCTGCGTCGTATATGGACACGGCGGCGAGCAGGTGCCCAAAGCGATCGCCGCGCCCGATCTCGTCATGGTCAGACAGGAGCCGCAGCTCGGGACGGGGCATGCCGTGCAGCAGGCGCTGCCGCACCTGAACGGGACCGGCCGCACGCTCGTGCTCTACGGCGACGTGCCCCTGCTCGGCGCGGGGACGCTTTCCGAAATGCTCGCGGCCGAGCGCGAAGAGCTGACGCTCCTCACCGCGAAGCTCGACCGGCCCGACGGCTACGGGCGCATCGTGCGCAACCGGCGCGGCGGCGTGACCCGTATCGTCGAGGAGAAGGACGCGAGTCCCGCGCAGCGCCGCATCCGCGAGATCAACACCGGCATCATGGCGCTCCCGAGCGCGCGGCTCAAGGCGTGGCTGAAAGGGTTGTCGAACGACAACGCGCAGCGCGAGTACTACCTGACCGACGTCGTGCGGCTTGCGCTGGCCGACCGGATTCCCGTGCAGACGGTCACGGCGCGCGACACCCGTGAAGTGCTCGGCGTCAACAGCAAGGAGCAGCTCGCGCAGCTCGAGCGGCTGCACCAGTTGCAGCGCGCGACCCGCCTGCTCGAGCAGGGCGTAACGCTGGCCGATCCGCTGCGCCTCGACATCCGCGGCAGCCTCGTTTGCGGTGCGGACGTAAGCATCGACGTGAATTGCGTGTTCGAAGGCGAGGTCACGCTGGCGGCCGGCGTTCGGGTCGGCGCCAACTGCGTGCTGCGGAATGTCGTCGTCGGTCCCGGCACCTGCATCGAGCCGTTTACCCTGATCGACGAGGCGAAGGTAGGCGCCCAGTGCCGGCTTGGCCCGTACGCCCGCATCCGGCCCGGCACGGAGCTGGGCGAGGATGTGCACATCGGGAACTTCGTCGAGGTCAAGGCGAGCCTGATAGCGGCGCGCTCCAAGGCGAACCACCTCTCCTATATCGGCGATTCCACGGTCGGGCGCGACGTCAATATCGGCGCGGGCACGATCACCTGCAACTACGACGGCGCCTACAAGCACCAGACCGTGATAGAGGACGAGGTGCATATCGGCTCCGACGTGCAGTTGATTGCGCCCGTGACCGTCGCGAAGGGAACAACCGTCGGGGCCGGGACGACGGTATGGAAGGACACCGGCCCGGGCGGGCTGGTGCTGAACGCCAAGACCCAGGAGCAGCGCGCTGGCTGGAAGCGCCCGGTCAAGAAAAAGTGACCCGTGACCAGTGACCCGTCGATACCCGGTAGAATGCGTCCCTTGAGTGGAACGGCACCAGTCACCAGTCACCGGTCACCAGTCACGCCTTTATAGCCATGTGCGGAATCGTAGGCGCCGCCTCCACGCGCGATGTGGTGGACGTCCTGATCGAGGGGATCAAGAAGCTCGAGTATCGTGGCTACGACTCGGCAGGGATCGCGTTCCTGAAGAACGGCCACCTGGAGCGCCTGCGTTCGACCGGGCGCGTCGCGCACCTCGAGGAGGTCGCCCGCAAGAACCAGACCGAGGCCCGCACCGGGCTGTCCCACACCCGCTGGGCGACGCACGGCGCGCCGAGCGAGGCGAACGCCCACCCGCATTTCTCGTCCGGCAGCGGGCTCGAGGTCGGTGTCGTTCATAACGGCATCGTCGAGAACTACGAGGCGATCCGCTCGCGCCTCACCGCTCTCGGGTATTCATTCTCGTCCGAGACCGATACGGAGGTTCTGGCGCACCATGTCCATTCCCTGGTGATGGCGAAGGGCTTGAGCCTCTTCGAAGCCGTCAGGGAAGCGAGCCAGGAATGGGAAGGCGCGTACGCCGCGGGATTCATTTGCAGTCGCGAGCCCACTACCGTGGTCGGCGCGCGCAAAGGCTCGCCGCTCCTGGTCGGGATCGGCCGGGGCGAGAACTTTCTCGCTTCCGACGCGAGCGCACTCATCAGCAAGACGCGGGAAGTCGTCTACCTGCTCGAAGGGGACATCGTCGAAGTGCAGCCCGAGCGCGTGCGCATCCGCGACGGGGAAGGCAGGTTCGTGGACCGGCGTTCCACGATCAGCCGGCTGTCCCAGGAGTCGGTGGAGCTGGGGCCGTTTGCCCACTACATGCAGAAGGAGATCTTCGAGCAGCCGGGCGCGCTGGGCAACACGCTCGAGATGGTGTTGAACGCGCAGTCGCTGCAGCCCAACCTGTTCGGCGCGGAGGCCGAGGCGGCCTTCGGCCGGACCCGGCAGGTGCTGCTGCTCGCGTGCGGCACGAGCTATCACGCCGGTCTCGTCGCGCGCTACTGGCTCGAAGCCATCGCCGGATTGCCGGCGTCGGTCGAAATCGCGAGCGAATACCGCTATCGGGACCCGGTGGCCGTGCCGGGGACGCTGGTGGTGACGATTTCCCAGTCGGGCGAGACCGCCGACACGCTGGCGGCGCTCCAGCATGCCCAGCAGGGCGGGCTTAGCGACGCGCTCTCGGTCTGCAACGTGCCCGAGTCGGCGTTGCTGCGCCAGTCGAACCTGCGCTTCCTGACCCGCGCCGGTCCCGAGATCGGCGTGGCTTCCACCAAGGCGTTCACGACCCAGTTGGCCGCCCTTTTCGTGCTGACGCTGGTGTTCGCCAAGATCAGGCGGCGCCTGTCGCCCGAGCGCGAACGGGAGTTGATCGGCCAGCTGCGGCACCTGCCTGCCGCCATGGAAGCGGTGCTGTCGGTGGAACCGCAGGTGCATGGCTGGGCGCGGCGCTTCCAGCCCAAGCATCACGCGCTCTTCCTCGGCCGAGGCGTGCACTTTCCGATAGCGATGGAAGGGGCGCTCAAGCTGAAGGAGATCTCCTACGTGCACGCGGAGGCTTACGCCGCCGGAGAGCTGAAGCACGGCCCGCTCGCCCTGGTGGATTCCGAGATGCCGGTCGTCACGGTCGCCCCCAACGACCAGCTCCTCGAGAAGCTCAAGTCCAACATGCAGGAAGTGCGCGCGCGTGGCGGCGAGCTGTACGTTGTCGCGGACCGGGATTCCCAGGTCGCAGAGAGCGAGGGCGTGCACGTCATACGCCTGGTCGACCACGCCGGGCCGCTCTCCCCCATCCTGCACGTGATCCCGCTGCAGCTACTCGCCTACCACGTCGCGCTCTTGCGCGGGACCGATGTAGACAAGCCCCGTAATCTCGCGAAATCGGTGACAGTAGAGTAGGTGTCCGTTTAACGGTTGCGATCCCCAGCATTAAGAGCGTGACGGTCGAATAAGACTAGGCACCGCGCCGCGGCTTGCGCTCCGCGCGAGCGGCAAGGCTGTCGTAAAGCCAATCAGGAAGCACCCGTAGCAGGCGCGCCACGATTGCCATCTGCCACGGAATCACTGCGAGGGATTTGCCGCGATCGACGATCGCAGTGATTTTTCCGGCCGCCTCATCCGCGGACAGCATGAACGGCATGGGGTATGGATTCCTCGCTGTCATGGGCGTCGCGATGTATCCCGGGCATATGGTGGTGACGGTGACGCCGCTGTCTCTTAACTCGACGCGCAGGCTTTCGAGACACGCGATCGCCGCCGCCTTCGATGCCGAGTAGGCCGCGGCGCCCGGCAGTCCACGGTAGCCGGCCACGCTCGCGATTCCGGCGAGCCTGCCCCGTCCGGCCGCCCGCATCGCGCCGATGAAGGGCTGGAACGCGTTGACCATGCCCATCACGTTGATGTCGAAGATCTCGTGAAATGCCGGAATATCCCCGGCATGCTCGGCGAGCGTGCCGACACTCACCCCGGCATTGGCGATGACGACATCGGGAGTCCCGTGCGCCGCAATGAAGGCGCGTCCAGCAGTCGAGAGCGCGCCGGCATCGCGCACGTCGAGCGGGTAGACTTCGCACGGCACGGCAAGCTCGCCGGCAAGCCTTTCCAGTTCGGCTTTGCGCCGCGCGATGAGACCCAGCGTCGCGCCCGCGGCGGCATAGCGCCGCGCGAGCGCGGCGCCCAGACCGCTCGACGCTCCGGTGATGATTACCCGTTGCGCCCCACCCATAAGCGATTCAGGGGGTGCGGGGAAACGGGAAGGCCAATCGGAACTTCAGGAAGGGCTCAACCCCGTCCGGAAGTGCCCGGATTTTCAGTTGCGGGGGGTTCGGGGGGGATGGGAAGTCCCCTCGGATTCTCAGGAAGGGGCCCATTCCCCCTGATCATTTTGTTCCGCGCCGCTGCCGGGCGATCCGCACCAGGTCGTCGAGAACCACGACCATGTCCTTGATCGAAGGCGCCATGCTGCCCGAGGTGATGTAGCGGCCGTCCACGGCGAGCGAGGGCGTTCCCTCGACGCTGTAGAGTTTCATGGCGCGCACGGCGCGGGCGATCTTTCCGTCCACCTCGGGCGAGAAGTACGCGTCCACCCATTTCCGCTTGTCTATGCCGTTCTTCACCGCCCACTGCTCCATCACGTCGGGCTTGCTCATGTGGAGCTCTTCCACGTGGTAGCTGCGAAAGACGCGGGCATGCAGCCGTTCGGCCTCGTTCAGGAGCTCCAGCGTGTAGTAGATGCGCGCGTGCGGGGTCCAGCTGTCCTTGAGAATCGCCGGTATGCGGCGCACCGTCACGTCCGACGGCTTGCTCTTGGTCCACGCTTCGAGGAATGGCAGCAACTGGTTGCAATACGGGCAGCCGTACCAGAAGAAATCGATGACTTCTATCCGCTCGCCGGTTTCGACCTGCTGCGGCGGCTCGATCAGCCGGTACTCCATGTTCTGGCGCGCGCGCGGTGGCTCCTGGGCAAGGAGCGCGCTGCTCAGCGCGGCAAGAGGCATGGACGGCAGCGCGAGCAGCAGTGTGCGGCGGCGATTCATGTGTGCGCTCCTATTTTTTCCCCGCGCGCGGCTGGCTGCGCGCCATGGCAATGAGCTGATCGAGATTTGCGAGGAACTTCTCGTAGTCGACGCTGCCGTTGGCGCCGGAGTTGCCCTTCATCGACGGCGAGATGAGGTAGCGCCCGTCCACCACCAGGATCGGCGTATGCGGTACGTCGTGGTTGCGCGTCAAGTCGGCCGCCCGCTGTGTGCGGCTGGTGACGGCGAAGGAGTTGTAGGTGTCCTCGAACTTCTTGCGATCCACGCCTTTGGCAGCTACCCAGTCGAACAGCGGCTTCGGGTCCTTGGCAAGCATTTTGGGATTGAGCGCCTTCTGCTGGTGGATCGCATTGAAGAGCTCGCGGTGCAGCTTGTCGACGAGCCCCATGGCCTCGATCGTGTAGTAGGTGCGCGCAAGCTGCAGCCACGAGCTGTCGAGCACCGCGGGCACGCGCCGGAACTCGACGTCCGCGGGCTTGCGCTTCAACCAGGTCTCGAGCGGGGGCTGCAGGGCGTAGCAATGGGGGCAGGCGTACCAGAAGAACTCGAGCACCTCGACCTTGCCCTTGCTGTCGGTGGGCTGGGGCTGTGCCAGGACCTCGTAACTGGATCCCTTTTCGAGCCCGGCCGCGGTACCGGGCAGTGCCAGGCACAGGCAGGCCAGCATCAAGAAGAGTTTCATTGATCTCATCGCATCTCACTCGTTATTGTTGCCGGGGCCGGTCCGACTCCTGCACCTTGACGAGGGCGGTGTCGTAACCGTTCTGCTTCAGTGTCTCGCGGGCGCGGTTTAGTTCCTCTATGCTCGCGTACGGACCGACGCGCACGCGGTGCATCACGCCCTTGTCGGGCAGGTTCGCGGTCTGGATGATCGCCTCGACGCCGACCAGGGCGAGCCGGGCCTTGAGATTGTCCGCGTCGGGCGCGTTCTGGAAGGCGCCCGCCTGGAGGAAGAACGTCTCACGCTCGCCCGCGGTTGACGGTTTCTGCGTTTCTTTCACCTGCTCGCCGGTCGCCGGCTGCTCGCCCGGGAGGATCTTGTAGAAATCGAAGCGGGGCTTGGCGTCCGGGGCGGCCTTGGCCGATTTGTCCTCGGCTTTGACCTCGTTCTTCGCGGCAGGCTGCGGCGCGGGCTTGGCCGGAGGCGCGCTGCGCGGGAAGGGACTGGGCATCTTGTTGATGTACCACGCCACCCCGAGCGCGATCGACAGGCCCAGCACCAGGCCGATCAGGATGCCGACGAGAAGCGAGCCGCTCGCCGCACGCGAGGCGGGCTTGCGCTCGGGTTTTTTATAGTCCTTCGACACCCCGTTATCTTACCTCAGCGGGCGTGTCAGGAACGGCGCTGCGCGCGGCTACATTTTCTCGGGCGCGGAGACGCCGAGCAGCCCGAGTCCATTGCGCACGACCGCGCGCACCGCGGCAGCGAGCGCAAGACGGGCAATTTTCACACTCTCCTCGTCGACCAGGAAACGGGTCGAGTTGTAGTAGCTGTGAAAATCCGCCGCGAGGTCCCGCAGGTAGAACGCGATACGATGCGGGGCGAGCTCGACGGCCGCCTGCTCCACGATCTCCGGGTACTCCATCAGCCGCGCGAGCAGGACGGATTCCTGGCTCGAGGCGAGAGGTGACTTGTCGGCAGCGGCGAGGCCGCCGGGATCGCCGCCCCATTGCTCGAGGACGCTGCACACCCGGGCGTGCGCCATCTGCACGTAGTACACCGGGTTTTCCTCGCTCTTGGCGCGCGCCAGGTCCACGTCGAATACAAAATCTGTGTCGGCCTTGCGGGACACGAGAAAAAAGCGCACCGCGTCGCGTCCGACCCAGTCGATCAGGTCGCGCACGGTGACGTAGGACCCGGCCCGCTTGGAGATTTTTATTTCCTCGCCGCCGCGTATCACCTTCACCAGGCTGTGCAGCACGTAATCGGGATAGTCCACCGGGATCCCGAGGCCGAGCGCCTGCAATCCGGCGCGCACGCGCGTCACCGTGCTGTGGTGGTCGGTGCCCTGAACGTCGATAACCTTGCGAAAGCCGCGCTGCCACTTGGTGACATGGTAGGCGACGTCCGGCACGAAATAGGTGTACGTGCCATCTGACTTGCGCACCACGCGATCCTTGTCGTCGCCATAGTCGGTCGTGCGCAGCCACAACGCGCCGCCCTCCTCGTAGGTCTTGCCGCTCGCGATGAGCCCGTTTACCGTGGCGTCCACCTTACCGTCGGCGTACAGGCTCGACTCCAGGTAATAGACGTCGAATTTCACGCCGAACGCCAGCAAATCGGCGTCCTGCTCGGCGCGGAGGTAGGCCACCGCGAACTTGCGAATGGCCTCGAGATCCTGAGCATCGCCCCTATCCGCAAGGTAGGCGCGGGCGATGTCCGCTATGTACTCCCCGTTGTAGGCCTCTTCCGGCCACCCGGTTTCGCCGGGGTTGATGCCCTTCGCGCGTGCCTGGACCGAGAACGCCAGCTTGTCGATCTGCGCGCCGGCGTCGTTGTAGTAGTACTCGCGTGTGACGGAATGACCCTGTGACTCCAGCAGCGCCGCAATGGCGTCACCCAGCGCCGCCTGGCGCCCGTGGCCTACGTGCAGCGGCCCGGTCGGGTTGGCCGAAACGAATTCGACCTGAACCCTGTTGTTCCCCTGCGATAACGTCTTTCCGTAAGAGTCGCCCTCGACCAGGATGCGGCTCACCACCTCCTGCTTGTAGCTCGCCCTGAGAAAGAGATTGATGAACCCGGCCCCCGCGATCTCGGCTTTCTCCAGCTCAGACGTCGCCGGCAGCGCGGCCACCAGGCGCGACGCGATCTCGCGTGGCGGGCGCTTCAGTACCTTGGCAAGCTGCAGCGCCACGTTGCAGGCGTAGTCACCGTGCGCGGCCTGCTTCGGGCGTTCGAGCAGGAGCGCCGCCGGGACGTGGCCGGGAGCGACCACCTCGACCGCGGCAGCCAGCGCCCTCGTCAATCGGGTTCTCGCGTCCTCAGGTGGAGACATGCTTGATCCTAGCATGGCATGATCCGCCCACATTTTCCCTGGGATCTGTGTTCATCTGTGTTTATCCGTGGCGCAAGCCGCGTTCTCTCAGAACTCCAGCGGATCGACGTCGAGCGACCAGCGCGCGCGCGTGGATCGCCGGGCCGCCAGTTGCCCGCGCCAGGCCTGCAGAAAGCGCTGCAAGCGCGGGCGCGATTCGGATTGGACCAGGAGCTGGGCGCGTTCGCGTCCGGCGCGGCGCGGCAGCGTCGCCGGCACCGGGTCGTACATCGTGACCGGCAGGTTGAGCCCTCGTCCCAGCCGCGCGGCGGCGGCCAGAAAGTCGAGCGCGACGGCGAGCCGCGGCGCTTCCGCCCTCAGCAGCGCCTGGTGCACGAACGGCGGGAACCCGGCCTGCCTGCGCTCCGTGAGCAGGTTGTCCGCGAAAGCGCGGTAGTCGTGCCGCTTCAACGCCTCGTACAGCGGGTGACCCGGGAATTCGGTCTGGATCAGCACCGTTCCGCGCGTTTCACCGCGTCCGGCGCGCCCGGCGACCTGCGTGAGGAGTGCAAACAAGCGCTCCGCGGCGCGGACATCCGAGCTGTAGAGCAGAGCGTCGGCGTTCACGACGCCCACCAGGTTCAAGTGCGGGAAGTCGTGGCCTTTCGCGAGTATCTGCGTGCCTACCAGGATGTCGACCTCGCGCCGTGCGATCTGACCGCGCATGGCGGACCAGGCGTCGCGCTTGCGCGTGCTGTCGCGATCGATTCGGAGCACCCGCGCCGCATCGAACTCGCCGGCGAGCGCCGCCTCGACCCGTTGCGTCCCCTGACCCACCGGCGCGAGATCCTGATTGCCGCACTGGGGGCAGGCCGCCGGGACGGGCGCCTGGTGACCGCAGTGGTGGCAACGCATCCGCTGATCCTTGAGGTGCAGCACGAGCTGCGCGGCGCAGCGGTGGCAGCCCGCGATCCACCCGCAGCTGCGGCAGGCGAGCACCGGCGCGAAGCCGCGGCGGTTGATGAATACGAGGCTTTGCTCGCCGCGCGCCCAGGACCCCCGGATCGCCGAGAGCAGGCCCGCCGATAGTCCGTTGCGCGAGCGCTCCGCGCGCGTGTCGAGGGATTCGATAGCCGGGGGTGGCGCGCCGATGCGCTGCGTCAGTGGGTGCAGGGCGTAACGCCCGGTGATCGCGTTGTGGTAGGTCTCCAGCGCCGGCGTCGCCGAGCCCAGCACGATCGGGACGTTGCGCTGCCGCGCACGTACGACCGCCAGATCGCGCGCCGAATAGCGGAACCCCTCAGCCTGCTTGAACGAAGCGTCGTGCTCCTCGTCGACGACGACGATCCCCAGCCCGGGCATGGGTGTAAACACGGCGAGCCGGGTGCCCAGCACGATACGCGCCCGGCCGGATTGCGCGGCGAGCCAGTGCGCCAGCCGCTCGCTCTCGTTCAAGCCGCTGTGGAGGCAGGCGATGGGCGTGTCCGGAAAGCGGGCGCTTACCAACGCCTCCAGCTGGGGTGTCAGCGCAATCTCCGGCACGAGCACCAGCGCTTGCCGGCCCTGCGCGAGGATGAAGGAGATCGCATGCAGATAGACCTCGGTCTTGCCGCTCCCTGCCACGCCCAGGAGAAGATGGGGCTGAAATGCCCGGGAGTTTTCGCAGATATGCGTAACGGCGGCAGCTTGCTCGGCGGTGAGCCGTGGAGCAGCGGGTGACGGCTGGGCATGCGCCATTTCGGTTCCGTACAGTTGTCGGTCGGCCTGTCGCCGCGCCCGCTTCCCGATCGTGCGGAGCCGCGCAGGCAGCGCGCCCATCACCACCTCTCCCAGGGGATGGTGGTAGTAGTCGCTCGCAAACTTCAGGAGCTCCAGATCGGCCGTGCCGAGGCCGGGTCCGTCGCGCAGCACCTCCAGGACGCGTTTCAACCGGGTCGGCGAAATCTCCGAGGTACGGGCGCACTCGATGACGACTCCAATCGCGGTCCTGCTGCCGAAGGGCACGAGCACGCGCTGCCCGATATCGTCCTCCGCGACGCCGTCACCCCGATAATCGAACAGCTTCGCCACGGGCACGTCGAGGGCGATGCGGGCAATGCGGGACTGGTTCATCGTGACTGCTGGCGGGGGTGATAGGTCGGTCGGATCAGGATAGAGACCCCAACGTGTCAGAGAATCTCTACTATGAAGCGTAAGAACTCAACTACAGAAAAGCCTTTCAAAAGGGACCACTACCTCGACAAGTGAAACGCATTCTTCGAAAGGCGGGCAAGTTCTTTAGCGGCTACGGGATTTTCTGGTTATCGCCATCACGCTGTGGATAAGCCTGTTAATGATTGCCTCCCCGAGCGCTGTCCAGGCCGTCGCTGTGGCATGGGCGCAAAAAATACGCGATGCCGGAGCGGTGATTTAATAGTCTTATATTCAATGGGTTGCGAAACCTATCGCCAAGGCGGCCGCTGGCGGTCGCGGTCTGCGCAACATCTAGCGCCGGAATGTGCATAACTCGCCGCCGCCGCTCCCCGAAAAGCCTGAACTGGCGCGGGTTTTCAGTGATACGGTCGGGAGAGCTCGTGCACTGCCTCGACCAGGATCGCGACGTTTTCCGGCGGCGTGAACCGCGATACGCCATGCCCGAGATTGAAGATGTGGCCGCTGCCGCGGCCGTAATGCGAGAGCACGCTCGCCGCGCCAGCCCGGATCGTCTCGGCTTCGGCCAGCAGCACCACCGGCTCGAGATTGCCTTGCAGCGCCGCGCGGGCGCCCACGCGCTCGCGCGCGCTGCCAAGGTGCACGGTCCAGTCGATCCCCACGGCGTCGCAGCCGCTCGCGGCGATGGCTTCGAGCCACGCGCCGCCGCCCTTGGTGAAAAGAATATTCGGCACGCGGACCCCGTCACATTCCCGCGCCAGTCCGTCCAGCACCTGCTGCATGTAGGCGAGGGAAAACTCGCGGTATTCGGCGTGGCCGAGCGCGCCGCCCCACGTATCGAAGATCATGACGGCCTGCGCCCCTGCCTCGATCTGGGCATTGAGGTACGCCGTGACCGCGCGGGCATTCACGTCCAGGATCCGGCGCAAGAGGTCGGGCCGCCGGTAAAGCATCGTCTTGATGTGATGGAAATCCGTGCTGGGTCCGCCCTCCACCATGTAGCACGCCAAGGTGAAGGGACTGCCTGCAAAGCCGATCAACGGCACCTCCCCGGCGAGCGCCCGGCGCACTTGGGCAACGGTGTCGAAGACGTAGCGCAACTCACCCGGGTCCGGGACGTTGAGGCCGTGGATTTCCCGCTCCTCGCGCAGGGGCCGGGCGAGGGTCGGGCCCTCGCCTTCAACGAAGGCCAGGCCCAGCCCCATCGCATCCGGGATCGTCAGAATATCCGAGAAGACGATTGCCGCATCGAGCGCGTAGCGCGCCAGGGGCTGCAGCGTGACCTCCGTTGCGAGGTCCGGGTTGCGGCACAGGGCCATGAAACTGCCGGCGCGCGCGCGCGTGGTGTTGTATTCGGGCAGGTAGCGACCCGCCTGGCGCATCAGCCACACCGGGGTGTAGGGCGTCGGCTGCCGGAGCAGGGCGCGGATGAAGGTGTCGTTCTTGAGTTTGCTCATGAACTGACGGCGCGCGCGGAGAAAATCCGAATCATGTAGCTCTTCTCATCCTGCCCCCGCGAGGATGGATGCAGTGTAGTGGGGGGTGCGGGGGGCGCGGGAAGGGCCCTCGCGAATTTGCAGGAAGGGGCCCGCGCCCCCTGCTCCATTATCTCCCGTGGGATCGAGAATTGCCGCCTAACGCGGCAATTCGGACGATCCCATGAGGAACTCGTCGACCGCGCGGGCGCACTGGCGGCCTTCGCGTATGGCCCATACGACCAGCGACTGGCCGCGCCGCAGGTCGCCGGCGGCGAATACCTTGGCGGCCGAGGTGACGTAGGAACCCGGCCCATCGGTGGCCGCCTTGGCATTGCCGCGGTTGTCCTTCGTCACGCCAAACTCGTCGAGCAGCGATTGCACGGGGGAGACGAAACCCATGGCGAGAAGCACCAGGTCCGCGGGGAGCGTGAAGTCCGTGCCGGGCATCTCCGCCATCTTGCCGTCCTTCCACTCCAGGCGCACCGCCTTGATCGCCTTGACCTTGCCCTTGTCGCCGACAAACGCCTTGCTGGCGATGGCCCAGTCGCGCTTTACGCCTTCCTCGTGCGATGACGACGTGCGCAACCGCAGCGGCCAGTAAGGCCATGAGGGGTTATTGGGCGGATCGTCCGGCTTCGCCAGAAGTTCTATCTGGGTAACGGACTTGGCGCCATGCCGATTCGACGTGCCCACACAGTCGGAGCCGGTATCGCCGCCGCCGATGATCACGACGTGCTTGCCCGTCGCCCACAGGTCCGCCACGCCCTTGTCTCCCGCCACGCGCTGGTTCTGCAGGGGCAGGAATTCCATGGCGTAGTGGACGCCGTCGAGATCGCGGCCCGGCACCGGCAGATCGCGCGGCTGCTCGGCGCCGCCCGCCAGCACCACCGCGTCGAACTCGGCGAGCATGCTTTCCGCCGGGACGAACTCCACGGCCAGGTCCAGCACGCCGGAGCCCGGCGCCGTCGTTCCGGCGCGCACTCCCGGGCGAAACGTCACGCCCTCGGCCGCCATCTGCTGCATCCGGCGGTCGATCAGCCACTTCTCCATCTTGAAGTCGGGAATGCCGTAGCGCAGGAGCCCGCCGATGCGGTCGCTTTTCTCGAAAACGGTGACCGCATGTCCGGCGCGCGCGAGCTGCTGCGCGCAGGCGAGGCCGGCCGGGCCGGAGCCGACGACGGCCACTTTCTTGCCGGTGCGGCGCGCGGGCGGCTGCGGCTTGACCCACCCTTCCTCCCACGCCTTGTCGATGATCGCGTGCTCTATCGACTTGATGCCGACGGCGTCGTCGTTGATGCGCAGGACGCACGCCTCCTCACAGGGCGCGGGGCAGATGCGGCCGGTGAATTCCGGGAAGTTGTTGGTGGAGTGCAGCGTGTCGATCGCGCGCTTCCAGTCCTGCCGGTAGACGAGGTCGTTCCAGTCGGGAATGATGTTGTTGACCGGGCAGCCGCTCATGCAGAACGGGATGCCGCAATCCATGCAGCGCGCACCCTGTACCGCAGCGGCTTCGTCCGACAGGCGGGGGATGAACTCGCGATAGTGCTGCTTGCGCGCGTCCTTGGGCTCGTACTGCTCCTCGACCCGCTCGTGCTCCAGAAATCCGGTGACTTTTCCCATCAGGCGGCTATCTTCTTGCCCTTCGCGGCCAGCTCGCCGAGCGCGCGGCGGTACTCGTTGGGGAATACCTTGACGAAGCGCGTACGGAAGCCGGCCCAGTCCTCCAGGATCACCTTCGCCCGGGCGCTGCCGGTCGCGCGCGCGTGTTGCTCGATCAGCCGCCGCAGCACGACCTCGTCCGCCGCGCCCATGTGCCAGAGGTGCCGGGGCACCTTGGCGTCCTGCTCCGCTTCCGCGAGCACGGGCTCGAGCGTCACCATGGACGGGTTGCAACGGCTCGCAAAAGTCCCTTCCTCGTCGAGCACGTAGGCGATGCCCCCCGACATGCCGGCGCCGAAGTTGCGGCCCGTCTCGCCGAGCACCACCACCGTCCCCCCGGTCATGTACTCGCAGCCGTGGTCGCCCACGCCCTCGACGACCGCGTGCGCGCCGGAATTTCTCACGGCGAAGCGCTCGCCTGCGACCCCCCTGAAATAGGCCTCGCCGGCGATGGCCCCGTAGAGCACGACGTTGCCGGTGATGATGTTCTCGGTCGGCTCGCCCCGGAACTTGGGCGAGGGCTGCACCGAGATGCGCCCGCCCGACAAGCCCTTGCCGCAATAATCGTTGGTATCGCCGACGAGATCGAGCGTCACCCCTTTCGCCAGGAACGCGCCGAAGCTCTGGCCCGCCGAGCCCGCGAAACGGACGCGGATGGTGTCATCGGGCAGGCCTTCATGGCCGTAGCGCCGGGCGACTTGATACGACAGCATCGTGCCGACGGTGCGGATGATGTTGCGGATCGGCATCTCGATCATGACCTTCTCGCCGCGCTCCAGCGCCGGCTGCGCGAGCTCGATCAGGCGGTTGTCGAGCGCCTTCTCCAGGCCGTGGTCCTGCTTCTCGCGGTTGTAGAGCGCCACCTCGGGCGGCATCTTGGGCATGTAGAAGATCTTCGAGAAGTCGAGTCCCTTCGCCTTCCAGTGCTCTACGCCCTTGCTCACGTCGAGCAGCTCGGTGCGGCCGATCAGCTCGTTCAGCTTGCGCACGCCGAGCTTTGCCATGAGCTCGCGCATCTCCTCGGCGACGAAGAAGAAATAGTTGACGACGTGCTCGGGCTTGCCTTCGAACTTCCGGCGCAGCACCGGGTCCTGCGTCGCTACGCCGACGGGACAGGTGTTGAGATGACACTTGCGCATCATGATGCAGCCTTCGACCACGAGCGGCGCGGTGGCGAAGCCGAATTCGTCCGCGCCCAGGATCGCGCCGATCACGACGTCGCGGCCGGTCTTCATCTGCCCGTCGACCTGGACCGCGATGCGCCCGCGCAGGCGGTTCAGTACCAGCGTCTGCTGCGTTTCGGCGAGCCCCAGCTCCCACGGCGTGCCGGCGTGCTTGATCGACGACAGCGGCGAGGCCCCGGTGCCGCCGTCGTGTCCGGCGATGGTGACGTGGTCGGATTTGCCCTTGGAAACCCCCGCGGCCACCGTGCCCACGCCCACTTCCGACACGAGCTTCACCGAGACCGCGGCCGCCGGATTCGAATTCTTCAGGTCGTGAATCAGCTGCGCCAGGTCCTCGATCGAATAGATGTCGTGGTGCGGCGGCGGCGAGATCAGCTCGACGCCGGGCGTCGAATAGCGGATCTCCGCGATGTATTCCGACACCTTGCGCCCCGGGAGCTGACCGCCCTCGCCGGGCTTGGCGCCCTGGGCGATCTTGATCTGGAGCATCTCCGCGCTCGCCAGGTATTCCGCCGTGACGCCGAAGCGTCCGGAAGCCACCTGCTTGATCTTCGACTTGAGCGAATCGCCCTCGTTGAGCGGGATATCCACTTCCACGCGGCTCTTCCCGAGCCGCGACTGGAGCGTCTCGCCCGCCTTCACCGGCGCGTAGCGGCGCCGGTCCTCGCCCCCCTCGCCGGTGTTCGACCTGCCGCCGATGCGGTTCATCGCGATCGCGAGCGTGGTGTGCGCCTCCGTCGAGATCGAGCCGAGCGACATCGCGCCGGTGGAGAAGCGCTTGACGATCTCGGATGCCGGCTCGACTTCCTCGAGCGGCACCGGCTTGCAGGCGTCGAATTTGAACTCGAACAGCCCGCGGAACGTCATGCGTCGGTGAGACTGCTCGTTGACGAGCCGCGCGTACTCCTGGTACGTGGCGTAGGAATTGGCGCGCGTCGACTGTTGCAGCTTGGCGACGACGTCGGGGCTCCAGGTGTGGTCCTCGCCGCGCACGCGCCAGGCGTACTCGCCGCCCGCATCCAGCATGTCCTTCAGGACGGGGTTGTTCTCGTCGAACGCCGCCTGGTGGATGAGGATCGCCTCCTCGGCGACCTCGAAGAGGCCGATACCCTCGATGTTGGTCGCGGTCCCGGTGAAGTAGCGATCGATCAGCGATTTCGCAAGGCCCACCGCTTCGAAGATCTGCGAGCCGGTGTACGACATGTAAGTCGAGATGCCCATCTTGGACATCACCTTCTTCAAGCCCTTGCCAATTGCCTTGACGTAGTTCTTGATGCCCTTCGTTGCCGCGAGCCGGTCCGTGGGATTCAAAGCGAGGATCGTCTCGAGCGCGAGATACGGATGAACCGCCTCGGCGCCGTAGCCGCCCAGGAGCGCAAAGTGGTGCACCTCGCGCGCGCTGCCCGTTTCGACGACGAGGCCCGTGCTGGTGCGCAGGCCCTTGCCGACCAGATGCTGGTGTATGGCCGAGAGCGCGAGGAGGGCGGGTATCGCGACCTTTTCCTTGCCTACCTGCCGGTCGGAAATCACGATGATCGAGTAGCCCGAGCGCACCGCGTCCTCCGCCTGCGCCGCCAGGGAGGCAAGGCGTGCCTCGACCGCCACCTTGCCCCAGGAGACCGGGTAGGTGATGTCGAGCTCCCAGCACTTGAACTTGCCGCTGGTGTAGCGCTCGATGTGCCGGATCTTCTCCATCTCGTAGAAATCTAGAACCGGCTGCGCGACTTCCAGCCGCAGCGGCGGGTTAAGCTCGTCTATGCCCAGGAGATTGGGCTTGGGTCCGATGAACGAGACGAGCGACATCACCAGCTCCTCGCGGATCGGATCGATCGCGGGGTTGGTCACCTGCGCGAAGAGCTGCTTGAAATAGTGATAGAGCGTCTTGTTCTTGTTCGAGAGCACCGCGAGCGGCGAATCGTTGCCCATGGAGCCCACGGATTCTTCACCCGCCACCGACATGGGCTGCATGATGAACTTGATGTCTTCCTGCGTGTAGGCGAACGCCTGCTGCCGGTCGATCAGCGGTACGCGCGACTTGAGCGGCGCGGTCTTCTCGGTCTCGACATCGTCCAGCTTTTCGCGGATGCGCTCTATCCACTCGGCGTAGGGTTTCGCGCCGGCAAGGCTGTCCTTCAATTCCTTGTCGTCGACGATGCGGCCCTTCTCGAGGTCCACCAGGAACATCTTCCCGGGCTGCAGGCGCCACTTCTTGACGATCTTTTCCTCGGGAACGGGCAGGCAGCCGCATTCCGAGCCCATGATGACCAGGTCGTCGTCGGTCACGATGTAGCGCGAGGGTCGGAGCCCGTTCCGGTCGAGGGTTGCGCCGATCTGGCGCCCGTCGGTGAACGCGATCGAGGCCGGCCCGTCCCACGGCTCCATCATGGCGGCGTGGTATTCGTAGAACGCCCGGCGCGCGGGATCCATGAGCGTGTGGTTTTCCCACGCCTCCGGGATCATCATCATCATCGCGTGCGCGACGGAATAGCCGCCCATGACGAGGAGCTCGACCGCGTTGTCGAACGAGGCCGAGTCCGACTGCCCGGGGTAGATCAGCGGCCAGAGCTTTTCGAGGTCCTTGCCCAGTATCGGGGAGGAAATCGCGCCCTGCCGCGCGCGGATCCAGTTCTGGTTGCCGCGCACGGTGTTGATCTCGCCGTTGTGGCAGATGATACGGAACGGGTGCGCCAGGTCCCAGCTCGGAAAGGTGTTGGTCGAGAACCGCTGGTGCACCAGGGCGAGCGCCGACTCGACCCGCGCATCCTTGAGATCGAGAAAGTACTCGCCGACCTGGTAGGCAAGGAGCATTCCCTTGTAGCAGATCGTGCGCGCCGACATGGTCGGCACGTAGAACTCCTTGCCGTGCGCGAGCCGGAGCGCCTGGATCGCGTGGCCCGAGCTCTTCCTGATGACGTAGAGCTTGCGCTCGAGCGCATCGGTGACGGTGACGCCGCGGCCGCGGCCGATGAAGACCTGCCGGATTACCGGCTCGAGGCGTTTCGCCGGCTCGGCCAGGTCGCTGTTGTCCACCGGCACGTCGCGCCAGCCGAGGAGCACCTGCCCTTCATCGTTGATAGCCCGCTCGATCTCGTACTCGCAGGCGATCCGGGAGGCGGGATCGCGCGGCAGGAACACCATCCCGACGCCGTACTGGCCGGCAGCGGGCAGTTTCACACGCTGCTTCGCCATTTCCTCGCGGAAGAAGCGATCGGGGATCTGGATGAGACAGCCCGAACCGTCGGAGAGCTTGGGGTCATAGCCGACCGCGCCGCGATGGGTGAGATTCCTGAGGACCGTCAGGCCCTGCTCGACGATCGCATGCGATCGCTTGCCCTTGATATGCGCGACGAATCCGACGCCACACGCGTCGTGCTCGTTCTCGGGGTTGTACAGCCCCTGGGCGGGTGGCAGTCCGTAGTGGTCCATCGTGACCTCGAGTGAATCTCGTGATAACCCAACGGGTTGGCGCAAGGGTTGCTGCGGAGCAACAAACACCTGACCCGCCGAGGGGAGCTTGGAAGTCTACCGGCTTATGCCTGACGCATCAACCGGTTGGAGGCAGAAGCAAGCACTAGCTAACCTGCGATGCCGGAATTCCCTAGGTTTCCTCGATCGCGAAGAGCCGCCGATGCTCCACTATGGCGTAGCGGTCGGTCATGCCCGCCACGTAGTCCGCGATGGCCCGCGGCGCGTCGTCCCGCGCGCGGTCCTGGAATTCCGGAGGCAGCAGGCGCGCGTCGGAGATGAATGCCTGGAAGAGCTCGCTCACGACCCGCCGCGCCTTCATGCTCATGCGCACCACGCGGTAGTGGCGATAGAGGTGATCGTGCAGGAAGCGCTTCAGCTCCAGGCTTTCCTCGCGCACCGGCGGGCTGTACGCGATGAGGGGCGGCGCGCGGCGCACCTCTTCGACCGACCCGGGGGCGCCGGCGCGTATGCTCCGGTCGCTCGTGCGGATGAGATCGGTCACCAGGGTATCGATCATGCGGCGCACTGTCTCGTGGACCAGGCGCCTTCCTGTGAGCCTGGGGTACGCCTTGAGTGCTGCTTTCATGTGCCGCGCGAATATGCGCACGCCGGCCAGCTGTTCCAAGGTGATCAGGCCCGATCGCAGGCCGTCGTCGACGTCGTGGTTGTTGTAGGCGATCTCGTCGGCGATGTTGGCGAGCTGCGCTTCGAGCGAGGGCTGGCGGCGCCGGATGAATCGCTCTCCCACCTCCCCGAGGAGGCGCGCGTTCCTGAGCGAGCAATGCTTGAGGATGCCCTCGCGGGTTTCGAACGTGAGGTTGAGGCCGTCGAACGCGGCGTAGCGCTGCTCGAGGAGATCCACGACGCGCAGCGACTGCAGATTGTGCTCGAAGCCGCCGTAGGGCTTCATGCAGGCGTTCAGCGCATCCTGGCCGGAGTGGCCGAACGGGGTATGACCCAGGTCGTGGGCGAGCGCGATGGCCTCGGTCAGATCCTCGTCGAGGCCGAGGGAGCGCGCGACCGAGCGCGCGATCTGGGCGACCTCCAGGCTGTGGGTGAGCCGCGTGCGGAACAGATCTCCT
>Ga0075418_10001917_pt1 | contig 23653 bp, 21 predicted proteins | sample SoiMetdeltSBSDD2_FD_81776 | JGI IMG/M metagenome (GOLD analysis project Ga0075418, IMG submission 81776) | Bulk soil microbial communities from a Populus tree surrounding site in Tennessee, USA - Soil MetaG P. deltoides SBSDD2 | ecosystem: Environmental > Terrestrial > Soil > Tree plantation...
CGGCGCGATGCTCGTCGCCGACGTGGGTCAGGACGCCTACGAGGAAATCGACTACGAGCCTGCCGGTCGCGGTGGACGGAACTACGGCTGGAACGTCCGCGAGGGCGCCCATCCCTATCCGAATGGTGGCACCACGACGCAGCCGCTCGTCGATCCGATTTACGACTACGACCATGTCACCGGCCGGTCGATCACCGGAGGTTACGTCTACCGCGGGTCCGCCATCCCTGCGCTGCGGGGACGCTACTTCTTCGCGGACTATGCGACGCGGCGCGTATGGTCGCTCGCACTTCGCGTGAACGGTTCGGGCGAGGCGTCGCCGGCGCAGCAGGGCGACATCGCCGACCACACGACGGAGCTCGGCGGCCCGACGACGCTCGGCGGCATCAGCGCGTTTGGCATGGACGCCGTCGGCGAGCTCTACATCGTCAGCTATTCTTCCGGCACGATCCTGAAGATCGTGGGATCGTTCACGCCTCCGGCTCCGCCGGCCAACCTCCGGATCGTTCGCTGAACACGCGCTGACGCGCGGCTCTCAGAACGCGTGGCGCACCTGACGCGGCGGAGAGCGGAGGACTGTCGCAATCCTCAGAAGATCCCGTAGCGGTCCCACGCCTCCTGTGCGCTTATGCCGCTCTTGATGGCCTCGAACACGCGCTTTTCTCCATGGGCCTTCGCCCACGCCCCCTCGAAAACCTCCGCTTCGATCTCGCGCGGAATCACGACAACACCATCAAGGTCGCCGAAGATGGTATCGCCGGGACGGATATCGACGCGACCAATCCGGACTGGGCAACGGAAATCGACCACGGTGCCGCGTGTCCGTTGATCCTGCGCATACCGCCCGCGCGAGAAGCACGGAAACCCGACGGCGAGGATGCCCGGCGTGTCGCGCGACCAGCCGTCGATCACTACTCCGGTGGCGCCGCGGTTGCGCGCGCTCATGGTCATGAGCTCCCCCCACGACGCATAGGCGCGCGAGGGACCGGTGCAGACGTACACTTCGCCAGGCTTCAGATCATCGAGTGCACGCAGCATCAATCCGAACGGGCTGCGGGGTACTTCGCCGGCGCGCGTCCGGGCCGTATCAACCTCGTCGTCGGCCTCGAGCACCGGCATCGCGCGCCCGACGACGACCATGTCATCCCGCAAGGGCTGGAGATCCGGCGGCAGAAACTGGTGTCGGTGGCCAAGCAGATCGAGCGTGTCGCCGATCACGGCGGAGAACAGTTCGCGACGGGCCCGCGCGAAGAGATCTTCGTCAGAAGTCCAGGAAAGAGACATGGCAGATACGCATGCTATATCTGGACGCAGGCCGCGTCCACGGCGAGCGGGCCACCGGCGACAGTCCTGACGCTGCCTCATGGCACCGCTCAGCGCTGTTCGTCACCATTTTGCCCCAGCCGCGTCTCCTAGCCATGCACGGTTATCACGCATCCCGCAGCGACGAGGCGATCTGACTGTAGTCGTCAAGGAATCGGTACTAGAGCGTGGCGTGCTTCAACAGTTGTCGAAGCACCCAGGGGTCAGAAGGAGAACTGAATACCGATACGAGCAGATCGCGGTACCGCACCGGTCTGATCGAGGACGCGCCCGCTGACCCGGCCGGTCGATTGCGCGTTGGCGTCGAGCGTGATGCCGAAGAGACTCAGCAGGAGAACGGCGGTGGTTCTGAAGCGCATCATCAGCTATCTCGATCTCTCCCTACGCGGCATCAGCGCGCTCGGATTGGCTGCGGCAATTTGTCGCACCCTCGTCGCGGTGACGGCTCACCGGACCGGCAGCGCGCCGCCAAGGCTCCGGGCTTCGTTCGCCCGTGCCGGTGTAGGAATCGACCGGTGTCGCGGTGATGTTTACAGGCGGTTGCCCCTCAGAATGTGTGAGGGTCCTAGCGCGGGAAATCCAGCGCTTTATCCTGCGGCTTGAGATAGACGTTCCGGTACCAGATCTGCCCGCTGCCCTCGAGTTGCAGCGACAGGATGCCCTGCGGCGCGCGGGCGACCGGATCGTCGTCGACGGTGATCGACATCACCTGGCCGTTGATCATGTGGGTCATCGTGTTACCTCGCACGATGATTTCGATCTGCTGCCACTCACCATCGAGTCCCTGATGCGGCTTGATGCCGACCTTGGCGTCGCCGGGCAGCTTGCCAAGCAGGATTTTGCAATTGCCGGGCAGCAGCATGCCAATCGTGCCGGGTGCGGTGATGATGTTCCTTCCCTGTCCTTCATAGAGCTGGCCGGTGAACTGGTTGGCCGAATCCATGTCGAACTGGTAGCCGCTCACCTGCCACGGATTACCGGTCGGCGTACCGCCGGCGTTCCCGCGACCGGCGGGCGGAGCCGCCGAAAGATTACCGACTTCGCCAACGCACGGGTTCGGCCCGGCCGCGGCGGTCGCTCCCGGTACGGCTCCACCGCCGGGCGCATTCCCGGCACCAGGCGGATTGCCGCCCGGGGCATTGCCCGCACCTGGAGGGTTGCCGCCGCGCCCACCACCGCCGCCACCCGGCCCACCGCCCCTCGCCGCGGGCGCCGCCGTGATCCCGGCTGCCACCGCGTCGGCCATCGTCGTGATGTTGGCTGGCAGCGGTTTGCCAAGCGGATCAGCGATCGAGCCGCCGTGCGCCGGGTGCAGCAGGCGGCTGCGGTACTGGATGCCGCCATTGGCGCCGGTCGCCGACAGCTTCACCTCGACCTTCAGCGTGAAATCGCGCATCACCGCGCCCGGGCCGGTGTAGTGGATGTGATGCTGGCCCGGCGTCTTCGTCGTGTCGGCGTGCAGCATCCCATCGGCGATCGACCACACGTCGCGTTCGCCGTTCCAGTTGGTGAACGTCTGGCCGTCGAAGATTTTCGTGAAGCCGGTGTAGTCGTCGTAGCGCGTCTGTGTGGTCGGGGGGCCGAAGGCCACGCCGCCGCGTCCGCCACCGCCGCCGCGACCCTGGCCCTGCGGCCCGGCACCGGGTGCCGCCGGAGCTTGAGTGCCGCCCTGCCCGCGCACCGCTTGCGGTGTGCTCCCGAGCGCGAAAAGCGTCAACGACGCCACAAGCCCGACCCATCGAAAAGCTGTCCTGTTTGTCACTGCGGATTCCCCTGTCGATCGAGAGGGCCTATTTCCGGTCGAGCGCGAACCCGAACGCGTAGACCGCGCCGTCGTTGCCGCCGACGTACACCTGGCTGTTCGAAGTCCAGAGCGCGCGGCCGGGCATGTACGACTTGAGCGCCGTGCCGCTGCTCCAGAGTTCCTTTCCGGTCAACGCATTCAGCGCGTAGAGCATCGCCGGGGAGCCGGCGCCCGATGATGCGGCCGGCTGACCCGAGGAAACGGCGAACACGACATTGTTCACCACGAGCGGTGCCGGCGGCGACGTCAGCGCCCGGGAGGTCCACCCGGGAGTCAGCGACGGCTTGTCACCGGGGTCGAGCTTGAAGGCGACGATCGCGTTCCTCGTGCTCGCGAGCAGCCATGCCTGGCCGGGCACCATCGGAATTCCTGGCGCAGCCGCCCCGAAGCCGCGGCCGGCGGCCGGCGGTTGCGCCGGGGCCGGCGCGGCGCTCGCATCCGGCGGAGGCGCGGAGTACTCCTGGAAGAACGCGAGCGCGTCCGCACCGACCGCGGCATCCGCGTCGGCGGCGACCTTCACGGAGGCGATTGGCGCCGACAGCGTCGTGTCGAGCAGGACGATACGGCCGTCCTTCGTGCCGGCGGCGATGATGTCCTTCCCCCGCTGCGTGAAGACCATCGGTCCGGTGACGAAGGTTATTGCGCTGTCGGTGAAGGACTGTTTCACCGCCAGCGTCTTCGGATCGAGGGTGACGACGCCGTTGGTGACGACGGCCACGACGGTCCCGTCGGTGGTCAAGGCGACGGCGCCGACCGGGCTGCCCGTCGTCTTGTAGGAAACGACCGGCCTCGTCTCGCTCGCGAGGTCCATCGCGTAGACGGCATCCGCGCTCCCGCCGCATTTCCCGGTGGTCGAGGTGTAGAGCATGTCGTTGACGGCAATCAGATCCGTCGCCCGCGCGCCGGCCGGCACGAAGGGCGCCGGCTTGTAGGTGTCCTTCGCGGACGGCAGGCCTACGACGTGCAGCATGCCGTTGCGCGCAAGCGCATACACGACGCCGGACGGACGGCCGAAGCCGCCACCGCCTCCACCAGCACGCCCTGCCGCGGGCGGAGCTCCTGGCGCCCCCGGCGGTCCACCCGCAGGTGGTGCGCCTGCCGCCGGAGCGCCCGCCGGCGGTCCACCTCCAGGTGGTGCGCCCGCAGCAGGCGCTCCTGCACCGCGACCGGGCGCTGCGGCACCGCCGCCGCGGGCGGCCCCTGCAGGAATCGGCGCGCCCTCTCCGGGATCGCCGACGGCGCTCGAATATCCCCCGCGACTGCCGCGGCCGCCGGCACCGCCCATCGTCGGTGCCGCCGGGACCAGCGCCGCCTGACGCGTCGCCGCAACCGGCGCCGCGGCGCACGGGCCCGAGCCAGCCGGTGCCGCGCCGAACGACTTGTACCAGAACGTCTCGCCGGTATCGTTGTCGATGGCGATGACGTCGTTCGCGCCGGTGACGATCGACAGCGGCGTGAACAGGGTCACGCCGTTCACGGTGACGCCCTGCACGGCGGGCTTCAGCCCACGCTGGCCTTCGAGGCCGGCCTTCCACTGCAATTCGAAGCCAGGCTTGGCCAGCGACTCGATCGAAATATTCGGATCGGATCGCATCCAGTTGGTGCGCTGAGCGTCGCCGAGCGCGGTTGGCCAGTCGTTCCCGATGTTGCGTCCCTGCGCGAACAGCGCGACACCCGTAACCACGGCGGCGCTGGAGATCAGAAGCGTTCGTGCGATGCGCATTACTTCACCCCGAAGCAGTACAGGTAACCATCGAAGGTGGCGATGTAGGCACGGCCGTTGGCGATGGTCACTCCACTGAAGTGATTCCACGACGTGATCTGCGTGCCGCTCGACCATAATTCCTTGCCCGTCAGGCCGTCGAGCGCCACCAGCTCGGCCCGGCGCGAGCCGGGAATGCGGCGTTTCGAGCTGCTGTCGAGGCCTCCGCCCAGGCGGCTCGGATCGGGCTCGTTCCATGCCGTGTCCTGGACGGTCTGGGTCGAGTCCTCTCCTGCGCCGTACACGAACACGATCCCGTTGGCGACGATCGCTTCCTCGGCCATGTCGATGTCGCGCGACAGCCAGCCCGGCGTCAGCGTCCACTTGTCCTTCACCTGCTGGAGCTTCAGCGCCGCCACCCCGCCCATCGCCGGCCGCGCGTGTTCGATCGGGGCGTGGAACGTTCTGCTGACCGGCCCCCAGAACGGGACGATCACCCATTGCGTGCCGGTCGCGTCCTGCCACGTCGCCAGCGATCCCCAGACGCCCTTCGCGTCGAACGCCTGGATGTCGTTACAGATCAGGGGGGATGTATACAGGGGCGTCCGGTGATCCTCGCCGCCGAGCGCGTCGCGGTCCAGGACCCAGATGCGGCATTCCTTGCTCGTGCCGATGAGGAACTTCGTGCCCTTGTAGTCGAACGCCATCGGCGTCACGTTCACGTCGAGGTCGCGCCGCTGCATCCAGTTGGCGTTCTTCGGCGCGAAGAAGTCCACGAGCTGCAGCTGCTTGTTCTCGTCCAGCTTCACCCCGACGATGCCGTTGCCGAGATTGCGCGTCGTCGGATCGAACCGCGCGTCGCCGGTGCCGAGAAAGACGCGTCCTTCGGGATCGATGGCGGCGCCGCGGCGCCCCCAGAGACCGCCGCCGGCAGGCAGGAAGATGCTCGCTTTCTTCGTGGCGAGATCGAAGGAATAGAAGGCGTTGGGCTGCCCGCCGCACCCCTGGGCACTCGCGGTGTAGATGACGCCGTTCACCAGGTTCAGCGCATAGGGTTTGCCGTTGCCGGGCAGGAATTTCTCCGGCGGGACCACGTCCTGACCGGTGGCCATGTCCACCTGGCGCAACCGGCCGTCCCACGATACGGCGTAGATCGTGTGCCTGCCCGGGGAAGGTCCCGGGCCGACGACAGGGACAGCAGTCTGACCGCCGGGGCACAACGTGTTGCTGCCGCGTCCTCCCTGAATCTGTGGAGTGCCGTCGAAGTGCTTCTTCCACACGAGCTCGCCGCTGGCCACGTCGATGCCGAAGAGGTCGTCGGACACCCCGGCGACGACCGCCATTTCACGCGCGCCCTGCGCCGTCGTGACACCCTGCAGGATGAGCGGGTTGAACAGGTTGTGCATCTCGCGCGGCGTGCTCTCGAGCTTCACCTTCCACAACAGCTTCGTCTTCCCGACGTTTGCTTTGGTAAAGCCTTTCTCGTCCTTGATCCATCCGGTTCGTCCCGGATCCACGCCGTGGGTGACGTAGTCGGAGGCGAAGGCCGTCGCAGTGGAACAGATCACCGCTGCGAGCAGGGCGTGTCGAAGCGTCATGCTGGACCTCGTAGGTGTATGTCAGCGAGCGGGCGCGTCGGCCGGCGCGTGCCGCCGCGGTTCGCGGGCTAACCGTAGCGGTGCGGCACCACGCAGTCAAACGGTGAATCGTAGTTGCGCGGCGTTTCGCTGTCCGCAACGCAAGTGGCGGCTGTCCCGGCGGGAATGTGTAACCAGGGAGATTTCGGCCTCGGCGGAGAATTGTGCGGCACGGAACGGCGGCGATGGTTCCAACCGTGCGCGCCTGCGTCCACCGTCAATGACGATGTTGATGGGGGTGTGCCTCCTTCGCAGGCTTTTCCCCCGTAGTCGCGACGGGCTCCTCGATCTTCATGTCCGCTTCCGTGAGCGTGGGCGCTTTCCGGATGAATGCGACCAGCTTCCAGGTGTCCTCGGGTGAGTGTTCTGCCTTCCACGCAGGCATACCGGTCCATCGGATGCCATTCTGAATGATGTAGAACAGCGCCCCGTCGCTGCGGCGCTGAACCTCGGTGGAAGTCAGATCGGGCACCTTCGGGTACATGTTGGCGCCCATATCGGTGTTGCCCTTGGCGTCGCGACCGTGGCACACCGCGCAGTGATCCAGGTAATGGTCCCGCGCCTCACGCCAGACGTCCGCCTGTCCCCCGAGCGGGCTCTGCTGCCGATCGGCATCAGCCGGAATCGCGAGACGGACGAGCCGCGCGGCCACTGAACGCTCCAGCCGGCCCGGCTCGGTGTCGGCCGACAGGCCTCCGCGTCGGACGACCACGAATGCAGTCGCGGCACCCACGATCGCAAGCAGAAGAATGGTGATCACGGCATCGCGCAGGAACCGCATCGTTCTCCCTTCCTTTCAACGCCGGGGCGAACCAGCCATCAGCATCAGGCAAAGGGCGTTCCGCGCAGAAGGCGGCACAGGTTGTGCTCGAGTTTGGCGAGAACCTCTTTCGTCCATGTTCCGTCGTCGAATTCTTGGAGGATTTCAGATGAAGACGAGCATCGTCTCCACGGGTGTGTTCGCGGCTGTGTTCGGTATCACGACGCTGGGCGTAGTAGCTGCGCAGTCACCTGCGCCTCAGGCCGACCAACAGAAACCTGCGGCTCAGGCGGACAAGGAGAAACCTGCCGGCGCCAAGCCTCACACCATGACGGGCTGCCTGGAAAAAGGGGCGGACGCCACGATGTTCAGGCTCACTAACGTAGAGGAAGCGGGTCCGAAAACCGTTGAGCTTCAAGCCGATGCGAGCAAGAAGCTCGCAGCCCATGTGGGTCACAAGATCGCCGTCACCGGAACCGACGTCGATCCGACGACGATGAAGAAGGGGACGGCTGGGAAGTCCGAGCCCAACGCGCCAGCCACGCCGGGTGCGGTGGAGCATCACATGCGCGTCAATTCGGTGAAGATGATTTCTGAAACCTGTAAGTAAAAGTGCGGAGTTGACGTGACAGTCGAAGACGACAGGCCGATCCTCCGCGCTGCATCGCGACGGTGATCGGGCTTGTTCGTCTTCGATTGTCCAGGCCTCGGGCGCTTTCCCACCATCCACAGTCCGGACCGGCTCGTTCGCGGTTGCTCCCCTTGTCTGGAAGCGCTCAGGGAAGCTGGACCGGGCGAGCCGACACGACACTCACCTGCGGCTCACAGGCGCAGTCGGACGACAGATTCCGCAGCAGCACCTTGTACTCGACCGTATAGCCCGGCTCGATGGTCGCATAGCCGCGCATCGTGATCGGGCCAGCCACCAACCGGCGCCGGCCAGAGTTTCGCGAAGGTTTCTCGACGATGGCGATTTCGATCAGGACGTCGGTGACGCGGCTGGGGCTGTCGTTGAGCAGGTCGAACTTGAGAATCACGGCGGGCTTCGAGACTTCTACCGCCGCTTCATCGAGTCGCAGGTTCCGAACTTTCAACTCGGATGCCGGTGGCTGGGAGGACACTGTGGGATCCGGGTTGCCCGCCACTTGCGGTGCCGGTTTGGCGAGAACATAGCCGCGGTCGTGTGATCGTTCGGCTGCGGCCAGGGCGTTCCCGGACAGCGCCGCCACCCCGCAGACCACCGCAACGAACGTGAGGGCGCGCATGCCGACCTCCTCGCAGGGAAGGTGAGCGTAGAACCGTTGACCGTCCGCCGTCAACTCGATGGAGCGCAGCGAGCGTCTGTTTCCCGCAGACCTCCTGCGGCGGTATGTTATCAGCGCGTTCCGCTGAGCATCTGGTCGCGTCGCGGCTCGAGCAGCATACCGCCTCAGCGCAATCTCAGGAGAGCACATGAAACTGACCCGCCACGAATTCCTCGCGACCCTTGGCGCGGTCGCGGGTGGGTCGCTGGATGCCCTCGCGCAGGCGTCTGGCACCCAAAAGCCGGCGCAGCCGGCCTCGGGCGTGATGCGCAAGCCGCCGCGGCCGCGCCCGGCCGAGTCCGAAGGAATGCTGTCGTTCGCACAGAGCGGCGAGGACCTGATCGCGAATTTCATATTCCATTACCTGCAGATCCCCAGGATTACGTACCTGGACGTGGGAGCGCACGAGCCGGTCGCGATCAACAACACCTATTTCTTCTACCGGCGTGGTTATCACGGAGTTCTCGTCGAGCCGAACGTGGAGATGTGCAAGAAGCTGCGCGCGGTGCGCCCGAAAGACACGACGCTCGAGGCTGGCATCGGTGTCACGGCCGAACGGGAGGCTGACTATTACCTGATGACCGAGTCTGCCTGGAATACCTTCTCGAAAGAAGAGGCCGAGCACATGACGCGGGTGACAGGAGGCCGGATCAAGGTCGAGCGGGTCATCAAGATGCCCCTGCTCGAGATCAACGACGTGATGGTGAAGCACTTCGGCGGCGCGCCGACGTTTCTCTCGATCGACGCCGAGGGCTTGCACCTGGCCATTCTGAAGACCATCGACTTCAAAAAATTCCGGCCCGCGGTCATCTGCGTCGAGACGCTGATTGCCGGGACGAACAAGCACATTCCTGAAATCCCCGCGTTCATGGAAACGGAGAAGTACGTCGCCCGCGGGTCTTCGTTCGTCAACACGATCTTCGTCGACGGCAACCTGATCTGAGAACGCGTGCTAACGTGGCATGTCAATGCGTGTGAAGCTGGAATACGGAACCGCCGGCGTCGAGATCGCCATGCCCGGCGACAACGTGACGGTCGTCGCGCCGCGGTTCGTTCCCGGCCTGCCGGACGAAGAGGCGGCATTCCTCCAGGCAGTGCGGCGCCCGCTCGCCGGCGCGCCGCTGGCGTCGGTGGTTCAGTCCCACGAGCGCGTGGCGATCGTGATCGCCGACGTCACGCGGCCGCTGCCGAGCGAGCGGATCGTGCCGTGGGTGCTGCGTGAGTTGCATCACGTCCCCGCGGATCACATCACCATCGTGATCGGGACCGGCTCCCATCGCGCCACCACGACGGCGGAGATGGGAGCGATGCTGGGAGACGCGATTGCCAGCGGCTGCCGGCTCGTCGACCATAGCGCCTTCGATTCGTCGAGGCTTGCCCTGGCCGGCACCGGAATCGACGGCGAGCCCGTGTTCATGAATCGAGAGTATGTCGAGGCCGATCGGCGGATCGTCATCGGCTTTGTCGAGCCGCACTTCATGGCCGGGTTTTCCGGCGGGTTCAAGGCGGTGTTTCCCGGTGTCGCCGACATCGCCGCGATCATGCGGTATCACGACGCGCGCACGATTGGCGATCCTCTCAGTACCTGGGGTGTCCTCGAGGGAAACCCCACGCAGCGGCGGATCCGGCACGATGGCGCGCTGCTGCCCATCGATTTCTGCGTCAACGTGACGCTGAATCGGCGACGCGAGATCACCGGCTTCTACTGCGGGGAGGTGCTCGCCGCCCACACCGCCGGCTGCGCGTTCTCGCGGCGGACCGCAATGGTGCCCTGCGAGCGGCCGTTCCCGATCGTCGTCACGACCAACAGCGGGTATCCCCTCGACCAGAACCTGTATCAGGCGGTCAAGGGAATGTCGGCCGCCGCCCAGGTCGTGAGCGAGGGCGGCTTCATAGCAGCTGCGGCGCGGTGCAACGACGGTTTTCCCGATCACGGCAACTTCCGGACGCTCCTCTACGACCACGAGTCACCCCGCGCCCTGCTCGACACCATCATGCGCCCGGGCTTCTCGATGTACGACCAGTGGGAGGCGCAGCTGATGGCCGGCGTTCTCCTGAAAGCCCGCGTCGGGCTGTTCAGCGAGCTCCCGCCTGACGCGGTGCGGCGTGCGCACCTCGAGCCGATCGCCGATCTCGAGGCGACACTCGCTGACGAAATTCGCAAGGCCGGCCCTCACGCCCCGGTCGCGATCCTGCCGGAAGGACCGATGACGATCCCCTACATCGCCGGTGCCCGAGCGTGAGATCTACTGAATCGAAATTCCGCCGGACGACGTCCGAACGTGGAGCAGCGGGCCGCCGCCGCGCGCCGAGCCGCGGAGGCTGTGCTTTCCGATCGTGCCGGAGACCGTCACCGGGAAATCGACGTCAATGCGCCCGGAGCTCGAGTTGGCGTCGAGCTCGAATCCCTGGTTCGGTGGCACACTGACGGTGACGTGCCCGGAAGACGACGACAGGCGCCAGTCGCGGGCCAGCTGTCCTTCGATCGCCAGGCTGCCGCTCGTGGTCGACGCACGCACGGCTCCCTGCACGCCACGCACCCGCACACTTCCCGAGCTCGATTCCGCTTCGACGTCGCCGGCGCCGGTCTGCGTGACCTCGATGCTGCCGCTGCTGGTGCGGACGCTGATCGGTCCTTTCACGCCCAGGCCGTCGATGGAGCCGCTCCCGGTCGAGGCCTCGAATGCGCCGCCGACGTCCTGGGCGGTGATCCCGCCCGAGCCGGTGCTCGCACGGACGCGGCCGCCCGAGCGCCGCACGGTGACCGAGCCGGATCCGGTGCTCACGACGACCTCGCCGTCGACGCCTTCGATGCGCTGCGACCCCGAGCCGGTCTTGGACCGGAGCGCGGATCCCGGCGGAACCGTAACGTCGTAGCTGATCGACACGCCATCACGCAGGTCCGAGTCCTTGATGTCGCCGATCCGGATGGTATTGCCCTGTTGCTCTATCGGAGGGTTGGCCTCGATCCGCTTCACCCGCTCCTGGGCGCTCAGGCCGGATCGGCTCCAGCCCCAGTCTCCGGCGCGGACCCGCGCCCGAACCTCGACCCGGCCCGCCGAGCCCTGCCGAACCTCGATCGAGCCTGAGCCGGAAATCATCTCGATGTCGGTCTGCTGGCCCACGGTCAGGGTTCTTTCGAAGGAGCCCTCGACCCGTTGCGCCTCCACGGTGCAGCCGCTCATCAATACCGCGGCGGTCACCATCGCGACACCCGTGTGATGCGTGAAAGAGTTGAAGGTCATGCAGTGCTCCAGAACCCCCGTCAATTACGGCCACACCATGGGTTGACGAGAATTGGACGAGAAGCCCGAGAAAAACGTTCCCGCCTTCGCGCTGCGCGCTACGGCGCGGCAGGCTATTCACCCACCATCTGGATGATCACCTCGCGCTCACGCGCACGGGTGTCGAACTCGAGCAGCATGATCTGCTGCCAGGTGCCGAGTGCCGGTGTGCGGTCGGTGACCGGAACCGTAACGGACGGACCGAGCAGCGCGGCGCGCACGTGGCTCGAGCCGTTGTCGTCGCCCCAGCGGAGATGGTGCTGATAATCGGCGCCCCGTGGCGCCAGCCGGTCGAACAGGCGATTGAGGTCGGCGATCGCTCCCGGCTCGAACTCGATCGTCGTGAAGCCGGCGGTCGAGCCGACCACGAACACCGTGACGATGCCATTCGACACGCCACCCTCGACGATCGCGCGGCGCACATCGTCGGTGATGTCGTGGGCATCCCCCTGCCCGCTGGTCTTCACTCGCAACCGGGATGTCGCCACCATACGGCTTTTTCCTGACCGGGCATTCTACATTTCACAATCCTGGGGGAGGCGGTCACTGCCGGAAGGCGTGAGACCGCACAACCGGCGCGGGGAGCAGACACCGCGCCGTTTTGGATACCGAAACCCGCCCCGCTGGCCCGAACTCCGGGCGGGCCTCGGAAGAAACGGGGTAAGGTAGGCGCGTGATCAGGCGAGCCTTCCGAATGTCCGTGCATCCCGGCCAGGCCGACGAGTATGCGCGCCGTCACCAGCCGATCTGGCCCGAGCTCGAGGAAATGCTGCTGGCGCACGGCGTCTGCGCCTACACGATCTTCATCGACGCGGCGACCAACGACCTGTTCGCCTATGTGGAGTTCGAGAGCGAGGAGCAGTGGGCCGAGATAGCGGAAACGGCGGTGTGCCAGCGGTGGTGGGCACACATGAGCGAGCTGATGCCGTCGCGCGCGGACAACAGCCCGGTCGCGACGGTGCTCGACGAGGTGTTCCACATCGAGAACGAGGACGGCCGGTCCGGCTCGACGTCCTCACGCGAAAGCGTGAGTGTTCGCTCTACCCAGAAGGAGACCCCATGAAATCACGGACGCTTATTAGTCGACTGAGATCGCGCTTACGTCTTTTGCACCGGTGACGGCGCCGGGAGGTCGAACAGTTTCGTCGTGCTCAGCACCCTCGTCTCGGCGCCGCGTTCCGCGGCCTTGCTGATCATGTCGGACGTGCCTCCCGGCCCGTCGCCGTGCTGACCATTCCACAAGGCGACCAACGTGACGTTCCTCGCACCCGCTGACAGCGCCTCGTTGAGCACCCAAAGGTTGTTGCGCTGCCAGAGCGAGTAACCCGGACGATGCCGGAGCCAGCCCGGCATCTGGACGTTGCGCGCGAGAACGGGTGCCGGCGTGCGCGACTGGATGGTCCAGAAACGCTGCACCCACTCCGGCCCCGCGGCGGCGACCGATCGCGACACGTAGATGTCCGGCGGGACCGCAAGGTACGGTGTCGTGGGGATGCCGAGCTCGCCGCAGACTTCATGAAACAGGATGTCGCCGCCGCTCGCGCACCCGGCGATACCGACGGCGCTACTGTGGCGCGCCAGAACCTGCTCGATGGCGGCGCGGATGGCCGCGCGCGCCTCCGGCTCTTTCTCGGCGGGAAAACGAGCTTCGGGGCGCCCGGGAAAGTCAATCTGGTGCCCGGTAAAGAGGATTGTTCGTCGCGGCGCCGCGGCCGGCGCGACGGCGGGAAGCGCCTCCAGGATTCTCTGAATCCGGTCTTCGAACAGCCCGAGCTCCTGGTACATGCTCAGTTGTTTGCGCACGGCCTCGCCGACCAGCTCCGGCTGACCGGTAAGGGCCTGTTCGTACGCGCGAACGACGGGTCCTGGACGCGACGCCGTGAGGAACTTGAAATCGGCCAGGCTCTGTGCAATCCACCGGTCCGGCCGTCCCAGCCGCTCGGCCGCTCGCGCGGCCGCGTCGAGGGAGACCTCGACGGCGCCGGTCAGCCGCTGTCGCTGTGCCTCGAGATCCGCAGTGGCCCTTCCTGCTTCGGTCTCGTCGCCGAACCGGTCCAGCCAGACATCCGGCAGCTCCTGTGCGAGCTTCAGGACGATTGTCACCATGGCCAGCGCATTCAGTCCCGAGTAATAGTGGTTGACGTCGTAGCGAAAGGCCCGGAGATACTCCTCGTAGCTCGACATCAGGAAGCCCGAAATGAGCGCGCTCGCGCGCTTCTTGTCGGCCGGGCTCCCGCGCCAGCTCGCGCGCCACTCGTCCTTGAGCGTACTGCCGCTCAGGGAGTACGCCTCCGCAAGATCGCCGGCGGGCGCATCGGTCTGACCGGTCACACGCCGCAGGGCCTCGAGGGCCTTGGGGAGGTCGCCGAGGCGCTGATAGACGTTGGCGAGGCGGAGATTGGCTTCGCGATCGAGAGGGGAGATCTGCCGGAAGTCCTCGTAGGTCTGCGCGCAGCCTTCCAGCTGGCGCGCGCGGAACTGCTCCGTCGCCACCAGCCGTAGTCCCTCGGACTCCCAGACGGCCCCCTTCGCCTCGAATCCGAGAAGGGCGAGTTGTCCGGCCCGCTTCGTGGCCGCGGCGTACTCGACCTCCTCGCGGAAATCCCGGGGCACCGCCAGAAACCTCGCCCGGCTCTGCTCCCGCAGATCCGGCAGCATCTTGAAGACCGGGCTGTCCTGCCGTTCCTCCGCCAGGGTTGCCTCAATCCCGGCGGTGAATGCTCCGAGCGTGGCACCGGGCGCCGCGGGATCGTAGGGAAGGTAGCGATCGGTCTTGAGATCGAACGGTACGTCGTTGGTCATGCCCTCGGCGCGGAGCAGGAACGTGCGCTTTTCCCGGAGCGCCTGGCGAATACCGAGCTCGTAGTAGACGTTCGCGTTGTCGATGGAAATGTCCGCAATGACCAGATCGGACACGAGCAGGAGCCGGAACATGTCTTCACGGATGTTCCCGGCTTCGATGACCAGGCCGGTCGTGCCGCCGTCGATCCCGAGCTTCTGGAGAGCGGGTTGGATCAGCTCCGCGTCCACCCGGTTGAAATCGATCCCGTCCTTCACGCCGAACGGCCGCACCACGAACGCGCGCATTTAGAGCTCCTTGCCGCCGAATAATAGCGTCCGGCCGCGGCCGGACGCGGGGGATGCACACCTTTTCATCCCGTTTTCGGAAAAACCGTTGAATTTTGCGGGCGCCGAACGTAGCCTTAGCCCTTCCGTTTCTGCGCCAGGCTGGCGCATGGGCACCCTGCGAACAAGTAACCGTTAAATCGATGCCGATCATCATCGATGAAATCGTCATCTCGGTGGAGGTGACGGACAAGGTCTCGGCGGGCGTCGGCTCGCCATCCACCGAACCTGACACGCAGTTCATCGTCGAGCGGTGTGTCGAGCGTGTGCTCGCGATCCTGCGCGAGCGGGAGGAACGCACCCCGTGACCGGGACGGCCGTCGCCCTTCACCATGAACGATGAGTGCTGACGGACACCGAATCCGCCGGCTCCTCTGGCGGATCAGGCTCGACTCCGCCGAGGATGCCTTCGCGCTGCGCGCCCGGTTGACCCGGACCGTGAAGACGGAGGTGCTGCCGGAGCTGGAACGGGTGTTCGACGGGCTGCCTTCCGGCGACGACCTCGTTCAAATCGAGCGGCTCGAGGTCACGGTCCAGGTCGCCGACACGGATTCGCTCGAGCGCGCGACAGTCGAGACCATCCGCAGCGACCTGCGGGCCCGGCTGACGAACCTGGCCTCGGCGCCGCCAGGGGGCGTTCCGGCGGATCCGGACACGGCCGTCCGTCGCGCCACCGTGCGCGTCTCCCGACTTGCGGCGCTGCTGCACTACCTGGAAACCGGGACTGTACCCTGGTACGCCGAACCTGGGTCGGCGGATCTCAGTTACGTGAGGGAGCTCGAGGAGACGGCCGGGACCGAGATGGCGTCCGTGCTGCAGCGACTGCCGGCGTCCCCGGCCGCGACCGCCGTCTTTCTCTTTCGACTTCTCTCGCTGCTGCCCGAGCAGGCCTGGGTGTCGGTGGTGCACGCAGTCGCACGGCAGCGTCATCGGCCGGACGAGTCGGGCGTGATCGAAGCGGTCGAGCGGATTGCCACGGCTCCCGAACGGAGCAGCGCCCGTCACGCGCGCCTGGAGCTCGCCGCGGCGATCATCGCCGGATGGTTCGCGCCGCTGGCGGCTGAAGCGGGTAGCAAGCCTACAGTATCGTCAGACGCGCAGCGGCTGTTCGATCGCCTGGCACTTCCAACCAGGCTCGCGAAACCGATCAACAGTCCACGGTTCTCGTACATTTCTCCGGGGGACGACTCGACGCCGCCGCCAGCGATTGGCGATCGTCTCCCTTCCGGGAATCCTCCCGAGACCGAGCGCACGTTTGGTGTCCCCGTGTCCTACGCGGGTCTCGTCCTGCTCACGCCATTCCTTCCGCGGTTGTTTGCGGCAAGGAACGTCGCCCATCCCGGGGAGAAATCGCTGAAGGCCGAGGCGCTGCGTCGTGCCGCAGCGCTGCTGCATTTCGCTGCCAGCGGCGAAGACGATGGTCACGAGTACGAACTCGGCCTGATCAAGATCCTGCTGGGAGTGCCGCTCGATCAGCCGATCCTGTTTGCGTCGGGCATCCTCAACCGCGGGGATCGTGACGCGATCGAGACGCTGCTCAGCGACGTGGTCGAGCACTGGCGGGTGATTCGACCCATGTCGATCGATGCCTTTCGTGAGTTCTTCCTCCACAGGCGCGGGCTGTTGATTGACGAACGCGGATCCTGGCATCTGCGCGTCGAAGCTTCGCCGATCGATTCGTTCCTCGATTATCTTCCCTGGAGCCTGACCACCCTGACGATGGCGTGGCTGCCCGCTCCGATCACGCTCGACTGGCCCAGGTCCTGATCGCGACTCGGGAATTTCGAATCAGCGGGGCGGAGCGGTGTTGACGGCGCTCGGATCCTCCGTGCAGTATTGCGGACCATGAAACCAGCAACAGTTTTTCTCGGCGAGATGACGAACCCCGAAGTCGAGGCGTTCCTGAAGTCCCACCACACGGTCATCGTGCCCATCGGGGCGACCGAACAGCACGGTCCACACGCCCCGCTGCTGACCGACGTGCTGATTCCCAACGAGATCGCGCGGCGTATCGCACCGACGATCGGAGCGCTGGTTGCGCCGCCGATCAACTACGCCCTCTCGTATCCGCACGTGGGATTCATCGGGCTGGTGCATATCCGCATTCCAACGTTCATGGCGCTCGTCGAGGATTTGTGCGTCGCCTTCGCGGCGTCCGGCTTCAAGCGGATCATTTTCCTCAACGGCCACTACGACAATACCTACGCCATCGCCTATGCGTGCGCCAACGCGGCCGAGAAGCTGTCGAAGGACGTCAAGGCGTTTCCGGTGAACTACTGGGACGGCATGACCGCAGAGGATGTTGCCGAGTGGTCCGGGTTGAAGAACGGACTGCACGCCAATGCAGCCGAGACCTCGGCGGTGATGGCGATCAACCCGGCGCTGGTCGATCTCGAGAAGGCGAACGCCGAATTCCCGCCGTTCCCCGATTACACGATCGCGAACACCGGCGCCGTACACACCGCGTTCTTCTTTACGTCGCCGGGTTCTGTCTACTGGGCGACCAAGTCCGGCACGTGGGGAGACGCGCGAAACGCCAATCCCGAGAACGGGGAACGCTACCTCGAAGCCGGCGTCCGGTCCACGCTGGCAGTCCTCGAGAACATCGAGATGACGTTCAAGGCGATGCCGCCTCGTTGAGACGCGAGGCAAGGAGGCCATCGAGATCACGGATCTCAAAACGGAGCAACGAAGCCAACGGAGAAAACGGAAAAACTATTGGTTTCCGTTCTCTTCGTTAACTTCGTTGTTCCGTTTGTGAGATCCGTGATCTCCCTGGCCTCCGTCCCCTTGACCTCCGATGTCGCGCTCGGGGCGCACAATCACTCTTTTCTCCCGATCCCGAATTGATCGCCGGTGCCCGACGGTTTTCCGTCTCGGAAAACGACCTCGACGACCTTCTCGCTCTGGACCGTACCCGTCTTCTCGTCGCCGAGAATCGTCAGGATCCTGCGGGACGCGGTGTCGATGACTTCGCCCGTCGACGGATAGGCGTACCGGCCGTCGAGGCTGAAGGTGATCCATCCGGGCTGATCGCGTACGGCAATGCTGTCGATCTTCTTTGGCGGCATGACCGTGGCATCGAAGACGTGCAGGCGGCTGTTTGCGCCATCGGCGACCCAGAGCTCTTTCTCGTCCGGCGTCAGGCCGACGCCGTGGCTGGGACAGCCATGCCGCTTGATCGGCCCTTGATCGTAGCCGGGGACCTGCACGCGGTGCAGCATCTTGCCGGTCTTGATGTCGCCGACCTCGAAGCCGAGCAGGCCGTTGACGTTGACGAAGCACAGGGTCTGTGCCTTGTTGATCGTGAACGGCCGGATCGCGCTGCTGAACGGTCCGACGCCGGCGACGACCTTGTGAGTAGCGGGATCGGCGATCGAGAGGATGGGCGACCGCAGGCCTGCCAGGTAGACGCGCGTGCCGTCGGGTCCGTAGATGGTGTTGTGCGCGCCGGAGTCGGTCACGATCTTCGCGAGCACATCCCCGGTCTTCGCGTTCACCGCGTGCCAGTGTGGTCCTTCGAGTGACGGCACATACAGGATGGCGCCGTCGGGGGAGAGCGCGATGCGATCGGCGCCTCCTTCATAGGTGCGGTTCCACACCAGCTTGTCGGTCGTCAGATCGAAGGCAGCCACGCGGCGGATCGTGCTGACGTAGATCAGGCCGGTCCGGGCATTGGCCGCGATCCCCTTGACGTTCTCGGGTTGGACGCCGGGTTCGAGCGCGAACGTCGGAATCCGGCGCACCAGGCGGTGGCCGTCGTCCATGTCGTAGACGAGCAGCCCGATGCCGCCGTACTCGAGATAGTTGCGAATGCCGGGCACGGCAGCGTAGAGCAGGTGCTTCTCGCCCGTCGCCGCTGTCGGGCGATCCCCGGAGACGGACAGGGCGATGGCGCAGGCAGCCAGATAGGCGAAGTGACGGGGCTTCATGGCCGCATAGGTTACTGAAAAAAAGCGGCCGGGTCTAAGGACCGGGGCCGCTGATAGGTAGCAAGGCAAAAGGCCTTCTGCCTTTTGCCTTTTGCCTTTTGCCTTTTAGAACCCCGCCGTCAGCGCCACCCGCAGCGTCTGCGGCGTCCCCGGCGAGATGTTCGTGTTGCTGTCCGCGTTGACGAAATAGCGCTTGTCGAACGCGTTCTCCAGGTTGACCTGCAGCCGCAGATCCTTGGTCAGCGTGAAGTACGCCGCCGCGTCCGCCCGCACGTACCCCGGCAGCGTCACCGTGTCACTGATGGTCGCGAACATGTCGGAGCGATGGATCAGCCCGATGCCCCCGGCAACGCGCGGGTGCACCTGGTAGTTGTTCCAGAGCGAGAACGTGTGCCGCGGCACCTGGCCGACGATCGCGCCCTCGGGCGCCGCGGAGGTTGCGCTCGTCACGAACGCATCCTGGAAGGCGTAGCCGCCGGCCATCTTCCAGCGCGACGTCACCTGCCCGTTCACGCCCGCTTCGAATCCGTTGGTTCTCTGGCTGCCGGTCTGGACGATCCGGGTCGGATCGTTGGGATCGGTGGACCGGGTGTTGGTGCGATCGAGCCGGTAGACGGCGGTGGTAAACGACAGCGCCCGCCCGACATCCCACTTCGCACCGACCTCGTAGTTGTTGAACCGCTCCGGCTTGACCTGCTGGGTGACCGTCGTCAGAGACGAGAACTGATCGCCGGAGCTCGGCAGGTACGAGACGCTGTAGCTGCCGTACACCGAGACCGGCGCGACCGGCTTGTAGACGACTCCGGCCCGCGGGGAGAGCAGGTTATCGACGCGCTGGAGCTCTTCGCCGGTGCGGTTGTTGTGGTACTTCAGGTCGAATCGATCGAAGCGCAGGCCTCCGAGCAGCTGCACCTGTGACGAGAGCGCGATCTGATCCTGCACGAACGCCGCGGCCACGTTGGTCCGGACGTGATTGTCGGCGTCGGTCGCACTCTGGCGGAAGGTGACCGGGGTCGAGATCGCCGGATCGTGGAACGGAACGCTGATGGAAGTCGCGGTGTTGTTGAAATACCCCGTGTTCCGGAAGTTGTCGGTCAGCTGGCGCCCCACCTCGGCGCCGGCCAGCAGCGTGTGCCGGACGCTACCGGTGTGCGCGACGTAGGTCAGATCGGTCTGGTTGAAGAGGTTCGTGCGGTCGGTGGCGTTGTTGTATGCAGTCAGCGCCACGGTTTGCTGATCGGCGGATGCGGCGCCGGGCACGAAGTTCTGATAGAAGCGGTCGTACCCCGCCATCACAGTGCGATTGCGCAGCACGGCCGTGCCGATGGCCTGCTCCAGTGCGACCGATCCAATGTTCACACGGGCTTTCACGTCACTTTGTTCGGGGTCACCGTAAAAGGTCGAAAGATCGACGTCCGCCGGCTTTCCCTGGAACGACGTGATGCCGCGGTCGGCGACGCGCGTGTCGCGCAGATACTCGTAACCGACCGTCAGCTTTGTCCCGGCATGCGGCGCCCACGTCAGGGTCGGATTGACACCGCTCCGCTCGAGATCGACCCCGTTCCGGAAGCTGCCCGAGCGTTCGAACATCCCGTTGAGCCGCACCGCCGTATCGGATCCGAGGCGTGCGTTGAGATCCGTCGCCGCGCGCTTGTGATCGTAACCTCCGAGTTCGACGGCCACGGCACGCAGCGGACGGAACAGCGGCTCTTTCACGACGCGGTTCAACACGCCACCGCCGCCGCCGCGACCGAAGATCATGGCGTTCGGCCCTTTGAGAGCTTCGATCCGCTCCAGGTTGTACAGATCGCGGTAGTACTGCACGTCGTCCCTGACCCCGTTCACGAAGAAGTCCGCCGATGACCGGTTCCCGCGAATGACGACGTCGTCGCGGTTGTTCTCTCCCTGGTGCGCCGAAATGCCTGGCACGTAGCGGACCACGTCGCCGACCGACTGCATCAGCTGATCCTTCATCAGCTCCTGCGTGACCACGGTCACCGACTGAGGGACGTCCCGCAGGGCGGTGGCGGTTCTGGTCGCACTGCTTACCCAGTCGACCTCGTAGCCGCCACCGCCACTCACCTCGACCTGCTCGACGACGCCGGACAGTTGCAGTACGAACTCGGCGGGAGGAGTCGAGGCATCCTGTGCACGCACGCGCTGCGACACTTCCGCGAAGCCCTCCGACCTGATGATCAAGGTGAAGTCCTCGACCGGGACACTCAGCGAGAACTCCCCGCGAGGATTCGTCACCGTCGACAGGGCTGCGGTGCGGGGATTGACGATTGCGGAAACCAGGGCGCCGGCGATGGGGGCGCGGCTGGGATCCAGCACGACTCCGCGGAAGCTGAATGCCGCGGTTTCGATATCGATCACGGCTCCGGACGAGCCGGACTCTGAATCTGACTGAGCCGAGGTGGTGACAGGAACGAGGGAGAACAGCGCAACGGCAAGGGCCGCGGCTCGAAGCAACGTGCGACGCATGTGAACAACAACTCCAGCCTTTGCGTCGACGCGCCCCACGTCACTACAATGCGGGGGTCGGATGCGTCAGGCGCCTGAGGCGTTTGATGGGTCTCCCCAGACCGTTTGTCCGATTGCCCGCCCTGGTGTTGCAGCACCGGGGCGGGCTTTTTGTTGAACCGGGTTCCCGAGAGAGCGCTGAGACTTCTGAGAGGTTAAATCCGACCAAATTGGTCGGTCAAGCAAAATGCGACTCATCTCATTTTCGAGATGAGAAAAACGGCGGCGACCGTCACGAGGATCACGGCAGCGATGATTGCGCCGACGTACAGGTGCCGGCGCCGCTTCCGCCGCTTGATTTCGGCAAGCCTAAGCTCGGCAATATTCAGCCAGAGGGCTTTGTGCAGGTTTAGGTCGGTTCCCCGAGTGGAGGTAGGCGCCGGCGCGGGAGCAGGCGCGCCAGAGTCGACCGGCGCGATGAAGCGGTAACCTCGCTTCGGGACTGTCTCCACGAAGATCGGCGTCTCCGCATCGTCTCCGAGTGCCTCCCGGATCTGCCGGACAGCGGTGTTCATCCCCTGCTCGAAATCGACGAACGTCTCCGTTCCCCACAGAACGTCGCGGATCTCGTCTCGCGTCACGAGGTCGCCGGGACGGCTGAGAAGCAACTGGAGCAGCCGCAGCGGCTGCGGCTTCAAACGCACCACGCGCCCGTTCTTCAGAAGCTGACCGGCCTGCGTATCCAGCTGAAAGGTTCCGAACCGGATCAGCGTCCGCATGCTGGCCCGCGCTCCGTGCCCCGAAAGATCGCGATGCATACCCTATTGCCCGTCCATTTGTCCCTGTAAGTCGTTGATCCTGAAGGATCTGCAAATTCACCAAGTATCCATCGGCCGGTCTCCGGTGACGGGTGCGCCGCGCTCGTATCGGCGGGGCAGGAGATGGAGGGATGCCACATATGGAGGAGAAGTGCTCCAGGCACTTGGTGAAGGCCACGGAGTCGGAATCGCAGGGTGCGCTGGCATCGGAAGAAGATATCAGCCTTGCCGCACTCGTTGACGTTCCGGTTCTGATTACTGGCCCCGCCGCTGCCTGCCGGGAGCTCGCGTGCGAATTGGACCGCCGGAGCACCTCGCCGGTCGGAGCGGTCGAGGTGATCGACTGCCGTTCGGAAAACGCGCTGAAAGCGCTCGCGCCTCAGGAGGAGAACACCGATACGAAGATTCTCCTGCTGCAGGAGATTCAGGCCCTGAGCCCCGACGATCAACTCCGCCTCACGCGGGAGCTCGACCATGTAGCTGGAGCGACCTCGAGCCGAAGACGCATTCTTGCGTCTTCGTCAGTCCCGCTGTTCGATCGAGTCGTTGACCAGCTATTCGACGAAAACTTGTATTACCGCCTGAACGTCATTCATATAGTCATTCACCCTAATACGTAGTGCCGCCACGCCCCGCTAAATTCTGGGAATCGACCTATCGAATCGTCATCACAAAAATCCCGTAGCCCACGCCCGCCGGGTCCTTGCTTCGCGCCGATTGGAAGGCGATCCTGCGACCATCGAAGCTCACCACCGGGTTCGACGCCTTGTAGCCGGCGTACTCGCCCCATCGCGTCACCCGTGTGAAGTCGCGGCTGTCCGGCTCGAGCTTCAGTTTCCAGATGTCGATGAAGTTCGAGTTCTGCTCGCGCTGCTCCCGGCTGGATTCGACGAGGGTGTATTCACCGTCCGGGAAGATGCCCTCGACCTCGTTGTACTCGCCGGCCAGCTTGCGGTAGACGGTGACGTTCTTCGTCTTCAGGTCGATCCCCAGCACGTCCGCGTATGGAGAGCGATAGCAGGTGTAGATCAACTCGGTGTCCTGCTTCCGGAAGTCCTGGGCCTCGAGAGTACACTCGGGTGCTTTCGCGCGAATCACTTCGGTCTTGTTTGCCAGCCTCGCCCTGGAGCCTTCGACGACCACGTCGGCGATGTAGATGACCGACTCGCCCTGGGCGATCTCAGCCGGGTATTGTCCGTTCGTGTTCGACCACGCGATCTTCATGGAGGTTCGCGAGATGGCGACGCCTTCCGAGATCTTGTGCTCCAGCGGAATCGGCCTGTCGCCGGGCTTCGAGTCCCCCTTGAGCACCCACATCTCCTGATCGCGCGAACGCGTCGTGGAGATGTCGGTGAACGTCCGCGCGCCGATCAGGAAGTAGTCGCCGTTCGGCAGGAACTGCACGCGGAGGAATCCCGGATGCGGATAGTGGGTGAGCAGCCGGATAGCCTTGGTATCCACCTCCACTTCGAAGGCGTCGCCGAAGCTCTTCTCCATGAA
>Ga0075418_10001919_pt1 | contig 23646 bp, 19 predicted proteins | sample SoiMetdeltSBSDD2_FD_81776 | JGI IMG/M metagenome (GOLD analysis project Ga0075418, IMG submission 81776) | Bulk soil microbial communities from a Populus tree surrounding site in Tennessee, USA - Soil MetaG P. deltoides SBSDD2 | ecosystem: Environmental > Terrestrial > Soil > Tree plantation...
TCGCCGTTCTGTCCGGGCAAACGCCACGCCCGCGACGAGATCATCCGCCGCCACCTTGCCGTCATTGGCAAGCCGCTCGTCTACATCAATACGACGGGAGCCGCGGATAACGGCAAGAACATCATCCCGTTCGATGGTGAGAGCCTCGTCTACGATTCGGCAGGGCGGCTGATCGCAATCGGGCGTCAGTTCGAGGAGCAACTGCTCATCGTCGACGTCGGTTCAGCGGCACCGTTGCCGGCGGTCAAATTGCCGCCGATCGACGACAACCGCGAGATGTACGACGGCCTGGTCATGGCGCTTCGCGATTACATGCGGAAGACCGGCTTCGATCGGGCGGTGGTTGCGGTATCAGGTGGTATTGACTCCGCGCTAGCGCTGGCCATCGCAGTAGACGCGCTCGGTCCCGATCGCGTGTCGGCCTACAACATGCCGTCCTGCTACAACACGGAAATGACACAGTCGATCGCCGCCAGGTTGGCGCGAGCCTGCGGAGTGAAGTACGGAGTGATTCCGATCCAGGAGATCGACGAGCAGGTGCGCGGCGTGTTCGAAACCCATGCGCATCCAATCGAGAAGGGATTCACGCGAGAGAATCTCCACGCGCGAATCCGCGGACTGCTGATGATGGCCGAGTCCAACGACACGGGAGCGCTCTTGATCTCATGCGGAAATGAAACGGAGATCGCGTTGGGCTACGCGACGCTTTACGGAGACATGTGCGGCGGCGTCTCGCTCATCGGCGACCTCTCGAAGCTGGATGTGTATCGACTGGCGCGCTACGTCAACGCGAAACATGGCGCAGAGCGGATACCAGAGGACACATTCCACATCAAACCTTCAGCAGAACTCGCTGCCGGTCAGTACGATCCGTTCGACTACTGGGTCGTCGCTCCGATTGTCGGCGAAATCGTCGAGCGCCGGACGAGCCCAGCCGCGCTCGTCCGCCAGTTCGAGCAGCGCGCACTGGACCCGGCCCGCTTCGTTCCTGATTCCGACGGCCTCACGGTGTACGACAAGCACACGTCCGAAACGTTCAGCGCCGTTGTGTACGATTGCTTCCGGCGGATCCGTCGATCCGTCTATAAGCGGCTGCAAGGTCCGCCGATCATCGCTGTTACGGAACGGGCGTTCGGGTTTGATTTGCGTGAAACGATTATTAATGGGTGGGAGGGATAAAGCGATTGGCGATTGGCGATTGGCGACTGGCTCACGCTGCCAACCGCCAACCGCTAACCGCTAGCTAACCGCTAAAAGCTATTTCGTCCCAGCGCCCTTCGAGTCCCTAAAGAGCAGCTGCGCGAACTCGTAAAGGTGCGGACGCCATAGCCGCCACTCGTGGCGCCCCTGCGTCGTCTTGAACGAGTGCTTGATTCCGTTCTTGGTCATTACTTCATCGAGCGTCTTCGTTCCATTGAGCGCGAAGTCCTCGTCGCCCGCCGCGAGCCAAATCAGTTTCATCTGTTTCGCCGCCGTTGCGCCATTGCCGAAGAACTTCGGATACAGCTCCTCGAGGTTCTGCGGTGCGCCGGCGCTCAGGATCACGATGTAGCGGAACAGGTCCGGACGGCTGAACGACGTGTTGATCGTTGCGGCACCGCCTGCTGATAATCCGCCAATCGCGCGATCCTCGGGTCGACTCGAAGCGCGGAACGTCTTTTCGACGGCAGGCACGAGGTCGCCGATGAAATCCTGCGCGAATGCCTGAAGCGGTGCCGGACCCGTTGGCGCTGGTGGCGCACCGGCCGCTCCGCCCGCCGCACCAGCCGGCGCTCCGCCCGGCGCGCCTGCGCCGCGACCCGCTCCCGGCGTCACGTTCCCGGCCGCCGCGATTCCGGGCGACATTCCTGCCGGCCCGAGTCCCAGACTGCCGCCTCCTCGCGCGAGTGGCATGACGACAATCATCGGAACGGCTTTCTTCTCCGCGAACAGGTTGTCCATGATGAGGTTCGCGCGCCCGGTCATCACCCAACCCGGATCCAGATCGCCACCACCATGAAGGAGATAGAACACCGGATACTTCGTGCTGGTCCGGTTGTAGTCGGGCGGCGTATAGACGTAAGCCTGTCGTGTCGCGCCGGTCGCCTTCGATTCATAGGTCATGATCTGCACGAGACCGTGTGGCACGGGCTTCGAGTCGTAGTACTGGGCACCGTCACCCGGCACCTCAACCTGCGACGCGAGTCCGGTGGACGACACGAGTTTCACCCACGGGTTGCGCGGATCGGTCGTGTTCACGCCGTCGATGTTGAACGCATATGTGTAGACGTCGGGCGGCACCGGCCCGAGAGTCGCCGTCCAGATTCCGTCGTCTCCTTTCGTCATCGGTTTCGGTTGACTGCCGTTCAGCAGTTCACCTGTCACCGTGATCTCGGTAGCTTTGGGTGCGAGCACCCGGACGGTCACGGTTCGATCGGCGTTCACCTGCGGTGAAACGACCTGCGGTCCTTGGGGACCTCGTCCTCCGCCGCGACCGCCTTGCTGGCCCGCAGGCGGCGCGGCCGTACCTGCAGGCGCTTGCGCGAATGCCGATGCACTGCACGCCAGCGCGATCATGAACGTGGTGAAAGCCCGTCGCATAAGTGGCTCCTTGTCAAATCGAAAGACGTCGAAGCTGTCAGTATCCTCCGAATGGTCTCCGGCAGGAAGCGCAACTGCCCGCCGGGCGAACGAGCGCGAGAGTAACTAATGCTGTTGTATCCTGCAGGCAGCCATGCACAAGGTGGTTGTCCGGGACCTCGAGAAGCGGTACGACGACGTCCGCGCCGCGCAAGGCGTCAGCTTCGAGATCGACGACGGCGAGATCTTCGGCCTGCTCGGGCCCAACGGTTCGGGTAAGACCACCACGCTCGAGTGCGTGATTGGCCTGCGACAGCCAGATGCCGGGCACATCGAGGTCTGCGGCATGGACGCGCGCCAGCATCCGAAAGCAGTGAAAGAGAAGATCGGGGCCGTGCTTCAAACCATAGCTCTGCAGGACAAGATCACGCCGCGCGAAGCGCTGGAACTGTTCGCATCCTTTTACAAGAGGACGGCGGCCGCTTCAGCTCTGCTGCAGCGTTTCGCGCTCACCGAGAAAGCCGACGCGCCGTTCGATTCTCTCTCGGCGGGTCAACGACAGCGTCTCGCGGTCGCGCTCGCGTTCGTCAACAACCCTGAACTGATCTTCCTCGACGAACCGACCAGCGGGCTCGATCCGCAGTCTCGCCGGGATCTTCACGGCGAGATCGTGCAGATGAAGCGCGATGGCCACACCGTCCTGCTCACGACGCACAACATCGACGAAGCGGAACAGCTGTGCGATCGAATTGCCATCATCGATGGCGGTCGAATCATTGCCTCCGGCCCGCCTCGAGATCTCATTGCCGCGAGCACGTCGGCGCAGTCCGTGCTGCTCCGCACCGCACAACCACTCGCGATTGAGTCGCTCGCGGGCGTTCCGGGCATCGACGATCTCATTTATGAGAATTCAACGATCACATTCAGGACAAGAACGCCAGCCCCGACGCTGTCGGCGCTGATGCAGGTCGTCAGCGAGCTCGACGTGGAAGTGCTCGAACTCCACGCTCGCAAGGCGAAACTGGAAGATGTGTTCCTCGCGCTGACCGGCGAGGAATCACAGTAGCGAGAGTTCGAGCCGACCGTATGCACGCCGCCCTTCAGCAGCTTCGCATCAGCCTGACACTGCACTACCGGAACAAGATGGCGCTGATCTACAGCTATCTGTTCCCTCTTATTTTCCTGCTGGCGTTCTATGTCCTGTATCGCTACGAGCGAGTGGTCCTCGCGCGTCACATGGGCGAGCTCCTGACCGTCAGCGTACTCGGCGGCGCCTGCTTTGGCCTGCCGACAACGATGGTGAGCGAGCGGGAGCGCGGGGTGTGGCGTCGCTATCGGCTCGCACCGATTGCGACCTCCATGCTGGTGCTGAGCGTCATTGCCGCGCGATATCTCATCCTCGTGACTGCGGGACTGCTCCAGCTGGCCGTCGCGCTGGCGATGGGCATGCCGATGCCGCAGCATCCGTTCGATCTGTGGATCGTCTTTACCTTCGTGTCGTTCGCGTTCATCGGCCTGGGCCTGGTGATGGCGATGATGGCCGACAACGTGCCGGCGGTGCAGGCCCTGGGTCAGTGCATTTTTCTTCCCATGTTGATCATCGGCGGCATCGCCGTCCCGATCGCGACGCTGCCCGACTGGGCACAGCATCTCTCGCAGTTCTTCCCCGGACGCTACGCGGTGCAGGCCCTCCAGGCGTGCATTCTCGGACCGGGACTCGGCAACACCGGTTTCGAGCTGCTCGCGCTCGTCATCATCGGAACCGGCGGAACGATTGCCGGAGCGAAGATGTTCCGCTGGGACGCACAACAGCGCTTCGCACGGCGTTCTGGCAAAGCTTGGGTCAGCGTGGCCTTGATGTCGTGGGTGGTCGTCGGAATTCTGGCCGAGTCGCGCGGATATACGCCGGCGGCGGCCCGATCGTCGGAGGAACGCCCGGCGCCCACGACTGCCGCTACTGCGCCACCGCCACAGCCGTCCGTCCCCGCTCCCTCGTCGCCATCGGCGTCCACGCAAGAACGTTCTGCGATTCCGCCGGTGCTGACATTGAGCGAAGCAGAAAAGAAAGCGGCGAGCGGCGGAACGACAGGCGCGCCTGGCACCTCGAACCCGCGAGCGACAGCGCCCAAGAATAAGCCGGCTGCAGAAGCGGCTCCATCGGAGAAACCTTCAGCAGAAAAGCCTCCGGCAAACAGCGTCACCTTGCCCCATCCAACGCCACCATCCTGGCAAGCAGTCACGGTCGCCGATATCGATCGCGATCTGGTCTTCGATCGCCTGCCGTCCGACAGCGGCATCGTCACGCCAATCGCTCGCGACGAAGAAGAGCCGGATCCGGATACGGCGGATCACCTGCGATTCATTCAGGAGAACCTGCCGTCCTGGCAACCGGGAAAGGTCGCCGATCCTGTGCAGCGGGTGCGCAACATGCTCTATGTTGCGGCGGTGCCGGACGTGCAGCAGCAACCGATCGAGCGGTTCGCGGCGCAGGCCGTGTTCTATCAGTTGCAGCAGGACATTCCGAAGGACCAGTTGATCAAGGTCCTCTACTGGATCGCACTGCATCCTACCGACGGCGATGACAAAGCCGTCGGCGATCTGTGGGCGCTTCGATTCACCAGCGATCCCGTCGATCTCGAGCAGACACGCGAGCGCGCGGCGATTTACGGCGTCAAGCTGCTCGGACGTCTACTTGGGAAGCTGCCGCATGGTGGCTCCTAATGATTCGCTTCTCGCTCCTCGCTTCTCGCGATTCGTACCATTAGACGGATGGACTCGCTCGTGTGAGTGTCTCCAGTAAAAATGGAATTGACATGCAAACCACTCGAGACCTCGAACGTCTTCGCTATCCCGTCGGTCCCATGCCGCGCAGCAGCGCGCCTCTCGATGCACGCTCGCGTGAGGAATACCTCGCGGTGCTCGAATCAACGCCAGCACGCATTCGCTCGCTCGTGACCGGCCTGACCGACGCGCAGCTCGACACACCATATCGGCCCGGAGGGTGGACGGTGCGGCAAGTCGTCCATCATGTTGCCGACAGTCACATGAACTCATACGTGCGGATGAAGCTCGCCGTCACCGAGAATCAACCCGCGGTGAAGACGTACGAAGAAGGTTTGTGGGCCGAGTTGCCTGAAGCGAAGACTGCACCGGTTGCGATGTCGCTCGATCTGCTCGACGCACTTCACCGGCGGTGGCTCACATTCCTGCGTGCGCTACCGGAGAGTGATTTCCGAAAGACGTTTTCCCACCCGGAGTGGGGAATCGTCTCACTGGACGATGCACTCGGGATGTATGCCTGGCACTGCCGGCATCATACGGAGCATATCCGGCTCGCGATCCAACGCTAATTGATCTCGCTACTCGCTACTCGCTACTCACTGCTCGCTGCTCGCTGCTCGCTGCTCGCTGGATAGAACGAGGAGCGAAAAGCGAGAAGCAAGCAGCGGATCAGATCACACGCGTGCGAAGTCAATGAACCCTTGATCGGGATCAGTGCTCAGCAGCCGCACACGCACCCGGTCGCCGACGTCAAGCCCTTTCTCTCCCCGCTGCACACGTCCTTCGACGAGCGGACTTCGCAATCGAACCCACGTTCCCTTCGCTGACGCGCCGGTCACAACACCCTCGAATACTTCACCGACACGGTTCGACATCCACAACGCGGCAGCAGCTTTGCGCACGAGCCGCTCGACTTTGTTCGCCGCGTCCTCCTGCTTCGTGCAGTGCGCGGCCAGCTGCGACAGCTCCGGAAGTTGATAGGGTGTCGTGACGCCGCCCAGCGCCGCCTTGATCAACCGTTGCGTCACCAGATCGGTGAAACGTCGATTCGGGGCCGTGGAATGCGTGTAATTGCTGACGGCGAGCGCAAAGTGACCATCGAAATGTCCTGTCGGCGGCTCGGCCACGTACTCGCCGCGGCCGAGCAGCTTGATCACGCTGAGCGACAGATCGGAAAAGTCGTCCGGCCGCTCGGCACGCTCCGCCCTGAGAAATGATTGCAGTGCCCGGGCATCCGGGGCCGGCGGAAGTGAGGCTCCATTCTGCCGCGCCAGATCGACGATGCGAGGCCAGCGCTCCGGCGAGCGGACGACACGTCGGATCGATGGGTAACCGCGTGAAGATAGGAACGTGGCGGTGGCCCCGTTGGCCGCCACCATGAAGCTTTCAATCAAGTCGCGGGCTCGGTTGGGTTCCTCGGTGGGAAGATCGGTGACGTCGCCGCCAGCCATGACAGGTTTGACTTCGCGTCGATCGAAATCCAGGGCTCCCTGCTCCTCTCTTCGCGTACGGAGCCGAGAGGCAATCCGATCCTGCAGCTTCACCTGCGCCGCCAGGTCCGCATGGCTCGCCAGTGGCGCCGGAGGCGGTCCGTCCCCCTCGAGCCAGGCAGCGACGGCGGCGTAGGTCAATTTGGCGTGATTCTGCACGCGAGCGGGATAGACGTCCGAACTGATGACGGCCCCATCGTCGTCTATCGCCATGTCGATCACCAGTGCGGCGCGATCCTCACGTTCGTTGAGAGACGTCCGATCGGTCGACAACTCTGGCGGCAGCATGGGAAACACGCGCGCTGGCGTATACACAGATGTCGTGTTCGTCTGCGCGTGCGTATCAAGGGCGGAGCCTCGCCGCACAAGCGCGTCGACATCGGCAATCGCAATCAGCAAACGCGGCGGCGTCTCGTCGATGCACACCTCGAGCTGGTCGAGGTCCCGCGATTCATCGTTATCGATCGACGACCATGGCAGGGACCGCAGATCGTGCGCACCGGAAGAAAGTTTCGTCGTCAACCGCCCGAGCTCGGCGATCGCTTCCGGCGGCCATTCTGGCTGGAGACCGTATTTGAGCATCGCGTTGTGCGCGATCTGGTCCAAACGAGCGGCGTCATTGGGTGCGGACATGTAATTGCTGATTTCTGATTGATGATTGCTGATTGATGGGGGTCAAAACGCTACTTAAGAGCGTCAATTGTCGGATTTCTGGCGCCCGGCAATCAACAATCAGCAATCAACAATCAGCAATTTCAGAGGCAGATCTATGGCAGAACCGTGAAGAAAGAGCTCGCAGCGCAGTTTTTTCGTAGCATGTGACTGCGATGTAACGTATTCAAGAACTGATGTCACCACACGCACGCGAAACACGCCCGTTTGCTTCAGAGGTCAAGTTCGTTCTCCCAGCCAGCCTCGGCGACGAGATTCGTGGCTGGGCACGGGAGAATCTGGAACCGGATCCCTACGGGGGCGGCCAGTTCAACGATTCGTACCACACGGCCAGTCTGTATTTCGACACGCCCGAAGGCCATGTGTTTCATCGCCGGGGGTCGTTCGGCCGAAGCAAGTACCGTGTGCGCCGGTACGGCGCCGCGGAGTTCGTCTTCCTCGAACGAAAGCTGCGCAAACCCGGCGTGCTGGTAAAACGACGGACTATCGTGCCGCTGGATTCGATCGATCGGCTGTCGGAGGCGGTCGCAGATCCCGAGTGGCCAGGTGAGTGGTTTCATCGCCGGCTGATGCTTCGGCAGATTCGGCCCGTTTGCGAACTGTCGTATGCCCGCGTCGCGCGTTTTGCGCGCACGCCAGAAGGGCCGGCGCGGCTGACCCTCGACGAGGATGTCCAGGTCGTGCCCGTGCGCGCGGCCCGCTTTTCAGGTCAGGTTGGCACACCGGTCGTCCCCGGCCAGGTGATCCTCGAGCTGAAGTACCGCTATCGCGCTCCGGCGATCTTCAGACGCCTTGTCGAAGAGTTCGCGCTCGAGCCCCAGCGCGCCTCGAAGTATCGACTCGGAATAACGGCGCTGGGTGAAGGTGCCTTCGCCGCCGTGACCACTGCGGGCGCCAGCACCACGCATGTTTGAGTCCCTGGCGCCGCTCATCGACTTCGACAGCAGCACGCTGGTCCTGATGTTGGCGCGCCTGCTGCTGGCATTCGTCCTCGGTGTTGTGATCGCGTGGGTTTATAAGCGGGCGCGTCGGGCCAACGGTGAAGCGGAATCATTCGGCGTCACGCTTGTGTTGTTGACGATTCTGATCGCGATGGTCACGCAGGTGATTGGCGACAACGTCGCGCGCGCGTTCAGCCTGGTGGGTGCACTGTCGATTGTCCGGTTCCGCACCGTCGTTCGCGATACGCAGGACACGGCGTACGTGATTTTCGCGGTCGCCATCGGCATGGCAATGGGGGCCAATCACCCAGCTGTCGCGCTCTGTGGACTCGTTGTCGTCGGCGGCGCTGCCCTGCTCTTGCGAAAGCGCAGCATGACACTACCGCCCCCCACCGACGAACAGCTGCCTTACGCGCTGCACGTCCGGATGGCCCTCGGCCACGATGCCGATGGGCTGCTCGGTGCGACCCTGGATCAGTTCGTATCGGGGCGTCGACTCGTTTCGGTCACGACGGCGCGTCAAGGCATGTCGATTGATGCGTCGTATCACACAGCGCTGCGAGGCGACAATCACGCCAGCGCGCTCGTGAATGCTCTCAACCGGATCGATGGTGTGCAGAACGTTGAATTACACAGGCGGGAAGAACGGGTGGACTAAGACTGGGTGCCAGGAGTGCCAGGGGTGCCAGGGGTGCCAGGGGTGCCAGGGGTGCGCGATGGCCGTTGATCTATTTCCTGACGAGGCTCAATATCGTGGGGCCGGGAACCGGTTTCGTTGACGGTTGCAGAGATGCCGAATTCACGCGCGTCGATCGTTCTGTGGGCGATACTCGCTGCAGTAGTCGCCGTGTGCAGCTCGCAGCTTGCAGCGATTCAGCCTTCCTCACGCAAGAACCCGCCGAAAAAGATCCTTTACTTCGAAGGCCGGCCAAGACCGGAAATGAAGTTCATCAGGCGCGCTGTTTCGGATTCGACGGAGCTGCGGCTCGTTACGCTGCAACGGACGACGGAGGGCAAATTCCTCCGGTTCGACGTCGATGGACCCTCGGACCTGGCAAACGGGTTTCCATCCACTCGCGACGAGCTCTTCGGGTACCACGGAGTGATTGTCGGTTCTGTAGATACAAGTCTCTTCACCTCGGATCAACACCGCATGCTGGCCGACTTCGTGACTCTGCGTGGCGGCGCAGTACTGGCGCTCGGCGGAGAGGAGTCCTTCGGTGAGGGCGGCTGGTTCGAGACACCGTTGTCGTACCTGCTGCCGATTGCGTTCGACCCGAACCGGACTCGTCAGCCGGCTCGCCTCTCGCTTAAAGTGAGTGTCCGCCCGGCCGATACCGCAATCGATCATCCGGCACTCAAGATTGGCGATGTAAAACATCCAGCCGCGGCGATGTGGCGAGACCTGCCGTCGGTGACGATCGTCAACACCGTCTTTCCGCGTTCTGGCGCCGAGATACTGCTCACCGGCGACGATCGCACCGGACGCGAACAGGTTGTGTTAGCGCTGCAAAGCCACGGTGCGGGCCGCGCCGTCGTTTTCACGCCGCAGGATTCCTGGGTGTGGGTGATGCAAGCGAAACTTAACAGTCCAGCGCACGAGAGATTCTGGCGCGCGCTTCTCACATGGCTCGTGAATGGTGTGCCGTGATGCGGAAGAGACCTGTCATCCGCGAACCCTTCAGCATTCTCACGCCGTTGCCGCGCCCACTCTAGTACCTGCGCCGGTGGGCGCCGCGACGGGCACTTCACCAAACACCGGCTGTTCGGGATCTACCAGCAACCAGCAGAGCGCCCCAAGAAGAAACAGGCTCCCCATGAGATAGAGCGGCAGGTTCCAGTTGTTGAACCACTGAACCGAGTAGGCGACGATGAGCGGGTTCAACATCGCGGCAAGATTGCCGACCGAGTTCATCGTCGCACCAACGACGCCGACGTGATTCCGTCCGAGCTCGATCACCGTCCCCCACGCGGCGCCAAGCGTGAACATCGTCATGCCGGTTGCGAGCGCGATGAGGATTGCCGCAAAAACGGGTGTGGATGAACCTGCCGCTCCCAACAGCGCAATACCAGCGATCACGTACGCCACGGCACCAAGGCCACATCGTCCGATTCGCAGTCCGTAGCGTGCGGCGAGTCGATCGGTGACGAGCCCTCCAAGCAGATCGCCAGGCATGCTGACGATCAGCGGAAGGCCTGCAAAGATGCCGAGCGATGTCGCATCGAATCCGTGCCGCTGTTTCAAGTACGTAGGAAGCCAGGTGATGCAGAAATAGAAGATCATGCAGTTCGGCACGTACATGACGCACATGGCGAGCATGTTTCGGTTACGAATAAGGCGTCCCCAGTACTCCCAGCCGGCCGCATGACCGCTGTCGGGCGGACGTTCGGCAACAATGGTCTGGAGTTCTGCGGCGCTGACCGACGGGTGCTCGGACGGATCGTTGCGGAACCACGTGTGCCAAATCGCGACCCACACGAGACCAACGGTTCCAAACATCACGAAGATCGCGCGCCATGACATGAACGTCAGCAGCCACAACACCAGAGCCGGCGTGAGGCCGCCGACGAGGTGGGCGCCGGCGAAGAACACGCCCTGCACTCGTCCACGTTCACGGATCGGAATCCACCGCGCGAACGTGCGCGCCACGCACGGCCACGCACCAGCTTCTCCCATGCCGAACAGAAATCGGATCGCCAACAGCATCGGGTAACTGAACGCGGCCGCGGTTGCCGCTGTCAGGGCCGACCACCACAGCACGATACGGGAGAGAACTGACCGCGTCCCCCTACGGTCGGCCCACCACGCAGTCGGAATCTCGAACACTGCATAGGCCAGCTGAAACGCCGTGAAGGCATATCCCATCTGAATGGTCGACAGGCCGAGATCGCGCATGATTCCCGGCGCGAGTGTCGCAATGCAGGCTCTGTCGAGGTACGTGATCATCCCAAGCCCTGTGACAAGGGCGACCACTCGATAGCGGACATGCGTGGCGGAACGGCTCATGGAGCGCACTATATGCGAACTCTCGTTCGAACGGGCTGTTACCTCGACTGTGAGCCTCGGAACCGACCTTGCAGAGCTATCGGCCGATGGGGATGTCGCCCGTTCGCCGTGCGTCTGTGATCCTGCTTGTAGTAGCGGCGGTGGTCGCGCTGCTCCTGATGTTTGCGCAGGATCAGGAGACGCTGAAGATCCGCAGCGCGGTCGCCGCCGACGATCCGCGGCATTCGGCGTACATCGCGGCGCTGATCGGGGCCGCGCTGTCGAGAGGTAACCGCTACGACGTGCTCACCAACGGCGATCAGTTCTTTCCGGCGATGCTCGACGCCATTCGAAACGCAAAGCGTCGCATCAGCTTCGAGACCTACATCTACGACAGCGGGCAGGTGGCGAGTCAGTTCACGGCCGCTCTCGAGGAAGCGGCCCGTCGCGGTGTGCATGTGAATCTGGTGGTCGACTCGGTCGGCGCGAGCGGGATGACAAGTGAAGACATGAAGCGGCTCGAAGCTGCGGGCTGTCACATCGGCAGCTTCAACGCGCTCAAGTGGTACAACCTCGAAGAAGTCAATTACCGAACCCACCGCAAAATCCTGGTCGTTGATGGCGACGTCGGATTCACCGGTGGCGCCGGCGTGGCCGATCATTGGGTCGGTCATGCGCAGGACAAGGATCACTGGCGCGATACGCAGGTGCGAATGCGCGGTCCAATCGTCCGCCTGGCCGAAGGGGCGTTCTATGAAAACTTCGCTGAAACCGACGACATCGTGACGCCGGAGCTCGATGAGCCAAAAGCCGACGTCGACGAAGTTGGCCATTCGCTCGTGCTGCGCAGTTCTCCGACCGGTGGTGGCAGCGATCTGAAACGTCTCTATCTTCTGGGCATCGCATCAGCTCGCCGGACAATCGACATCACCTCGCCATACTTTGTCACCGATGAATCCACGACCTGGGCGCTGCAGGATGCAGTCAGTCGGGGCGTGAAGATTCGCCTTCTGGTGGAGGGTGACGAGACCGATGCGATGCCGGTGAAGTATGCGTCGCGGAACGCGTACGAACGGTTGCTCTCGATGGGTATTGAAATCTACGAATACCAGCCCACGATGATGCACACGAAGTCGCTCGTCGTCGATGGCGCGTGGAGCATGTTCGGGTCGGCCAACTTCGACAACCGATCGCTCGAACTGAATGACGAGCTGAATGTGGCGGTTTCCGACCGCGATCTGGCGCGCCGTTTCACCGATGATTTCAACGAGGATCTGCGCGTGAGCTCACGGCTCGAGCTCGCCCGGTGGCGTCAGCGAGGATGGCTCGAGAAAGCGCGCGAGAGGTTCTGGTCGTATTTTGGGGAGATCTTCTAAGATTGCTGATTTCTGATTGCTGATTTTAAATTGTCAAGAAAAACCAATCAGCAATCAGCAATCGACAATCAGAATTTACAATAGCCTCCCATGCTTCGCGTCCGTTTTGCGCCCTCCCCGACCGGCTACTTGCACATCGGCGGCGCGCGCACGGCGCTCTTCAACTGGCTGTACGCACGACGTCACGGCGGAACGTTCGTGCTGCGCATCGAAGACACCGACACCGAGCGGTCGTCGTGGGAAATGGTGTCGGGCATCGTCGAGGGCCTGCGCTGGCTCGGTCTGGAGTGGGACGAGGGACCCGATGTCGGCGGCCCGTACGCGCCATATTTTCAATCGCAGCGACTCGACCGAGCGCGTGTGCTCGCAGACCAGCTGGTCGCCGCCGGTCGCGCGTATTACTGCTATTGCACGGCAGAATCACTTCACCAGAAGCGGCAAGCAGCGGAAGCGACGGCCGGCGGATGGGTATACGACCGAACATGCTGCGGTCTCTCATCAGAAGACATCGCGAGCCGCGAGGCGGACGCCATGCCGCGCGCGATCCGATTCAAGGTTCCTTCAGGAGCGACTTCGTTCACGGATCTCGTGCACGGACCGATCGCCTTCGACAACGCCCACATCGAGGACTTCGTGGTCCTCCGTTCCGATCGTCAACCGACGTACCACCTGTCGGTAGTTGCCGACGACATGGATATGAAGATCACGCACGTTGTCCGCGGCGACGATCACATCTCGAACACGCCAAAGCAGGTCCTGCTCTACGAAGCGTTTGGTGCTCCGCAACCGGCGTTTGCCCATGTGCCCCTGATCCTCGGGCCCGACAAGAAACGGTTGAGCAAACGCCACGGCGCGACCTCCGTGATGGAATACCAGCGGCTCGGTTACCTGCCGGAAGCGATGGTCAATTTCCTTGCGCTTCTTGGCTGGTCGCCGGGAGACGATCGCGAACTGTTTGCGCGCGACGAGTTGATTGGATCGTTCACGCTCGAGGGCATCAGCGGCGGGAACGCGGTCTTCAATCCTGAGAAGCTCGATTGGTTCAATCAGCAGCACATTCTGCGATTGCCGATCGACGAACTCGCGCGAAGGCTCGAGCCGGTGTTGCGTGAGGCCGGACTCTGGACACCGGACCTCTCTGGCGACCGCCGCGCCTGGTTTTTGCGGCTGCTCGAACTAATCCGGCCGCGGGTCAAGAAACTCGATCAGTTCGTCGAGGAAATGCGTCCGTTCCTGCAGCAGGACGTGCAGTACGACTCGTCGGCTGTCGCGAAGCATCTCAACAAAGCTGAGGTCAAGGATGCATTGGAGTCCTTCGCAGAGACGTTGGGGGGAGTGGTGCCATTCACAAGCGGCGCGCTGGAGTCCGCGTTACGGACGCTTGCGGACGCGCGCGGCGTAAAAGCCGCAGCGCTCATACACGCGACTCGGGTCGCCGTGACCGGCCGATCGGTCAGCCCCGGCCTCTTCGACGTCCTCGAACTGATGGGCCCGGACCGTGTGACTTCGCGCGTACGTGATGCCATTAGTTTCCTACCCGAGTAATAAAAGGCTCACCCTCATCGCGAGAGTGAATTCCGTGACACTCTGCCTGGCTGAGCAAGGTTTTTCCCAAGTAGGGTAAGCACCGGCCGAGTGCAATGAATCGTTGCACCCTGGCCTTCCGCAAGAGGTACCAAACTGCCGTGATCCGGCAAAGACACGCCTACAAATCCCGATTCGATTCACGGCTGTAAGTCTTACCAGGACAATCACTTCCGGGCCAACTCACCCTCCATGGTGGCACTTCGGTTGCACTGGTTGGGCTCGCGGTCTGCCGCCAACGCGGTCGCCACCGCGAGTTTGTAACCAGGGAAGACCTCGGGACGGGAGGAGGACAAACGTGGCTAAGGAAGATCGCGGATTCGCGTCCATGGATCGAGCGAAACAGCGCGAGATTGCAAGTAAGGGCGGAAAAGCAGCGCATCAGAAAGGCACCGCGCACGAGTGGACGAGCGAAGAGGCGCGGGATGCCGGCCGTAAGGGTGGCATCGCGAGCCACCAGCGCCGCCGCGAGCAAATGGGCGGCGGTACCAGCTCGGACACGACGCCGTCGAACGATACCGACAACGTGAAGAATTCGAGTTCAGAATCGATGCGCAGCTCCGGCGCTTCGCGATCGATGCGCAGCTCGGACTCCATGTCGCGTTCGTCTTCATCGATGGACGACGCGCGGGACGATTACTCGCAGCGCGACGGCTGGTCGCGCGACGAGTAACTCGCCAATCGAGTGAGTGCGAAGGTGTTGACCGTTCGATCGCGGTCAGGGTTGTTTTGACAACACGGGGAGTAAGAGATCGTAGGGAGGCTGCGGTCTCTTGTTCGCCGTGTTATTTTTTGTTTGCAGTTGCCAGTTGCCAGTTGCCAGTTGCCAGTTGCCAGTTGCCAGTTGCCAGTTGCCAGTTGCCAGTTGCCAGTTTCCAGTTTCCATCTAATAATCTTCAGCGGCCTCGCCGACGGCGCACGGATTTCAGAGCCGGGACACCGGATCCCGGACACCGGATCCCGGACAACGATCGCGGACAACTGATCCCGCGATATGATCTCGCCTGATTGACCCCAGCTGATTACGTGAAAGCCCGCCGTGTGCTGCTGCGGCGAGATCCCGTGCTCGCGGCATTGATCCGTAAACATGGCGCGTGCGGTCTCGCGCAAGCGCAACGTGCCGATCATTTTTCCGCGCTCGTCCGCGCGATTACGGGCCAGCAGCTCTCGACCAAAGCGGCGGCGACAATTTTCGGCCGGCTCATCGCACTGATGCCTGATGGTGTAACGCCTGCGGCATTGTCAGCCTTGACCGACGACGAGATGCGTGCGGTCGGGATGAGCCGGCAGAAGATCTCCTATTTCAGAGACCTGTGTGATAAAGCGCTCGGCGGCGTTGTGCCCCTCGACGCACTTGACGCGATGACCGATGAGGAGGTCATTACCGCGTTGACGAGGGTGAAAGGAATCGGCCGATGGTCAGCGGAGATGTTTCTGATGTTTCGCTTGCACCGGCCCGACGTGCTGCCGGTCGATGACCTCGGGATCGTCAACGCAGTAATGAATGTGTACGGACTGCGAAAGAGGCCCACCGCCGACCGGATCCGCAAGCTCGGCGAGGCGTGGCGGCCGTACCGGTCGGTGGCATCGTGGTACCTCTGGCGGAGCCTCGATAACGAATAACTGACCAAGGTCGCCGATCAGTCAGTCGTAAGCCTGTCCTCGAGCTCAAACCGTCCCGGAATACGCATTACAACTTGAGAAGAGAATGCCCCGTTCAGTCCTTCGGATGGGTGTTGTCGTTGTCTTTGTGACGATCGTCCTCGAGTGCGCAACCCGCGACGCTCTGGCACAAGCGCTGGATCAAGGCGCGGCATCGTCGCTCGGCGCTGTGACAGGACAAATACCCGCTGGTGAGATCGTCTACGTGACTGACGCAGCCGGCACAACCGTGCGCGGCAAGCTGATGGGAATTACGAATGACGCGGTGGAGCTCCGCGTGAAGGCGACGACCCGGGACATCCGAGCCAACGACGTGGCTCGGATTCAATGGCAGAAACGAGACTCAGTTCTTACAGGCATCTTGATTGGTAGCGCTATCGGCGCGATCCCGGGTATTTACTGGCTGATCGCCGATCCCAATGAATGCACTGGACTGTGTCCGGAAGATTATGTCGCCATCGGCGTCGGCGCTATCGTTGGCGGGTTGATCGATCGCGCGATCAAGAAAAAGGTCACCGTGTACGACTCGGCATCCCGCCGATCAACGAAGCTCACCGTGTCACCGATTCTCGTTCGCGAACGAAAAGGCCTTCAGGTTGCTGTAACGTTCTGATGGTGCGCTGCGTTTCGTCGGCCCATTTGACCATCCTCCCGTGCGCCGACCAGTGGTAGGCTTCTGCAGATCGATGGTCGCCGGCTGCTTCAACATGCGCCTGTTCCTTTCACTGATTCTGGCCACCCTGGCCATCATCATCCCGGGCAATCCGGCGGCGGCGCAGAGCGTGCGTCACGTTCTGACCAGCGTCGAGCAAAACATCGACCTCGAAAACTGGGAAATCACCGCTCGCGATACGGGAGTCTCGCCAGACATCCCATGGTCCGTGCGGCGACAGCGGCTGCATGGCGGCAAGCAGGAGCGCGTCGACTTGATCGTGATCGACAACGGCCGGTTGACGATCACGGTCGTGCCCACCCGCGGCATGGGTATCCTGCGCGTCGTTATGGGCGATCTCAGACTGGGCTGGGATTCTCCTGTGCGCGAGGTGGTCCATCCCAAGTACGTGAACCTCGAGGCGCGTGGCGGACTGGGATGGCTCGAAGGATTCAACGAATGGTTGGCACGCTGCGGGCTCGAATGGGCTGGTCATCCTGGTCCCGATCGTTTCATCAACAATGTCGGCGAGCAGGCGGAGATGAACCTGACGCTGCACGGCAAAGTGGAGAACATCCCCGCCTCAGAAGTGGAGGTGATCGTCGACCGAGAGCCGCGCCCGCGAATCCGCGTCAGGGGTCGCGTCGACGAGCGGGCATTTTACGGTCCCAAGCTGGAGCTGTGGACCGAACTGTCGACCGAGCCGGGGAGCTCGACATTCCGAATTGAGGACACGCTCAGCAATCGCAGCGCGTTCGAGTCAGAGTTTCAGATCATCTATCACGTGAACTACGGTCCACCGCTCCTCGGCGCCGGGGCCCATTTCTCGGCACCGGTCCGGCGCGTTACGCCGTTCAACGCGCACGCGGCGAAAGACGTTGGGGCTTACGCCGACTATGCCGGGCCGGTTCGCGGCTTCATCGAGCAGGTCTACAACCTGCATCCTTTTTCGGATCGCGAGGGGCGCAGCTTGCTGATGCTGAGTAACGCGTCACGTGATCGTGGCGTATCGATGGGTTTTGCGATCGCGGAATTGCCCTATGTCACGCTCTGGAAAAACCTGACCGCCCTCGAGGAAGGGTATGTCACGGGACTTGAACCCGGCACCGGGTTCCCATACCCGCGGCGACTTGAACGCGAAGCCGGACGGGTTCCGAAGTTGAAGCCCGGAGAAACTCGCCGCTTCGCAATTGATTTCGGTGTTCACGCGACAGCGGCTGCCGTCGCGACGGTCGAGGAACAGATCAAACGGATCCAGGACGGACGTTCCACGCAGATCGATCGCGCCCCCGAGCGTTAATTACTCCACTGCAATTGTGCCGTTCATCATTACTGCGTGAGGCGTGCACTTGTACGGATACTGACCGCGCTCGGTCGGGGCGGTGAACTCAAACGCGTCAGAGTCTTTGCCCTTGAGTAGTCGAGTGCCGACGCTCCAGGCCGGGATCTGGAAGTCGTGAACCATGCCGACATCCGTGCTGCTGACGCGCACGCGCACGCGCTGTCCCGCCGCGACGTGAAGCGTCGGATTCGGCGTCGAACTGTCCCCGACGTAGTAGGTCATGTTGCGCACAACGAGATGGATTTCCTGCATCGGTGCCGCATTGCCGCGTGGAAGGACGCGAGCGGCAAGGCCCGGCAGAATCGCGGCCGCGAACAGTACTGTCGCCAGGATAACGAATCGAGAGCGTGTCCGTTTCACCATCAGATTCAACCAACCATCAGTCCCGTCGCATACATCACACCGAATCCGGCGAGTAGCCCCGCGAGGATCGGTGCGGAGGCAAATCGCTCGATCACTGTCGTCTCGCCGGCCATCTGCTTGGATATCTGTGCAATCACCTGCGCGATGGCGCCAGCGCCAAACCCGAGAAATGCAACCGCAAGCACTGGCGAGTACACCAGTCCACCGATCCAGGCACCGGCAATCGTCGGTGCCCCCCCGATCAGCCCCAACCGCGCGAGCGATGCAATTGATGGACGCTCGCGGGAGAGTGGCGCCACGATGGCTAGCCCCTCGGTCGTGTTGTGCAGCGTGAAGCCAATGATGAGGAGCGTCCCCAACGCCGCTTCACCTAACGCAAACGCCGCACCAATCGCCAGGCCCTCGCCAAGATTGTGCAGACCTATCCCAACCGCGACGAGCAGCGCCAAAATGAACCCGTGCGAGCCCGTCCGGCGCGCATGCGACCGACGTGAGAGCCAGCCGCTGAACGATTCAAGGGCGAGATACGCGCCGAGCGCAGCCGCTACGAATAACGCCAGCCCTTGATATGAGGCCGCCATGCCATTGGCTGTCTCGAATCCTTCCTGCAAGGCGTCCACGAGCAGAAACACCAGAAGGCCAATCGTCAGGGCGAGAAGGACGTCGAGTCCGGTGCTCTTGAGCCTCGCCACGAGTGGCCACCACAACAGGCCGAGCGCAACGGGAATCACACCGACATACAAGCCAATCAGCGTAAAGATTCCAAGCGACCGCGCGGACGGCTCAGGCGATCGCACCGCGACCGGGATCTCGTGCTCGAACGTCGCACCAGTCGATGTGACCAGCTTGATCAGATGCGCGTCACCCTCCACCCACGGATACGGAATACGGACGGTCGCGCGCCCCAGGTGCTTGAGTACGTTGCCCGGCTCTGCTTTGAACGCCCAGTACGCGTCGTCCACGGTCACTTGAGCAATCGTCACGGGATCTGGACCGTCGTTCAGCACCGAAAGCGAGATGCCGTCGTCGTTCAGCACCGCGCGATTGACCGCGAGCTGCTCCACCGGCGGGACGTTCTCGCCGCGAAGCCGTTCGGCGGGACCCGTCCGAACAATGAGGGCGACGAGCGCGACCAGCAGCGCAATCGGCGCGAGCGCGGCGAACCATAACGGGAGACGGCTCGGCCCGTGGACGTTCGCATCAGCCGACATCATTCGGCTCCGTGGCTTCGAATGCGCCCATCCATCCCAACTCGGCGAATTCACTCTGATGCGCGTGGAACATGAATCGTCCCGGATAGCGGAACCGGGTCTCCAGAATCGCGCGCTCTCCCTGACACAGCATGATCGTGTCGGTGCGCTCCGACGATGTGGTCGCTGTGCCGGTGCGGTTCACGTCGAAGAACATGCCGTGGAGGTGAAAACTGTTGATCAGATCGAATTCGGTGAGGTTCACGACGTACATGCGGACCAGACGTCCGACCTCGACGCGAATCGGCTCGTTCATGTAGTGATTGGCGATGCTGTTGACGGCGTACACCTCGTTGTCGACGTCGAAGTTCGTGTCGAAGCCGTTGAGCACCATCACCATCTCGTCGGCCAGTGGACGGCTTGTTTTCGGGTCGACGATGAAGACGCCGTAAAGCCCTTTGTGAATATGCCGTTTGAGCGGCAGCGTGTGGCAGTGATACAGGTGCAATCCGAATGGATCGGCGTCGAACTCGTACACGAACCGGTCGCCCGGATTGACTTGTTGGGCCGGAAACGAGCCATCCATCTCGGGAGGGTGCCAGCCGTGGAAGTGAATCGAGTGCGGGTGGGTGCCCTGGTTGACGAACGTCACCCGGACGCGGTCCCCCTCGGTGGCGCGCAAGGTCGGTCCGGGAACCTGCCCGTTATACGTCCACGCCGGAAAGTACACGCCAGGGGCAATTTCGATCTCGCGATCGACGGCGGCGATCTCGTACTCGCGCAAGTAAGTGCCGTCGGGACGCCGCGTCTCGCGATAGTGCCGCGATCGCTCCTCCGGCCGCAGGTGCGAAAAGTTCCAGGTTCGAAGGAACGCGCTTGGATTGAACCATTCAGTCGAGACACGCCCAACCGGGCCCATCGCGTGAATGGTGTGCGGAGAGCCTGCGGACCCGTGACCAGCCGTTTGCCCCAACAGGCGGCGCCCGCTGAAGAGCGCGGTGGCGACGCCGGAGCCAAAGCCTGACCACTTGAGGAGCGCACGACGCGAGATCGCCATTTTTGTTAGGTCAATTAAACGATTTTGACTATACAAAAATATAGACCGTATGGCTTCCAAAGTCAAACGCATGGGCTCAAAACGGCTGAGCAGCCCGGCAGCGGCGCGGGAATCGCGGCCCTCTCATTTACAGCATTCACATCCACAAATTTGCTTTGCGATATAAAGTTCTTTAGGATAACACGATGACACGTGCGCGCTGGCGCGCTGAAGCCGTGCTGTCCCTGCTGGCCATCGTGATCGTCGCGGTCGCTGTGCCGCTCTACTTCGCGTTCATCCCCAATCACGTCCACACGGATCCTGCGGCGGTCCCGTCGACGACGGCTGACGTCGACGCCAAGTCACATGCCGCTGCCGTCGAGAAGGCGCGGCGGCTCGCGCGAGCACGTCTCGTCGAAGAGAATCTGCCAGGCCTGTCGGTGGCGGTAGCCGTCGACGGCGCGATGGTGTGGGTCGAAGGCTTTGGCTACGCCGACGTGGACCACGCCCCGGTGACGCCGCTCACGCGTTTTCGCCTCGGCGCACTGTCAAAACCGCTGACCGCGACCGCGGCTGCCCTTCTTTACGAACGTGGGCGCCTGGACCTCGACGCACCCGTGCAGCGATATGTCCCCGCCTATCCCCACAAGCAATGGACCGTCACCACGCGTCAGTTGATGGGCGATGTCGGCGGCGTCCATCGTATTCGCGGCGACAACAACGACGCCATGCCGGTCGAGCACTGTGAGAGCCTCGACGAGGCGGTGGCGATGCTCAAGGACGAACCGCTGTTGTTCGAGCCGGGCACCGAACATCGCTATTCAATCTGGGGCTGGGTTCTGGTCAGCGCCGCGGTCGAAGGGGCAGCCGGGGAATCGTTAAGTCGTTTCATGCTGCGCCAGGTATTCGAGCCACTCGCCATGGAGCGCACGTCTGTTGCCGAGACGGAGGGACTGGACGAAGTCGCGTCGTACAATCTCGGCTCCGTCCTGGGCGCGCGGCTCGGCATCAAGAAGGCGTCACTGCAGCCTGACTACTCCTGCGTCGCTGGGGGTGGCGCATTCCTCTCCACGCCGTCCGACCTTGTTCGATTCGGTTCAGCGATGCTGAAGCCCGGCCTGTTGAAGGCGAGCACGATCGCCGCGTTCCAGACGCCCACGCGCCTCGCGTCTGGAGCCTCGACCACCTACGCGCTCGGCTGGACGGTCGGCACCATGCAACTCGCCGGCAAACCGGCGCGCATGGTCAGTCACCGTGGTAGTCCCAGGGGTGGCAGCGTCTCGCTTCTGATCTTCCCGGATCTCGGTCTCACGGTTGCCGCTGCCGCCAACGTGTCGAGTGCCAGCGGTATCAATCCGTTCGCTCTACAGGTCGCCGAGGCGTTCACCAATCACCAGCCTTGAGGTAAGGTCATCAACGTGCCGGGGTGTTTGCCTCGCCAATCGAATCGTGCGTACAATCAGCTCGCGTGACAGGACGCACCCCGTCCGCGGGAAGGGCTGAGCCCACCTGAAGCAGGCTTCGTCACAATCTGCGATCTTCTTTCAGCCCGTCGAGCGGACGCGGGCGATATCCGAAAGGAGATCGTCATGTCCGTTCCCCCTCAGCGGCGTTTGCCGGAACGTCCGTCCCTCGAGCAACTCCGTAAGCAAGCCAAGGAACATCTCGACACGCTGCGCACCGCCGATCCATCAGTGAACCTGGCGACGGCGCAGCACGCGCTTGCACGCGAGTACGGTTTTGAGAGTTGGCCGAAGCTCGTACATCACGTCGAATCGATCCAGCCCCCAAACCGCATGCTCCAACCAGCCGAACTGAAATCGGATCAGAAACTCTTGTGGTCTCCCGGGCGTGGCACCGAAGTGTGGGCACTCATTCAAGCGTGCACATCCGGCGATCTGGAAACAGTACGAGCGCTCGTTGCAAAAGATCCGTCTCTCGCACGTGCCCACTATGACTATCGCAAGCCGCTCTACTTCGCCGTGCGCGAGAACCGCATAGACGTCGCGCGATTCTTGCTCGAACACGATTCCAACCCCATGGACCTCTGGGTGGACGACGATCCGATCGAGATTGCACGCGATCGAGGCTACACGGAGATGGAACAGCTGCTGGCGCACACGCTCGAAACCAGGTTCAACGCGTCACCCAAGGGGGAGCCGATTGCGTTGGCGCTTCGGGATCACGACGTGCAGCGGATGCGCGAGCTGCTGGATGCGCAGCCGCAGCTGCTTGGCAAGGGAGACAAAGGATCCAGCCAACCGATCCATTGGGCGACGATGACGAGGCAGATCGACGCGATCGACGAGCTGCTGCGGCGTGGCGCCGACATCAACGCGCAGAGAATGGATGGCGCGCGTCCAATTCACGTGACCAACGGCGACTACTCTTACCGCGGGTGGCGGGATGTGCCGCGCGACTGGCCGGTGACTGCCGCTGACGTCATGGCCCATCTCAGGGCGCGCGGCGCGTTCATCGACCTGCCGACCGCGTGCCACACTGGCGACATCGAGCGTGTACGTGAATTACTTCGGGAGGATCGATCGCTGGCCAATAAGATCGGCGAGCACGAGGGTTACTATCTCGGTGCCGGGACGCCGCTGTCCAATGCCGCGGCGGTGGGGCGGATGGACATCGTGCAGCTGCTGCTCGATCACGGCGCTGACCCCAACCTGCCGGAAGAGCAGTTTGCGCCCAAAGGCAAGGCGCTCTACTCCGCCGTCTATCACGGACACTACGAGATCGCGAAGCTCCTGCTCGAGCGCGGCGCCTTTCCGAATCCGCCGGTCGAAAGCTCCGGTGATGCGCTGTGGGTGTCGCGGGAGTGGCGTCCCGACCGACGCATGGAACAGTTGCTTCTCTCGTACGGCGCGACGCCAAGAGACCCACACCGGGATGAAGACTGGCCGACGCGCGAACACAACTGGCTACGCATCTCGCCACTCCACGAGGCTGCGCGGAAGGGCGATGTGGGTGAGGCGAAGAAGCTGATTCAGTCTGGCGCCGATCTCA
>Ga0075418_10001922_pt1 | contig 23628 bp, 22 predicted proteins | sample SoiMetdeltSBSDD2_FD_81776 | JGI IMG/M metagenome (GOLD analysis project Ga0075418, IMG submission 81776) | Bulk soil microbial communities from a Populus tree surrounding site in Tennessee, USA - Soil MetaG P. deltoides SBSDD2 | ecosystem: Environmental > Terrestrial > Soil > Tree plantation...
AGAATCGCTGGAGTCGGGCGGCCCCGCTTCTGATTCGGTTTCTCAGGTTATCCATATCGGACTACAGGCGATTCAGAGTCCGATGGTGTGGGTTGGCACGCTGCTGCTGATAGTTTTCTTTGCGCTGTTTTCTGCGGCGTTATCCTGGGCCGATTTGAGCTTTGTGCTTCCTGCAACGGCGTTTGGCTACGTATTAAACGTCGCCGCAGGCAGTTATTTTCTCGGCGAGTCTGTGTCCAACCGAAGATGGATCGGAGCCGCGATAATCACCCTTGGGGTTCTATTTGTGTCGCGCTCCGGGGAGCGAACGGTTGAAACGCAGCCTGAAGAGTTGAGTGCGCCAGGAGTGCTCGAATGACTACCGCATTGTTGATCGGACTTGTTGTGCTCGGCGGTTCCGCGGGCGACGTGTTTATAACTAAAGGCATGAAGCAACTCGGCGAGATCTCTACGCTCAACCTGAGACTCCTGCTGGGAATTTTTGGCCGGGCGCTCAGCAACAAATATGTTTTGATCGGCGTGCTGTTCATGGCCGTAAGTTATTTCTCGTTTCTGGGGGCGCTCAGACTCGCGGACTTGAGCCTTGTGCTCCCGGCGACTTCAGTTAGTTTTGTGATCACCACGATCGGGGCCCGGCTTTTTCTGAAAGAGACCATTAGCGCGACGCGCTGGGCGGGAATCCTGCTCGTTTGCATCGGCGTCGCGCTCATTTCGTTACCGGCGCAGCCCTGACAGCCGTTCCAAACTGCTTGCTACATCTTGCGTTCATTGCCCTCAAGGTAATCCTGATCGGCGGCACGTTAGCCGCCAACGCCTACTACTTGCTGTCGATCGTCGCCGGGTTCAGATTCTTTTCCCGACCCAGGGACTCGGAACCCGACAAGCTTCTACCGGTGTCGATAATGATTCCGCTGCACGGAGCTGACTTCAAGGCTTATCAGAATTACGCCGAGTTGTGCCGGCAGGACTACCCCGCCTATCAGATCGTGTTCGGAGTTCGCGACTCTGAAGACTCTTCAATTCCTATCGTTGAAAAGCTGATCGCGGACTTTCCCGATCGAGATATTGCGCTGGTGATCTCCGACAAAGTGATCGGGCAAAACTTAAAGGTCAGCAATCTGCAAAACATGCTTGAGCGGGTAAAGCACGAACAGATTGTGATCCTGGACAGCGACATTCGAGTAACGCGTGACTATCTAAGAAAGGTTGTAAAGCCGCTTTCCGATCCGCGAGTGGGAGCTGTGACCTGTCTTTATCGGGCGGCCGAGACTCCTGACTCCGCGGCAAAGCTCGAAGCCGTGGGTATCACCGCCGAGTTTGCGGCGGGCGTTTTGATGGCATGGATGCTCGAAGGAGTAAAGTTCGCGCTGGGCTCAACGATGGCGACCACGCGAACGAGGCTCGATGCGATCGGAGGATTTCACGCCCTCGCCGATTATCTGGCGGACGATTTCATGCTTGGGAATCTGATCGCCGCCGATGGATACGAAGTTCGGCTCTCTCATTATGTGGTTGAGACCTCGATGCATCCGGCGGGCTTTGGCGGGATGGTCCGGCATCAGATGCGATGGGCGCGCTCGACTCGTATCTCGAGACCGATGGGTTATCTGGGCTTGATACTTACCTATGGAACCGCGCTGGCGCTATTGAATGTCATCGTCAGCGGCGCGTCGATGTTTAGCTTGATGCTGCTTGTATCAACATTAGTCACACGGCTGACGATGGGTTGGATGATAGGCGTCCACTGGCTCGGAGATGGCATCTTGAAGAAGAACTTTTGGCTTGTGCCGGTCCGCGACGTTTTGAGTTTTATGATCTGGTGCCTCAGCTGGGTAGGCAAGCGAGTTGAGTGGCGAGGGAGGCAGTTTGACGTTGCTCGTGATGGAAAAATGAGACAGGTAACGGAGTGACGAGTCGCAGGTCGAGCACGCCGCGTTGCTCACCCAGCTACTCGTGGTAGCATTGGAATACCGGGATTGGAGGATTATCGATCATGAAAAACGTTGCGATAAAGTACTGCCCGATCTGACCAATCAAACGAGCAATGGCCTCCAGTTTGGAGGCGAAGCTAAAGCACCGGGCAAACGTGCAAGTTGAATCGCACAAGGGCGGTTTCGGCGAGTTCAGCGTCACTGTAGACGGTGAAAAGGTAGTAAACACAAATCGACTCTTGTACCCAAATCCAAGCAAAGTGATGAGCACGGTGCTCAGTGCGCTTGGAGAGGAAACGTACGAATCTCGCTGAGCGCCTGTGGGCAGAGCGACTACTTCCGATAAGCCGCTTCTTGTATACCATAAAGTTGGGAATAAGGGCCGCTACGCGACATCAGCTCGTCGTGAGTCCCAACCTCTGCCACCCTTGCACCATCAAGAACGATGATCAGGTCGGCCATGCGAACGGTGCTAAATCGGTGCGATACCAGAATCGTAATTCGGCCGGTCCTCTCGTTAATTCGAGCGGCTGCTGAGTAGCGCTCGAATAACTCGTGCTCCGTCTCGGCATCAAGCGCCGCAGTGGGCTCGTCAAGTATCACCAGAAGCGGTTCATCGCGCATGAACGCTCGCGCCAGCGCGATCTTTTGCCATTGACCGAATGAAACTTCGACACCCCCGGGCCACGTCGGCCCGAGCTGAGTTTCGAGCCCTGCCGGGAAGCGTGTCAGTATGTCGGCAGCGCCCGCTCGCTCGACCGCCACACTGACGACCGGCTCTTGATCCATCCGAGGCACGTCACCAACGCCGATGCTATGCAGAGCGGTAAGCTCAAATCGAAAGAAATCCTGAAACGCACCAGCCAATCTCTCGCGCCATTCGTCCGCGGGCATCCGGGCCAGAGACTGGCCATCGATGTGTATCGCGCCCGATGTTGGTTCGTAGAACTTGCTCAACAACTTAACCAGCGTCGTTTTGCCCGCTCCATTTTCACCGACAATTGCTACCACCGTGCCCGGCGGAATCGTGAATGACACATCCTCGAGCACCAGCCGCTCGGTTCCAGGATACTTGAAAGATACGTTTTCGAATCGAACGCCTTCTCTCAGGCTCGAGGGTACAGGAAGGTCAGCCGCCGCAGTCAATGAAGCTACGTAGTCTTCGAGCCATGCGAGCCGCTTTGCTCCATCGATCCAGATCGAACGCAGGAATCCAATTTCACCGACTGCCGCCCCGACGTACGCCGAAAGCCGTGCGCCTGCTGCAAGCGCCAGTAGCACCTTCTCGGCCGGCGCGTGTAATCCAACAGACACAAACACGACAGCGCCTACGTATGAGCCTCCAAACACGGCCCACACGAGTGCGTGCCAGAGCGCTGATGTGGACCTGGCTCTAGACACAACGCTGTACCATTGCTCCCAGGCACTGCGGCGGTCGGACATCAGTCGAGAGCCGATTCCGGTGACTCGCACTTCCTTACCCGGAGGAGCGGTCGTAGCAGTAGTAAACAGATGCCGAGCCAGCCGTTGCGATGAGGCTTTGCTCTCCCAGGCATTGCGCTCGACTTCCGGCCGCCACGTTGAAGTCCAGAGAGTTGGAAGCGCGAATACCGCGAGGAGAATGAGCGCCGGGTGTATTGATACCAGCAGAGCTACCGTGATGCCGAGCCGCAGAATCCACCCGCAGGTAGAAAAAAGCGACATGTACATGTGATCGAGAACAAAGACCTGGTTGCGCAACATCGCGAGTCGATCGAGATAGTCCGGTCGCTCGTGGTGCGCGATCGTGCTTGCCGACGCTTGCAACTTCGCGACGTGTGATTCCAACACTATGGTGACTTTGTCGCGAAACCGGCGCTGCACGCGAGTACTCACCGTCCGCAACAACCACGTCGCAGTTGCCGAGACTCCCAGCCCTATTGCCGCGGTTAGTATGCGGTCGCGATTGCCGTGCAACACTCCGTCGCCGAGCAGGGCGATCCATACCGCCACAAGCGCATCGGGCAACGCCGCCAAAAGCGAGAGCAGAAACGCGGCCAGCAAAAGACCCGGCTCGTGCCGATAACCGAGTTTGCACAATCGCCACATCGACGCGAGAGCCGGCGGAAGATCGTCACGCTTCGAGGCCATTATTTGACTCCCCTGTCGGTGAATCTTCTTGATGCCGGATGCAGTCTACGAGAGAACCTCATACGCGACTCCCTCCTCGTCCTCGGTTGCATTGAAGCGCTGGGCTTGCAAATCAAACATCGTCCGATAGCGGCCCCCGAGCGACATCAGTTCCTCGTGGGTCCCCAGCTCGACGACTGCTCCGTCCTCGAGAACGCAAATGCGGTCTGCATGTCGGACAGTGGAAAAACGATGTGAAATCAGAATAGTGGTGCATTGCCGCGTTTCGGCCAGGATCCGATCGAAGATCTCCGCCTCGCCGCGCACATCGAGTTGGGCGGTAGGTTCGTCCAGCAGTACCACGCCGGCTCCAAGCCTCACGGCGCAAAGCGCTCTCGCCAACGCTACCCGTTGCCATTGGCCTCCGGACAAGTCGGTACCACCTTCATATCCGCGCGCCAGGATTGTGTCGAGTTTGGCCAGTCCATCCGCTCCCGCTGAAACCAGCGACGCAAGAATCTGATCGTCCGGCGCCCCGGCGGGAGCGACGTTATCGCGCAACGATAGCTCGAAGCGAATAAAATCCTGAAAGACTGCGGTGACCCGCGAGCGCCAGCTTTCGAGATCGAACTCGCGAACGTCGATGCCGTCGACTTCGATCGATCCTGCTTGAGGATCGTAGAGCCGGCACAACAGTTTTGCGAGCGTGGTCTTCCCCGCGCCGTTGCGCCCCACGATTGCCATCGACGAACCCGCCGGAATGGTTAGATTGAATCCTTGAAGCACCGGTTTTGCGTTTGTTGTTGAGTTCGGATATTCGAAGGTGACGTCGCGGAAACGGACCTCACGAGCCGGCATGTTGTCTGGAATGCGAGCACCGGATTTCAACTCGCCGGCAGCATCCATCACTTTCCCGAGACGCAGCACTGCTGCAACCGGCGAGGCGGCCCAGTCGAGGGCCCAGTTAAATCCGCCGAAGGCAATCATGGACGTACCCAACGCGCACTGAGCAAACACGACAGTTTGGCCGAGATCGATACGGCCGCCGGCAGTCTGGGTAGCGAGGTACCAGAAGACCAGTATGTTTGCGCCGGTGACCAGGAGCGAGCTCCAGAGCAGCGGTTTTTCGCGAAGGCGTGTCGCTTCATATTGAAGTTCGTGTAGACGAGTGCGCCGGTTTATAAAGCGTTCGATAACCCAGCCGGCCAGACCAAACAGCCGCAGTTCCTTGGCAGCAGGCGGGTCGACGGCGATGCGGTAAGCGTATTCCGAGTCACGTTGTGCCGCTCGAACTTCGTCGGTGTTGCGATCGCGCCATACTGCGCTCTCGCGCAACAGATAATGAGTCGCGAGCCAGGCACCGACTAACAGCAGCGAAGCCCACCAGCTATACCAGGCCAGCACGACTGCGGATGCAATCCCGGCAATCAGTTCCACAAGTCCGCTTGCGATAAAATCCATGGAGATAAAAAGCGGCGGCCCCATCATTCCAAGATCGAAATCTCGCGCGACACTCAGATCGCTGGTGAGCGCCGGATCCTCCAGATGCCCCATCCCCGGCGGACGAACACAGAACTCGGTGAGCCGATCGTAAAGCCACGCCGCGGTGCGGTCCCCGAGGTTGGAACAAACGGCAACGTGAATCGGGGTCAGGACCTGCAACAGGACAAACACCGCGCCGACAAACCACAACGAATCGGTCAGATTACCGCCACGTTGGACGCTTTGAACCAGGGAGCCCATTGCGATTGCCAGTGCGACCGGCAACACGCCGCGCAGGAATAGGATCGCGTACCAGATGATGGCTAATTTCTTATCGGCCTTTGGAAGCACCGCGAATAGCTTCCACTCTTTGCGATCACGCAGTCGTTTCAGCACGAGAGGTCTCCAGTGCAAGTGTCGAAAGTTCGATTGAGGAGTTTACAACGGAAGGAGATTCAGTCAAAGCAGCGGGATCATCAAAGACCTGACAAGAGACTGAGCTGCATTTAAGAGCGAGGAACAGGCTGTCAGTTGGACCAATTCCGTTTACCTGCAGACGTCCAAAGTACCGTCCGCCCGGAGTGGAAGAGAGCAGCCGCAAGCCCTACGGAGTACAGCCCGAAGTCACAGGAGTGTTTTCATAGGTCTCCGTTTAATGGTTTGTCGCCCACCGCGAGCTGCGGTGGGCGCTTATCGTTGATCTCAATGAACACTTTCTCTTCGGGCGGTGCTTAACAGATCGCGCACTTACAACGACTTTAGGAACTTGATTACCTGCGCCTTTTGCATGTCGCTGAGTGCGAGGAAATTGTTTTTAACACCTGCTGCCTCACCAGCGTGGCGCATAATCGCCTCTGTGAACGTGCGCGATTCGCCATCGTGCATCAGCCGGTTGCGCAAGCGCACACCCCACAGTGGCGCTGTTCTTAGTTTATTCGCCGTCGATTGCGGCGAGCCGAATACCACGGTCCCATCACCAGTGCCAACGTCATGCAACAAGAAGTCGCTATACGGGTGAATGACCTTGTCGCCCAGGGCTGGTGGAATCGTGAATGCCCCACCGTTGATCACAGTGCCGGCGGGGGCAGTCTGGATCGTCGGGACATGGCAAATGGCGCAGCCAATTTGATTAAAGAGCAGCGATCCAGCCTGCGCATCAGCAGTGGCTGCCAGCAGTGCGTCCCGCGGCGGAGCTTTAGTCGATCGCATAAAGTTGGCCAGGGCATCAATGCCCTGTTTCCCTGCGGGCTTGTGCGGACTGTCCTCCGGATCAGCTACGGTGTCGCATTGGGACACTATTTCAGCCGGGAAAATACGATTCGTTATTCCCAAATCGGCAAGGTAAGCTGCTGCAGCGAAGGTTAGCAGGCTGGATATGCCACTCTTCCAACCGAAACGGCCCACACCAATCGTCAGGCCGTTATCAAACACCGGCGCAAAAGCTACCTCACCGGCGATCGTCCCTCCTGACTGGCTGGGCTGGGTGGCTGCAATTGTAAAGATGGTAGTGTCAGGGATGGCTTCGACAAAACCGGCGCCAAGAGCGCTGAGGGCGATACGTGAGTTGCGGATCGGTTCGCCGCCGCCCGTCTCGGGAAGCCTCATCTGGGCATCCGAGCAGATCGCTCGAGGCCAGATGAACCCGGAAAATGGCACGAGCGAAAAGACTGAGCCATCACCCAGCTCGGCAGTCGCGCCAACGAAATTTCCAGCGAGATCGTGTCCGGCTTGAACGTGAGCTACCTGGCTGCCCCCGCCGGTGATCGGCTGACCATGACACGAAGCGCAAGATCGCGCTGTATAAACAGGTCCAAGTCCCTCTGAGATAGTTTCCTCATTCTCAAACTCTTCTCTGTTTTTGTCGTGGTCAGTCTGAAGTGAAAATCCGTTGGTCAAATTATCGAAGCCAGTAGGGGCCTCGGTTGCAGATTGACCGGACACAATATTTCTGACTGCCAATGGCGATACAATGATCGCTGCAAACAACGCGAAAACAGCTATCTTCAGTAGTCTCATTTTCAAGATCCTCCTTGCGAAAGCTTTGATTCTGATACCTAAGCCCCTCGAGTTGCCTACCGCTCGCGCGACTCGTCGCTGCCGGAGTCGCTAACGATCACAATTCGAGCATCCGGGAAGTCCGCCCGGATTTGGCGCGCGGATTGGGAAGAAACCCCGGGCGTGATGTGACCACGCCCGGGTTGCAGAGTTCAGCGTCTGTTGGCTACGGTGTGCACCCCGGAGTCAATAGAGTCTTGTTGTATCGCTCGAGCAGAGCAGCAAGAGGGATCATTTGCTGTCCGACAGCACTCGAAGATTTCACCAGATAGGGAAGCTTGGCGCTGAACGGCGCCAGCAAGGCGTCTGCAGCTGTGACCGTAGCGCTGATCGGCGCCGAGTGGGAGCCGTTGGCGATGTTGAGCTTGGCGGCGATCAATTGGTAGGCCAGTATCAGGCTGGCATCGCTGTTCTTGCCGGTGCCGATTGGGGTATTAAGGATAGCCAGCAGCTCAGCCTGGTTGTAGGTCTCGTCCCCCAAAATAAGCGACGATACCGGCCAGGCGCTTGGGTTGTTCTTCCAATATCCCTGAGGCAGAGGGCACTTTGACGGGGCGACCGTCACCGAGAAGCTACAGGTTCCAGTCTGCCCCCCGTCAGTCACCAGGTAAGTATTCACCGTGGTGCCGACCGGGAACGTACTGCCACTAGCAAGTCCAGCAATCTGTATTGGCGTCTGGTGATCACAGTCACAGTCCAGGCAGACGGGCGCTGTATAGGTAACAAGCGCTCCAGACAGGCTCGTAGGCGCAACGGTTATGTCGCCCGGGCAACTTACCGTTGGAGCATCGCCCCGACTGCACTCCACAAGAATCGGCATTGGGGATTCAAACGAACCGGCGTCGCAGGACTCTATCCCGTCCAGATCGCCGTCCTGGGGTCGATTGTTGCCGCGCTGGTCGGTGGTGACGGGGTTACCGGCTAAATCCGTGCAGTCGGTGACCGCATCAATAGCAGCGCTGCCCGGAAGCAAGGCGTGAGTTAGAGTGGGGCCGCCGTTGTCTTGAAGCGGGCCCAGGTTCAGTTGCCCCGGCGTCACCTGCATGAAGCCTGCTCCACAGGTGCCGTCGGTCGAGAAGTTGACGCCCGCAGCGATAACTGCAGACCCGGCACAATTGCCGCCCGTCGGGCTGTTGGCGATGATGCTGTTTTTGAATGTGGCTGTGCCACCATTATAGATGCCGCCGCCGCCATCGGGAGCAGAGTTGCCCGACAGAGTGCTGTTGCTGATCATCATCGTCCCTGCATTATTGTAGATGCCGCCGCCAAATAGACCAGCAGCGTTGCCGGAGATGGTGCTGTTGGTGACCGTCATCGTCCCCGTATTATTGATGCCACCGGCGCCAGCGCTAGCAATGTTGCCAGAGAAGGTGCTGTTGGTGATCGTCGCATCAGCATTATTGGAGACACCGCCGCCAACAGTAGCAGAGTTGGCAGTGAAGGTGCTGTTGGCGATCGTTAGCGTGCCTGCATTGTAGATGCCGCCGCCTGCGCGACCAGAGTTGCCGGAGAAGGTGCTGTTGGTGATCGTTAGCGTGCCTGCATTGTAGATGCCGCCGCCATCGGGTGGCCCCAGACCATTAGAGATCGTAAGGCCGCTGATCGAAACCGTCACACTGGTTGCTATATTGAAGACCTGGTACAGGTGGTTGCCGCTCATCGTCAATACCCCGGCACCCGGCCCGCTGATCGTTAGATCTCCTGTTATTGTCGGTAGCAGGCTCGCCAGTGTAATCGTCCCCGTCACACCTGCCGTGAAGTTGATGGTGTCTGCGCCGGGGTTGGCGTTTGCTTGCCCTATTGCATCGCGCAAGCTGCCCGCCCCGCTTTCGTTGGTGGTGGTAACCGTGTAGTTCGCGGCCTCGGCTGTGCCGATCATTACCAGCACCGTCAGCAGCACAAAAATGAAACGCAGACTCGAACTCAAATTACCTTTTCGGTTGAGGGTTTTCATGTACTATTCCTTTTCCTGTTCTCGATTTCTTAGGCGCCGACAATCCGCCGCAGGTCGATGAGGTTTTCTTTAACGACGTAACCGGTGGCCCCCGCGGCAGACGCAGCCTCGCGCAGTTCATCGCTGTCGTAGTTGCTGATGATCACAATTCGGGCATCGGGGAAGGCCGTAATGATCTCTCGGGTGGCGGTGATCCCGTCCACGTCCTTCATCTCGATGTCCATTAGCACCCAGTCGGGGCGGTGCTCGGTGTAGGCTTCAAGGGCTTGCGAGCCGTCGTCGCACTCCCAGACCTCAGCCAGAATGCCTTTGATCAGGCGTTTGATCATTCGGCGCATGCGCTCGCTGTCGTCAACGATCAGGAGGTTTACAGTGTGCGCCATGAACCGTCATCCTTTTCCCAGCCGTCGAAGAGAATATCGATTGAGCCCCAACAAGCCGGCTCGCCCAGCCCGGCGCGTGGTTGCCCGACGATCATGGCGCACTCTCAAGTTGAGGACGCACGGCAAACGAGTGAACCCTGAATAGACCTGAGTCGCCAAGCTCCGCAGTCGTGGGCCGAACTTGACAACCAAAAAGGGGAAACCGGGTTAATTAGCCATCACGAGCAAGTACTCGTGATGGAGAGAAGTAAACTGCCGACAGGCTCGTTTTGGGGATTGACGAATACTCGAAGCGTTCCAGTCGCCGTGAAGTTGGGAGCGCCGTTTTTGCCGATGAACCTGCCAGTCCACGGGACATCGTAGCGATTTGATAAGGCGTCGAACTGATCCGTCGCGAACCGGCTTACCTGATACACGTTACCCTGATCCCCATTCAAACTCGCGTGTGAACTGTGATGCACCTTCACTCGCGTAGTTCCTTCGCCAGTTACCGACGAACTTACCACTATGAAGACGTCGATCGACCCACTGGCAAGTTCGTCGTTGCAAGGGTTAACAACCGCGAATGTGCCAGTAAATGACACTGTGTTGTCGGCGTTCGCGATCGGGACTGCGGAAAACGATAGAACCAAACTGAGAAATATCAAGCTCACCCTGTTTCTGGTCATTTTCAATCTCCTTCGAATTGATCTGGGCCGATGATGTCTCGCTCTCTGATGCTCCACATGAGACGACACACGGTTAGAAAATGTAATAGAGGGAACCCCACGATTTGCGTATGTAGTTCCACACTTTCTTCTGTGTAGTTCCACACGGAGAAGTAGTCCGTAGTCCGTAGTCCGTGGTCCGTAGTCAGAGGTCAGAAGTCAGAAGGCAGTGGTCAGAGGCGGGAGGTAAGTGGGCGGTCAGAGATCAGTGGTCAGAGGTCAGAAGTCAGAGGTCAAGAAGTCAGAGGTCAGAGGTCAGAGTCGGAAGTCGGAGGGTCAGTTGTTATTAGTCGGTGCAACGGAGTACGGACTACGGAGTACGGACTACGGAGTACGGACTACGGACCACGGACCACGGGCTACGGACTACGGACTACGGACCACGGACCACGGACTACTGCTCACAACTCTTGCTGGTGTTTGAGGGCGAATTTGATTAAGGAGTGGCTGCCGCGCAGCCCGAGCTTGGCGGAAATGTTAGTGCGGTGGTTTTCGACGGTGCGGTAATGTATGCAGAGCTGCTCGGCAATCTGCTTGCTTGTCTTGTAATCGGCGATCATCTGCAGGATGCGGCGCTCAGTGGGTGTCAGGTCATTGACACTAGCGATCTTCTCGCCCAATGATCTGGCTCGGTCCGTCCGGCTAATGAGGTGGGTGGTGATGGAAGGGCTGATGTAGTGGTGACCTTGCCGCAGGGCGTGAATGGCGTTGACGATGTCGGTCGATGAACTGTCTTTCAACACATAACCTTTCACTCCCAGGTTCATCGCCTCATTGAACACGTCTTGTTCGCTATGGATGGTCAGGAAGATGCACTCGACCCGAATTCTCCTGCGCCCCAGCTCTTTCACCACTTGGAAGCCATCCATGTTCGGCATGTCGACATCGAGAATAGCAACGTCTGGTCTCAACTCCTCGATATTCCTGAGCGCCTCTTCTCCGTTCGCCGCCTCGGCAATCACCACCAGGCCCTTTTCTGCTTCGATGACGGCCCTCAATCCTTTGCGAAAAATGGCGTGGTCATCGGCGATGACCATTCGTGTTTCGGTCTTCATTTCAGCAGCTCTCCAAGAACTACATTGACGTTGATAAAGGTCCCCTTGCCGGGAGCTGAATGGATATCGCACCTCGCGCCCAACATCTTAGCGCGCTCGGCCATTCCTACCAGGCCTAACCCTCCGGTTGTGGGGTCGCCGGAGCTTCCGGGCACAAAACCTTTCCCGTTGTCTCGAATCTCAATGTGAATGTTCTGCGCATCATTGTTGACGGTGACACTCGCCTCAGTTGCCCCGGAGTGCTTGACAATGTTGTTCAGGCTTTCCTGAACGATGCGGTAGAGGTTGATCTCAGCTCCTTTCGGCAGGACGGAGTCGAGGTCGGTGATATCCGTGGTAAAGCGAATGTCGGAGGAATCGGAGACCGCCTTCACCATAGCGTCGAGCGCTTTTTTAAGCCCCAGCCGGTCGAGCTGGTAAGGGCGAAGGTTGTGGGCGACGGCCTTCACTTCCACGAGCGCCTCGGAAGCAGCAGTCGAAACTTCATCGAGTTGTTCGAGAGCCTGAGAGTGATCGTCCGGCGTGCTCAACCCGACGAGCGCGAGGTTGCGGATGATCGCCAGGCTCTGTCCGATGCTGTCGTGGAGTTCGCTGGCGATGCGCTTGCGCTCGGCCTCCTGAGTTTCGATCAGTTGCCGGGAGAAAGCCTGTTGCGCCACGTGCGCCTTGCGTAGTTTTCTCATCCGCCCCTTGTAGACGATGACGATTACGCCGGCCAGACTCGATGCAGCCAGGGCGTAGAACCACCATGTTTGGTAAAAGCGCGGGCGCAGGTAAAAGGTCAGCGCTACGCTGCTTTCGTTCCAAACGCCCTCGTCGTTGCTGGCGATAACGCGGAATGAGTACTTGCCCGGCGGGACGTTTGTGTAATAGGCCACGCGTCGCGCTCCTGCATTCACCCAGGTATCGTCATAGCCTTCGAGTTGATACTTGAAGCGTAATTTCTCCGGCGCGCTGAAACTCAGTCCCGTGTAGTGAAACTCCAGATCGCCTTTGCCGGGCGGTATCTCGACGTTGCCGCGCGGGTCAATTGGTATCGTGTTTATCGACGCCTGCTCAATGGCGACCAGCGGGGGAAGGCGGTTGGCAGTGATTTTGCCAAGGTCAACGACTACAGGGCCCTTAACAGTCGGAAACCACATATGGCCCTCGCGCGTCTTCCACCCGGCGGGCTGGCCTCCGCCGTTGCACTCGCGGTTTGCCATTCCGTCAGCCACTCCGTATGAGATCGAGGTGATCGCCTTCACCCGCCCGTCGGCGAAGTCATTCAACTCTTTCCGGCTCACACGGGAGATTCCTTTGTTACCGCTCATCCACAGGCTTCCGTTCGAGTCTTCAAGGATCTGAGAGACTGTGTCCTCAAAGAGGCCCTCACGCGTGCTGTAGTGAGTGAACCGGCCATCTCTGAACCGGTTCAAGCCGCCGCCATAAGTGCCCATCCACAGCGTACCGTCGGCGTCTTCGTAGATGACCCTCACGCTGGCGTTCGACAGCCCGCTTTCCGTCGTGTAATTGGTAAACGCGCCGTCTTTGAAACGGCTTAGACCTGCGTTAGTGCAAACCCAGATCGCCCCTGTAGAGTCGCCGGTTATGAAATTGATCCGCTCATTGATCAGCCCGTCACTGGCGCGCCACACTCTGAATTTCCCATCCTGAAAGCGGTTCAGTCCTGCATCGGTGCCGATCCATAGAGCGCCATCTCCGTCCTGCCAGATAGCTTTCAAGACCCTGCCGGACAAACCGCTGTTCTCATTGTCATAGGTCGTGAAGCGCCCACCCTTGAAGTGAGTCAACCCGCCGCCCCAAGTCCCGATCCACAGGCTGCCGTCCCGGTCGGCGGCCAGCGCCCACACACAGTTGTTCGGCAGGCCATCCTTCAACCCGTAGATCGTGAAGCGCCCGTCATGAAAGCGGATCAAGCCGCCGCACGTAGCGCCGAGCCAGATGTCCCCCGCGCGGTCTTGCGTGATCGGTACGATACTAGTAGCAGGAAACCCATCGACCTCGGCGTACGATTTCAGTTTCTTCTCTCTCAACCGATTGAGACCGCCAGTGGTAGTGCCGACCCAGAGATTTCCCTCACGGTCTTCGGTAATGCAACGAATGTTTTCATCTGAGAGACCGTGTGCGGCCCTTATAGCTGTCCACTGTTCGCCTGTCCGCTGCATCAGCCCACCCGCTTGCGTGCCAACCCATAGGTTTCCTGCGCGATCCATGGTTAGACAGGTGATATGATCGTCGGTCAGGCCGTCTTTCACTGTGTAGGTAGTGAACGACCCGTTCCGGAGTGTGACCAGCCCGCGCTCAGTTCCTACCCAGAGGCTCCCGTCGAGATCCTCACAAACCGCATGGACGCGATTGTCGGGCAGACCCTCTTGCGTTGTGTAGAGGGTAGAACGTTCTTTGCTGCGACGGAACAGCCCCCGGTTGAGTGCGATCCACAAATCACCGTGCCGATCTTCAACCATTGACCGTGACCAGGGCACCAGCCTGGCAGGCAGCCCGTAGTCTGCGGTGTAAGAAGTGAACGCTCCATCCTTGAGCCTGACCAGTGCGGTGGCGGTCGCCATCCACAGGCCGCCCTCTCGCGCTTCAATAATACCTGCCACCGCCCGATTCTTGATTTCTTCGACATCGGGATAGGAGGTGAACACTCCATCCTTCAACCGCATAAGACCTTGATTCTCGGTCCCGATCCAGAGGCTGCCCTCGCGGTCCTCACATAATGAGAGAATTCGGTTGCTGGTCATCGACGGAGTGTTGCCGACATCAAAGGTCTTGAAACTCACTCCGTCGTAGCGCGCCAGGCCGCCGTTGGTCGCCAGCCATATGTAACCATCGTGGGCCTGCAGGATGGCATTGACGGAGTTCTGCGGAAGTCCGTGATCCACCGTTCGGACTTCGACGTGGTACTGAGCTTGTGTAATTGTTGAATTCAGGAGCAATCCCGGAAGAAATGCCGCGAGGATAGCCGAGCAAACGACCAACCTTCCGAGCCGGAACGTAGCAACTATCCCAAATCGATCAGGCACGCGGGTTCCTCTGATTCATAGACCTTGACGTCCCCATCGCCTCCAATATGCCGCCCATGGAGCGCGAGTCCGCCCGGATATTGAGCGAGATAGCCTCAGCCATCCGCCCACCTTAACTTCTTGAAAATCGAATAATGAGGATCGTCGTTCGGAGCCACACGACCAATCCATTGATAACCTGATAGCAGGGTCGATCTTAGATTGGCTCGCGAGAATTTTCAAACAGTATTAGTCCGGCACGACCTTTCGCGTAGTGCCGTAAATACGAGATGATGAAAAACAAAGATCTGGCGGTCACTCTCTCCTCCTGGCTTGGGTCAGCGGCGGTCGCACGGTCGCACTTCGGCTCTGTGCCATGTCGAAAGCGAATTCAAACAGATCATCAGCGCACCTCCCGGTGTTGGGGTCGAGTGAACCTGACTCCGATCGACCCTGCGATACAGTTCCTCAAGCGCCTCGCCCAGCAGGATTGCGGCCTGCTCGGCAGTGACTTGCGGACACGATGCCGCGCACCACTCGCACCAGTTGAATTGGAGCAGATCGCCACGAATAACTATCTTTTCAGTCTCCAGCGTTATCTCTCGCCTACGCTTCATGACGTGACTCCCTTGACCCGGTAGCGACGGTGTCCCAGTGTACGAGCTAACCCGGTCGCCACTGCGGTGTTTACGCTCTCGTTAACACGCACCTTGTAGACGAAGCGACAGACGAACCGCCACAAGCATGACCAAACATTCCACACAACCGCGCATCTCGCCTGCCGCTTCCCATCGGTTACCAGTAGTCTCAAGGTTCTATCCGGAGCACCTCGCCGACGCCGCTGAAGATGCTGTTATTAGTTACGTAGAGAGCGCCGTCCGGGCCGACGGCAACACCGCCCGGCGCAGTGAGCGAGCCCTCGGCTATCTCCGTTCGCGTGCCGTCAGGGGCGACGCGGATCAAAGCGCCACCCCAGTCATTGAAAATAAAGGCGTCGAGTAAACCGTGCTTGGCAATCTCAAGAACATACAGCGAGCCGTCCGCACCGAAGGCCACGTCTACGATCGCGGTGAATCCTTCAGCATAAACCTCCGGTGTTCCGCCATCCGCCGGCACCCGATAGATGTTCGCCCCGCCGGCAGGAAATGGAAAACCCGTGAGTTGGCCAACGTAGTAATGCCCGTCAGGCCCGAGGGCGACCGACGTCGGCACGGCGTCCATTGGGAGCAATGTGCCCGGTGGAAGCTCCAGGAAGGGCGGCGCTTCGACCATCCGATCGGGAAAGACTGCCAGCGTCCTTGTCGCGCCGTTCGACGCCACTTCATTGAGAGCGTTTGCGCCGGCGTCAGCAACTACTTGTTTGCCGGGGAGAGCAAGGATCCCGTACGGATTGGAGTCCGCCTCATCGCCGGCGGGGTTCGCGGCCGCCTCATAAGCGCCGAGGTCCTGCTGAAGGTTCCAGTTCCCGCTGGCATTCATGCGAGCCAGTCGCGCAAGACTCGCTCCCGCCGGCCCGAAGTCAATCGTCCGAGCGGCCGGATCGCCGCCGAAGCCGATGGTCAGAAAGCCGTTGCCCCGACCCTGGAAAGATACGTCGTGGACGCCAATCGCGAAGCTGCCGTCCTCAATGGCAAGGGATGGCAAACCGGTCGCGACGCGTTTTACTGTTCCGCTGCTCAGGTCAATGCGAGCGATTGAGCCGGTCGTACCGTAGCAGCGAAGGCCTTCCGGGCCCTCCGCGCAGGGACCAGCGCCGCCACTGCCTGCTTCGGCCACGTAGAGCGCGCCTTCGGGCCCGAAATTCAGCCCGCGCGGGTTGTTCAAACCTGTGGCTATCACGTCTATGGTTTCAGGGTTCGCAAAAACATTCACAGGCTCGACCGGGCTACCGAAGTTGACGCCACCCAGTGCTGCGCAGAGCAGCGCTACCGTGAACGCACACGAGATTCTGTATCTGATACTCATGAGTTTTCTCCTTAAGGAATTGTCCGACAAACATTTGTTTGTCGCGGGAATATGAGTTGAGCCGAATCCAGTGAGTCAGCCACAAACTGGGTTAAGGGGCATAGCCGGTGTTCGATTGTTTATTCCCCTTCTGTCAACGGCTGGCTTGCGATAGAATTCGGCGCGTCCAGGTCGCTGCCCCTCACTCGCGTCGACCACGCGCAGACCTTAACGCGGATGGTGCGGCTATGTCTTTTACAGTGTCTTGAACTTTCTTTTACATTCTTTGGCGGGTCTTAATGCAGCCTGTAAGCCAACAAAACGAATCGAGTTACCGGTTTGACGCGTTCGAGCTGGACCCTGTCCGGCGAAGGTTATTTAGAGACGGGAAGCCGATCGCGCTCAAGCCGAAGGTCTTTGAAACGCTATTGGTGCTGGTCCGCAACAGCGGCCGGGTGATGGACAAGGATGAGCTGATGCAGATGGTCTGGCCCGACACCGTGGTCGAAGAGGTCAACCTGGCTCACAACATCTCGGTGCTGAGAAAGGCTCTTGGCCAGAAGTCTGACGAGAATCGCTTCATCATCACTGTACCGGGTAGAGGTTATGGGTTCGTCGCCGAGGTGACGGAGACTGAACGGAACGTCCCTGCCTCGGCGACCATTTCTGAGTACGAGTTAACGCGATCGCGCCTTGTCGTCCAGGAGGAGAGCGAGGAGAGCGAGGAGAGCTCACTGCCAGGTGCACGCGAGTTCTATGCGACCGAAACAGATGCTCGTCTGATACGCGAAAACAAGCCGAAAGGAAAGATCGGGACCGGAATTGAGCGTAAGAAATACTTAATTGCCGCGCTGGTCGTTATCGCTCTCGCGATCACGATAGTGTTGCTAATCAATGACTCTCGGCAACGGAAGCTACAGTCTTCCAACCAGATCAAATCGATCGCGGTGTTGCCGTTCAAACCACTGGTGAATGAAAACCGCGACGAATCGCTCGAGATGGGAATGGCCGATACGTTGATTGCCCAACTGAGCAACCTAAAGGATATCAACGTGCGCCCAATAACCGCGGTTCGAAAGTATGCGGGCGTAGAACAGGATGCGGTTGCCGCCGGTCGCGAGCAGAAAGTCGACGCGGTAATTGACGGGCAAATACAGAAGTCGGGCGACAAGATAAGGGTCACGGTGCGGATGCTCAGGGTGGAAGACGGTGCGTTCTTGTGGACAAGCCAGTTTGATGAGGACATGAAAAACATTTTTCGCGTCCAGGATTCGATCTCCGAGCGAGTGTCAACTGTGCTGGCAGTGAAACTAACCGGCGAAGAAAGGGAGCAGCTCGTCAAGAGCTACACCGATAACGCCGAAGCATATCAGCTTTATTTGATGGGCCGTTACCACGTGAACAGACTGACGGACGGTGGGCTTGTGAAAAGCGTCGAGTACTTTCAGCGGGCGATTGAAAAAGATCCAAACTTTGCTTTGGCGCACGCGGGACTTGCTGGCTCTTACAACGCACTTGGCGGGTTCAATGTCCGACCTCCCAGGGCGGTCTATGCAAACGCCAGATCGGCTGCCCTGACGGCTTTGAAGCTGGATCAACTGCTCGCACAAGCTCATACGGAACTGGCGATAGTCAATTTCGCGTTTGACTGGGATTGGGCGGGCGCAGAGACAGAGTTCAGGCGGGCAATAGAGATTAGCCCGAGCGATGCGGATGCTCATTACTCCTATGCGTACTACTTAGCGTTTGTGGGACGGTTTGACGACGCGATCTCAGAGATCACAAGAGCCCAGGAGCTTGATCCGGTCTCGCTGGTAAAAGTCACCGGACTGGGACAGATTCTGTTGTTGGCGCGCAGGTATGACGAAGCGATAGAGCAATGCCGGAAGGCGCTCGAGATGGATCCGAACCTCGGTTTTGCTCATTGGTTACTGGGTCTCACGTATATGTACAAAGGATCTTATGAGCCGGCTATTAAGGCTCTGCAGAAGTCGATACCGCTCTCAGGAGACAGTCCAGATGAACCGGCCTCTCTCGCGCATGCGTATGCGTTGTCTGGGAACAAAACTGAGGCCCGAAAGATCCTCGATGAGTTGAAGCAGCAAGCAAACCGCAAGTATATCTCGCCAGGCACGATGGCTGATCTTTATTTCTTGCTTGGAGACAAAGACCAGGCGTTCGCGTTACTCGAGAAGGCTTGCGATGAACGGGACAACATGGTGGTTCTCCTGAAGATCGATCCATATTTCGATCCGCTTCGATCTGATCGGCGTTTCACCGATCTTCTGCGACGCGTCGGCTTCCCTCAGTGAATTCAATGAAATCCGTTGGCCCGTTCAAAATACTTTCGCGGCTGGGTGCGGGCGGGATGGGAGAAGTCTATCTTGCGGAGGACTCAAGGTTGGGCCGCAAGATTGCTCTAAAATTACTTCCTCAAGATTTCAGCAGCGACCTCGATCTAGTGGCGCGCTTCAAGCAAGAGGCAAAGGCCGCATCGGCATTGAACCATCCGAACGTAGCGACAATATACGAAGCGGGTGAATCGGATGGCGTCGGCTATATAGCAATGGAATATGTCGAAGGCCAGACTCTTGAAGCGAAGATAGGCGGCCAGCCTCTCGGCTGCGCTGAGATCATCGAAATTGCGGCGCAGGTTACAGACGCATTGGATGAGGCGCACTCAAAGCGCATCACCCACCGCGACATCAAATCGTCAAACATAATGGTCACCGCTCGAGGCCAGGCGAAAGTCCTCGACTTCGGTTTGGCAAAGCTCGCTGTGACGCGCCCGGATGTCTCGATAACCGACCTTCCGACTGAGAGGTTGACGGAGCCTGGAATCATCCTGGGCACCATACAATACATGAGCCCGGAGCAAGCGCGAGGGAAGATCCTGGATCACCGCACGGACATCTTTTCGTTTGGAGTGGTGATGTATGAAATGGCGACCGGCAAACTGCCGTTCAACGCTGCGACCGCACCTGAGACAATCGATCGCATTACTCATGAGCAGCCGGACGCGATTGCGCGGTTTAACTATGATGTTCCCTCGGAGCTGGATCGAATAATAAGAAAGTGTCTCGAGAAGGATCGCGATCGCCGTTATCAAACCGCGAAAGAGCTGCTGGTCGATCTCAACAACCTGAAACGGGATAGCGGTTCGGAGCGAGCCACGAGCGCGGTCGCATTCAACGCCCGGCGGAACCTGGTTCTGCGTTGGGTATTGTTCGCAGCCGTATTGGTTCTGGCAGGAATTGCGACAGTCTATTTTCTCAACCGAGAACCCAGCAGAAGATCTGATGTCGCCGGAGCCGGGATAAAATCGATCGCGGTGCTGCCGTTCAAGCCGCTTGTGGAACAGAGTCGGGATGAATCGTTGGAACTTGGGATGGCGGATTCGTTGATTGCGAGGCTGAGTAACATTAGAGAGATCACCGTGCGACCGGTAAGCGCTGTGCGCAAGTACGCTGCGTTAGAGCAGGACGTTCTTGCGGCCGGTCGAGAACAGAAAGTAGACGCGGTGCTGGAGGGAAACCTCCAACGGGCCGGCGATAATCTGCGGGTGACCGTTCGTCTCATCCAACTAAGCGACGGGTCTTCGCTCTGGTCGGGTCAGTTCGATGAGAAATTCACCAACATCTTAGCGGTCCAGGACTCAATCTCTGAACGAGTGGCAGGAGTGCTTGCGCGCACGCTGTCTGGCCAGGAAATGGAGCGGCTGAAGAAGCAACACACGCAGAACACGGAAGCATATGAACTCTACCTAAAAGGCCGTTACCACTTGAACCGGCTGACTGACGACGGCTTCCTGAAAGCGCTGGAATACTTTCAGCAGGTAACAGAGAAAGATCCAAACTTTGCCCTGGCGTACGTGGGGCTGGCGGAATCTTACAACGATCTTGCGGGCTTTAACGTCCGTCCGCCCAGGGAGGTCTACCCAAAGGCCAAATCGGCAGCACTGACCGCGTTGAAACTGGACGAAACGCTTGCCCAGGCTCACACCGCGTTGGCACTGATCAATCTGACCTATGAATGGGATTGGGCGGGCGCCGAAAGGGAATTCAAACGCGCAATAGAGATTAACCCAGGCGATTCTGATGCTCACTACTCCTATTCATATTACTTAACTTTTCTGGGCCAGTTTGATAACGGCATCGCCGAAATAAGAAGGGCTCAAGAGCTTGATCCGGTCTCATTAGTAAAACTCACGGGACTAGCGCAGGTGCTGTTGGTGTCGCGTCGGTTTGACGAGTCGATAGAGCAATCCAAAAAGGTGTTGGAGATGGATCCGAATCTCGGTTTTGCGCATTGGTTGCTTGGCTTGGCATATATGTACAAAGGGTCTTATGGACCAGCCATTCAGTCGTTGCAAAGGTCGATCCCGCTCTCCGGAAACAGTCCCGATGAGCCTGCCTCCCTCGCGCACGCATATGCGTTGTCCGGGAACAGAACTGAAGCGCTAAAGATCCTCGAGGAGTTGAAGAAGCAAGCAAGACATTCATATGTTTCGCCAGGCACATTAGCCGATCTGTATGGTTTACTTGGAGACAAGGATCAGGCTTTTGCGTTACTCGAGAAAGCATACGCCGAACGGGACAACATGATCGTTCTGCTAAAGACAGAGCCCTGTTTTGATCCGCTGCGAACAGATCCGCGATTTGACGACCTCCTGCGCCGAGTCGGGTTTCCTTAATGAACTCAGTCAATCCGAATGTTCAGGGCGGTTCGAGACGACCAGCTCTAAGTTGGGTTTGCCAGGTGAATAGACCACGGATGGGACGGATTGGACGGATTCACACGGATCTGATCCGTGCTCATCCGTCTGATCCGCCCAATCCGTGGTCTATTTCTCCTCCAAACCTCGCCTCATGCCTAACCCAGCTAGATAGCAACATGAATAGGACACTAAGAGGCTTCTGCCTGAAGGCGGGCTACGACTAAACCACTCCCAATCTACCGCGGCGTGGGTGTAACAGGTGCGTGCGGATCGCCGACGAAGTTGCTGAGAAGAACTGCCTGTTGCGTGAAGTTGATGTACATCTCGAATGTGGGAACGACGAGCGAGCCAGCCGAACCTCTTAGCACCTTTAAGCAGGGGATGATGCCAACTCGAGTGCCAGGGGCAGCGAGATCGTTCCCGTTCAGCTCGATGAAATCCGCCTGGTTGGGATCAAGGATCACGATCTTTCGAGCCTCGCGGCCGCTGCGATCTAAGAACGCGTTGCCGTTTGCATCGTGAAATTCTATTTCCACGGTGACGGGATCGTGCGGATCGCCAACGGTCGGATTCTGCGCATTGAGCACATATAGACGTCCGGCCACTCCCTGTGTGATTCCCACAAGGCCGAACGCGACTTCCGGAAGCGTGGGCGGGTCAGGCTGCGGGTCAAATCCTCTAGCCGTTCCGGGAGAGAGGACGAATGTTGTCTTTAGCAGGTTGTTGAACAGTTCGATGGTGGGGACCGCAAGCGTGCCTTCACTTATCCTCAAGACCCTGATACAGGGAACGATCACGACCCGCGCGCCGGGGACTGCTACGAGATTTCCGTTCAGATCCAGGAAATCGCCATGGTGAGGATCTATGGTCGCGGTCTTTTGAACCGGGCGCATGGAGCGATCCAGTATGAGGTCGCCACGGCTATCGTGAAAACAAATCTCAACCTCGATAGGTCCAGGCGAGATTGAGCTACGGGGATCCGGAGAGTTGACCACATTGATGCGCGCGGTCTGCCCAAGTGTGACGCCGACGGTGGCGAGAGGAAGGTGAACAGGACCTGTTTCATCATGCAGCTCGGTTAGTGGAACTGTCGGCCTGCTGACCGCGAGAGCCGGTCCAGACGCATTGACCAGGGTCAGGCTGCCGGCAAACAGCATCGCCAAAACGATCGTTGTTACCCGCGTAGAAATGTTCAGTCCTTTGTTGGTTCGCATGCTTTTAGACATTGAGGACTCTCCTTTTCGAAACTCTCGATTTTTAAGCGGCTCGATTAGCCGCGGCCCTTGTAGATACAGACCCGTGCATTAAGGCGCAGCGACGCTGACGCCCATGTGTGCGCTTGAAAAGGTGTTGAACTGCTGAAGCAGAGGGAAGCCCGACGAAGAGCCGCCAATGAGCTGGCCCAGTGAGCCGCTCGCGCCAGTCATCAGTGTGAGGTTGGCGGAGCCGATGAAGATCGCCGGCACAGACGTGTCCATTCTTGCGTTCCCGCCGTTGCCCTTTGCCCACCAGATGGCTTCAAAGGAACCAGCCAGCGTCGCTGACTCGCTAACGGTCCCGGCGAGCGAAAGGATTGGATTGCCGGGAGCAGGGACGGCGACAAATAGCGGGTTGCTCGCTCCGCTGGACTCGTAATCGTAGTCAATCGTGGGGACGTGTTGAGCGGCAACTCCGAGTCTTTGGAGATAATGCGCAAGCTTGGCGTCCGACGTGTAGTACCAGAGCGTGTAGTTGTTGATGTCGCCGCTGAAATCGGGCGGGACGATGACCACGCCGATCTGGACCAATGAACCGGCGTTAGCATTGTGGACGTCAACCGCAATGCCTTCACAGCGTGAGGTGCGAACCACTACAGGCGTGACCGGCTGACCTTCGCCGACCAGATGAAACTCGGGAGGGATGAGCGACTGGGCTTGCGTTGTCGGAATCAGTCCAACGCCGATGCTCTCGACACAGTTGGTAAACTCGACCTCGAATGCATCACTTGGGGCAACGCGCACTGTCGCGGATGTTCCCGCGAAGCCGGCGCAGATTAGAAACAAAGCTAATGCAAGACACGATATGGTTTTGAACATAGTTACACTCCTTTTCCACCAGCTTCGATTTACTCGAATGGCTGATGCCTGGTTAATCCTTGCGTCAACGATCCGGTTGCGATAGAGCGCATCCTGATCGCTCGACTCACTCGCGCTGTCAACGCGGCAGACCTTAATGCGAATGGTGTGGCTGTGTCTTTTACGGTGGCTTGAATTTTCTTTTACATTCTTGAATGGATGTGAG